>JABAHR010001029.1_pt5 | contig 62901 bp, 54 predicted proteins | sample 7062101 | NCBI WGS metagenome assembly JABAHR01 (sample SAMN14534553, study PRJNA622989) | marine sediment metagenome | biome: marine biome [ENVO:00000428]; feature: marine pelagic biome [ENVO:01000023]; material: deep marine sediment [ENVO:00002113] | place: India: Gulf of Kutch | collected...
TTCAATCGCTGGTAGAGGACCGCGCTGGTGATGGGCAGGTTCGGAAACCAGAGCCAGAGAAAGATCGCGCCCTCGGGCCGGTGGATGCGGAAGTCGTATCCGGCGAGGGCGCTGCGTATCCAGTCGACGGCTTTGTCGGCCTTTTCCTGGTAGAAAGGCCGTATGACTTCCTTGCTCATCGAGATGATCTCGCCGCTCTCGATCATGTCCACGGTCAGCGCGGCGCCGAAGCCGCCGGTGGTCAGATTGACGATGGCGTTGACGCCGGCGAGGGCACGGATGATCGGCTCGCTGGCGATGACGATACCGGTTCGAACGCCCGGTAGCCCCAGCTTGGAAAGGCTCATGAGAAGGATCACGTCCTCGTTCCAGACCGGCGTGGCATCGGTGAAGATGATGTGCGGAAAGGGTGTCCCGTAGGCGTTGTCCAGAATGAGTGGAACGCCGTGCCTGCGTGCGAGCGCCACGAGCTTGGTGACCTCTTCGTCGGTAAGCACGTTTCCCGTCGGATTCGTTGGGCGGGATACGCAGATCGCGCTCACGTCGTCTTCGATGTTGAGGCTGTCGAAATCGACGTGGTACTTGAACAGGTTGTCGTCGAGCAGCTCGATTGAGGGTCGATTCGCCGTGAACATATCCGCCATGATGCCCTGGTCGGCGTAGCCAATGTACTCGGGCGTCAGAGGTAGAAGGATTCGCCGCGCAGCACCGGCATCGTCCCGGCCGGCGAGCATGTTGAAGAGCATGAAGGAAGCGGACTGGCTGCCATTGGTGACGGCGATGTTACCGGGCCCGAGCGGCCATCCGAACTCGCGCGAGAGCAGCGCCGCGAGCGCCTCGACGAAGCGCGATTCTCCCTGGGGGGGATCGTAGTCGCCGATCAGGCGCTCGAACCGATCGCCCTCCTCGAGTATGTCGTACATGCGCCTGCGGAAGCGCGCCTGCACCTGCGGAATCTGGCCGGGATTTCCGCCACCGAGCATGAGCATGCTCTTGTTGACAGAGAGTGCATTTCCGAGATCGTCCATGAGCTGGACGATTCCGGCCTTGCTGCTGAAGCTCTTACCGAAGCTGGAAAATTCCATTGCCGCACGTCCCAACGGAGGTGCGCTCATTGTAGCGGATAGCCGTCGGACGAAATCGCAAAGCGGCGGATTTACGCCGCTGCGGTATCAGTCGGCTGCGCTCAGGGGATCAGCCAGCCGTTGACCTGCTCGACGTCGGCCTCGGAGAGTGTCCCCGCCGCCTGCTTGAGCGTCAGCCGGTTGATGATGTAGTCGTAGCGCGAGAAGGCCAGATCCCGGCGCGCCTCGAAGACGCGTCGCTCCGCGTTCAGCACGTCCACCGAGGTCCGCGTGCCGACCTGGAAGCCGGCGTCGATGGCCTCCTTGGCCGATACGGTCGACTTGACCGCCTGGACGAGCGCTTTGACCCGTGAGATGTCCGACTCGAGATTCTGGTAGGCGGCGCGCGCCTGTCGCTGCACGGCGCGGCGCTGCCGCTCGAGATCGTCGAGGGATTGCTGGTACAGATGCTCGCTCTCGCGGGTCTGCGACACCACCAGCCCGCCCTCGTAGATGGGAACGTTGAGCTGAAGCCCGACCTGGCCGTCGACGGTCCGGCTGTTGAAAGTGAAGCCGCCGTCGGTGTTGAAATACTGGGCGCGTCCGACCAGGTCGAGGGTCGGGAGGTGGCCCGCACGGATGCGATCGATCTCTTCCTTGGCCGTGGCGGCGGCGTGGCGGGCGGCGGTTATCTGCAGATTCTGGCGCAGGGCTGTCTCCGTCCACTGGTTGATGTCGGCCGGCTGGGGCGTCACCAACGGCATGCCGTCGCCCAGCGAGGCGAGATCCGTCGTGTAAAGACCCGTGACCTCGCGCAACGCCTCGCGCGCATTGTCGAGATCGTTCTCGGCCGCGATCACGTCGGCGGTCGCGAGGTCGAAGCCCGACTGGGCTTCCTCGACGTCGGTGATGGCGATCAGGCCGACCTCGAAGCGCTGCTGCGCCTGCTTGAGCTGCTGCCCGAACGCTTCCAGCGCCGCCTTGGCGAATGCCAGCTGGTCGCGGGCTCTGAGCACGTCGAAGTAACGCACCGAGATGCGCAGTATGAGCTCCTGGCGGGCGAAGGCGAACTCCGCGTTGGCCTGCCTGGTGCGCAAATCGGCCTGCTCGAGCTGCACCCAGAGATCCTGGCGGTAGACCGGCTGGGTGATGCTGATATCCGCTCGTTGGTCACCCCAGTCGATGTTTCCCTCGGCGGCCGCTTGGCCGGATTTTTGCACATCCGACCAGTTGTGTCGGACCTCGCCGCCGGCGCTCAGATTCGGCAGCAGGAACGAGCGCGCCTGGGGCGTGAGCTCCTGCGCGGCCTGGTTGGCGGCTACCGCGCTCTGGTACTCCGGATCAGCCTCCTGGGAGATTTCGAACAGCTCGATCAGCGATGTGGCCGCGCACGCGGCACCGGCCTGCACTGCGAGCACTAGCCCGGCAATGAACGACAGTCGCTCGCTGTGCAGCATTGTGTGCGTATTCCGTTTCTGCATCGTTGGGCTTCCGCTCGTAATCAGAGGACGAAACGCTCTGGCTGATCGACACCGATGAGCGGCGGCACAACGGTCTCGAAGAGACTCTCGGTCGACCACTGCGACGCGCCCGTGCGGGTGACGAGCAGCGCTTCCATGGCGGGTTCCTGGCCGACGATGACGAAGAGCCTTCCGCCGGTGGCGAGACTCGCCTGAAACCTTTCGTCCAGGACCGGCAGGGAGCCGGTGACGGCGATGACATCGTAGGGCGCGCCCTGGTCCCAGCCGTGGCAGGCGTCCCCGGTAAAGAGCTCGACGTTGTCGATGCCGTGGCGCTCGAGCTTGTCCTCGGCATCGCGGCGCAGCGCGTCGTGGATCTCGACGCTGGTGACGTGTGCGGCCAGGCGCGCCAGCAGGGCTGTGACGAAGCCGCTGCCGGTGCCCACCTCGAGGACCCGGTCGCCCGGCTCGATCTGCAGGGCCTGCAGCATGCGCGCCTCCACGCGTGGCAGCATCATCGTCTGACCATGGGGCAGCGGAATGCAGGTATCGGCGAAAGCCAGGTTGCGATACGCCGCCGGCACGAAATCCTCCCGCGGCACCTCGGCCATGATATCGAGCACCTTTTGATCCAGGACCTCCCAGGTCCGGATCTGCTGCTCTACCATGTTGAATCGAGCCTGCTCGAGGTTCATTGAGAGGGCATCCGGGCTCACCACTGGGTGCCGAGGCTGTTGGCGGGCAAACGCATGGCAAAAGTATAATTTAAAGTTCTTTCTCAGGCGAGGAAGAGTAAGCGACTGTTATAAAGAGAAATTTCCAGACTGTGACCCAGTCCCCACTCGCAATTTCGGCGCCTCGGCGCGGCCTTCGGGAACGCCGTGCCCAGGCCACCACGCCCGGCAGCCGGGCTGCCGAAGGCGTCGGCGTCTCGAGACGTGAAAAGTGTAGCAGGCAGGCTGCGGGGTATTGCCCCGGCGCCCGTGGCGGCTGGCTCGGATTCGTGCCCGGGTCGTCATTTCCGATGCGTCGCAACCGGTCGGCGAAGCGCCTGCTATGAGCACCGGCGCGTCCACAGCGCGGGTGCTGCTCGGTGGCCTGGCGCTTCTGCTGGTGGTGTGCATCGCCATCGACGTGTACCTCATCCTCGGCGCTCGCCTGTCGCCGTCGCAGCTGGTGCTCACGCTGGTGCTCGAGGCGGTGCTGCTGGTCGCCGCCATCGCGCTCTATTGGACGTGGCTCGAGACACGGGTGCTGCACCCGCTGCGCGTGCTGGAGGAGGACATCGATCTGCTGGTGCACGGCCACCCCGGCGAGGAAGCGCAGCCGCCCGTTGGGCATGCGCTCGGCGGTCTGCCGGCGGCGGTCAAGCGGCTGGCGGACGCGCACGCCCGTGCGCGGGTGGATACTGCCAAGGCCATGGAGTCGGCGCGCTCGGGCTCGGAGCGACGCAGAACGCGCCTGGAGGCCATCCTGAGGGATCTCAGCGAGGCCGTCATCGTGTGCACCGAGCAGCATCGCGTGGTGCTGTTCAACGATTCCGCGGCGGCGCTGTTTGCGGACGCCGGCGGGCTCGGCATTGGGCGCATGCTCACCTCTCTCGTGCAGCCGGCGGCGCTGCGCGGCGCGCTGAGTGAATTGAATCAGCGTCATCAGCGCGGCGAGGCGTCGCCCGGTGTCGTCGAGTGCGCCTGCACGCTGGCGGCCGGTGCGCAGGCGCCGCTCGCCGGGCGCATGCGCCTGGTCATCGAGCAGGACGGCTCGTCGAGTGGCTACGTGCTGGCCCTCGGCGGGGGCGCCGCGCCGCGCCCCACGGAGGCTGCCGCGCGCCGGTCCGTCGACCTGCTCGAACGCCCGGCGTTCTACGATTTCGACCTGTTCGACCAGGATCTGGACCGGGATCTTCTGGCGACGCCCCTGCGTGATTTGAACCTGGTGATTTTCGACACCGAGACCACCGGTCTGGAGCCGTCCAGCGGCGACGAGATTGTGCAGATAGCCGGCGTGCGTGTGCTCAATGCTCGGATGCTCGAGGGCGATCGTTTCGATGAGCTGGTCAATCCGGGTCGGCCCATACCGCGAGCGTCGACCCGTATCCACGGAATCAGCGACGACATGGTTGCCGGTAAGCCGCCGGTCGCCGACGTGCTACGCCGCTTTCACGCCTTCGTTGGCGACGCGGTGCTGGTTGCCCACAATGCCGCCTTCGACATGAAGTTTCTCAGGCTCAAGGAGCAGCAGGTCGGCGTGCGCTTCGACCAGGCCGTGCTCGACACGCTGCTGCTGTCGGTGGCCCTGCAGCCGAGCCACGTGACGCACACGCTCGATGCCATCGCCTATCGCTTCGGGGTCGAGAGTCGGGATCGGCACTCGGCTCTCGGCGACGCCGTCACCACCGCCGAGGTCTTCATCAGGATGATCGATGTCCTCGAGGCCCGCGACATCCGCACGCTGGGCGAGGCGCTGCAGGCCGCCGACACGGTCCAGGAGGTCAAACGGCTTCAGGAGAAGTTCTGAAGCGTGGCCATGGCGCTCAGTGGCGCTCCCCGCCGGCGGCCGCGTCCACGTCCTCCTCGGCAAAGTCGGCCGGCGGTTTGACGATCTCGAGCTCTCCGGGTCGACGGGCCTCCGCCTGCGCGGCCGCTGCTGCCGGCGCCGGCCTTTCCTCGTCGTCCCCGCGTCGCGGCCTGCGCGGCAGCGCGTTGCCCGAGGGGTCCGTGAAGCGGGCGTTCAGCGCCTGCACGTAGCTGTCGGCCTCACCGAGCACCTGGGCGAGCCGCCTGCGGGTGGAGGCCGACCAGCCGGCAGGCTCCACGCCGAGCAGGGGCTGCCAGGCGCGGGTGTTGCGCTCGAAGGCGTGCTCGAGCCATTCGGCGGTGTCGGCGTCGAAGTCCAGGCGGCGCATGGCCGCCGCGACGCCGTTGGCGGCGACGCGACGCAGGCGAAAGTGCAGGTACACCGCCGCAATGACCAGGGCGCCGGCGCCGAGCCAGAAGGGCACCGGGTGGTCGCTCAACCAGGCCAGCCATGGCGCGGAGAAGCTCAGGCCCTGCCAGTGGCCCGCCCAGACGCTGGCGCCCAGGGCTGCCACCAGGATGGTTCCGAAGACCGCCGTGTCGAGCCAGAGCGTGCGCCGCTTCCAACGGCGTCGAGCTTCGCGCAGGGTCGGCACCAGCCGCTCCTCGATGGTGCGGGCAATCTGCTCGAGAACGCCGATAATGCGGTAGGCACGCTCGACCTCTACCTGATCGATTCGATCCATGATCGCGTTCATGTCCGCCGCGCGGCGCCCTTCGAAGCGTGCGCGCAGGGTAGCGCTTTGGATGGGGATCGCCGCGTCCAAATCGTAGATGCTGTAGAAGCGTCCGGCAGTGAGGCCCTTCTGCGCCAGCGCCCGCTGCCACGCCCCGAACACCTCCTCCGGATTGTCTTCCCTGGCCGCGTTGTCGATCTGATTGAGTATGTAGAGGAACTTGTTGGCATCCGATCGTCTGACGGTATTCGCTACCAGATGCTCGAGGGTATCGTGCATGGCGCCAGGCTCCGGGTGCCTCGCATCGAAGAACACCAGCACCAGGTCCGACAGATCGATGATGTGATCGGAAATCTTCAGCGTCGCGGTTCGCTGCTCGTCCGCGTCGAAGCCGGGCGAATCGATGATGATCTTGCCGCGCAGGTGCTCACTGTGGCAGGTCTTGAGCTGCAGGTACGAATCGATGCGCGATCCTTCGCCGGCCGCTACGGCCTCCAGGTCGCGGCTCATCTGATAGAACGGAAAGCGGGGATCGGCATCCAGCGCGAGACCGGGCAATACCCGTTGTGTATCGTCGTTGCTGTAGCAGATCACGGTGAACTTGTCGTCCACGGCCTGATTGCCCGTTTGCTGGAGCTTCTGCTTGAGGTAGTAGTTGATGAAGGTCGACTTGCCCGAGGAAAAGGTGCCGAGCACCGAGATCATCGGCCACCACGGTACGCGTGTGGTGAACGAGGTGGTGTCATCCAGCATGCCGAGACGATAAGCTACGCCGTCGAGCACGCGGAAGCTCTTCACCACCTGCAGCAGAAGGGGATTTTCCTGGGCCAGGTGCGAGCGAAGCTTTCTGATACGCTGTTGCAGCGCGGATGGTCTACCGAACATTGTTTCTACCACCGGTGATGTGCGCTGAATATTTTAGCATCGTGCTGCGGCATTCGGTCCACTCGAATGCTGCTCCCTGCGAGGCGGCTTAGGCGTGCGATTCCGCGAACCACTGGTCGCCGCGACGCTGGTGAAGCGATATAAGCGGTTTCTCGCCGATGTTACCCTGGACGACGGCACCTCGCTGACGGCCCATTGTCCCAACACCGGCTCACTGCTCGGCTGTCACGCGCCGGGGGCGCGGGTATGGCTCAGCCGTTCCGACAATCCGAAGCGCAAGTACGCTTACACCTGGGAGCTCGTCGAGGTGCCCGGCGCGGGGCTGGTGGGCATCAATACCGGTCGCAGCAACGCGCTGGTGCGCGAGGCCATCGAATCCGGCGTGATCGACGAGCTCACCGGTTACGACGCGATTCGGCCGGAGGTTCGCTATGGGGAAGAGGGCAGCCGGGCGGACTTTCTGCTCAGCAAGGGCGCCTCGGCCTGCTACCTGGAAGTGAAGAACGTCACGGCAGCGGTCGAGGACGGCATCGCGCTGTTCCCGGATGCGATCAGCACCCGAGGCACTCGCCATCTGCGCGAGCTCATGGGCAGCCTGCGCGTGGCCGATCGGCGCGCGGTGCTGTGCTTCTGCGTGCAACGTTCCGATGTGAGCGAAGTGCGCCCGGCCGACCGCATCGATCCCCGGTACGGAGACACGCTGCGCGAGGCGCTGGCGGCCGGCGTCGAGGCAATCGCCTATCGCGCGACGCTTTCTCCGCAAGGCGTCGCGCTTGCCGAGCGTATTCCCGTGGTATGCCCTTGACGATCCGCGCCGGCCGCGCCGTCCGGCTACTCCGCGGCCCGTCGCCAGTGACCCGATCGGCCGCCCGATTTTTCGACCAGGCGCACGTCGCTGATGGTCATGCCGCGGTCGACCGCCTTGCACATGTCGTAGATGGTGAGCAGCGCAATCTGCACGGCCGTCAACGCCTCCATTTCCACGCCCGTGCGGGCAACGGTCTCCGCGCTCACCACGCACTGCACGGCGCATTCGTCGGGCAGTGGAGTGAGCGTCACCTCGACGTGACTCAACGGCAGTGGATGGCAGAGCGGGATCAGCTCGGCGGTGCGCTTGGCCGCCATGATGGCGGCGACCCGGGCCACGGCGAGGACATCGCCTTTCTTGTGACGGCCCTCGGTGACCAGCGCGAGGGTCTCGGCGAGCATGTAAATCCGGCCCTCGGCGGTGGCGGTGCGCCGGGACTCGGCCTTGTCGCCCACGTCCACCATGTGGGCATCGCCGGCAGTGTTAAAATGCGTCAGTCGCGCCACGGTCGTTCTCGCCTGATTACCTGTCCCGCGTTGCGGCGGTGCGCGACTATGATACACGTGGGTGCCGTTTCCGGTCGCCCCCGGCCCGAAAAGGCGGGGGGTGGTGAAACGGTCGGGACGAGGCCGACGAATCGATGTCTGTCACCGTGAAATACTTCGCCAGCCTGCGCGAGCGGCACGGCTCCGAGCGGCGGCTCGCCACACCGAGCGCCGGCACCACCGTGGCCGACATCTGGACCCGCGCGAGCGAGGGCGAGGCCATGCCCGCGAACGTGCTGATGGCCGTCAATCAGGAGTACGTGGGTCCCGACCACCCGGTCATGGACGGCGACGAGGTGGCTTTTTTCCCGCCCGTGACCGGCGGCTGAGAGGCGTCGCCGCTTGCCGCGGCCGTGCTAGGAAGCGCCGTTGGCGGAGTCGATGGCGGCCGCCACCCTTTCGCGGATGGTTTCGAAGCTCTCCGGGGCGAGCGGTCGGTTGCCGGCGTCGGTGACGAAGAAGACGTCTTCGGCGCGCTCGCCGAACGTGGCGATCTTGGCGTTCTGAAGTCGAACCTTGCAGTCGGCGAGCGCCCAGCCCACCGCCGAGAGCAGCCCTGGTCGATCGCGGGCAACGACTTCCATGACGGTTCGCCCGTTGCGCGAGTCGTCGCTGAAGTGAACCCGGGTCGGTGTCTGGAAATGCCGCAGCTGGCGTTTGGGCAGACGCCGATTGTCGCGCCGCGCCGAGCGGGGATCGGCGAGCGCCTCGCGCATGGCGTTGCTTATCTCGCGCTCGCGGGCGTCTCCGCTGACCGGCGTGCCGTCGAGCTCGAAAACCACGTAGCTGTCCAGGGTCATGCCGTTGTCCGCGGTGATGATTCGAGCATCGACGATGTTCAGCCCGAGGCGCCCGAGAACCGAGGTCGACGCGGCGAACAGGAACTCCTGATCGGGCGCATAGGCGAAAACCTCGGTGCCCCCGCGGCCCTGTCGAACCAGCACCAGCGGCAGCTCTTGCGCAGGCGCGGTTACGATGGCGTGCGTGTGCCAGGCGATCTCGTCGGCGGTATGGCGCAGGAAATAGTCGTCGCCGAGACCGGCCCAGAGCTCCGCCACCGCCCGGCCCAGGCCGTCGGAACCTTCGAGCAGACGACGGGCTTCCTCCTGCGTCTCGGCGATCAGCTCGGCGCGGTCGATGGGATTCTCCAGGCCGCGCCACAGCGCATGCGTGGTCGATTCGTACAAGTCATCGAGCAGCGTCGCTTTCCAGTCGTTCCAAAGAGCGGGGTTGGTACCGCGCACGTCGGCGACCGTTAGAAGCAGCAGGTAGTCGAGATGATTCTGATCTCCCACCGTCTCGGCGAAATCCTTGATGACGTCCGGATCGGTTATGTCCCGGCGCTGCGCGGTCAGCGACATGGTCAGATGATGGCGCACCAGCCAGGCTACCAGCCGGGCATCGTACTGGCCGAGACCGTGATCGATGCAGAACTCCATTGCCAGCGTCATGCCGAGCTCTGAATGATCGCCGCCTCTGCCTTTCGCAATGTCGTGAAAAAGCCCTGCGATGTAGAGCAGATGCGGTTTGGGCACACGCGCGAAGATTTCCGCGCAGCGCGGCGTGGCCCGCGAGCGCTCAGGGGAAGCGAATGCGCGGATGTTCTGCACCACGAAAAGACTGTGCTCGTCGACGGTGTAGGTGTGGAAAAGGTCGTACTGCATTTGGCCGACCACCGCCCCGAAAACCGGAAGATATCTCTCCAGCACGCCGTAGCGGTGCATGCGCCGGAGCTCACGGGCGATGCGGTTGGGCTGCTTGAAGATCTCCATGAACAGGCTTCGGGCGCGAATGTCGGCGCGGAATTTATCGTCTATCAGATGCCGATGATCGCGGATCAAGCGGATGGTAGATGCGCGCACGCCCTTGAGGTCGTCGTGTTGCTGGACAATCAGGAAGACCTCGAGCAGCGCGAACGGGTATCGTTTGAAGATATCTTCGCTGGTGACTTCAACGAACCCGTTGACCGACTGGAAACGCCGATTGATCGGCGTAACGGTACGCGGCGCGTCGGCGTGCAGGATGGCTTCCTGAAAAAGCTCGAGCAACATTTCATTGAGACGACTGAGATCCATAATCGTCCGGTAATAGCGCTTCATGAACTTTTCGACGGCCAGATTCGCATCGTCGTCGCTATAGCCGAATTCGGCAGCGAGCGTGCGCTGATGGTCGAACAGAAGTCGGTCCTCGCGGCGACCCGTGAGAACGTGCAGGGCGAAACGAACCTGCCAGAGAAAGCTCTGACCCTCGATGAGCGACCCGTACTCGGATTCGGTCAGAAATCCGTGAGTGACCAGATCGTGCAGCGTTTCGGCACCGAAGTGGCGTTTCGCGACCCAGCCGATCATCTGGATGTCACGTAATCCTCCCGGTCCCTCCTTGACGTTCGGCTCGAGGTTGTAGGCCGTGTCGTGAAACTTGTAATGACGAGCGCGCTGCTCCGCCCATTTCGCTTCGAAGAACTGGCGGCTCGACCACAGCTTGTCCGCGCTGGTCGCGCGGCGCATGCGCTCGAACAAGCGCGCGTCGCCCGCGACGAGGCGAGCCTCCATCAGGTTGGTGGCTACGGTGATGTCCTGGCGCGACTCCCGAACACAGTCCTTGACGCTGCGCACGCTGTGTCCGATCTCGAGGCCGATGTCCCAGAGGAACGTGACGTACGATTGGATCCGGGCGCGAACGGAACGAGGCTTTTCAACCAGGATGAGAATGTCGATGTCGGAGCCGGGATGCAGCTCGCCGCGGCCGTACCCGCCCACGGCGACCAGCGCGAGGTCCGTGTCAGGTGGAAGCCCGTGCGCGCGCCAGGCTTTCGCCAGCAGCGTGTCGATGAAGTGGGCGCTCTCATGCACCAGGTCGCTCGCCGGGACGCCCTCCCGGAAGCGATTGGCGACGTCGCGACGGGCGTTGTTCAACGCCTCGCGGTAGCTGTCCAGGTCGAGGCGCTCGTCCGTGCTCGGTGCTGTCGTGATGTGTTCCACGTTCGGCAGGCGTCAGTTCTGACGCCGGATGCTAGACGTCATCACCGTTGCGCAGCGTAAGCACCTCGACACCGGTTTCGGTCACCAGTACCGTGTGCTCCCACTGAGCGGACAGGCTGCGGTCTTTCGTCACCACGGTCCAGCCGTCTTTCAGCAGCTTTACCTGGCGCTTGCCGGCGTTGACCATGGGCTCGATGGTGAAGGTCATGCCCGGGACCAGCCTCTCGCGCGTGCCCGGCTTGCCGTAGTGAAGCACCTGGGGATCCTCGTGGAATTTACGGCCGATGCCGTGCCCGCAGTACTCGCGCACCACCGAGTAGCGGTGCTTCTCCACGTGCTGCTGGATGGCATGACCGATGTCTCCGAGATGTATGTCCGGACGCACCATCTCGATGCCGATGCACATGGCATCGTGACAGACCTGCGAGAGTCGCCGACCGATGATCGAGGGCTCGCCAACGAACATCATCTTGCTGGTGTCTCCGTGGTAGCCGTCCTTTATGACCGTGATGTCGATGTTCAGGATGTCACCGGACTTGAGCTTGCGCTCGCCCGGAATGCCGTGACAGACCTGATGATTGACCGAGGTGCAGATGGACTTGGGATAGCCCTTGTAGTTGAGCGGCGCCGGTATCGCATTCTGAACGTCGACGATGTAGTCGTGACAGATGCGATCCAGCTCACCGGTGGTGACGCCCGGCTGAACGTGGGGGCGGATCATGTGCAGCACCTCCGCCGCCAGGCGTCCGGCGACACGCATCTTGTCGATTTCCGCGTCTGTCTTGATGGTGATGGGCATGGGTTCCGCCGCCGCTGGTCCTCTGGAGGACTTTTCTCTTCTGTTACCGATACTTACCGATTGTTGTCCGGAACTATCTATGGTATAAAAGCGCGCCTTTTGGGCGCAAATCCCCTGCTCGAAGCCGAAATGTTGAGGCCGTCGGATGCCGGGCCGGGGTGCTCGACGGGCACGAGGTTTTACTGAGTCGCGAAACCGCAGCTTCGGCCTTCTCGGTTTCCAATATCGTTCAAGCACTTACGGTGCTCGAGAAGCGGCCCGCCGGGGTACAGATGCCGGCAGGTCCAGAGGCGGACGGCGGCACCTGGGTGGGCGCCGTCCCAAATACACACATGCGTCGGCACGTGCATCCGGGTGCCCCGGCGGGGTCCGCGGTCCTTCTTTGGGGGACCGGGACCGGTCGGGGTCGGTGCACGGGGCGCATGGAGGCTCAACCCGAATTCGGAGTCGTGACATGTCCGCAGTGAGCATGCGCGAGATGCTGGAGGCCGGTGTTCATTTCGGCCACCAGACGCGCTTCTGGAACCCGAAGATGGCGCCGTACATCTTTGGGGAACGCAACAAGATCCACATCGTCAATCTCGAGAAATCGCTCCCGCTCTTCAACGAGGCGACCAATTTTCTCGGCCGTATGGCAGCCAATCGCGGCACCATCCTGTTCGTCGGCACCAAGCGCGCCGCCGAGGAGGTCGTAGCCCGTGAGGCGAAGCGCTGCGGCATGCCTTACGTGGATCGCCGATGGCTGGGCGGGATGCTCACCAACTTCGGCACCGTTAAGGAATCCATCGGGCGCCTGAAGGATCTCGAGGCGCTCATCGAAGGCGGCGGCCTCGATCGTCTGAGCAAGAAGGAGGGGCTGTCGCTTCAGCGCGAGCTCGCGAAGCTCGAGCGCAGCCTCGGCGGCATCAAGAACATGGATGGCCTGCCCGATGTCATGTTCATCGTCGACGTGGGGCACGAGCGGATTGCGGTGCGCGAGGCGGTGAAGCTGGGTATCCCCGTCGTCGGCGTGGTCGATACCAACAACGATCCGGATGGAGTCGACTACGTGATCCCCGGAAACGACGATTCCATCCGCGCCATCGAGATCTATGTGCGGGGCGCGGCCGAAGCCGTCATCGAGGGGCGCCAGGCGGCGCAGCTCGAGATAGAAGCTGTCGAAGAGACGGCCGAGGCGGCCACACCCGGCGAGGCGGCCGTAGCGGCGAGTGCGCCGCCGCAGGCGCCCGTCGACGTGCAGGCCGAGGCATCGCCGGCCGGTGAGCCCGACGCGGCCGTCGAGGAGGCGCCCGCTCCGGTGACCGAGGCGGTCGAGGCGGTCGAGGCGGTCGCACCCGAGTCCGCCGCCCGGGCGCAGGCGCCCGAGGAGAAGCCGGCGCCGGCCGCGAGCAGCAAGAAGAAGACCACCGTCAAGAAGAAGCCGGCGGCGAAAAAGGTCGCCAAGAAGACCACCACGAAAAAGAAGACCAGCGCCGCCAAGACCACCAAGAAAAAGGCCGCCGCGAAAAAGAAAACGAGTAGCTCCAAGGGCTGACATCGCGGACGGTCGCGATCAAACGGGAACTGAAGATGCAGATTACCGCAGCAATGGTGAAAGAGCTCCGCGAGCGCACGGGCGCCGGCATGATGGAATGCAAGCAGGCGCTGGTCGACGAGGCCGGCGATATCGAGGCAGCCGTGGAAAACCTTCGAAAGAAGGGCCAGGCCAAGGCTGACAAGAAGGCCGGGCGGATCGCCGCGGAGGGCGTCATCGGCCTTGCATTGTCTGCCGATGGCACCAGCGGCGCGCTGGCCGAGGTCAACTCGGAGACCGATTTCGTCGCCAAGCAGGACGAGTTTCGGCAATTCGCCGATAAGGTTGCCGAACGCGTGCTCGACGAGCGCCCGGAGGATCTCGGCGCGTTGCTGGCCGTTGCGTTCGAAGCGGGCTCAGACCAGTCCATCGAGGAGCGCATGCGCGACATGGTGATGCGCATCGGCGAGAACATCACGGTGCGACGTTTCCAGGTGATGGCGAGCGATGGCGGTCACGTGGGCTCCTACGTGCACGGTGGGCGCATCGGGGTGCTGGTCGACGTTGTCGGTGCCGACGGCGCCATCGGCAAGGATATCGCCATGCACGTCGCGGCCAGCCGGCCGCTGGCGGTGAGTGAATCGGATATGCCTGCGGGCGCCCTCGACAAAGAGCGGGAGATACTGGCAGCCCAGGTCGCTGACAGCGGCAAGCCGCCGGAGATCCAGGAGAAGATGATCAGCGGCCGTCTCAAGAAGTACCTCGGTGAGGTCACCCTTCTCGGCCAGCCTTTCGTCAAGGACCCGGACCAGAGCGTCGAGAAGTTCCTTGCCGGCGCCGGCGCGAAGGTCGAGGCGTTCGCTCGCTTCGAGGTGGGCGAAGGCATCGAGAAACGCAGCGAGAATTTTGCCGAGGAAGTCATGGCGCAGGTGCAGGGCGACTGAATCATTCTTCACGTTAACGGGGTGCGTCGGCCCGAGTGCCGGCGCTCTGCCGGCAACGGGCTCGGAGACGCAGATCGGGGAGCACCGCAACGAGGCGGTGCTGAAAGCGGATGTCCGCATACCGGGCGAACATGAGCGCAGCGAAAGCGAAGTACCGGCGAATCCTGCTCAAGATGAGCGGTGAGGCGCTCGTCGGCGACCAGGGCTACGGCATCGGCGTAGAGACGCTGGCGGGAGTCGCTCGCAATCTCATCGAGCTGAGGGAGGCCGGCGTGGAGGTGGCGCTGGTCATCGGCGGCGGCAACATCTTCCGCGGCGCCGGGCTCGCGGCCGGCGGCATGGAGCGGGTCACGGCGGACCACATCGGTATGCTCGCGACGCTCATGAATGCGCTCGCGCTGCAGGATACCCTCGAGAGCCAGGGCGCCCATGCGCGCGTCATGTCGGCCATCCGGGTCAACGAGCTGTGCGAGGACTACGTGCGGCGGCGTGCCATCCGACACCTGGAAAAGGGCCGCATCGTCATCTTCGCGGCCGGCACCGGCAATCCGTTCTTCACCACCGATTCGGCAGCGAGCCTGCGTGCCGTCGAGATCGGCGCGGACCTGCTCATCAAGGCCACCAAGGTGGATGGCGTGTACTCCGCGGATCCCGCGCAGCATCCCGACGCGGAGCGGTATTTGCACCTCAGCTACGACGAGGTGCTGGATCATCGCCTGGCCGTGATGGACGCCACGGCCATCGTGCTGTGCCGCGACCACGCCATGCCCCTGCGTGTCATCGACATGAACAAGCCGGGGGCGTTGCTGCGCGCGGCCATGGGCGAGGACGAGGGAACACTGGTCACGGGTGCTCCGTCCGTGGATTAGCCGGGTTCCCGGATGGGTTAAGATTCAGCGAGTCAATGGGTGGGTTGCTCATGATCGAAGAAATCAAAAAAGACGCGAAAAGGCGCATGGCGAAGAGCGTCGAGTCGCTCAAGCACGAGTTCAGCAAGCTCAGGACGGGGCGCGCGCATGCCAGTCTTCTCGACCACATAAGCGTGCCGTACTACGGCTCCGAGGTCCCCATCAATCAGGTGGCCAGCGTGGTCGTCTCCGATGCCCGTACCCTCACTGTGACGCCCTGGGAGAAGAAGAGCGTGCCGGACGTGGAGAAGGCGATTCTCAACTCGGACCTCGGCTTGAACCCGGTCAGCGCCGGAGACGTCATCCGCGTACCGCTTCCTCCCCTGACCGAGGAGCGGCGCAAGGAGATGACAAAGGTCGTGCGCGACGAGGCGGAGCAGGCCCGCGTGGCCATCCGCAACATCCGCCGGGATGCGAACCAGCACCTCAAGGGCCTGATAAAGGAACAGCACCTGGCCAAGGACGAGGAGCACCGGGCCGAAGAGCAGGTGCAGAAGCTCACCGACGAGTTCGTCGCCAAGGTCGACGAGCTTCTCAAGGCCAAGGAGCAGGACCTGATGGAGTTCTGACGGGCTGACCGGGATGTGCTTAAGTAAACCTTAGACATGAACGCGGACGTCCCATCGAAGGCAACGCAGGCCCCGCTCCCGCGGCACGTTGCGATCATCATGGATGGCAACGGCCGCTGGGCCGACCGCCGCCGTCTACCCCGCTTTGCAGGCCACAAGGCCGGCGTGGAGACGGTCAAGGGCGTGGTGCGCGTATGCGGTGAGAAGGGCATCGAGGCCCTGACGCTGTTCGCGTTCTCGAGCGAGAACTGGCGCCGACCCGAGGAGGAGGTGGGACTGCTGATGGGGCTTTTCATGACCGCCCTGGAGCAGCAGGTGCGCAAGCTTCACGAGCACAACATCCGGCTGCGCGTCATCGGCGACCGCAGCGCTTTCAGCAGCATGCTGCAGGAGCGTATCGAAGCGGCCGAGTCCCTCACGCACGCCAATACCGGGCTCAATCTCGTGGTCGCGGCCAATTACGGCGGCCGCTGGGACATGACGCAGGCCGCGCGCACGATTGCTGCCCGCGTGCACAGCGGTGAGCTCGACCCCGCGCAGGTGACCCCGGAGCTGGTGAATTCTCTGCTCTCGCTCAGCGACCTTCCCGAGCCGGATTTGTTCATCCGCACCGGGGGCGAGAAGCGCGTCAGCAACTTTCTGCTCTGGCAGCTGGCCTACACGGAGCTCTACTTCACCGATACCCTGTGGCCGGACTTCGACCGCATCGCGTTCGAGGGCGCACTGGCCTCGTTCGCGACCCGGCAGCGCCGCTTTGGCCGCACCGGCGAGCAAATCGCCACGGCCCAGAGCGTTTGACCGCCGGCGCCTCGGCGGTAACGGCCCAGGGCCCCATGCCAACTCGAGCCGTCCACGAAGCGCCGACGGTCCCGGAGGCACCCTCCGCCGCATCCGGTCTCGTCAAGCGGGTGGTCACCGGCAGCATCCTGGCAGCTGCGGTGGTCGCCGCGACGCTGTCTGTGCCGGCGCCGTGGTTTGCGCTGCTGGTCGCGGTGTTTTTCATCGTCGGCGCCTGGGAGTGGGCGGGCATGGCGGGATGGCCGACGGCGGCGCAGCGCGCCGCCTACGCGGGCGGGGTCGCCGCCGCGCTGCTCGGCGCTGCCTGGCTCCTTCAAGGCACCGCCGGTACCCTGGTGCTGCTGCTCGTCGCGCTCGCCTGGTGGCTGACGGCGCTCGCCTGGGCGGTGCGCCTGCAGCAGGGGCTGACCGTGGCCGCGCTGGACGCGCCGGTGGTGCGCTTCGTTGCCGGCTGGCTGGTGCTGGTGCCGGCCTGGGCCGGCGTGGTGCGTCTGCACGGGGCGCCCGAGGCAGGTCCGCCCATGGTGCTCTACCTGCTGCTGCTCATCGCCACCGCGGACACCTGCGCGTACTTCGTCGGCAGGCGTTTCGGCAAGCGCCGGCTCGCCTCGCGCATCAGTCCCGGCAAGTCCGTGGAGGGGCTAGCCGGGGCGCTCGCCGCGGTGACCGTGCTGGCGGTTATTGTCGGCGTCCTCACCGAGGTGGCTTCGCCGGTCGGCTTCGTTGCCCTGAGCCTGGTGACGGCGACGGTTTCGGTGCTTGGCGATCTCACCGAGAGCGTCTTCAAGCGTCACGCCGGATTGAAGGACAGCGGCAGCATCGTTCCCGGCCATGGCGGTATACTCGACCGCATCGACAGTCTCACCGCAGCCGCACCGGTGTTCGTGCTCGGCTGCTTTCTGCAGGGCAGCGTGTCGTGAAAAGGCTCACCATACTCGGAGCAACCGGTACTATCGGCGTCAACACGCTGGACGTGGTCGGAAGAAATCCCGGGCGCTTCGAGGTGTTCGCGTTGACGGCCAACAGCAACGACGAACGCCTCGCCGAGCAGTGCCTCGAATGGCGACCGCGATTCGCCGTCATGGCGGACGCCGAAGGCGCTAGGCGCCTGCGCGAGCGCCTCACGGGCCGATGTCGGGAAACGGAGGTGCTCGATGGCGTCTCCGGGCTCGAGCTGGTTTCGGGCGCCGCCGAGGTGGATTTCGTGATGGCCGGTATCGTCGGCGCCGCCGGCCTGCTGCCGTCGCTGGCGGCAGCGCGTGCCGGCAAGCGGGTGCTGCTGGCTAACAAGGAGGCGCTGGTCATGTCGGGGCGCTTGTTCATGGATGCGGTGCGCGCCAACGGCGCCGAGCTGCTGCCCATCGACAGCGAGCACAACGCCGTCTTTCAGTGTATGCCGCCGGATTGCCGCGGCGGGCTCGAAAGCGCGGGCATCCGGCGAATTCTATTGACCGCTTCCGGTGGACCTTTCCGGGAGGCATCCCCCGAGGAGCTCGCCCGGGTCACTCCTGAGCAGGCCTGCGCTCACCCGAACTGGGTCATGGGCCGGAAGATATCCGTCGACTCGGCGACCATGATGAACAAGGGTCTGGAGGTCATCGAGGCCTGCTGGCTCTTCGATACGACGCCCGAGCAGGTGCAGGTGGTGGTGCATCCGCAGAGCATCGTGCACTCCATGGTGGAGTACGACGACGGCTCGGTGCTCGCCCAGCTCGGCAATCCCGACATGCGCACGCCCATCGCCCACGCTCTCGGCTGGCCGGAGCGCATGGGCTCGGGCGTCGACAGCCTGGACCTGGCCGCCATCGGCGATCTCAGCTTCGAGGAGGCGGACTTGGAGCGCTTTCCGTGCCTGCGTCTGGGCTTCGAGGCTGCGGCGGCCGGCGGCGCTGCGAGCGCAGCCCTGAACGCGGCCAACGAGGTCGCTGTCGCGGCGTTTCTCGCCGGGCAGATCCGTTTCACCGACATCGCCCCCATTCTCGAGTCGTCGTTCGAGGCGCAGCAGGGCGGGGAGCCGCAGAGCCTCGACGAGGTGCTCGACATCGACGCCGCCGCGCGGCGCCATGCCGACGCCCAGGTGGCGCGTCTGGCGGCCTAGCGATCGGAGATCCCATGTCTTTTCTGCTTTCTGTTCTCTGGTTCGTCGTCGCCATCGGCGTGCTGGTCACCGTGCACGAGTTCGGCCACTTCTGGGTCGCGCGCCGGGCCGGGGTCAAGGTGCTGAGGTTCTCCGTCGGTTTCGGTCGGCCTCTGTGGCGCCGGCGCGCGGGCGCCGATCAGACCGAGTACGTCATCGCAGCGATTCCGCTCGGCGGATACGTCAAGATGCTCGACGAGAACGAGGGCGAGGTCGCCGAGCACGAGCGCCATCGGGCCTTCAACCGCCAGCCGCTCGGCAAGCGTGTCGCCGTGGTCGTCGCCGGTCCGCTGTTCAATTTTCTCTTCGCAATCGTTGCCTACTGGCTGATGTTCATTATCGGCATCGGCGGCTTGAAGTCCGTGATCGGCGAGGTCGCTCCGGGCGGGGTGGCGGCCGCCGCGGGGCTCGAAGCCGGTCAACGCATCGTCAGCGTCGACGAACGCGAGACCCGCACCTGGCAGAGCGTGGTGGAGGCGATCATCGGTGCGACCCTCAAGGAGGGCCCCCTGGCCCTGGAGGTCGACGCGCCCGGCGCGGCGCAGCGCAGCGTCGCGCTGGACCTGCAGGGCATGGGGGTGGACGAGTTCACCCAGGGCCGGCTCTTCGATGCGCTCGGCCTGACCCCGAGGCGCCCGGTCGTGCCGCCGGTCATTGGCGAGGTAGAGGCCGGCGGGCCCGCCGATCGTGGCGGCCTTCGCCGCGGCGATCGCGTTCTTGCTCTCGACGGAACGTCGCTCGGCTCCTGGCGCGAGTTTGTCACCTTCATCCGCGCGCACCCCGAGCAGTCCGTCGAGATCCAGGTCGAGCGCGCCGGCGCCCGCATCACCCTGGTTGTGCTGCCGGCGAGTGTGTCGGCGGATGGAGAGTCCTACGGCCGTATCGGCGCCGGCGTTGCGCCGCCCGAGGACGATTTCAGCGACTACTACGCGACCGTGCGCTACGCGCCCTGGACGGCGTTCGCGAAAGCCATCGCCAAGACCTGGGACATGTCGATCCTGACGCTGCGCATGCTGTGGAAAATGGTGACGCTGCAAATTTCTGTCAAGCATCTCAGTGGCCCCATCAGCATCGCCCAGTACGCAGGAATTTCCGCCGATGTCGGAATCGCGTCCTACATCGGGTTTCTCGCCATCGTGAGTATCAGCCTGGGAATACTCAACCTGCTTCCGATCCCGATCCTCGACGGGGGCCACTTGTTGTATTACCTGATAGAATCCATTCTCGGTCGGCCGGTGTCCGAAGAAGCGCAATTTTTCGGCCAGCGCCTCGGAATCGCCATGCTCGTCGGCTTGATGGGGCTTGCGTTTTATAACGATCTGGCTCGTATCTTCGGGTGACGGGCCGGCGTGAATCCGGTGGGAATCTGCGCGGGTAAGGAGGGGTAGGTGCCCGCGCGATACCCAGGGCTGCCTGTAAAAGATACAAGAATCACGATGCATGCAACTCGATCCGCGCGTATCTGCCTGTTCTTGCTCGCCTTGTGTTTCGCATCCAACGCGATAGCCTTCGAGCCGTTCGTGGTCAACGACATCAGGCTCGAGGGCCTGCAGCGGATCTCGGCCGGCACGATCTTCAATTACCTGCCCATCAAGGTCGGTGACCGAGTCGACGAGGTACGCACGGGCGAAGCGCTGCGCGCTCTTTACAAGACGGGCTTCTTTCGAGACGTGCGCATCGAGCGCGAGGGCGATTCGCTTGTCGTTTTCCTGCAAGAGCGACCTTCCATAGCGAGCATCGAGTTCACGGGCAACAAGGAGCTCGACACGGAAGCGCTGCTCGAATCGCTCGAGCAGGAGGGATTCGCGCAGGGGCGCGTATTCAACCGATCGACATTCGACCAGGTCGAGCAGGAGCTGAAGCGCGCCTATTTCGCGGTGGGCCGGTACGGCGTGAAGATAACCAGCACGGTCACCCCCCTCGAGCGCAACCGCGTCGGCGTGTCTTTCGAGATCTCTGAAGGCGCTGTGGCAACGATCAAGCAGATCAATATTGTCGGCAACACCGCTTACGACGACGATGACCTCGTCGATCTTTTTGCGCTGGAGACGACCGGATTCTGGTCGTGGCTCTCGGACGCCGATCAATACTCCCGGCAGAAGCTTTCCGCTGACCTCGAGACGCTGCGATCCTTTTACCTCGACAACGGCTACATCAATTTCAACATCGACTCGACTCAGGTCTCGATTACGCCCGATAAGAAAGACGTTTATATCACCGTCAATATTACCGAGGGAAATCAGTTCACCGTCAGTGACGTAACCATGACGGGCGAGATCCTGGTGCCAAAGGACGTCCTTTTCGATCTGGTGGTCATAAAATACGGAGACATATTTTCGAGAAAGAAAATCACGGAGACGAGCAGCAACATCAGCGACTGGCTCGGAAACGAAGGCTATGCGTTCGCAAATATTAATGCGGTGCCGGAGATCGACGAAGCGAACAAGCAGGTCGCCTTGACTTTTTTTCTCGATCCCGGCAAACGCGTCTACGTTCGACGCATCAACTTCAAGGGCAACACGTCGACCCAGGACCAAGTGCTGCGTCGCGAGATGCGCCAGCTCGAAGGCGGCTGGATTTCCACGGGCGCCATAGAGCGTTCCAAACTGAGACTCGAAAGACTGGGATTTTTCGAACAGGTCAATGTGGAAACCCCGGCCGTGGAGGGCACGACCGATCAGGTGGACGTCAACTTCTCCGTGAAGGAGCAATCCTCGGGAAGTCTGATCATCGGTGCGGGGTTCTCACAGGTTGCCGGTCTCACATTCAATATAGGGCTGACCGAGCGCAACTTTCTCGGCACCGGCAACAGAGTGAGCGCGACCATCAACACCAGCGATATCAACCGGACCTTTGCGTTAGGCTGGGAAGATCCCTACTTTACTCAGGATGGCGTCAGCCTCGGCGTCGACGCGTTCTACCGGAAAACCAATGCGTCCGAGGCCAACCTCGCCGATTACAATACCGACGAGCTGGGCTTCAGGGTCAGCACCGGTGTTCCCATATCCGAGTTCAACACCTTGGACTTCGCCATCAAGCCGCAGAAAACGGAGTTCGAGCCGGGCCCTAACGCATCCCAGGAGGTGCTGGATTTCGCCGCGCAGACCGGCGGAGACTACGTCACTTACACCTTCTCGGCCGGCTGGGCGAGCGATACACGCGACAGTTTTCTGCTGCCGACCAGGGGCTCGCTAATCTCGCTCGTCGGCGACGTCGCCATTCCGGGCGGCGATTTGACTTTTTACCGCCTGACGCTGCGGTACCAGCAGATAATCGATCTCACCAGGCTTTTCGCCTTGCGTTTCGACACCGAGCTCGGGTACGGCGACGGTTTCGGGGATACCCAGGATCTTCCCCTGACAGAGAATTTTTTCGCCGGCGGACTGCGATCGGTGCGCGGCTACGAGGCCAATACGCTCGGGCCGCGCGATTCCAATGGCGAGCCCATCGGCGGCGACAAGAAATGGACCGGCACCCTGGAGCTCATCCTGCCACTACCGTTTATTCGCGACTCCAAAGCCTTTAGAATTACTACGTTCGTGGACGCCGGAAACGTGTTCGGGCCGGGGCAGAGCTTCGAATTTGCGGAACTGCGTGCCTCGGCCGGCATTTCCGGTATCTGGGTCTCACCCTTCGGACCATTGACGATCAGCCTTGCGTACCCTTTCAACGACCAGGCAGGGGATGACATCCAGAACTTTCAATTCACACTCGGGACCGCTTTTTGATTTTGATATGTATGACGTGAAACATCTGAGACTGGTAAGCCTCGCGCGCGCGGGCATCATTCTGGCAGCCGGCATGCTCGCCGCCCAGGCGGCGTCGGCCGAGGTCAAGGTCGGATTCGTCAACGTGGCCAGGGTGCTGGAGCTGGCGCCCCAGGCGGAGGCGGCTCGAAATCGAATCGAGCGCGAGTTCGCCCCCAAGGACAGGGAGCTGCTGCAACAGCAGAAGGATGTGCGCGGACTCGAGGATCGGCTGGTCAAGAATGCGGCGGTGTTGTCGGAGGCTGAACGCCAGCGGCAGGAGAATGATATACGCGCTAACAAGCGTGAGCTTCGGCGCGCCCAGGACGAGTTCCGCGAAGATCTCAATCTGCGCCGCAGCCAGGAGCTGAGCAAGCTCCAGCAGAAGGTCACGGAGGTGATTCAGGAGCTGGCCCAGGGCGAGAAGTACGATCTGATTGTCTCCGATGGGGTTATCTTTGCCGGAGAACGGGTGGATATCACCGAGAAGGTCCTCGAGCGCCTGCGTACGGATTTCAAGAAAAGCAGCCAGTGATTGCAGCGCATCGAACCCGGCTGCCCGCTTGAGCGCGGGCAGCAGATGCCGAGCGAGGGCCGCAGGTTGAGCTATTCGTTGCGTGACATCGCCGAAAAGCTCGGAGCGCAGGTGCACGGCGATGGGAACTGCCGCATCGACCGCGTTGCGACGCTGTCCGAAGCCGGTACCGGGGCCATCAGCTTTCTCGCCAATCGGCGTTATCGACCACAGCTCCTCGCCACCCGGGCATCCGCGGTCATCCTGGATCGCGAGTTTCTTTCCGCGTGCCCGGTCAGCGCGCTGGTGGTCGCCAACCCTTACCTCGGCTACGCGCGTGTCGCGGCGCTGCTCGCGTCCCCTGAGCCGACGCAAGCCGGGGTGCATCCTACGGCCTGCGTGAGCGGGAGTGCCGAGGTGGATGCGAGCGCCTGGGTGGGGCCCAAGGCAGTGGTGGAGGATGATGCGGTCGTTGGTGCGCGCACACGTGTCGGCCCGGGCTGTATCGTGGCACGCGGCGCCCGGGTGGGCGAGGACTGCACACTCACGGCTAACGTCACGCTTTGCCACGACGTTCGTATCGGAAATCGCGTGCTGCTGCATCCCGGCGTCGTCATCGGCGGCGACGGATTCGGCATCGCGAACGACGATGGCGTGTGGGTCAAGGTCCCGCAGCTAGGCACCGTCGTGATCGGCGACGACGTTGAAATCGGCGCCAATACCACCATCGATCGTGGCGCCCTCGCCGACACCGTATTGGAGGAGGGCGTCAAGCTCGACAATCTCATTCAGATCGGACACAACGTGCGCATCGGCGCGCACACCGCGATTGCCGCCGGGGTGGCCATCGGCGGCAGTGCCAGCATAGGAAAACGTTGCACTATCGGCGGTGCCGCAGCCATCGCCGGTCACCTGGAGATCGCCGACGACGTGCACCTGACGGCGACATCCGCCGTTCCCAACTCGATCTCGCAACCTGGCATCTACTCGTCGGGAATGCCTGTGCAGGAGAATCGCGCCTGGCGCAGGAACGTCGCGCGCCTGCGTCAGCTCGACGAGATGGCGAAACGTATCAAGGAACTGGAGAAAAGGCTCGATGAAGACTGAGTCGGGGGGTGAATAAAATGGCGGAAATGGATATCTGCGAGATTCTCAAGTATTTGCCGCACCGATACCCAATGCTGCTGATAGACCGGGTAATGGAGTTCAAGCACGGCGAATCTCTGGTCGCCATCAAGAACGTCTCCTACAACGAATCGTATTTCCAGGGACACTTTCCGAAACGGCCGGTCATGCCTGCCGTGATCATTCTCGAGGCCATGGCGCAGGCGACTGGTATTCTCGTGCTGCGCGGTCTGGATAAGCTGCCGAGCGAAAACTCCATCTACTATTTCGTCGGCATAGACGACGCGAGGTTTCGGCGACCGGTCGAACCGGGAGATCAGCTGCGCATCGAGGTCAATCTGCTGCGTTCCTCGCGCGGCATCTGGAAGTTCCGGTCGAGCGCAACAGTCGGCGGCGAGCTGGTGGCAAGCGCGGATCTGATGGGCGCGATGCGGGAAATCGAGAGTTGATCCATTCCACGGCGATAGTCGATGCGTCGGCGAAGATCGCATCGGGGGTCAGTATCGGACCCTATGCGGTCATTGGCAGCGACGTGGAGATCGGTGAAGGGACGTGGGTCGGGCCTCATGTGGTCATAAATGGGCGAACACGAATCGGGCGAAATAATAGAATTTTCCAGTTCAACTCCATTGGAGACATTCCCCAGGACAAGAAATTCGAGGAAGAACTATCGACACTCGAAATTGGCGATCGCAATACGATCAGGGAGTACTGCACGATCAATCGCGGCACGCAGCTCGGCGGTGGTGTGACCCGCGTTGGAGACGAGAACTGGATCATGGCTTATGTTCACATCGCCCACGATTGTCAGGTTGGCAACAACGTCACCATGGCCAACAACGCGACGCTGGCAGGCCATGTGAGCATTGGAGATCATGCAGTGCTGGGTGGTTTCACCCTCGTGCACCAGTTCTGTGCCGTCGGGGCATACGCGTTCTCAGCCATGGGAACGGCCATCGGCAAGGACGTCGCACCGTACGTCATGGTCTCGGGTCAGCCGGCGAGAGCTCACGGATTGAACAGCGAGGGTCTCAAACGTCACGGCTTTGATGCGCAGACCCTCCGATCCCTGAAAACCGCTTACAAGACCGTGTTCAGGAGCGCCTTGAAGGCGGAGGAGGCCATCGAGCAGCTCGACGAGCTCGGAGCTGGATCGCCTGAGGTTCAGGCTTTGGCGGAGTTCATCCGAACTTCTACGAGAGGTATCGTCAGGTAGTCGCCACGGCTGTGGGTAGCCCCGGCGAGCACTTGATCAGCAGGTAAGCAGGCGACATTGCGGATTGCCATCATTGCCGGTGAGACCTCGGGTGACCTTCTCGGGGCCGGATTGATTCGAGCCGTTACCGCGCGCTGCCCGGAGGCCCGATTCGAAGGTATTGGCGGGCCCGGAATGACCGCCGCAGGCTGTGAGGTTCTGTATCCCATGGAGAGACTCGCGGTCATCGGGCTCAGAGAGGCCCTTCGCCGCTACCGTGAGCTGCACCAGGCACGTCGGCAGCTCATCCGCCGGTTCACCGACGATCCGCCCGACCTGTTCGTGGGCATCGATGCTCCCGATTTCAATCTGTCACTGGAGATGGCGCTGCGTCGTGCGGGTGTGCCCACGGTTCATTACGTGAGCCCCCAGGTCTGGGCGTGGAGAGGATATCGAATTGCGAAGATTCGCCGCGCGGTAAGCATGATGCTCACGCTGTTCCCGTTCGAGGAGAAATTTTTCCTCGACCGCGGTGTGCGTGCACGCTTCGTTGGTCATCCGCTCGCCGACATTATTCCGGACACACCCGATCAGCAGCTCGCTCGCCGGGAGCTCGAGCTGCCCGCCGAAGGCGAGATCGTCGCGATGCTGCCCGGGAGCAGACTGAGCGAGGTGTCGCTGCTGGCCGATCCCATGGTGGGCGCAGCGCGCTGGCTGGCACGACGTCGTGAAGGGGTCCGGTTCATCGTGCCGCTGGTCAACGAGGCGGTGCGCAGTCGATTCGAGACGGCACTCGGCGCGGCCGGCGATGGCCCCGAGATGCGCCTTCTCGAAGGCCATGCGCGCACCGCGATGGCAGCCGCGGACGCGGTGCTGTTGGCATCGGGCACCGCCTCGCTGGAGGCCCTGCTGCTGAAACGCCCGATGGTGATCACCTATCGGCTCGGTCGCTTGAGCTGGTGGATAGCGCGCAGGGTGGTCAAGGTCCCGTTCGCCGGCCTGCCCAATCTTCTTGCCGGCAGGGCCCTGGTGCCCGAGCTGTTGCAGGACGACGCCACGCCGGCGGAGTTGGGAGCTGCGCTGCTCGCGTTTCTCGAAAATCCCCAGTTGGCCGAGACACTGAGGGAAGAGTTCCGTCGGATTCACGCAACGCTGCGCAATAACGCCGACGAGCGCGCCGCGGATGCGGTGCTGGAGGTGATGGGCGTGCCGGCGGGCACAGCCTAGAGTCAGGATGGACAATGCGAAGATGATTGCCGGTGTCGACGAGGCAGGACGTGGCCCCCTGGCAGGGCCGGTGGTGGCTGCCGCGGTGATACTCCATCCGTGCAGGGCGATTGCCGGCTTGCGCGATTCGAAGCAGTTGACCCCGGCCGGGCGAGAGCGGCTCGCTGGAATCATTCGCGAGCGCGCCGTTGCCTGGAGTCTGGGGCGTGTCGAGGCCGACGACATCGACCGTATGAATATTCTTCAAGCGACGCTGCTGGCGATGGCGCGTGCGGTGGCAGGTCTGCCGACGCTTCCCTCGCAGGTGCTCGTGGACGGCACCCACTGTCCCAGGGTGGCATGCCGGGTCCAGGCAGTGGTCGGTGGTGACCGGCTGCACGCGTGCATAAGCGCCGCATCCATTCTTGCCAAGGTGACGCGGGATACGGAAATGGTGGCGCTCGACGCACGCTATCCGCAATACGGCTTCGCGCGCCACAAGGGCTATCCAACTGCAGAGCACCGCCGTGCACTGCGCGAGCACGGGCCCTGTCCGCTGCACCGGCGCAGCTTTGCGCCGGTGCGTGCCGTCGTCGAAACATGCGCCGCTCACGGTGAAGGAGAATCCGCGCCGTGAGCCCTTCCTTCGTGCATCTCCATCTTCACACCGAGTACTCGCTCGTCGATGGGACCGTTCGCATCCCGGCGCTGGTGGAGGCGCTCGGCGAAGCCGGCATGCCGGCGTGTGCCGTCACCGAGCAGAGCAACGTTTTCTCCTTCGTCAAGTTCTACCGTGCTGCGCAATCGGCCGGCATCAAGCCGATAATCGGAGCGGATCTCTGGCTCGGCGGTGATGGTGCCACCGAGCAGCCCTTCCGCCTGGTGGTGCTTTGTCAGAACAACCAAGGATTTCGCTCACTATGCAGGCTGGTCACGTGGAGCTATTCCGAGGGCCAGGGCGGCGGAGTCCCGACGGTGCGGTGGGAGTGGCTCGAAGAAAACGCCGACGGCCTGATCGCGCTCTCTGCCGGTGTCGCCGGAGATGTCGGCCAGCTGCTGCTCGCGGAGCGGACACGCGAGGCCGAACGGCGCCTCGAGCGTTGGCTGGCGCTGTTTCCCGAGCGTTATTACATCGAGCTGCAGCGAACGGGTCGTGAAGCGGAAGAGCTCTGCGTTCAGGCCTCGGTCGACGTCGCCTCGAGGCTCGGTGTCCCCGTGGTCGCCACAAACGATGTCCGATTTCTGCGCGCCGACGATTTCGAGGCACACGAGGCCCGCGTCTGCATTCATGAAGGAAGGGTGCTCGCCGATTCGCGCCGCCCCCGTGACTACAGCCAGCAGCAGTACCTGCGCACGCCGCAGGAGATGGCGGCCCTTTTCGAGGATCTTCCGGAAGCGCTGGAGAATTCCGTTGAAATTGCCCGGCGCTGCAGCCTCGAGCTCGAGCTCGGAAGGGATCTTCTGCCCGAGTTTCCCCTGCCCGAGGGCACGGCCCTCGACGACCACCTCGTCGTCGAGTCCCGGGCAGGCCTGTCAAAGCGTCTGCGCCGGGACATGCGTGCCTGCCCGGAGCCGGCCGGGGACGGGCGTAGCGAGTACGAGCAGCGTCTCCAGCTCGAGCTCGACATCATCACCAAGATGGGCTTCTCGGGCTACTTCCTCATCGTCGCCGACTTCGTTCGCTGGGCTCGTGCGCACGCTATCCCCGTGGGACCCGGCAGAGGATCCGGCACTGGCTCACTGGTCGCCTATTCGCTCGGTATCACCGATCTGGACCCGATTGAATATGAGCTGCTGTTCGAGCGCTTCCTGAATCCGGAGCGAATATCGTTGCCGGATTTCGACATCGATTTCTGCATGAATGGTCGGGACAAGGTCATCGATTACGTGGTCAAGCGCTACGGATCCGGCGAGGAGCACGGAGAGTGCGTTGCCCAGATCGTCACTTTCGGCAGCATGGCGGCGAAGGCCGTGGTGAGAGATGCAGGCAGAGTCCTCGGCTACCCGTACGGTTACGTGGATCAGCTTGCCAACCTGATTCCGAATGAGCTCGGAATCACTCTCGAGCGAGCACTGTCCGAGGAGCCGTTGCAGAGCCGGTACCGGGACGAGGAAGACGTGCGCAATGTCATGGACCTCGCGCGCAAGCTCGAAGGATTGGCCCGAAACGTCGGTCTTCACGCTGCCGGGGTCGTGATTGCACCATCGACGTTGACGAACTTCATGCCCCTGTATTGTGAGCGGGGCTCGAGCACACTGGTCACCCAACTCGACAAAAACGACGTCGAGGCAATGGGTCTGGTCAAATTCGATTTTCTCGGACTGCGCACCTTGACGATCATCGACAGTGCTTTGCGCACCATCAACGAGCGTCGTCGGGTGGCGCAGCAGGATCCGATCGAAATCAGCGCCATCGCGACAGATGATACGGCGACCTTCGAGCTCATCAAGTCCGGCGCGACCACGGCGGTTTTTCAGCTCGAATCGCGAGGTATGAAAGATCTGATTCGCCGCCTGCAGCCGGATCGATTCGCCGATATCGTCGCCCTGGTGGCGCTTTTCCGCCCGGGACCTCTGCAGTCGGGCATGGTGGACGATTTCATCAACCGCAAGCAGGGGCGGGCGTCCGTGGAGTATCTGCATCCAGATCTCGCGCATGTTCTCGAACCGACGTACGGCGTGATTCTCTATCAGGAGCAGGTGATGCAAATCGCGCAGGTGCTGGCCGGATACACGCTCGGAGGCGCCGATATCCTGCGCAGTGCCATGGGCAAGAAAAAACCCGAGGAGATGGCCAAGCAGCGCGAGGTCTTCGTGGAGGGTGCGACCGCGCGCGGCGTCGACAAGGGGTCTGCCACCTATATTTTTGATCTCATGGAGAAATTCGCCGGTTATGGCTTCAACAAAGCTCATTCCACCGGCTATGCGTTGATCACCTATCAAACCGCCTGGCTCAAGGCGCACTATCCAGCAGCGTTCATGGCAGCGGTTCTTTCTGCAGACATGGACAACACGGACAAAGTCGTCACCTTGATTGACGAGAGCCGCGCGATCGGCCTCAGTGTGGAGCCGCCCGATATCAATGCGTGCGCCTTTGCGTTCACGGCCGAAGGGGAGGAGACAATTCGCTATGGTCTCGGCGCGATCAAAGGCGCCGGTGAGTCTGCGATTGAATCGATTATCGCGGAGCGGGACGCTGGCGGCCCGTTCAGGGATCTCTTCGATTTCTGTCGGCGGGTAGATACACGCAGGGCGAATCGCAGAGTTATCGAGGCGCTCATCCGCTCGGGGGCGCTCGACGATCTAGGACCCGGCCGTTCGTCCATGATGGCGTCACTGACCCTTGCATTACAGACGGCCGAGCAGCACGGTCGTGACATATCGACAGGCCAGAACGATCTTTTCGGCGGCGCGGCTATTGTCGGGGAGCAGGAGAATCGATTCAGCGATGCACCCGAGTGGAGCGACGAGGAGCGCCTGGCGGGTGAGAAGATGTCACTCGGGTTGTATCTCTCGGGACATCCAATAACGCCGTTCGAGACCGAGCTGGATCGGTTCACCAGCGTTCGCTTGTCCGATCTGCGGCCGAAGTCCGGGGAGATTCAGATTGTCGCGGGGATGGTTGTCGGTATACGGAAGCTGAACAGCCGTGCCGGACGTATGGCGGTAATCACCATCGACGATCGCACCGCGCGCATGGATGCCGTGATCTATTCCGATCTTTTCAGCACGCACCACGATCTGCTCGTCAAAGACAAACTCCTGGTGCTCGAGGGCGAGGTGAGCGTCGACGATTTCACCGGGGGGGCATCGATGACGGTGCAGAAGGTCAGCGATTTGGACGGCGCCCGTGAGACATTCGCACGCAACGTGGTGATCCGGCTCGCCGCGGAGCGTGTCGGCAATGGTTTGCTCGACGAGATACGCGACGTCGTGCGTGTTCACCAGCATGGACAAACCCTGCTGTGCATCGATTATGCCCGTCCGGGCGCCAGCGTCCGACTGCCTCTCGGGGATGACTGGCGCGTTCACCCGACCCAGGAACTGCTGCGGAGCCTTGCCGAGATCGTGGGCCCGGAGAGCATCGACGTGGAATACTGAGCAGGCGCTTGAAGCCGCTTGCCGGTAGTCTTGCCGCAGGATCTTGTAACTGCGTCGCCGAGCCGCTAAGTTTTTCTGGGGGCAGGACACATTCGATTCCATGAATCTCAATTTTCTCGAATTCGAACAGCCGATCGCCGATCTCGAGGCGAAAATCGAGGAGCTGCGCCATGTGGACAGCGACTCGGAACTCAATATCGGCGATGAAATCGACCGTCTCCAGGTGAAAAGCCGGGAGCTCACGAAATCAATATTCTCCAACCTGAATGCCTGGCAGATTGCGCAGCTTGCTCGTCATCCACAAAGACCCTACACCCTCGACTACGTGGGAAGAATCCTGACGGAATTCGTAGAGCTGCACGGTGATCGCAGCTTTGCCGATGATCCGGCGCTCATCGGCGGCATCGGTCGGCTGGACGGCCAACCGGTCATTGTGATCGGGCACCAGAAGGGACGTACGACCAAAGAGAAGCTTGATCGGCACTTCGGTATGCCGCGCCCCGAGGGCTACCGAAAGGCTTTGAGGCTCATGCGCATGGGCGAGAAGTTCCGCATGCCGATACTGACCTTCATCGACACGCCGGGGGCCTATCCCGGGGTGGGTGCCGAGGAACGTGGTCAGAGTGAGGCCATTGCCCATAATCTTTTGGTCATGGCGCGTCTGCGAACGCCGGTGGTCTGCGTGGTCATCGGGGAGGGCGGTTCGGGCGGCGCGTTGGCGATCGGTGTCGGCGACCGCGTGTTGATGCTTCAGTACAGCACCTATTCGGTTATCTCGCCGGAAGGATGCGCAGCGATTCTGTGGAAAAGCGCCGACAAGGCCGCCGATGCGGCGGAAGCCATGGGAATCACCTCAGCGCGCCTGAAATCGCTCGACCTCATCGATCGTATTGTCGATGAGCCGCTCGGCGGGGCACACCGGGACGTAGAGGACATGAGCACGCGACTCAAAGCCGTGTTACAGGAAGAGCTCGCTGCGCTCGATGGTGTCGACCCTGACAAGCTGGTCGAGATGCGCTACGAGCGTTTGCAGAGCTTTGGTCGCTTTCGTGAGTGACGTTTCTCACAGGCGTTACTTCAGCGTTGCTGAAGCGAACGCGATGATCGGCGATCTCGAACGTACATTCGCGCGCATGCTGCAAATGAAAGCTCAGGTGCGAAGCGCATACGCACGCCTCGAGGAGGCAGGCCACGCGCCTGTCGGCGACGACTTCGATTTGGCGCCCGCAGGCGCGGGTCCCGAGGTGGCCAACGACCTTACGACCCTCAAGATGCTCATCGATGCCCTCAAGGCCGATGTCGAGGCGCTTCACGATGTCGGCTGTCTGGTCAAGGATATCGATGAGGGTATCGTCGACTGGTATGCGAGCAAGGCAGGGCGCGACGTGCTTTTGTGCTGGAAGCTCGGCGAGAAAAAGGTTGCCTACTGGCACGACCCGGACGCCGGATTCGCGGGCCGGCGTCCTATTTCGGAGCTGCTCGAAGACTGACCGCGCCGGGCGGGCGCGCTATTTCTCGCCCTGACTCTGCTGAAGAACCGTGAACAGCAGCTCGCCCGCGAAACGGCACATGAGTGTGAGAAGCGTCTGATCGCCGACAGTGAAGAGCTTGTCGTCTTTCTTGTTGAGCACCTCGATAACACCCAGCACACGCCCTCCGCCGATGATGGGCGCTGCCAGAACCGAGTCGGTCCTGAAACCCAGCTCGCGATCCAGGGCAGGATAGAATCGATCATCGGCCTGAGCATCGTTGACGATCGTCGCCCGACGATGCTTGGCCACCCAGCCCGCGATTCCCTCGTCCGGTGGCAGCCGCTGCCAGGCGAGCTGCTCTTTCGCGGCCTCGCCATGAGTAATGACGAAGACCAGCTCGTTGGTATCCTCATCGAGGACGAGAAGGGAGCCGTCGCTGGCATTGATAGTGTGCAGCGCGTTTCCGAGCACATCTGAAAGAAGCTCCATCAGCTCCGCCTCGGGCAACGGCTGCTCGACGGCCTCCATCAGGTTCTGCATGGAGTCGATAAAAGTTCGCAGTGAGCGGATCTCGGCGCGCAAAGACGCGTTCTCGGACTCGAGTTGGGCAATCTCGTCTCGAACCTTATCTTGAGAGTCGCTCATGGCTGTCAATTATGCCTGTCCCACGCTTTTCATGCTCTGGGTAAGTTCGGCCTTCGAGATCGCACGGTTGAGCAGCTCACCGGCGAAACGGCACATGAGCGTCAGCACGGTCAGGTTGCCCGTGCTGAACAGCTGCCCGTTCTGCTTGTTGATCACCTCGACGACGCCGAGCAGGCGGTTGCCGCCAAGCAGCGGCGCAGCCAGCATCGACGACGTGCGGTAGTCGAGCTCGACGTCCAGCTCGGCGTAGAATCTTTCGTCGGCGGGCACGTTGTTGACCGCGGCGCCACGTCGATTTTCGGCGACCCAGCCGGCGATACCGCGGCCTGCGGGCAATCGCCGACCGATCAGATTTGGCCGCGTCGCCTCACCCTGCACCAGCACGAACACCAGCTCGCCGGTTTCCTCGTCGGGAATCAGCAGGGATCCGTCTCTGGCGCCGATGGCGCGGATCGCGCTCTCGAGCACGCGCGCGAGTAGCCCCAGCGCTTCGGACTCGCCGGTCGGGCTCTCAATCGCCTCGATAAGCGTGACCATGGAGTCCATGAACTGGCGAAGCACGTCGGCTTCCTGCTCGAGCTCGAGGTTCTCCTCGCGCAGGGCCTCGAGGCGCTCGAGCCAGTCCTGTTCGCTCAACTGTGTATCGGTCATGCGGAAATCTTTGTCCCCGGATAGCGTCTAGGGCGTGCCGTCGGCCGGTCGCAAGCCCCCTGTGGCCGCCGCCGAGCCCCGATGCGACTGGTGCGATGGTCCCGAAATCAATAGGATAAATCGCATTATGGCGCGCCGATCACCACCCTGTCAGGGGCCTATCCTCCGGACTGTGACCTGCTCCCCGACTTGCGCCCCGGGACGGGCGCCGGGGCGCGATGATGCAGGCACGCGGCTGCAGAGGGCGCGGGGAGCGTTCCGCCCGGGGCCTTCGCGGCCGGGTTGCGCGCAGCCGGGGCCGCCCCCCTCAGCCGGGCCGCGCGCTGCAACGCCTGCGGCCGGTCGCGGGCCCGTGTGCGGGCACCGACGGGCATGAAACGCAGCATTTTTTTCGTCTCCGACAGCACCGGCATCACCGCCGAGACCCTGGGTCACGCGCTGCTGAGCCAGTTCGAGGCGCTCGAGTACGACCAGACGACAATCCCCTTCGTCGTCGGCGAGACCGAGGCTCGCGCGGCGGTGCGTCGCATCGATGACGCGGCCGAGGCGGGCGCCGGTCGACCCATCGTTTTCAGCACCCTCGTCAATCCGGATCTGAACGAGATCCTGCGCGAGAGCGATGCGCTCGTTGTGGATTTCTTCAGCGCCTTCGTGCGGCCGCTGGAGATCGAGTTCAACCGCGGCTCGTCCCACGCGACCGGGCGTTTCCATGGGCTCGTCGACCGCGCCTCCTATGACGGCAGAATCGATGCCATGGACTACGCGCTCGACCACGACGACGGTGGCGGCATACGACACTATCATGATGCGGATGTCGTCCTCGTTGGGGTATCTCGGTCGGGCAAGACGCCGACTTGCGTGTATCTCGCGCTCCAGTTCGGCATTCGCGCGGCCAACTATCCGTTGACCGAGGAGGATCTCGATGCCGGCAATCTTCCCGACATGCTCGCTCCCCACAGGGAGCGACTCTTCGGCCTGACCATCGTTCCCGAGCGGCTGCGGCAGATTCGCAGCGAGCGGCGACCCAACAGTCGCTATGCATCGCTCAACCGGTGTCGCAAGGAAGTCGCCGATGCGGAGTCCATTTTCAGGCGCGAAGGCGTTCGTTTCATCGATACCAGCGGCAGCTCGATAGAGGAAATCGCATCGAAGATTCTCCAGTCCACCGGGCTCACGCGGCGGGCATTTTGAGCGCTGCCGCACGCCCGGGCGGTGAAGTGAACCCGCGGGCCACGCACGCCCCAGGCGGCGCCTTCTCTCCGGCGGCCCTCGCCGAGTCCCTCGCGCGGCTGCCGGCGATGCGACGTATCATCGTTGCGTACAGCGGCGGCGCCGATTCGCTGGCCCTGCTGCACGCCATGTGCGCGCTGCGCGAGCGGCTTGCGCCCACGGAGCTTTCGGCTGTGCACGTGCACCACGGCCTGCACGACCAGGCCGACGAATGGCTGGACGGTTGCGCACGCGCGTGCACCGCGCTCGACGTGTCACTCGAGGTCATTCGTGTCGATGCCGCCGCTGACACCGGTGAGAGTCCGGAGGCAGCGGCCCGGCAGGCACGCTACGAGGCTCTGGAGAAGCTTCCCGGTGTGGACGAAGCGGTGTGCACCGCGCATCACCAGCGCGACCAGGCCGAGACCGTGCTGCTTCAGCTGCTTCGAGGCGCCGGAGCAGCCGGGCTGGCGGCGATGCCGGCGCTCGCTCCGCTCGGGCGCGGCTGGCTCGTGCGCCCGCTGCTAGACACGTGCCCGCGCGCCCTGCGCGACTATCTGGTGCGAAACGGTGTGGAGTGGAGCGAAGACCCGAGCAACGCGGATCGGCGCTTCGATCGCAATTATCTGCGCCACGAGGTCTTTCCGCTGCTCGAGAGACGCTGGCCCGGGGTGCACCGAACACTGGCGCGTGCCGCGGCTCACCAGGCCGACAGCGTCGCGCTCGCGGCGGATCTGGCGGAGCTCGACGTGCACGACGCCCGGGGCCGTGCGCCCGGGACGCTGTCGGCCGGCGGTCTCCTGCGGCTGTCGCCGCCCCGCGCGCGTAACCTGCTGCGTTTTTGGCTCTCGGAGCGGGGGCTTTCGGCGCCGACTGCGGCCCATCTGGAGCGGATCCTCACCGAGCTGGTAGGAGCCCGCGAGGACGCCGAGCCTCTGGTCTGCTGGCCGGGCGCCGAGGTGCGCCGCTATCGTGACGACGTCCACGCCGGGCCTGCGATGCCCGCGCACGATGGGTCGTGGGTCGTGGCCTGGAATCCCGGCGACCCGCTCGAGCTGCCCCTCGGCCGTCTCGAGGCCGTCAGCGTCGAAGGCCGCGGCCTCGACGTGGAACGCTGCCGGGGCGCGCGCGTCGAGGTGCGCTTCCGGCAGGGAGGCGAGCGTTTTCAGCCTGCCGGCCGTGCGCACTCCACGTCGCTCAAGAAACTGCTTCAGGAGAGCGGCGTGCCGCCCTGGCTACGGGAGCGAATTCCACTCGTCTACGTCGACGACGCGCTTGCCGCGGTTGCGGGGCTTTGGGTCGCACGGACTTTCGCGGCCGCCGAGGGCAGGCCCGGATGGGTGCTAACATGGAGCGTGCTCGCCGGGCATCGGGCCTGAAACCAATTGCCGCGCAGGCGGGTCAAATAACGTATGGCGTTCGACGAAAATATCGCCCCCGACGTCGATTCGGTGCTGACCGCGACGGCGCTGCTCGACATCACCGAGTGGGATTTCTTCAATCTCGCTTACAACCGCTGGCACGGTGAGCCGGCCGCGGAGGGGATCATGGAGCCGATATTCGCCGCCTACATGTTTGACGACATTGTGCCCCCGTGGGCCCGTCACTTCTCGCGTCTGGTGGAGCGTCTTTACCGCCGCGGCGTGCTCGATCGGGCCGCGCTCGGCGTCGAGCGCCTGCCTTCCAGTGCCCAGATGGTCGGGCGCGGCATGCGCTACAGTGTCCTCATCGCCGCGATTCTCACCGCGCTCATCGTAGTGGCCGAGTTTCTGGCCCAGATCGTCAAGATCGGGGAGCGCTGCTTTTTTCCGCCCTGTTACTGACGCGCCCCGCCTGCGCGTGCACCGCGACTACTGGCGACCCAGCCCCCTTTTTCTGTCCGATGGGCGAAAAGGCGTGACGGTGCCGTCGCCACCCTCGATGCCGGCACGATCCCGTGCGGCGAGCAAGGTGAACTTGAGCGTCACGTCGCCGAGCTCGACGAGATCGCCGTTGCCGAGGATCGCGCTGCGCGCCTTGCGGCCGTTGACATACACGCCGTTGAGGGAGTCCAGATCGCGGATCACGTAACGGTTGCTCATGTCGTGCCTGATTTCCGCGTGAAAGCGCGAAATCGAAGGGTCGGCCACCATCAGCTCGTTGTCGGCGTGCCGGCCGATGCGAAACGTCTCGCCGGAGATAGGGTGGCGGGCGCGCAGCTCGTCCTGAACCTCCAGGTAGGCGAAGGGACGAGCACCGAGCTCGACCGTCTCCGCCCAGTTTGACTCGGGCTGCGCTGCGCCCGAGCGGCGCCTGACGAGCCATGTGAGGACCGTTGCCGCGATCAAAAGCGCCGCTCCGATGCTCACCCAGAGAAGATTTCGCCCGAGCCAGCCCTGGCCCTGCGCCGCCGTGGCCCGCCCGGTCTGTGCGGCCGGCGCCGCCTGCACCGCGGGAGCATGGCCGCCGGCGAAGGCGTCGAGACGCAGGGGCACATGGGCCGAGGCGCTGCCGACGGCCCCTCGCCAGCGCAGCTCGAGGATCGCTTCCGGCCCCAGCCCCGCGGTATCTCGAAGCACCGCGGACAGGTCGACCTGCAAGCGGCCGCCGCTGGCGAGCTGGGCGAATACACGCGCGGCGAAATCGTCGGCAAGCTCGGCCCCCGGTTCCACCGTCACGTACAGCCCCCCGGTCTCCTCGGCGAGCCTGCGCAGGCGTTCCAGAGGTGCCGAGCGGTCCGGCGTTTCCAGATAGCCGACGGCGAAGATGGCCACCTCGTACTGGCGTGCCGCGTCGACCACGTCGTCATGGAAGTAGGCGGAATCGTTGGCGACGCCGTCGGACATCAGGACCAGCGCCCGCCTCTGGGCCGGATAGTGGCCCAGCAGTCGAACCGCCTCGAGGGCGCTGCGATAGAGCTGTGCCGCGCCGTCAGCGGGGGTGAGTCCGGCGAGGGCGTTGCGCACGCGCTCGGCGCCCGGGGCGATCGGGGCAAGCATCTCCATCTCCCGGTCGAAGCTGGCGAGGCCGTAGTGCTGATCGGCGGGGCTGGCGTCGAGGAGGCCGGTCACGTGCTGCCGCGCGCTCCCGGTGAGCTCGGCGCGACTGGCATCGACCAGGAACATGACGGCGCTCGAGCCGGGTTGCGCGGCGTAGGGCGTGATGCGAGGCGCCGGCAGCTCGCGTCCCGCGAGGCGCGCCGTGACCTGCTCGGAACTGGTTGCCGCGAAGCGCCGGAAGTCACAGGCGAGCGACGTCGCATCCTGCTGCCAGCAGGCCAGCTGCACCCCTTCGCCGAAGATGTGATAGTCGTAGGCAGCGGCGCTGCCGAGCCACGCCAGCAGGGCGCTCGCGAAGGCAATGGCGAACCGACGCCGCGCGACGCGGCGCATCGTGGCGATGGTTGCCGAGCCCATGGATTCCGCTTCCGCCTTGTTATCGTTGGCCGGCCGCGCTGCCCCTGACGGTTGACAGCGCAACTCGAGCCAATGGCCTTATGTTAGCGCGATTGGGTCTCCAATGCCGCCCTCTGATTGACCCCGGAAAACATAAAAAATCCTTTTGTTATTCGACGCTTACTGACAAGACCCGGGTTCGTCAGGGAGCTCGCAGGCGGTCCAGGCGCAGGCGCTCCCGGGCGTCGAAGAGGCGCCGGCAGGCCACCTGAACGGCGAACGCCGTGCCGCCGGTGGTGGCCCCCATGATCAGGCACATGATGAGAATCTGGTACTTGACCGCCTCGACGGGCGGTGCACCGGCAAGGATCTGGCCGGTCATCATGCCCGGCAGGCTGACGATGCCCGCCGCCGCCATGGCATTCAGCGTCGGGATCAGGCCGGCACGCATGCAGTCGCGACGGATATCGGTCACCGCTTCGCGCCAGGTGTGGCCGAGCATGAGGCGGGCCTCGACGGCGTCGCGCTGGACCCACAGGGTCTGGGTGAGCCGATCGAGCCCCAGCGCCACGCCGGTCATGGTGTTGCCGAGCAGCATGCCGAGCAACGGGATGGCGTATTGGGGCGTGTACCACGGCGAGGGCCCGAGAATGACCACCAGGGTCAGGACCGTGACCGTGAAGGTCGACAGGAACATGGCCGCCACGCCGATGCCGATGCTCCACGCGCCGGCCAGTCGGCGTTTCTGGCGCGCGGCGCTCTCGTAGCCCGCTACGATCAGCATCACCAGCGCGATGATGCCGATCCAGGTGAGATCGACGCGGTCGAACACCACCTTCAGAATCAGGCCGACCAGCAGCAGCTGCACCACCATGCGCGTGCCGGCGATGAGAAGGCTCGCCGTGAGACCAAGCCTGAGGGCAAACGCCAGCGCCGCCGAGCCGAGCACGAGGAGCGCGGCCAGCGCCAGCTCCAGGGGGCCGAGAAGAATCATCGCGGCGCGTCCCCGATCGGCTCGGTGTCCGGCGCTTGCACCAGCCGACCACCCTCGAGCCGCAGGCGACGGTCGGCCACGCGGCGCATTTGCTGCGGGTCGTGGCTTACCCACAGGACCGCCGCCCCTTCGCTCCGCCGGTAGTCCGCGATCAGGTGCTCGACCCGTAAGGCGTTGTCCGGATCGAGATTGGCCGTGGGCTCGTCGAGCAGCAGCACCCGTGGGTGATTGGCAAGCAGGCGCAGCAGCGCGAACCGCTGTCGTTCGCCGCTGGAGAGCTTTGCCACCGGCGCGCGCAGCAGCGCCTCGTCGAGGGCCAGTGCCTCGAGCATCTCGCCCGCCGGCGGTGCTGCAAAATGCTCATCGACGCGATCCCGCCACCAGCGGCTGTCCGCCGCCAGCATGCCGACCCGACGGCGCCACTCCGAGGGCTCGAGCGCCTCGGCGGTGGTGCCCTGGCAGGCGACCCGTCCTTCGTGCACGTCCAGGTCGGCGATGGCGCGCAGCAACCGGCTTTTGCCGGCGCCGGATGGGCCGCCGAGCGCCAGGCACTCGCGGGGCGCCAGCCACAGGTCCACGGGGCCCACGCCGCCGAAGCGCAGCCCCTCGACGTCGAGCTGGCGGGCCTCGGTCATCGAGTGCGACTCACACCCGACGCAGCTGGGAGAGAAGGGAAGTGGCGTCGGTGAGCCGCTCGATCAGCGTGCGCACGAACGCCCGGTGGAAGCGCAGCTGAGTGTCTTCGGCGGCGCGATCGATAGTGGAGTCGTTGACCTTCATCAGTGAGACATCGGTGCGCGCAATGGCGCTGGCGATGCGCCGCGCGCGGCTGAGATATCCCATCTCACCGAAGCAGTCGCCTTCCTGAAGTACGTTCACGACGCTGCCTTCTTTCTCGATGATGACCACGCCGGACAGCACGATATAGAAGGAGTGGTCCATATCGCCCTCGCGGATGATCGACTGGCCGGGCGAGTAGGTCTGCCAGGCGCAGGCGCGAATCAGCTCCCAGATGTCTGCGTCGGAGAAACCTTTGAAGAATCCAAGGCTCTTGATGGTGGCGAACTTCTCGCGTAATCCGTCCTCGTCGGCGACGGCATCCAGGTCTTCGAATATCACGGCCAGGTCCGCCGCCAGGTCGAGCCCGCTGGCGTAGCGCTCGCTCGGATTCTTCTTCAGCATGCGTCCCAACGTGTAGCTGAGCTCCTGCGGCAGGTCGCTGCGGAATTCGCCGAGCGGGCGCGGCTCGGCACTGGATATTTTCTGGTTGATGGCGAACAGACTCTCTGCCTGAAAGGGATGGGAGCCGGTCAGCAGCTGATACATGACGGTTCCCAGGGAGAATATGTCGCTCTGCCCGGTAATGGCTTCTTCGTTGAATTGCTCGGGCGACATGTACAAGGGCGAGCCCAGGACTCCGATGAACTGCGTCTGCATGGCGTCGGCGCGCGTGATCATGGCGACGCTGAAATCGGCAAGCTTGACGTCGCGATCCTGAGTCAGAAGGATGTTGCCAGGCTTGATGTCGCGATGAATGACGCCCTGGCGATGGGCATAATCCAGAGCCTTGGCGGTTTTGTAGACGATGCCGACCACCTCCGGCACTGAGAGCAGCCTGTCGGGGCTGCAATAAGGCTCGAGCGTATCGCCATCTTCGACGAGCTCCATCACCAGGTAGCAGCAGTCTCCGTCCATGTCGGCGTCGAATACTTGAAGGATATTCGGGTGATCGAGCATGCCGGCTGCATGGGCCTCGTTGAAGAACAGCTTGCGAAACTTGCGCGCATTGGTGGTGTGCTCCGCGTGCTGCGGATGCGCGACCTTGATCGCCACCAGCCGGTTAGTGAACGGATCGTGGGCCGAGTACACCGTGCCCATGCTGCCGCTCGCAAGGCGCTCGACGAGCTCGTACTTGCCGACCTTCTCCGCAAGCATGGAATTTCCCACCGGCTGCAGATGCCGGATGCCCACCCGGCGGTGATGTTAGCGCAAAGTCGCACTCTGGCGCACCGGCGGACGGCTCTATAGAATCAGGCGCCGGCTTTCGAGTGCGGCTTCGTATCCAGGGAATTCAGTTGAAAAGCGTCGCTTTCTGCACCTTCGGCTGCCGTCTCAACCAGTACGACACCGAGACGATCCGCACGCTGCTCGACACATATGGTGGCTGGCGCAGCGTGCCGTTTCGCGAGCATGCCGACGTCTATGTGGTCAACACCTGCAGCGTGACGGCCCGGGCAGACGCCACCTGCCGCAAGGCCATCCGGCGTATCCACGCCGAAAGGCCGGAGTCCGCCATTGTCGTGACAGGCTGCTACGCTCAGCGCGCTCCGCGTGAGATTGCCGAGCTGCCGGGCGTGCAGCTCGTTGTCGGCGCCGCCGAGCGCGGCGACATTGCATACAAAATGGGCAGTCTGAGCGCCGGCGAGGTGCAGATCGCGGTGTCACCGATCGCCGAGGCCAGCGAGTTCGTGGACGTGCCCATTACCGAGATGATGGAGCACAGCCGTGCCTTCGTTAAGGTGCAGGAAGGCTGTAACGAGTCGTGCAGCTTCTGCATCGTTCCCCAGACCCGCGGAGTATCGAGAAGTCGCTCGCCGGAGAGCGTTCTGGGCCAGGTGCGTGAGCTGGTGGCGGCCGGCTACGAGGAGATCGTGCTGACCGGGGTGCATCTCGGTGACTACGGCCTGGACCTTGCGCACAGGCAATGCTCGCTCGCGGATCTCGTGCGCGAGATTCTCGCGACGCCGGGACTCGCACGCTTTCGCTTGAGCTCTATCGAGCCTGCGTCGATTACCGATGAGCTGATCGCGCTCATGGCTGGTCACGATAAGTTTGCCAGGCATTTTCATATTCCGCTGCAGAGCGCGAGCAACGCCATACTCTCGCGCATGAAAAGGCGCTACACGGCCGAGCAGTTCTCGCGCCTCATTGGCCAGATCGCGGAGGCAATTCCCGATTGCGGTATCGGTACGGACGTGATTTGCGGGTTCCCGGGAGAGAGCGATGCCCACTTCCAGGAAACTTTCGACTGTCTCGCCGAGCTGCCGATCACCTACCTGCACCCCTTCACTTACTCGGTGCGGCCTGGATCGGAAGCGGAAAGCTACGGAGATCAGATTCCCGGAGAGGTCAAGAAGCGTCGCACGCGCGCGCTCAAACGACTCATGCGGGACAAGCAGCGCGCGTTTCGCGAGCACCACGTCGGTAGGACTCTGCCCGTGCTGCTGGAAACCTCGCGACGCGGAAGTCGAACGCAGCTCGCTGGTTGGACCGACAATTATCTGCGCATAGAGCTCGGAGAGGGGACTGCTGACGGCGGCATCGAGCACGTGCGGATCGTCGCGCTCGAAGGCGATCAGCTGATCGGGGAACGCCTCGCCGCCTGCGCCTGAAGCAGGCCTCAGGTTTGATCGTCCATGGTTTCGAGAGCGCGCAGCAGCGGCGTGCCGATGATCGCCTGCCGCCAGCCTCGCAGCTCTTCGGGTAGCGCGGCTTTGCCGGATGCCGCTGCCTGGACCAGGGATTCCAGGATGCGCGACTGCGCCAGCAGGGGCGCTGGTATGCCAAGGGCCTCGGCCTGCTCGCGCACGATCTGCTTTAACACCTTGAGTCGGGGCGTGTAACGGGGTTCCATCGCTGATTCCGTCGACGGCTCGGCATCCGCGGGCGCGCTGCGCGCCCGAGCCACGCGCTCGAGCAGTGAGTCCGCGTAACGCGAGCGTGCCGCTTGCGCAAGCGCCGGGATCGCCGCCAGTGCGCTCTCGTCGGCGGGCAGCGCCGCCGCCAGGTCTATCATCACCGCGTCGTCGAGGATCGCCTGGCGCGGCACGTCGCGTTTGCGCGCCTCCAGCTCGCGCCAAGCGGCGAGCTCGCGCAGCGCCGCCCGTTCAGTGGCATCGAGGCGCCCGGCGCTGCGAATGCGCTGGTAAGCGCGCCGCGGGTCGCGATCGGCGTCGCGCCGACGCTGGATGCGTTCGATTTCCTCGCGCAGCCAGGCCTCGCGACCGAGCTCGACCAGCGTATTTTTCAATATCCGGTACATGGGCAGCAGGTGCAGGACGTCGAGGGCCGCATAGGCTATCTGAGCGTCGCTCAACGGACGCTTCAGCCAATCGGAGCGGGTCTCGTCTTTGGCGATTCGCTCTCCAAGCAGCCTCTCCACGAGCGTGCGGTAGCCGAGCGAGAAACCGTGCCCGGCGAAAGCGGCGGCCAGCTGGGTGTCGAAAACAGGGTTCGGCGTGACACCGGCCAGCTGCTCCAGGATCTCGATGTCACCCTCGGCGGCGTGCATCACCTTCGTGATGCCGGGGCATTGGAGCAGCTCCGCGAGCGGCGCGAAATCGTCGATGCCGAGCGGATCGATGATCGTCACGCGTTCGGCGTCGAAGATCTGAATCAGGGCAGGGCGCGGATAGTAGGTGCGAGTGCGTTCGAACTCGGTATCGAGCGCGATCGCGTCGAGGGCGATCCAGCGCCGGCAGGCGGTTTGCAGCTGTGCGCGGTGCTCTATGAAGTTCGGTTTCGTGTGCATGCACAAAAAAAGCTCGTCGCACGCGGATGCTGCTGCGCAGTATCGGCGTACGACGAGCCAGTGCCGACTTCCCTCTCGGCGCCCGTCACGGCCTCCACATGAAGGCGTGGTAGAAAATTCGTGCGATATGTCGCGTCGCTACGTTGTCACCTCCGGTTGCGCCGCCGTTATCCGCATTTCGAGTCGCCGCAGTTCAGACAGGTCAGGCAGCCGTCGGCCTGGATCACCGCCTTGGCATGGCAGTGCTGACAGAAGGCCGCGTACTCGGGAAATCCCAGCTCCGCCGGCACGTCACGGGCGGCGCTTTCCGCCTCCAGGCGTGCGCGTGTCTGCTCGAGGTATTGCTGCTGTTGCTCATCGAGCGGCTCTCCGGTAATGAGACCGATGCTGCGCAGATGTGAATCGATGGCGTCGCCGAGCTCCGCGACGAGCGATGGCATGTATTTCCCGCCCTTCTTGAAATATCCGCCGCGCGGATCGAATACCGAGCGCAGCTCCTCGACCAGAAAGGTGACGTCACCGCCTTTTCTGAAGACCGCGGAGATGATGCGGGTGAGCGCCACGATCCACTGGAAGTGCTCCATGTTCTTGGAGTTGATGAACACTTCGAAGGGGCGTCGCTGCTCGTGCTCGGTCCCGGAGTTCAGGATGATGTCGTTGATGGTCACGTACAGGGCGTGGTCCGAGAGGGGCGTCTTGATCTTGTAGGTCGAGCCTACGAGCATCTCCGGGCGCTCGACCCGTTCGTGCATCTGGATGACCTCGGCGCTTTTCGGCACCGCGCTGGAACGCACGGGCGGCTCAGCGGAGGTGGGCTCGGCGCCTTCCGCGACTTCGCTCTTAGCGGTCGTGGTTACCTCATAGTCGACGATTTGCTTGTCTATCTTAATTGCCATGACACTTCGCTCTTTGTTTCAGAATTTTCCGTAATAGCCTTCCTTGATGGCGTCGTAGAGATTCGCGGCGCTGTGGATTTCGCCGTCGTATTCGATTTCCTCATTACCCTTGACCTCGACGACACTGCCGTCCTCGAGGGTAAAGCGATACGTGGTGTTCGCCAGATCCTTCTCCTTTACGAGGACTCCCTGAAAGGCCTGTGGGTTGAAACGGAAGGTCGTGCAACCTTTCAGTCCCTTCGAATGGGCGTAGCTGTAAATGTCCTTGAAGTCCTCGTAGGGATAATCGGTGGGCACGTTCGCCGTCTTCGATATGGAAGAGTCGACCCATCTCTGGGCGGCCGCCTGGACGTCCACGTGCTGCCTCGGCGTGATGTCCTCGGCCGTGACGAAATACTCCGGGAGAGTATCCACGCCGACGCCATCCTCCAATGAGTCCGCATTGACGAGCTCCCGGTAGGCGAGCATCTCGAAGGAGTACACGTCGACCTTCTCCTTGGTCTTCTTGCCCTCGCGGATGACGTTGCGAGAGTAGTGATGCGCGAAGCTCGGCTCGATGCCGTTGCTGGCGTTGTTCGCAAGCGCCAGCGAGATCGTGCCCGTGGGCGCGATCGAGGTGTGGTGCGTGAAGCGCGCGCCTTCGTTGGCAAGCCCCTCGACGAGCTCTGGCTCGACTTCGGCGATGCGCTGCATGTAGCGGCTGTAACGCGCGTGCAGAACCCGTCCCTCGACCTCGTCCCCGGCCTTGTAGCCGTCGGCTTTCATCTTCGGACGCAGACGAAGCATGTCCTCGGTGACCGTGAAGCGCTCGTTCATGATCGGAGCCGGTCCCTTCTCGCGGGAAAGATCGAGTGCGGCCTTCCATCCCTCGATCGCCATCTCGCGCGTGACGCGCTCGGTGAACTCCAGAGAGTCGGGTGCACCGTACTTCATGCCGAGCATGGTGAGAGTCGAGCCGAGGCCCAGGTAGCCCATACCGTGGCGGCGTTTTCGTTCAATCTCCCGACGCTGCTCGTTGAGCGGCAGTCCGTTCACCTCGACCACGTTGTCGAGCATGCGGGTGAACACGCCGACCGTGTTCCGATAGCCGTCCCAGTCGAACCGCGCGCGATCGGTGAACGGATCGAGCACGAATTTCGTGAGATTGAGGGATCCGAGCAGGCACGCGCCGTACGGCGGCAGGGGCTGCTCGCCGCAGGGGTTGGTGGCGCGGATGTTCTCGCAGAACCAGTTGTTGTTCATCTCGTTGATCCGGTCGATCAGGATGAAGCCGGGCTCGGCGAAATCGTAGGTGGAGGACATGATCATGTCCCACATGCGCCGGGCCGGCACGGTCTTGTAAATCCGGCAGGCAACCAGGCCGTCCTCGCGCGTGACGTATTCCTCGGAGGTCGGCCATTCCCTCCACAGGACCTGCTCTTCGTTCTCGAGATCCATTTCCCCGGCTTCCTGCGCATTGATCGGAAAAGCCAGCGGCCACCGTTCGTCGTTCCGGACAGCCTCCATGAATTCATCGGTGATCAGCAGCGAGCAGTTGAACTGCCGCAGGCGGCCGTCCTCGCGCTTGGCCCGGATGAACTCCATGACGTCGGGATGACCGACCTCGAAGGTGGCCATCTGCGCACCGCGCCGGCCGCCGGCCGAAGACACCGTGAAACACATCTTGTCGTAGATGTCCATGAAGCTCAGCGGGCCGGAGGTATAGGCGCCGGCGCCGGAAACGTAGGCGCCCTTGGGCCGCAGGGTGGAAAACTCGTAGCCGATGCCACAGCCGGCCTTAAGGGTCAGGCCGGCCTCGTGCACCTTGTCCAGGATGCCGTTCATGGAATCCTTGATGATTCCCGAAACGGTGCAATTGATCGTGGATGTCGCCGGCTTGTGCTCCTGCGCGCCCGCATTGCTCGTGATGCGGCCGGCCGGGATGGCGCCGCGGCGCAAGGCCCAGACGAACTGCTCGTACCACTGCTCCTGCAATTCCGCACCACGCTCGACCGTGGCCAGCGCGCGTGCGATTCGCTTGTAGGTGTCATCGATGCTTCCATCGATGATTTCGCCGATTTTCGACTTCAGACGGTACTTTTTGTCCCAGATATCCAGGGAGGCTTCCTGGAAGGGAATTGCTTGTGAATCAGTGCCAATGGCCTCAACCCGCACGCTGCTCATTAACAATCTCGCGTAATTACTTGGTTTTGTTTAATTATAGACACAACTTATTGTGCCTCTATTCTCCGGGAGACACAAGATGTTGTGTTTGGAGGAGCTAAAAGATACGCCGGAAATGAAAGCCTGTCAAATGTACCTCGGCGTATGGTCCCTGCGTGCACTTTCCAGTTATTTTTGTTATGTTTCAGCATGTTATAAAATGCGCGACGTTTTCCAGCCGGCTTGCGTCTGGTATAGGGAGCACGAAAGCCAGCAACCACGGGCTTTCGTTTCGTCGCAAATATGATCATTCCGGGAGAAATCCACATGAAGAAGCAAATGACCCTCTTGTTGCCGGCCGCACTATTTGCACTGACCTGCGCGGTTTCGGCCACGGCAGGGGATGCCGCTGGCAATATGGAGAAGAAAGTCGTCATTGCCCTGCAGGCCGACGATTTCGAATTGGGTGAGACAGACATCAGTGACCTGGCGGTGGGCGAGTCCGAAACCATCGTGACGGAAAGCGGCCGCACCATCGACATATTACGAACCGGGGACGGGTTCGAACTGTACGTGGACGGTGAATTGCTGGAAACGGGAACGGATGGGGCCCACGGCGATCACTTCGCCGTGCACAAGCGCGTGGAAATCATCTGCGAGGGCGACGATGACTGCGATGAAACGGTGTGGATCGGGGACGAAGCGGAACTCGCCATGCTGCACGAAGACCACGCAGCTGACGGGGAGCACGGTGTGGTCACCCGCAGGATCCGGGTGGAATGCGAAGATGGCGAGGAGTGCGAGAAGCATCGCATCTGGATTGCTTCGGGTGAGGATGCGGATTTCGAAACGCTCATTGAAGATCACGGCGAGGCGCATGGCATGGTCGTGATCCGCAAGGTCGACGGCGAGCACGGGGTCGAGGTGCTCACGGACGGTGAGGCCGTGCATGAATCCGGTCACGATGCTGATCATGGGGGCAAAGTCATCATCGTCAAGAAGAAAATCCGCAAGCAGGACTCCGGCTGAGCCGGCTGGAGCTTGCCGAAACGCCCTGCCCGGCACCACCCGGCAGGGCGTTTTCCGTTCCCGGTGCGGCTAGAATAAGCGCATGCTGCACGTGGTCCTGTACCAACCGGAGATCCCGCCGAACACCGGCAACATCATCCGCCTGTGCGCGAATGCCGGCGCGATCCTGCACCTGGTCGAGCCCATGGGCTTTCAGCTCAGCGACGCCCGCCTCAGACGGGCCGGCCTCGACTACCATGAACTCGCCTGCGTCACGCGGCACGCCGACTGGGATACCTACCTGGAGTCATGCGGAGCCCGGAACACGTGGGCTTTCAGCACCCGTGGCGGAAATTGTTACACGGAGGCGCGCTATTGCGACGGCGACCGCCTGTTGTTCGGACCGGAGTCGCGGGGGTTGCCCCAGGGCGTCCTTGACGGCTTTCCGGCAGAACGGCGTTTGCGCCTGCCCATGCGGGCCGGCAGTCGCAGCATCAACCTGTCCAACAGCGTGGCGGTAGCTTTGTTCGAGGCCTGGCGCCAACTGGATTTTGCCGGCGCCGGAAATGGTCTGCCGGTTGCACAGGATTCCTAGGCTGGAATTCCAGGCTGGACTATCGGTACCGCTCAGCGGCGGGTGATCTCCGCCTTCTGCTCCCGCGCCAGCAGGCGGCGCACACCCTCTTCCGGATCCCAGCCCTGGTGAAGTATGCCGTGCACCTGCTTGGAGATGGGCATGCTGACGCCGTGTTCTTTCGACAGGCGCCGTACTTCCCTGGCGGCGGCCACGCCCTCCACGACCTGGCCGATCTCCTCCATGGTTTCCACCATGCCGCGCCCGCGGCCGAGCGCCAGGCCCAGGCGACGATTGCGTGACAGGTCGCCGGTGCAGGTCAGCACGAGATCCCCGAGCCCCGCCAGTCCCATGAGCGTTTCCCGCCGGGCGCCGAGGGCCAGGCCAAGGCGCATCATCTCGGCCAACCCGCGGGTAATGAGTGCCGCCCTGGCATTGTCCCCCAGGCCCAGACCGTCGCAGATACCCGTGCCGATGGCCATGACGTTCTTGACCGCGCCGCCCAGTTCGGCGCCCGTGATGTCATCAATGGTGTAGGCCCTGAAATTGCCGTGGTGCAGGGCACGGGCGAAGCGGCCCACGAAATCCGCGTCGTGGCCCGCCACCGTGACCGCGGTCGGCAGGTTGCGGGCGACCTCGACGGCGAACGACGGCCCGGTTACGACAGCCAGGGGAATCCCGGGCCCCAGCACTTCCGAGGCCACCTCGTGCAGGAACCGGCCGGTTCCCGGCTCGAAGCCCTTGCACGCCCAGGCCAGTCGTTTGCCCGGCAGCCAGGGCCGTATGCTTTCCAGCAGGCCGCCGAAGGCGTGGCTCGGCACGGCGACCAGGACGATGTTAGCCGACCGGACAGCGCTTTCCAGCGACGCATCGGCGGACAGGCCTTCCGGCAGGTCGAGGTCGGGAAAATTGCGTCGGTTGCGGCCGGTAGCCGCGATTTCTTCAATATGCTCCGGCTCGAAGTCCCAAAGGCGTACCTCGCTGCCGCCCCGGGCAAGCTGCATGGAGAGCGCCGTACCCCACGGACCGGCGCCCAGTACGGATATGATCCCTGCAGCTTCGCTCATGAATGGCAGGTGAAGACGGGCTCAGGCGTTACCCTGAACCTCCATGCCTTCCGTTCCCTGAGCCTGGCTGAGACGCTGCATGTAGATCTGTTCGAAGTTCACCGGCTGCAGCACCAGCGGAGGGAATCCGCCGCTGGCGACCAGGTCGGTGATGGACCGGCTGGCGTACGGGAACAGGGTGTGCGGGCACAGTGTGTTCAGGGCGCCCTGCAATTGCGCCTCCTCCAGGCCCGCGATGCCGAATAGGCCCGCCTGGTGAATCTCGGCCAGGTAGGCGGTTTTCTCGTCGGCGGTCGCCGTCACGGTGACCGTCAGTACCACCTCGTAGATTCCCTCGGTGATGTTGTTCACGCGCTGCGAGAGGTTCAGCTTGACCTCTGCCTGCCCGGGTTCCTGGAAAACCTGGGGTGCGTTCGGCACTTCGAAGGAAACGTCCTTGACGTAGAGTTTCTGCAACTGGAACCTCGCCTCCGGCGCGGCTTGCTGCTCGGTAACGCCCTGTTCCTGGTTCTGTTCGTCTGCCATGGCTATTCTGCTCTCTGATTTTCAGTGATCCGACCCGGTTGCCCGGGGCGGAAAGTGGAAATTATCTCACCTGACGTGGGGCGGCACCACCCGTGGGGCGGCACTCCGGCAACCCGTCGTCAGTCTCGTGTCACGGGGTAGTTGTCGGCCTTCCACTGGGTCATGCCACCCTTGAGGACGACGACCTCGGGCGCGCCCATCTTGACCAGCGCCGCCGCTGTCGCCTGCGCGGTCTGCCCGCTCTTGCAAGCCACCAGTACAGGCTTTTCGGCGATCTTCGCGACTTCCGCGTCCGGATTAGCGAAGCGGGACGGCGCGAAGTTCCGGGCACCCACGATATGCCCCTTGTTGAACTCCGCCGGCGGGGAAATATCCACCACCACCGTACGTCCGTTGTTGATCATCGGCACGGCCTGCACGGGACTGAGTTCCTTGAATCCACGGGTACGCCGGGAAATCTCCGTCCACAGCAGCATCAGGAGCACCGCGACGAAGCCGCCGGATAGCAGTGGGTGGTTGCCTGCGAATTCAATCAGTTGATCCATGATGGCTGCTCCATAAAGGGCCCCGGGGGTGGTACCGTGCGGCATTATCCCCAACCGCCCGCTGCTTGCAAGTATCGCCCTGCGGGACCGGTCCTCTTATGGGATAATGCGCCGCGTTTGAAAAGGCCGCCGACCCAGCATCATCTGGTGGCAGCGAGAATGAAATGCAAGTGTCGAGCTGGAACATTGACAAGAGGGGCAAAGCCGGATGACAGGGACGGCCCGCAAACCGCTGGTGCTCATGATCCTGGACGGCTGGGGCCACCGGGCCCCGGCGGATGACAACGCCATCACCCGGGCGGATACGCCCTGCTGGGACCGGCTGTGGAACGACTCACCACGCTGCCTGCTTGAGACCTCCGGGCTGTCCGTAGGGCTGCCCGAAGGCCAGATGGGCAATTCGGAAGTCGGCCACATGAACATCGGCGCCGGCCGGATCGTCTACCAGGATTTCACGCGTATCGACCGCGCCATCGAAGACGGTGACTTTTTCGCCAACCCGGCACTGTGCAGCGCGGTTGACCGGGCCACCGACGGAGGAGGCGCGGTTCACATCATGGGCCTCCTGTCACCGGGTGGCGTGCACTCCCACGAGGAGCAGTTCTTCGCAGCGGTGCGGCTTGCTGCTCAGCGCGGCGCCCGGAGCATCTACGTGCACGCCTTCCTGGACGGTCGTGACATGCCGCCCCGCAGCGCGGGCCCTTCCATCGAGCGTATGCAATCCCTGCTGGACGGCCTCGAGGAGGCGGCTTTCGGCGTGGTGTCCGGACGCTACTATGCCATGGACCGCGACCAGCGCTGGCCGCGGGTGGAAAAGGCCTGGAAAGCGTTGGCGCACGCACGGGGAGAATTCAATACCGGAAAGGCATCCCTTGCGCTCGCCGATGCCTATGCACGCGACGAGGGCGATGAATTCGTCAAACCGACCGTGATCGGCGATTACCCCGGTATCGCCGACGGAGACGCGGTTCTTTTCATCAATTTCAGGGCCGACAGGGCCCGCCAGTTGACCCGCGCCTTCGTCGAAGAGCCGTTCGAAGGTTTCGAGCGCAAACCTCCCATGCTGGCTGCTTTCGTGTGCATGACCGAGTACCTGGCCGGATTGCCCGTGGATGTTGCATTCCCGCCGGAGCCGCTGCCGGAAATTCTCGGCGAGATCCTGGCCCGCGAGGGGCTGAAACAACTTCGCATCGCGGAAACCGAGAAGTACGCCCACGTGACCTTTTTCCTGAACGGGGGCCGGGAAGAGCCATTCGCCGGCGAAGAACGCATCCTGGTCCCCTCCCCCGATGTCGCCACCTACGATCTGCAGCCCGAGATGAGCGCGCCCGAGGTGGCGCGGGAACTCGACCGGGCCATCCGTGCCGGGGTCTTCGATGTCATCATCTGCAACCTGGCCAATCCGGACATGGTCGGCCACACGGGCAGCCTGGAGGCCGCCATGCGGGCAGTTGTTGCGGTGGACGACTGTCTGGCGGTGGTCCGCGCGGCGCTCGAGGAAACCGGCGGCGAACTGCTCGTCACGGCAGACCACGGCAACGTCGAGCAGATGAGCGATCCCGGCTCCGGCCAGAGGCACACGGCCCACACCACGAACCGGGTGCCGCTGGTGTTCGCGGGGCGGGCGGCGAACATGCCCCGCGACGGTTCGCTGCGCGACATCGCACCGACCATGCTGGAGCTGCTCGGCCTGGAGCAGCCCGGGGAAATGACCGGCCGCAGCCTCGTCGAATTGGCCGGGGACGACCACAGCGGCGCATGAGACGCGCGGGCGCGCCGGTGAGCGGAGAGGACCGGTGCCGGGCCGGCTCCTGATCCTGCTGCTCCTGGCACCCGCCCTGCTGGCCTGGCCGGCCGGACAGCCGACGGCGCAAGATGCCCTGTCCAGGGAGGAAGCCGAGCTCCGCCTCGAGGCGCTCAAGACCGAGATCGGACGGCTCCAGCGATCGCTTGAGTCGGCGCGCGGCCGCTTCGCCGAGGAACAGGGCTCGCTCAGGCGCCTGGACCTGGACATCCAGGAAGCGCTGCTCGGCCTGAATTCACTTTCCCGGCAGATCGATGAGCACCGGGGTGAACTGGACCGCCTTCACGCGGAGCGCGAATCCTACCTCGAAAACCTGGCGGAACGGCATGAACTGCTGTCAGGGCAGACCGTAGTGGCCTACCGGCTCGGCCGCGAGTCCCGCCTCAAGCTGTTGCTGAATCAGGACAATCCGGCGCAACTGGGGCGGCTGCTGGCCTACTACGACTATTTCAGCGCCGCCCAGGCGGTGCATATCCGTGGTCTCCGGGAGGCGCTGGCGGTCCTGGACAGCTTACAGGCACGGATCGACGCGGAAATCTCCGCCCTGAACTCCGCCCGGGCCGACCAGCAGGCAGCGCTGGCTGCCCTTCAACAAAGCCGCGGAGAGCGGCAGGGCCTGTTGGGCGCGCTGGCCGGCCGGATCGACAGCGAAGAATCGCTGCTCGAGGAACTGACGCGCAACCGGGCGGACCTCGAATCGCTGATCGAACGACTGACGGATGCGCTGGCCGACATCCCCAGCGACCTCGGCCAGTATCAGCACCCCAGCCAGAGCAAGGGCGCGCTCCCGATGCCCACGGCGGGACGCGTGTCCCGCGCCTTCGGGCAGCCCCGGACCGGCGGGCTGAGCTGGCAGGGCTGGCTGATCCATGCCGAAAGCGGTACCGAGGTGCGTGCCGTCGCCTACGGTCGCGTAGCCTACGCAGACTGGCTGCGCGGTTACGGATTGTTGATCATCATCGATCATGGCTCCGGCTTCATGAGCCTGTACGGGAACAATGAATCCCTGCTCTTCGAGGTCGGCGACTGGGTCCAGCCCGGGACCGTGATCGGTACCGTGGGAAACGATTCCGGATCCGGTCAGGGTCTCTATTTCGAGTTGCGTGACAATGGCAGACCGCTCGACCCGGCCGCCTGGGTTGCGCGTCGTTGAACCGTTAAGGATCGAATACGGGAGAGTGAACATGAAGGGAGGCTTTGGTCGCATAGGGCCCGCCATCGCAGCCGCCTGCTTGCTGGCGGCGCCAACGGCATTCGGCGAGGACGCCGAGCAGACCCAGCTGTTGCTGGAAGACCTTCGCACCTTCACGGAGGTATTCAACCAGGTGCGCAAGAACTACGTCACGCCGATGGACGACTTGGCCCTGCTCAATGCAGCCATTGGCGGCATCGTCGACGAACTGGACGATTACTCCGAGTTCATCGACGCGGAGTCGTTCACCACCATGGATGACCAGTCACGCGGGCGCTATGGAGGCATCGGGATCGACGTGGAATTCCACCACGAGCAGATCGTTGTGACGGGCGTCGTGGAGGGCGGCCCGGCCAATCGCGCCGGGATCCGCCGCGGAGACCTCGTCACGGCCGTCAGCGGTCGCCCGGTCGAAGGCAGGCGCCTGTCCGAGTCCATGGATGCAATGCGCGGACGGCCCGACACCGAGGTCGAGGTTCGCGTGCAGACGCCGGGACAGCCCGCCCGTGACCTGACCGTTGTCCGCGCCTACATTCCCGCCCGGAGCGTGGAAAGCCGATTCGTCGAGGGCCGCTACGGTCTGCTCCGGATATCCCACTTTCACGACGAGACCGGTAGCGAGTTCGAGGCTGTCCTGAACAGCATGGCTGCCCGCGAGGATCGCAAAATGGAAGGCGTGATCATCGACGTGCGCGGCAACCGCGGCGGCGTGTTAACCGCGGCCGTTGCGGTGGCGGACGGTTTCCTGGAGCAAGGCCTGATCGTCGACACGCGAACGCGTAACAGGAACACGGACCAGGCCTTCGACGCCACCCCGGGGGAATGGTTGCCCGGGATCCCGGTCGTTGTGCTCGTGGACGAAAACACGGCTTCCGCAGCCGAGGTCCTGGCCGGCGCCTTGCAGGGCAATGGCAGGGCTCAGGTGGCCGGTGTGCAGACGTTCGGGAAAGGTTCGGTGCAGTCGGTGTTGAGGCTGTATAACGGCTCGGCCCTGCGTCTCACCACGGCCCGGTATTTCACGGCTTCCGGGAAGTCGATTGACGGTATCGGCATCACGCCGGACATCGCGCTCGACCCAGATCCGGACGGCCCCGTTCTGGAGGAATTGGCCGCGTTACTGGACGCGGCTTCCGCCGACTGACCCCAGAAACGTGGGGAGCGGGCTTCAGCCCTTGGACTTGCCCGGCGGAGAGATCGGAAAAGGCGTGACCTTCTCACCGCTCTTGCGGTCACGGATGACGGACTGACCTTTCTTTCTGACCTGCTCCACCCGCAGGACGTTGTGCATCGGGAGGTGCAGGACCTCGACGCCCTCGAAGCGGTCGCGCAGCTTTTCCTCGGTGGGATCGATGACAACGCCATCGCCTTCCTCGAACACCAGGCCGGCGACCTCGACGAAACCCCAGATGCTGCTCGAGCACACCTCGGTGCAAAACAGTTCGTACACCTTGTCGTGGTAGTGGAAGGCGATCCGGTAAAGCTGCTGTTTTGCCATCGAAAGCTCTCTCAGAAACGGAACAGTGCCAACGCACGCGCCAGCAAGGCCAGCACGATGCCCATCGCGAAACCCGCCAGGTGAGTCCACCAGGCCTCTGCCCCCGTTATGGGGCCGAATGCCGTGTAAACCAACTGCAGCGTGAACCACGAACCGATCACCAGCAGGGCGGGCACCCGGGCGAACTGTAGGTACAGGCCGAGTGGCAGGTACAGGCCGATCCGGCGTGAGGGGAACAGCACTAGGTAAGCGCCGACCACAGCGGAGACGGCGCCGCTTGCACCGATTACGGGGGTCTCCAGTTGCGGAATGCGAAGGGCTACCACGACATGCGCGAGCGCACCGCCCAGCAGGAACAACAGGGCGAAGCGCAACGAGCCCGCGCGCCGCTCGACCGCCAGGCCAAACACCCAGAGGTATACCAGGTTGCCCGCCATGTGCAGCCAGCTGGAATGGACAAACAGGGAGGTGAATACCGGCACCAAACCCAGGCGGTGCCAGTCCCCGATCGGCTCGCGAAACATCGCGGCGGTGTCGCTTGGCAGGGCGCCGGCCAGTTCCACGAACGCCTGCTGGGCCAGCGGCGGCATGAAGGTGTAAACCAGTCCAGCCAGGATGCAGACAACGGATATGCCCATCGTTATCCAGGGAAGCGCCGGCCGGGACCGTGACGGGCTGGAGAGGATGCCGGAGTCCATCCGACGGCCGTCAGCGTGTGACCAGGAACTCGTAGAGCCGGTAACTGAAAACCACCCCGTCACGCCGGATCTCCCTGACGACCAGGCCGGGCTGCAGCGAGTCGCCTTCCAGCAGGCGCTGGCCGTTGACCAGGATGAAGCGGTCCTCGGGCCGTTCGGCGTAGACCATCACGCGAACGCGGAATTCCGGCAGCTCCGCGCGGATCGAGTCGGGTAACTGCCAGTAGGTGATGAACGACGGGCGCGGTGGCTGGTATGGCTCGGATCCCTGTGGGGTCGGCACGGCATCATCCGTCACCGGCCCGGGCTGCGGTCCCACCACTATGGGCGCCTCGCCCGATGCGATGTTCGCGGACCCGGACTGGCCGGGCTCCTCCACGGCCGGCGCGGGCAGGGACTCGACGGGCGTGCGCACAGTGGCCGGCAGACCATCTGCGGGGGATTCCAGTGCCTCGTCGATCCGGCTGGCAACGGGACCGGGCCAAGGCAATTCTGCCATTTCACCCGTGGGCGTCACCGCCGGACCGGAGCGCGGGTCCTCGACCCCGGGCGCGGCAACCACCGGTTTCGCCGGCGCGGGCTGAGCCTCCCCTGATCCGGAATCTGCAAACTGGCGGCTACCGAACCAGGCCAGCACGAAAAAAGCGGGCAACAGGACCAGCAGGTAGGGTCCCATGAAACGCCGCGCGGGGCGCGAATCCGGCGCGGGATCGGCGCTGTGGATCGTCGGGACCTCCCGCCGGTGCTTCTGGTCCTCGGTCTTCCGCAGCGCGTCGAGCAGGAAAGACACGTCAGCGCTCCGTTTCCCAGGACGAACGCAATACCGGCTCGCTGATGGCATTGCGCATGAGGTACAGCAGGCTCCGGGGGCCGACGATGCCGTCCGGCCGCAGCGCATGGCGCCGCTGGAAGGTAATGAGCCATTGTTCGAATGCCGCGTCGAATACGGCCTCGCCCTCGAAGGGGCGCTCCGGTTCCGCGGCGGCCAGTCCGAGCACCGTGTCCACCGCCGGGCCTGAGGCGCCACGGGCGATCTCGCGGGGCCAATTGGGCGACTGCGGCCAGGCCACGAAATAGGCGCCGAACCAACTGTCTTCCACCGCCGCCCGCGACACCGTGAGCTCCGTGGCCGGCGCGCCAACCAACAGGCGGTCGTCGTCCGCGCCCTGCAACAACAGGTTCAGGTCTTCCTCGCCCTGCAACAGCAACACCACGGGCAGGCCGAGTTGCAGGAGCCGCGCCCAGCTTCCCGTTTCGCGCACGCAGGCAAACCCCGTACCGGCCGCGCCCCGGCACGCCGCTTCGACGGCCGCGCCTCCGTCCGGCTCCCCCCAGAGCATCGCCAGCCCGGTCCAGGCCGCCTCGTGCTGCACCTCGAGCCAGGGCGCATCCAGCGTGCCCGGCAATTCGGGTTCCTCGGGGACTTCGGGCGCTTCCTCCGTCAAGCTTTCTTCCGGCCCGGCCTCCCGATGGGCCGCCTCACCGGGTTCGGCTCCGGTTTCAGGCACCTGCGCCGCGACCCGGGCGCCCTGCTCCGGTGTCGGAACGGGCGGCTCTTCGGCAACCGTCGGCACCAACCGTTCCAGCATGAACCAGGTCAGCGCAGCCAGCACGACGCCCGATGCCGCGGCCACGGCCCACGGCCAGCGCCTGCGTCTCGCCCCCGGTTCGCCGAGTTGCACCTCGTCCGCCGCGGCGTGCACGAGTCGGGCGTCGATGTCCTGGCGCTCGCGCGCGAAGGCCCCCACCAGGGCCCGGTCCGCGATGATGTTGATCAGCCGCGGGACGCCGTGGGAACGTTGATAAAGAGCCTTGAGCGCCGACTGGCGGAACGGATTCCGGACGGCGCCGGCCACCTGCATGCGGTGCTTCACGTATAACGCGGAATCGCGCGGACCCAGGGGCGTGAGGTGGTAGCGGGCCGTGATGCGCTGTGCGAGCTGGCGCAGGCTGCGCCGCTGCAGCAGGTCGCGCAGTTCCGGCTGCCCCAGCAGCACGATCTGCAGCAGTTTCTCCTTGCTGGTCTCGAGGTTGGTGAGCAGGCGCACCTGTTCCAGGGCGTCCTGGCTGAGGTTCTGCGCCTCGTCGATGACCACCACCACGCGCTCTCCTGCCTGGTGGGCGCGCAGCAGGTACTGGTTGAGCCGATCCACCAGGGTCTTGGCGCTGAACTGCGAGAAACGGATGTCGATGCCAAGTTCCTCGCAGATCGCGGCCAGCAGTTCGATCGGCGTCATCAACGGGTTAAGCACGAGCGCGATGTGCGTGTTCTCAGGCACCTGCTCCAGCAGGCAGCGGCACAGGGTGGTCTTGCCGGTCCCGACCTCGCCGGTCAGCTGCACGAACCCTCCGCTTCCGCCCTGCCCGACGCCATACAGCAAATGCGCCAGTGCATCCCGGTGCCTCTGGCTGAGATAGACGAAGGCCGGGTCGGGCGTGATCGAAAACGGGGCCTCTGCCAGTCCGAAGTACTCCAGGTACATTCAGTTCTCCATGGCCAGCAAGGTGGCGTTTCCGCCCACGGCGGCGGTATTGACGGTCAGCGTGCGCTCCGTCGCGAAGCGCAGCAGGTAATGTGGCCCGCCGGCCTTGGGCCCGGTTCCGGAAAGACCTTCCCCGCCGAAGGGCTGCACGCCGACCACCGCCCCGATCATGGAACGGTTCACGTAGCAATTGCCCACGTGCGCGCGCCGGGCGACGTGCCGTTGGGTGCGGTCGATGCGGCTGTGCACCCCGAGCGTGAGGCCGAATCCCGTACCGTTGATGGCGTCGATGACCTTGTCGAGCTCCGACGAGGCATAGCGGACCACATGCAGCACCGGCCCGAACACCTCGTCTTCCAGTTGCCCGATGCCCCCGATCTCGAAGGCGACCGGCGCCAGGAAGGATCCCGTGAGGGCCGGGTCCAGCGGCGCGCGTGCGATCAGCCGGGCCTCGCGTTCCATGCGGTCCACGTGTTCCTGCAGTTCGGCCCGCGACCCCTCGTTGATCACCGGCCCCACGTCGGTCGTCAGCCAGGCGGGATTTCCTACCGAGAGCTCCTGCATGGCCCCGGCCAGCATGTCCATGACCTTGTCCGCGATCTCCTCCTGCAGGTACAGGACGCGCAACGCCGAACAGCGCTGGCCCGCGCTGTGGAAGGCGCTCGCGATCACGTCCTTGACGACCTGCTCCGGCAAGGCCGAACTGTCCACCAGCATGGCGTTCTGACCGCCGGTCTCGGCGATGACCGAGGCCAGCGGTGCATCGCGCTCAGCCAGGGCCCGGTTGATGACCTGGGCGGTCACCGTGGACCCGGTCAGCGCGACACCGGCAATGCGCGGATCGCTGTTGAGCATGCCGCCGATTTTACGCCCTGAACCCGGAAGCAGCTGCAGCGCAGCGGCGGGAATACCGGCCTCGTGCATCAATTGCGCTGCCCGGAACGCAATGACGGGCGTCGGCTCGGCGGGTTTTGCCAGGACCGGGTTGCCGGCTGCCAGCGCGGCACTCACCTGCCCGGTGAATATCGCGAGCGGGAAATTCCAGGGGCTGATGCAGCTGAACACGCCGCGCCCGTGCAGCGACACCTCGTTACGCTCGCCGGTCGGGCCGGGCATGACCAGCGGTTTCGCGAACAGGCGGCGGGCCTGCAGCGCATAGTAACGGAGGAAGTCCACCGCCTCGCGAACTTCCGCCACGCCGTCATCGATGGTCTTGCCGGCCTCGCGGGTGCACAGGGCCACCAGTTCCGGCAGGTTCTCCTCGAAAAGATCCGCTGCCCCCTCCAGCATCGCGGCGCGCTCGTCGGCGGGGGTGCGGTCCCAGGTCTCGGCGAACCCATGGGCATCCGCCAGTGCCTGGCGGATTTCAGCATCCGTCACGAATCGAACCCGTCCCACCACGGTCCGGGAATCGGAGGGGTCGGTGGATTCGCGCCATTCACCCTGTTCCTTGCCGGACGTCCGCCCGGCCAGCAACGGTATCACTTCCCACTGGCGGTCCGCGAATGGCTGCATGCGCCTGGCGAGCTGCGCCACCTCCAGTTCGCTGGCCAGGTTCACGCCCTTCGAGTTGCGCCGCTCGTCGCCGTAAAGACCCTCCGGCAGCGGGATCGAGGGGTGGGTCACCGGCTGCGTGTTACGCACTTTCTCGACCGGGTCCTCTGCGACCTTTTCCACGGGCAGCTTCTCATCGACGATGCGGTTGACGAACGAGGTGTTCGAACCGTTTTCCAGCAGGCGCCGCACCAGGTACGGCAGCAGGTCCTCGTGGCTGCCCACCGGCGCGTAAACCCGGCAGGCGCGGTTGCCGCCGTCGCCGTTCAGCACTTCGCCGTACAGGTCTTCGCCCATCCCGTGCAGGCGCTGGAACTCGTAATCCAGCCGATCCCCCGCCAACTCCCTGACGAGCGCAATGGTGTGCGCGTTGTGCGTCGCAAACTGCGGGTAGAAGGCCTGCCGTTGCCCCAGGACCCGGCGGGCGCAGGCGATGAACGACACGTCGGTGTTCGCCTTGCGGGTGAATACAGGGTACCCGCTGTAGCCTTCAACCTGGGCGTGCTTGATCTCGGCGTCCCAGTACGCTCCCTTGACCAGCCGCACGGGCAGCCGATGGCCGGTCTCGCGGGACAGAACGGCCAGGTAATCGACCACCGCGCCGGCCATCTTCAGATAGGTCTGGATGGCGAGTCCGAAGCCGTCCCAGCCGTCCAGGCTGCGGTCGCGCAACACGGCCGAGAACACGTCCAGTGAGAGCAGCAGCCGGTCAGCCTCTTCCGCGTCCACGGTCAGCGCCATCTCATTATCGCGGGCCAGCCGCGCCAGCTCCAGCAGGCGCGGCGACAGCTCGCGCACGACCTGCTCGTGCCGCACATGTTCGTAACGCGGGTGCAGGGCCGACAGCTTCACGGAAATGCTCGGTGCGGCGAAGATGTCTTCGGCATGCCGGCGGCGGCCGATGGTCCGGATGCCCTCGCAGTAGGATTCGAAATAGCGCTCCGCGTCGGTCGCCGTGAGCGCCGCCTCGCCCAGCATGTCGTAGGAATAGCGATAGGGGCGATTGCGCCTTTTTTCAGCCCGGTCCAGCGCCTCCTCGATGGTGCGCCCCATGACGTACTGGAAGCCCATGATACGCATGGCTTGCCGGATCGCGGTGCGAATCACCGGTTCGCCGCTGCGGTTGACCATCCTGCCCACGGTCCCGGCGATGCTGTTCTGCGTACTGTCGCCCAGGGTGACAAGCTTGCCGGTCAGCATCAGGCCCCAGGTCGAGGCGTTGACGAATACCGACGAACTCTGCCCGAGGTGCGACTCCCAGTCCGCGCCCGACAGCTTGTCCGCTATGAGCTTCTCGGCCGTGTCGGTATCGGGAATCCGCAACAAGGCCTCGGCCAGGCACATCAGTACCACGCCTTCCTCGGAAGAGAGGTCGTACTCCTGCATGAAGGCCTCGAGCGCGCCCTGCTCCTGCTTGCGTTTCCTGACCCGCTTGACCAGCGACTGAGCTGCGCTGCTCACCCGCCCGGCAGCGCTCCGGTCGAGCGTGGCTTCCTCCAGCAGACCGGCCACCAGCGCAGTTTCGTCAGCATGGTAATTGTTACTGATCGCGTCTCGCGATGAATCGCCCTGCCGGATGACCGGGCAGAGGAAGGCAAATTCACGTTGCGCACTCATCAGGTGGCTTCTCCGAAACAGACGGGGGCATACATTATTCTGGGAACGCCAATTTTATTCCCCGGACCGGCTCAGGCCAAGCGGTCCCGGAACTGTGGAGCTCTTGATGTCGGGTCGCTTGCTGCTGGAGCCGGATGCCGCGAATTATCCCTCTATTCTTGAATGCTTATATAAGCTGCAGCTACAATACGCCGCTGTTGTCGGCCTGCCCGGCCGGATCACCCGGAAGCACGCAAGGACCTGTGCATCGGAAATGCATCGATGCGCGCCAGGTTTTGACGGCTTCGAACATTGATCCCGGACCGGTCAGGCCCAATCATATTGGCTAATGATTCATGCGAAATACATGTTTCGATCCTGAGGTGACTGAGCCCAGATGAGCAAACCAAACACCTTCATTGTCGCGCTCGCCGTGCTGGCGGCCGTCATCGCGGCTTTCTGGTTGCTGCTGGCGGCGCCGGCCATGACCGGCAACGAAATCAACATGCCCGTCGGCGTCACGCCCCAGAGCGCTACCCACTACGAACTCCACATGATCATTCTCTGGGTGTGCGTGGTGATCGGCGTGCTGGTCTTCACCGCGATGTTCACTTCGATCATCCTGCACCGCAAGTCGCGCGGGCACGAACCGGCCACGTTCAGCCACAGCACCAAGGCCGAGATCGCCTGGACGATCATCCCCGTCCTGATCCTGATCGGCATGGCAATCCCCGCCACCACGGCGCTGATCCGGATGGAATCTACGACCGGTTCCGAAATGACGGTCAAGATCACGGGCTTCCAGTGGAAATGGAAGTACGAGTATCTGGACCACGACATCTCGTTCGTGAGCTCGCTCAAGGCGGACTCCAACGCGGCGCGGCAACTGCACTCGGGCATCGACCCCGTGGACGTGGAGAACTACCTGCTAGACGTCGATCACCCGCTGGTGCTGCCGGTAGGGACCAAGGTTCGCTTCCTCATCACCGCCGACGACGTGATCCACGCCTGGTGGGTGCCTGATTTCGGCTGGAAGCGCGATGCGATCCCGGGATTCATCAACGAGGCCTGGACCCTGATCGAGGAACCGGGCACCTACCGCGGCCAGTGCGCCGAACTGTGCGGCAAGGACCACGGCTTCATGCCGATCGTCGTCGAGGCGCTGCCCATGGCGGATTACGAACGGTGGGTCGCCGGTCAGCAGGAGGGCGCCCGTGAACAGGCTGCCGAGGCGGAACGCACCTGGGAATTCGATGAACTGATGCAGGCGGGTGCGACGGTCTACGCGGGACAATGCGCCACCTGCCACCAGGCCGACGGCTCCGGCCTGCCCCCGGCCTTCCCCGCCCTGGCGGGCAGCGCCGCCGCCACCGGTCCGCTGGAGGCCAACATCGCGGTGGTCCTCGACGGCCGCGAAGGCACCGCGATGCAGGCCTGGAGCGAGCTTCTGACGCCGTCCGAAATCGCTGCGGTGCTGACTTACACGCGCAATGCATTCGGCAATGACACCGGTGATGTGGTCCAGCCCGTCACCATCGCCGAAATCACCGGAGGATGAAACAGCCATGAGTAGCGTTGTCAGCACCGACACCGCGCCGGTTCACGGCGAAGAGGCGCATCACGATCACAGGCCGACCGGTTTTCTCGATCGCTGGTTGTTCACGACGAACCACAAGGACATCGGAACCCTGTACCTGGTCTTCTCGCTGCTGATGTTTTTCATCGGCGGCGCCATGGCCCTGGTGATCCGCGCAGAGCTGTTCGTGCCCGGACTGCAACTGGTCGAACCCGATTTCTTCAACCAGATGACCACCATGCACGCCCTGGTGATGGTCTTTGGCGCAGTCATGCCCGCGTGGGTCGGTTTCGCCAACTGGATGATCCCGATGATGATC
>JABAHR010000768.1_pt1 | contig 62770 bp, 61 predicted proteins | sample 7062101 | NCBI WGS metagenome assembly JABAHR01 (sample SAMN14534553, study PRJNA622989) | marine sediment metagenome | biome: marine biome [ENVO:00000428]; feature: marine pelagic biome [ENVO:01000023]; material: deep marine sediment [ENVO:00002113] | place: India: Gulf of Kutch | collected...
CAACGAGACCAAGACCAAGCCAACCCAGCATTCGGTCAAGGAACTGCGTTCCATCGGCATTCAGCCCGACGTGCTTCTGTGCCGCTGCGAGAACGAGCTTTCCGAGGAGGAGCGCGCCAAGATCGCCCTGTTCACCAATGTCCCCAAAAAGGCCGTCATCCCGGCCCTGGATGCGCGCAACGGCATCTACGAGATTCCCATGCTGCTTCACGATCATGGCCTGGACGACATCGTGGTGGAGCGCCTGGGCCTGCAATGCCGGGAGGCGGACCTTTCCGATTGGCGCGAGGTCGTCGACCGGATGCAGCACACCCGCCACGAGGTCACGGTGGCCATGATCGGCAAGTACGTCAATCACGCGGATGCCTACAAGTCCCTGACCGAGGCGCTGCAGCATGGTGGCCTGCGTCACCGGATCAAGGTCAACATCCTGGCCGTGGAGTCGGAGGAGATCGAGGAAAACGGTATCGAGCGCCTGGCGGAGGCCGACGCCATCCTGGTGCCGGGCGGGTTCGGCGAGCGGGGCTTCGAAGGCAAGGTGCGGGCCATCCGCTACGCCCGCGAGCAGGGCGTGCCCTACCTGGGCATTTGCTTCGGCATGCAGGCGGCGGTGGTCGAGTTCGCGCGCAACGTGGTGGGCCTGAAGGGGGCCAACAGCACGGAAATCGATCCGCACTGCAGCGATCCCGTCATCGGCCTGATCACGGAATGGCTGGACGCCTCGGGTTCGGTCGAGCGACGCAGCGAGGAATCCGACCTCGGCGGCACCATGCGCCTGGGGTCCCAGCGCTGCCGGCTGACCGAGGGCTCCCTGGCGCGGCGGCTGTACGGCCAGGAGATCATCGCGGAGCGCCATCGCCACCGCTATGAATTCAACAATCATTACCGCGATGTGCTGAAGAAGGCGGGCATGCTGCTGGCCGGCCATTCCATGGACGAGATGCTGGTCGAGATCGTCGAGTTACCGGACCATCCGTGGTTCCTCGGCTGCCAGTTCCATCCCGAGTTCACCTCCACGCCCCGCGACGGCCATCCCCTGTTCACGGGTTTCATCGAAGCCGCGCTCAAGGCCCAGCAGGGCGCTTTGCCAGCCGGAGTGGCCAGCTTGTGAAGCTGTGCGGCTTCGAAGTCGGCCTCGACCGGCCGCTGTTCCTCATCGCCGGCCCCTGCGTCATCGAGAGCGAGTCGCTGGTGCTCGAGACTGCCGCTCGACTCAAGGAGATCACCGCGCGGCTGGGCATGCCACTGGTGTTCAAGTCATCCTTCGACAAGGCCAACCGTTCGGCGCTCGCGAGTTTTCGCGGACTGGGGCTGGACGAGGGCCTGCGTATCCTGGGCGAGGTCAAGCGCCAACTCGACGTGCCGGTGTTGACCGACGTCCACGAGGACACCGACGTTCGAGCGGTCGCGGAGGTGGCCGACGTATTGCAGACGCCCGCGTTCCTGTGCCGCCAGACCAATTTCATCACCCGGGTGGCGCAGTCCGGGCGGCCGGTCAACATCAAGAAGGGGCAGTTCCTCTCGCCGTGGGAGATGCAGAACGTCGTCGACAAGGCACGCGCCACTGGCAACCAGCAGATCATGGTGTGCGAGCGCGGCGCCTCCTTCGGCTACAACAACCTGGTTTCCGACATGCGCTCGCTGGCGGTGATGCGCGACACCGGTTGTCCGGTGGTGTTCGATGCCACCCACTCGGTGCAGCTGCCGGGCGGGCAGGGCACGGCCTCCGGCGGGCAGCGCGAATTCATTCCGGTGCTGGCACGCGCAGCGGTGGCGGTGGGCGTGTCCGGATTGTTCATGGAAACCCATCCCGATCCGGAGCGCGCCCTCAGTGACGGGCCCAATGCTTGGCCACTGGACCTGATGGAGGAACTGCTGACCACCCTCAAGGCGATCGACGAGACGGTCAAGGCCGGACCACTGCCGGAGCGGCGGGTCTGACGGCGCACCACCGGATGGGCGAGAGGTTCGGGACATGACCCAGATCAGGCAGATCCTTGCGCGCGAGATCCTGGATTCGCGGGGCAACCCCACGCTGGAAGCCGAAGTGACCCTGGCTTCCGGCGCGCTGGGCCGGGCGGCCGTGCCGTCCGGTGCCTCCACCGGCGCCCGCGAGGCCATCGAGCTTCGCGACGGCGACCCGGCACGTTACCTGGGTAAAGGGGTGTTGAGCGCCGTGGCCAACGTCAACGGCGCCATTGCCGACGCGCTGGTCGGCGCGGACGCGGCGGACCAGGCGGCGCTCGACCGGGCGCTGATCGCCCTGGATGGCACACCCAACAAGGGGCGGCTCGGCGCCAATGCGCTGCTGGGGGTGTCGCTGGCCGTCGCCCACGCCATGGCTGCGGAGGAAGGCAAGCCGCTGTGGGCCCGGCTGGGGACGGCGGGCGAGGCGGTGCTGCCGGTGCCGATGATGAATATCATCAACGGCGGGGCGCATGCCGATAACAGCGTGGACATGCAGGAGTTCATGATCCTGCCGGTCGGCATGGCCTCGTTTTCCGAAGCCTTGCGCTGCGGTGTGGAGGTCTTCCATGCGCTCAAGACGGTCCTGGGCGCTCGCGGCCTCGGCACGGCAGTCGGCGACGAGGGTGGGTTTGCGCCCGACCTGCCGTCCAACGAATCGGCCGTGGAGGTCATCCTGGAAGCCATCGAGCGGGCGGGCTTCGTCGTGGGCCGCGAGGTGTTTCTCGGCCTCGACGTCGCCTCCTCCGAGTTCCACCGCGACGGGCGGTATCACCTCGATTCCGAGGGACGCTCTTTCGACGCCGAGGGCTTTGCGCGTTATCTCGAAGAGTGGATTCGGCAATACCCCATCATCACGGTCGAGGACGGCATGGCGGAGGATGACTGGGCCGGCTGGGCCGTGCACACGGAACTGTCGGGCCACCGCTGCCAACTGGTGGGCGATGACCTGTTCGTGACCAACACCGGGATATTCCAGCGCGGCATCGAGGACGGCATCGCCAACGCCATCCTGATCAAGCTCAACCAGATCGGCACCCTGACCGAGACGCTGGAGGCCATCGGTCTGGCCGCGAAGGCCTCCTACGGTGCCGTCGTCTCGCATCGCTCGGGCGAGACCGAGGACACGACCATCGCCGACCTGGCGGTGGCCACCACCGCGGGCCAGATCAAGACCGGCTCCCTGTGCCGCTCGGACCGGGTCGCCAAGTACAACCAGCTGCTGCGCATCGAGGAGGAGCTGGGCGCCGGGGCGCGTTATGCCGGGCGGCAGGCCTTTGCCCATGTCCCCGGCCTCCAGCTCTGAAGCCATGCCATGCGCTGGTTGATCGCCGCCCTGCTGCTGGTCCTGGTGTTTCTGCAATTCCGGCTGTGGTTCGGCGAGGGCGGTGTCACCGAGGTTGCCCGGCTGGAGGAGCGCGTGCAGCAGCAAAGCACGGAGAACGAGTCGCTGCGTGAGCGCAATGCCGAGCTGCGGGCCGAGGTGGAAGACCTGCGGGAACGGCTGGATGCCGTGGAAGAGCGGGCCCGCAGCGAGCTGGGGCTGATCCGGGACGACGAGGAATTCTACCAGGTGGTGCCCCCGCCGCCGAATCCCGGCGACCCGCCGTGAGCCGGGGCGGCGTGCACGCGTTGGTGCCGGCGGCCGGCATCGGCCTGCGCTTCGGCGGCGAGCGGCCCAAGCAATATATCGAGATCGCCGGCAAACCGGTCCTGGCGCACGCTATCGAAGCCGTGCGCCGGGATTCCCGAGTCACCGGGGTCACGGTGGTGATTGCGGCCGATGACCGCTGGTTCGAGGCGTCGACCCGGGCACGGGTGGAGCCGGTCGAGGTGGTTGCGGGCGGGGCGACGCGCGCCGAGTCTGTGCACAAGGGTTTGCAGGCCATTGCGCGCCGCCACCCGCAGGCGGACTGGGTGCTGGTCCACGACGCCGTGCGGCCCTGCCTGTCCGCAGCGCGCCTGGCACAGTTGCTGACCGACGGCCTGGCCAGCGCGGACGGCGCCATTCTGGCGCTGCCCGTGCGCGATACGCTCAAACGCTGCGATGCCGGCCACCGCATCGTTGCCACGCTGGACCGGGCCTCGCTCTGGGCCGCCCAGACGCCGCAGCTGTTTCCGCTCGAGCGCCTGCGCGCTGCGCTCGGCGATCTGCTGCAGGCGGGAGCGCCGCCCACGGACGAGGCAGCGGCCATGGAGTCGGCGGGCGGGCGCCCGCTGGTCGTCATGGGCTCGCCGCGCAATATCAAGATCACCTGGCCTGGTGACGTGGCTGTGGCTGCGGCATGGCTGGCCGGGATCGACCCCGAGGAGGAAGACCTGTGATGCTGCGGATTGGCCAGGGACTGGACGTACACGCCTTCAGCGCGGGCGACCACGTGATGCTGGGCGGCGAGCGCGTCGCCCATGACCGCGGCATCGCCGCCCATTCCGACGGTGACGTCGTGCTGCACGCGTTGTGCGACGCCCTGCTGGGCGCCGCGGCGCTGGGCGATATCGGTCGTCATTTTCCGCCCGGGGACGCCCGCTGGGCCGATGCCGACAGCCGCCTGCTGTTGCGCAGGGTCGCTGAACTGGTCGCCAAGGAGGGCTGGTCGGTGGTGAATGTCGATGCCACCGTCATCTGCGAGGCGCCGCGGCTGGCGCCCCACATTGAGGCCATGCGCCGTAACATTGCCAGCGAACTGTCGCTGGAGCTCGGAGCGGTATCGGTGAAGGCGACCACCACCGAGCGGCTCGGCTTCTGCGGGCGCGGCGAGGGCATTGGCGCCATCGCGGTGGCGCTGCTGTCCTCGGCCTGATTCCTCGCATCGGCCTCGCAGATGACCCGCTACCGGCTCAAGGGTACCTCCGGTGCGGTTCTGAACCGGGTCTATCCACTGGATGGCCGCCTGCTGTTCGGGCGCTCCGAGGATTGCGACGTGCGGATCGACGACTCCGAGGTGGCGCCGCACCATGCGGAAATCTGGGTCGATCCGGAGCACCGTGTGCGGCTGCGCGACCTGGGCCACGGCGCCAGCCTCGTCAATGGGCGCCCGGTGTCCGAGTGTGAGCTGGCCAGCGGTGACGAAGTGCGCATCGGCAGCTGCCGCTGGCTGCTGCAGGCCCCCGGTCTGCGCCCGCAGAGGATCCTCACCGATACCGCTGCCCGCCCGGCCCGGCGCCATTACTGGCCCTGGTTGCTGCTGGTCGCGCTAGGCCTGGCCGCGGCCCTTGCCTGGTTCAACGGTTGGTTACCGGTCGGGCCCTAGTCCCTGGCCGGGCTCCCCCTCGACCCGCTGCGGAATCCGCCGAATCTCGCCCGGCCGGGTGAACAGGTCCAGTGCGCGGTATTCGGGCGGGCGCAGCCCCGGCTCGGACGGCAGCCGGGTCGGCACGTGGATGCCCGTGACCCGCAGCGCGCGCAGTCGCGAGGTCAACACCTGGCGTCCCTCGTCGCGGGTCATGAACCAGTATGGCGGCAATGCGAGATGCAGCGTGCGGGCCGCCCAGTGGTCCGCGTGGTGGGCGAAGTGCAGGTCGCGGGTGTCGGCATCGCCGAGATGCAGCACCGTGATCGCGTCTTCCAGGGTGATCCGGAATGCCAGGTTTTCGACCTCCGTACGAGCCCGGGGCCAGCCCGCATGCGGAATGCGCACGGCTTCGATCTCCAGGCCCGGCAGGCGCCGGATGACCGGGGCGCCGCCATAGGCCAGTGCGAGCGGCGTCACGCGCTCCTCGAGCAGCGGCCAGTCCGCTCCGGCCGCCTCCCGGAGCGCCGCCACGGCCTGCGCGGGCGCGTACAGACGCACCGTGGGTTGCGCCCGCAGGTATTCCACCAACAGGGCGGGCGAAAAGTGATCCTCGTGGTAGTGGCTGACGAACACCGCATCCACGCCATCGTACGGCGCGCGCCCCGCGAGCAGCGCTTCACGCATGGCTTCCGGCAGCAGCTGGTAATGGCCATAGTCGTTCTCGAACAAGGGGTCGAAGAGAATGCGCGTCTCGCCCCGCGAGACCATGACCCCCTCGTTGGCCAGGTAGTGGGCCTCGGCCTCGGCCGCCTGCGCGTTGCCGGGCGGCGCGGCCAGCAGCGCGGCGCCGAGCCACAGCAGCGCAGCGGCCCGCCGGCCTGGCCCGAGGTGGTTCGCGCTCCGATGCCGGCCGCGGCCCGCAACCCGCCAGGGGCTGAATCGGGCGTTCGCGCAACGCACATCGTGAATCATCGCCATGGCTGCCGCTCAAGCGCCTCTCAGCTGCCAGGTTGGCCGCTCGTCGCTGTCGATGATCGCGTGACGCAGGAGCCACCGCCGGGCATCCTCCGCGTCATGCCCGAACCATTCGCGTGCCGAGCCCAGCCGAAAGCCGTAACCCCAGGCATCCATATCCGTCCACATGCGTTCCCGGCCCATGTCGCGCAGGCGATCGGCCAGGATAATCTGCAGGTAGCAGACCGCATTTTCCTCGTCATAGTCCCCGCCCGCGTCGGTATGCAGGCGGCTGCGCCGCACCGGATCCATGCACACGTAGTGGCAGGCCTCGTGCAGCACGGAATGCACCGGGGTCCGGCGGCGTGCCAGCACCCGGTCGCCGACCAGTCCCGCTTCATCGCCGCCCCAATAGCTGCCGGGGATGTCGCCCTCGTGCGGCAACAGTTCCAGGGAGAGCCCGAAACGACCCAACAAGCTCGCCAGCGCATGGCGGTCGCAGGCGCCCACGCGGACCACGTCCGGCGTGCGGGACGGGTCCGCTCGGTGGTTGGTGCGCGTGCCTGCTTGCATTTTCCTTCCATTTCGGTCTTTCGGGCTGGGCCATTATCGCCGTGCGCGGCCGGTCTGCAAGCGGTAAGCTGAGTCCCATGGAGATCGTTCGCGGTCAGTACCGGCCCATCGAGCTGCTGCGTTACGCGGGCTTGTTCATGTGGTTCTGCGCGGCGCTGCCATTGGTATTCGTCGCGCAGCTGCTCGATACGCCCTTGCCGCGGCCCCAGTACCTGGCGTGGTGGGGTCTGCACGCCCTGTTCGGGCTGCTGTATGCCTATTTTCCACGCTACCTGCCGTCCCGGAATCACATTTCGAAGCGCTTGGCATACCTGGCGGTGCTGACCGGTTGCGCGCTCGGCATCAGCGTGTTGAGCGTGACCTCGCTGGGCGGCGTCCTGCTGCTGGTGGTCGCGGGCGTGCTGCCGTGGCTGCTGCCGCCGCTGCCGGCGGTGGTGTGGCTGGTGGTCCAGAATGCGTTGCTGGCGGCCATCATCGCGCGGATTCCCGAGGTCACCACCAGCGACGCGGCCCTGACTTCCGGACTCTACCTGGGCATCTCGTTGTTCGTGTTCATGAGTTCGCTCGCCGGCCTGCGTCAAAAGGATGCGCGTGACGAGCTGCGCAAGGTCAACTCCGAGCTGCGTGCGACGCAGGCGCTGCTGGCCGAAAACACCCGGATCGCGGAGCGCGTGCGGATCGCCCGCGAGTTGCACGATCTCGTGGGCCACCACCTGACGGCCCTGACGCTCAACCTGGAGGTGGCCACGCACCTCGTGGAGGGCAAGGCGCTGGAGCATGTCCAGCAGGCGCACTCGCTGGCCAAGTCGTTGCTGTCCGACGTGCGGGAGGTGGTCAGCGACATGCGCCGCGACGACAAGGTGGACCTCTCCCAGGCCCTGCGAACCCTGGTGGAGGGTGTGCCCGAGCCGCGCATTCACCTCGATCTGCCCTCGGCCATGGTGATGACCGACCCGCGGCGCGCGCACCTGCTGTTGCGCTGCGCTCAGGAGATCATCACCAACAGCGTGCGCCACGCCGAGGCCAACAACCTGTGGATTCGGCTGTCCACGTCCAACGATGGCGTGGCCCTGAGTGCCCGTGACGATGGCAAGGGCGTCGAGCACGTGCAGGCCGGTCACGGCCTGATCGGCATGCGCGAGCGGTTGTCGCAATTCGGTGGCAAGCTGGAGTTAGAATCCGGGCGAGGTGCAGGATTCACCCTGCACGCCTGGCTACCTGCGGAGGCAGCAAAATGATCAGGGTCATGTTGGTGGACGACCAGAACCTGGTGCGCAAGGGGGTGCGCAGCCTGTTGGAGCTTTCAGAGCACATCGAGGTCGTCGCGGAAGCGGCGGACGGGCAGGAGGCCGTGCGCATGATTCCCGAGGTCGGGCCCGACGTGGTGTTGCTGGACATGCGCATGCCGGGCATGTCCGGGGTGGACGTTTTGCGGCGTCTCACCGAGGATGGCCAGTTGCCGCCCACGATCATCCTGACCACCTTCGATGACGACGAACTGGTGCTGGCGGGCATTCGCCACGGCGCCCGCGGCTATTTGCTCAAGGACGTGTCACTGGACGAACTGGTCGGCGCAGTGCAGACGGTTGCCGCAGGCGGATCGATCGTCAAACCCGCTGTCACCGAACGCCTGCTCAAGGGGCTGGAAAATCTGCAGACGGAATTCTCCAGCCTGGATCGCCCGGATCCGCTCACCGAGCGGGAAACCGAGATCCTGCGCCTGATGGCGGGCGGCTACAGCAACAAGGAGATTGCCAATTCGCTGGGCGTGGCCGAGGGGACGGTGAAGAACCACGTCTCCAACATCCTCTCCAAGATGGGTGTGCGCGACCGCACGCGCGCCGTGCTGAAGGCGTTCGAGCTGGGATTCATCTAGGCGGGCCACGCCTCCGTGCCCGCTGCGACCGGCCCGGGGACCGGGGCCGATTCAGGATGCTTTTTCGAGGTGGTCGAATTGGCGCTTGAGGTCTTCCTGGCGGTCGGTGACGATGCGCTCCAGGGTCTGCACGCGCTCGCGCAGCTCCGCCTCGAGCCGGTCGATGCGCTCTTCCAGCAGCCGCAGCGATTCATCGGACTCCGGGGCATGGCCCTTGCGGTGCCTGGCCCGAAATGCGCCGGTGACCATCGCCGCCACGCAAATCATGGTGATCGCCGTCCACATGCTCACGATTGTTTCCTCCGCTTGCCGAGCATCCTAACCATAGGAGAACCCGGCAGCGCGCGCCAGTGACGAAAGTCATCGTGGGGGCCCGCGCTGCGGTGCGCGAGGGCCCGGAACCAATCGCAGGCCGGACGGTCAGTGACAAGGCCGGTGGCCCGGATTTGGCCCGCGCCAGCCAGCCGGCTCTTGAAAAACCGGCCGTAATGCCAAAAATAATTGGGCGGCGCTGATGGCCACCTCCACTCATCGGCTGCCGGCGCGTCGAAGAGCGGTTCGAGGGAACGCAGGGCGACATGATCGAGGCGAAAGATTTGTGCAAGCACTACGGCAGCATCATCGCCGTGGATCACCTCAGTTTCACCGTGGGACCCGGTGAGGTGCTCGGTTTCCTCGGCCCCAACGGGGCCGGAAAATCGACCACCATGAAAATCCTGACCGGTTTCCTGGCCCCGACCTCGGGCAGCGCCACCGTCTACGGCCATGACATCGTCGATGACTCGCTGGCGGCGCGCCGCCGCATCGGCTACCTGCCGGAGGGGGCCCCGAGTTACGGGGAAATGACGGTCGACCAGTTCCTGACCTTCGTGGCGCGCGCCCGCGGCATCGAGGCGGGGAACATCATCGCCACGGTGGGTTCGGCCATCGAGCGCCTCAACCTCGGTACGGTCGTACACCAGTCGATCGAGACCCTGTCCAAGGGTTTCAAGCGCCGCGTGGGGCTCGCGCAGGCCATCTTGCACGATCCCGACGTGCTGATCCTCGACGAGCCGACCGACGGCCTCGACCCCAACCAGAAGTACGAAGTGCGTCGGCTCATTGGCGCCATGGCGAGCGACAAGATCATCGTCATATCGACCCACATCCTGGAGGAGGTCGCGGCGGTGTGTAATCGGGCCATGATCATTTCCGAGGGCCGGTTGCTGGCGGACGATACGCCGTCGGGCCTGCTGGCCCGGTCCCGTTACCACAACGCCGTGACCCTGGTGGTGGAAAACCCGCACCGGGCGGCCAGCGTGCTGAGTGAATTGCCGGAGGTGGCGAAAGCCGAGCTTCACGGCCGCGAGCTCACCGTGTTTCCGACCGGTGACGGCCTGTTCGAGGCGGTGTCACGGGCGGTCAGCACCCATGGCTGGGATGTTCGGGAATTGCGGCTCGAGGCCGGCCGTCTCAACGAGGTGTTTCGCGAGATCACCGGGGGCGCGGCCGCCTCATGAACGCCGTGGTCAACATCATCCGCCGCGAGTTGAGCGCCTACTTCGCCACCCCCGTGGCCTATGTGTTCATCGTCATCTTTCTGGTGCTGACCGGTGTGTTCACCTTCTACCTCGGGGGCTTCTACGAGCGCGGCATTGCCGATCTGGATCCCTTCTTCCGGTTTCACCCGTGGTTGTACCTGTTCCTCGTGCCCGCCATCTCCATGCGCCTGTGGGCGGAAGAACGGCGCTCGGGGACCATTGAACTGCTGCTCACCCTGCCCATTACCCTGTGGCAAGCGGTGGTCGGCAAGTTCCTGGCGGCCTGGCTGTTCCTCGGCATCGCGCTGGCCCTGACCTTTCCAGTCTGGCTCACGGTCAACTACCTGGGTGAACCCGACAACGGGGCCATCCTCGCCGCCTACTGCGGTAGCTGGCTGATGGCCGGTGGCTTCCTGGCGATCGGTTCGTGCATGTCCGCCCTGAGCCGCAATCAGGTGGTGGCGTTCATCCTGGCGGTGGTGGTCTGTTTCGCCTTTCTGCTGAGCGGCTTGCCGATGATCACCGACCTGTTCAGCGGCTGGGCGCCGCAGGCACTGCTGGATGCGATCGCCGGGCTGAGTTTCCTGTCCCATTTCGCCGACATCTCGCGGGGCGTGATCGACCTGCGCGACTTGCTTTACTTCGCGCTGGTCACGGGGTTCTGGCTGATGGCGAACATGGTGGTCCTGGAACTGAAGAAGGCGGACTGATGGACCAGAGAAACCGCAACCTGTATTCCTACGGTTCGCTGGCGCTGCTGGCGGTGGTGTTCGTGGCGCTGGTCATGCTGTCCAACCTCTTGTTCCGGGGCGTGCGTCTCGATTTGACGGAGAATCGGCAATTCACCCTGAGTGAGGGAACCCGCAGCATCCTGGCGGCCCTCCAGGAGCCGGTCAACCTGTACCTGTTCTTCTCCGAGCAAGCGAGCCGCGACCTGCCGCAAATCCGCAACTACGCGCGCCAGGTCGAGGAACTGCTGGGTGAGATGGCCGACCGTGGCGGCGGTGGATTGCGCGTGCAGCGCATCGATCCCCGCCCGTTCTCGCCCGAAGAGGACCAGGCGGCGCAATTCGGATTGCAGGCGGTGCCGGTGGGCAGCGGTGACGTGCTGTACTTCGGGCTGGCCGGCACCAACAGCCTCGATGACGTCCAGGTGATGCCCTTCCTGCAACCATCCAAGGAACAGTTCCTGGAATACGACCTGGCCAAGATGATCGCCACCCTCACGCGCCCGGAGCAGAAACGCGTGGGCCTGTTGTCCAGCCTGGACATGCAACCCGGCTTCGATCCGGCCACGCAGGGTTTCCGCGAAGGGTGGGTGATCTACCAGCAGCTCGATCAGTTGTTCGACCTGCAGGTCATCCAGCCCGGCGCGGAAGCACTGCCCCCCGACCTGGACTTGCTGTTCCTCGTGCACCCGAAGAATCTCGAGCCGGGCATGCGTTACGAAATCGACCAGTTCGTGCTGCGCGGCGGGCGGCTGGCGGCGTTCATGGACCCGTTTGCCGAGTCCGACCAGGGCGCCAACCCGGGTGATCCCATGGCGCAGCTCAGCGCGGGCAGCGGTTCCACGCTGGGGGACCTGCTGGAGGCATGGGGCGTCGCGTTCAGCACCGCGGAGGCGATCGGCGATCTGCAATATGCCCTGCAGGTGAGCCGTGGCGCGGGCAGCCTGCCGGTGCGCCACATCGGCATGCTGGCCATTCCGCGCGAGGGCCTGAATGACGAGGACATCGTCAGCGCCGACCTGGAGGCGGTCAACCTGTCGTCCAGCGGGTGGCTGGAGCCCGCGGATGACGCGACCACGGCGTTTGAGCCTTTGCTGTCAACCAGCCAGAACGCCGCACCCATCGACGCGGGGCGTTTGCGCTTTCTCACCGACCCGCAGGAACTCATGACGGATTTCCAACCCACCGGTGACCGCTACACGCTGGCCGCCCGGGTCCACGGCCGTGCCCGATCGGCTTACGAGGAACCGCCCGAGGGCAGGGCCATCGAGGCACACCGGGCGGAAAGCGGCGAGGAGGGCATCCAGGTCATCCTGTTCGCCGATACCGATATCCTGACTGACCGGTTCTGGGTCCAGAAGCAGAATTTCCTGGGCCAGACGTTGGTCAACTCGTTCGCCGACAATGGCACCCTGGTCGTGAACGCCGTCGATCATCTGCTGGGAAGTTCCGACCTGATCAGTATTCGCACGCGCACGACCTCGAGCCGGCCATTTCAACGGGTCGAGCGCCTGCGCCTGGAGGCGGAGAACCGGTTCCGCGCCACCGAGCAGCGGCTGCAGGTCGAGCTCGACGAGACCGAACGCAAACTGGCGGCGATGCAAAATGCGCGCACCGAGGCCGACCTGGCAGTGCTGAGCGCCGACCAGCAGGCGGAGATCCAGCGGTTCATGGATCAGCGTCTGCAAATCCGCCGCGACCTGCGCCAGGTACGCCACGAACTGGACCGCGACATCGACGCGCTGGGTAGTCGCCTCAAGATCATCAACATCGCACTCGGGCCCATGCTGATCCTGGTTGCCGCGCTGGCCTACGGTCAATTACGCCGCCGCCGGCAAGCGGGAGGTGCGCCATGAGCCGGAGGCATTTCTCGGCCCTCGCGGCGCTGGCCATTGTGGCCGCGTTGGCGGTCACCCTGCTGACGCCGGAACGAATGGGCCGCGAGGATGCCCCGCGCCGGGAATGGCTGCTGGGTGACCTTGAATCCCGCATCAACGACACGCGGGAGGTCGTGGTGCGGGTCGCCGGCGACGAGGTGGTCGCGACCCTGGAGCGCGGGCCGGAGCGCTGGACGGTCTCGGAACTGCACGACTATCCGGCGGACTGGCCGTTGCTGCGGGGTTTGCTGGCGGACCTGGCACAGGCGCGCGTACTGGAGCTGAAGACCGAAAACCCGGAATACTACCCCCGGCTTGGGGTGGGCGAGGTATCCGACCCGGATGCCGCCGGCGTGCTGCTCGAGTTGGCTCTGGGCGATCAGCGCGTGGGCGTTATTGTCGGCAAGGAGGCCGCCAACCGCGATGGACAGTACGTGCGCGTGCAGGGGGAGGCGCGCAGCGTGCTCATCGATCGTCCCCTCGACGTGCCGGCGGCGGCGGTGGGCTGGACGGATCGCGACATCGTCGACGTGCCGAGCGCCGGGGTCGCCGAGGCGGAGATCATCCATCCGGATGGCGACTGGGTGCTGGTCCGCAAGCTGTCTGCAGACGACACGGATTTCACGTTGGAGAATATGCCGGAGGGGCGCGAGTTGCAGTCGGCCTGGGCGGCCAACTCGCTGGGTGGCATGCTGGCCGGCCTGCGTCTTGAGGATGTGCGCCCGGAACAGGAGCTGGACTGGTCGGAGGCGGTCAAGGTACGGGTGCTGCAGTTTTCCGGGGTCGAGGTCATCGCCGATGCCATCACGCAGGACGAGGGTCACTGGCTCAGGTTGCGTGCCGCCCTGCCGGAGGCCGCGGCACAGCCGGCAACCGGCGAGGCGGTGGAAGCCGACGCGACAGCGGGGGGCGTCACGCCCGACCGCGCGGCTGCCATCAACGCACGTGTTGCCGGATGGGCGTACCGGATACCGGAATACAAGTACACCGCCATGACCAAACGGCTCGCGGACCTGCTGAAGACCGAGGAAGCCGGCAACATGGCCGGCAGTTGATGAGCGGCGCGCGCCTGACGGCGCTGCTCGGTGGCCTGCTTGGCCTGAGCGGAGTCGCCCTGGCAGCCGTTGGCAGCCACCTGGTGGCCAGCGGGGCGCATGCCCAAGACGAGCGTTCCTGGCAGGCCGCGATCCTCATCCAGTTGGTCCACGCCGCGGCCCTGCTCGGGTTGGCCGGCCTCAGCCTGCTGCGCCCATCGAGAACACTCACCGCGGCAGCCATCGCCATGGCGCTGGGTGTGGCGCTGTTCAGCGGCAGCCTGTACCTCGCCGTGGCGCAGCCGCACTGGGACCTGCCTGCAACGGCCCCGACGGGCGGCTTGTTGCTGATGGCTGCCTGGGCCCTGGCGATCCTCGCCATGCTTCGAGCGCCCCGCCATTAGGCGGAATTGGCGCGAGCCGTCTGCGGGTATATGCTGTACGTTTGCACACCGGCGAGCAGCCGTTTTACAACCCGAACCCGCAACGGGGGTTACCCATGACCAGATACCTTGCATCCCTGCCGACCCTTGCCACGCTGGCCGCCTGTGTCCTGGGCCTGGCGAGCAACCCGGCACACGCCGCCGCGGCCGAATTCCAGTTTCCCGGCCTGGGCAATACCGTCACGGTCTACGAAGACCGTTTCGGCATCCCGACCATCGCGGGTGATTCCGAGCAGGACGTGGCCTTCGTACAGGGCTACCTGCACGCCCGCGATCGCTTCTTCCAGATGGACCTGACCCGCAAACAGGTCAGCGGCCGCCTGGCGGAGCTGTTCGGCGCAGCCGCGCTCGGCTCCGACATCCAGTTTCGCGCCATCGGCCTGGGGCGCGCCGCGCTGGCCAGTTGGCAGCGGTACAGCCGCGAAACCCAGGCGGTGCTGCAGGCCTACGCCAACGGGGTCAACACCTACCTGCGCAACAACCCGCTGCCGCCGGAATACACGGTGCTCGAGCTGACCGCCACCGACCCCTGGACCCCACTGGATTCATTGCTGGTGGCAAAGGGCCTGGCCGCGAGCCTGTCGCTGGACCTGAGTGACATCGACCGCACCATCACGCTGGCGACCTACCAGGGGTTCGGCGAAGCGATCGGCTTCAACGGGGCCGCGCTGTTCTTCGAAGACACCCATCGCACGCAGCCCGGCGACAGCCGGGTCACGGTGCCCGGCTTTCTCGGCAGCATCGGCGGGATCGGCCGCGCCGCCACGGAGCGCAGTGCGCCCGCCGGCAAACACGCGAGCGGGGGGGCAGGCGGCGCTTACCCGACAGTCTCGCCCGAGACCCAGCAGTTGGCCGAGGACTACCGGGCCCGCCTCGACGATGCTCCGTTCTTCACCTCGATGCTGCAGTCCCCGGAGATGAGCCGGGGCAGCAACTTGTGGGCGATCAGCGGGGCGCACACGGCCAGCGGCTACCCCATCGTCGCCAATGACCCGCACCTGGGCCTGAATACACCGGCGATCTGGTACTCGGCGCAGCTGGTCTACACGCATGAGGGTGAATCGTGGCACGTCTCGGGCGTGAGCCTGCCGGGTGCGCCCGGTATCCTGATCGGCTGCAACAACTTTGCCTGCTGGGGTTATACCGTCAACCCGCTGGACGTGACCGACGTGTTCCTCGACGAGGTGCTGGCCACCGGCACGCTGCCGCTGCCCACCCACACGGTGCACGGCGGCAGCCCGGAACCGATACGCTACGTCTACCAGACTTACTCTACGTGAACGCCGTCGGCGACGGGCAGCCCGACAACCTGAGCCGGGCCAGCGTCGGGCTGGATGCGGGCGGCATCGCCTTCGTGGTGCCGCGGCGCAATAACGGGCCGATCCTTCCCGGCGGCAGTGACGGCAAGGTGCTCACGCTGCAATACACGGGCCTGGGGCCGACTTTCGAGCTGGAATGGGCCCGGCAGGTGAACCTCGCCGGCAGCCTGGAGGAGTACAGGGCGGCATCGCAGTATTTCGATGTGGGCACCCAGAACGCCATCTATGCCGATCGCGACGGCAACATCGCCTACTTCACCATCTCCGAGAACCCGATCCGTGCGGACCTGGCGGCCGGCACCGTGGATGGCCTGCCGCCGTATTTCATTCGCGACGGCAGTGGCGCGCTGCGCAACGAGTGGCTGCCGGTGCAGAATCCGCAGCCGCAGCAGGCGCTGCCTTACGAGATCATGCCCTTCGATGAGCACCCGCAGGTCGTCAATCCCGCGTCCGGCTATATCGCCAACGCCAACAACGACCCGATCGGCGTGGCGCTGGACAACAATCCGCTCAACCAGTTGCGCCCGGGAGGTAATGGCATCTACTACCTGAGCCCCGGCTATGCGCAGGGCTACCGCATGGGCCGGATCGATCGCGAGATCCAGCGGCTGATCGACAGCGGCGTTCCGATCACCATGGAGGACATCATGACCCTGCAGGGCAACGCCCAGCAGCTGGATGCCGAGTTGACCCTGCCGACCTTGCTGGCGCAGTTCCAGGGCCTCGAGTTGCCGCCCGAGGCGCCGATGGCGCAGGCCCTGGACGTGCTCTCCACCTGGGACTACAGCACGCCCACCGGCATCGCGGAGGGTTTCGACGCCGGTGACGACCCGTGGGTCACCACCGAGCCGGACCTGGCGGAAATCCGTAACAGCGCGGCTGCCACCATCTTCGCCACCTGGCGTTCCATGCTGGTGAGCAATACGATCGATGCCACCCTGACCGCGGTCGGCCTGGGGGCCTACCTGCCCGGGGGATCGTTGGCCTGGAATGCCTTCCGACATCACCTGGACAACTACCCCACGCGCGGCGGCATCGGCGCTTCCGGCCTGCCCTTCTTCGCGGCCGGCCTGGCGCCGACGGTGCAGGGCAGCCTGCAGCAGGCACTCGACCTGCTGGCGTCCGATGAATTCGCCCCCGCGTTCGGCAATTCCCTGAACGTGCTGGACTACCGCTGGGGCAAGTTGCACCGCATCGTGTTCGACCATCCACTGGGCGTGGATCCCTTCAACATTCCCAACGGTGGCGGATTCTCGGATCTCGAGCCCGCTTTGCCGGACAGCGGACCGGAAAATGCGCGGCCCCGCGACGTGCACGGCAGTTTCCCGGGACTGCCGGGTATCGCGCGCCAGGGCGGCTACGAAGTGGTGGACGATTCGGACAATAACGTTCGGGCCCGCACGCTGAACGGCTACATGTTCGGCTCCGGCCCCAGTCGCCGCTTCATCGGCGAGATGGGCCCGGGCCGCATCCATGCGGTGCAGGTCATCCCGGGTGGGCAGAGCGGTATCTTCCTGCATCCCAATTACGCCAGCCAGCTGCCGTTGTGGCTGACCAACAACTATCTGTCGATGGCAATGGGGGAGGCGGACGCGGCGGCCACGGCCGTGCTCAGCTATCGTTTCGGCCCGATCGACGGTGTGATGACCTCGGGCATCGGGGGCGAAGCGAGCCGCCCGGCCCCGGCAGGCATCACCGCGTCGGAAGGTACGGACGGCGGTGCGGCGGACATGTCCGCAATGGACCCCGGAGCGCTGATACGGGAACGGTGAGCAGGCACGCTCGGCGCAAGCGGCCTTGAGCCGCCTGCGCTACAACTGGGCCGCGGCGGTCGCGCACCTCACGGGCCGCTGCGAGCCGCTCGGAAGGTTCATCCTCGAACACCAACCCGAGCGGCTGCGCCCGCGCCCCGCCGAGGACCTGTTCCAGGCCCTGGCCCGGGCCATTGCCTACCAGCAGTTGTCCGGCAAGGCCGCAGCGACCATCCACGGGCGTTTCGAGCGCCTGTTTCCGGATGGCCGCCCCACCGCGGAGCGCACCGTGGACCTGTCCGAGCAGGCCCTCAGGGACACCGGCCTCTCGCGCGCCAAGACCCTGTCGGTGCTGGACCTGGCCGCCCGGAGCGCAGCGGGCCGTTTGCCCACCCACCGCCGGATGGGCGCCCTCGACGACCAGGCCATCATCGATGCCCTGTGCCAGGTGCGCGGAATCGGGATCTGGACGGCCCAGATGTATCTCATCTTCAACCTCGGCCGGCCGGATGTGATGCCCGCCACCGACCTCGGCGTGCAGAAGGGCGTGCAATACATTTACGGCATGCGGTCGCTGCCGGGGCCACGGCAGGTGCTCCACCGGACGCGGCATCTCGCCCCCTTTCGCTCCGCCGCCAGCTGGTATTTCTGGCGCGCCTCCGAGCGCGGCCGGGCCGGGCTTGAGCCACCGGCGGCTTGAATCGTCGCCGCCGCAGCCGCATGTCTGAATCACTGCGCGGCGGGGCACGGTACATGAATTTACTCAATCTCTTCATTCTGCAACACGTTCAACTCTCGGTGCTGCACGCCGAGTTGTCGCGTTCGAAAGGGGTGCCGGAGACCCGTGATGCGAAGGTGGAACTGAACCTCGCGCCGGCGGCGCTGGGCGCTGCGTCCGACGCACAACTGCCCGCTTACCAGGTGAGTGCGCGCCTGAACTGCGAGGCCGAGGCCGAGGCGGGCGAAACGCCCGTGTTCCGCGCCACGGTTGGCCTGGAGGCCGTCTACCAGCAACAGCGGGGCGAACCCGTCGACCTGATGACCTTTGCTGGCGACAACGCGAGCCTGGCGCGCCAGCTGTACCCGATGCTGCAACAGGAAATGCGCGCCTTGCTCCACCGGATGGGGGTGACCGGCACGCAGCTGCCGTTCGACCTCGAATCACCCGGTGAGCGGTCGGAATCGAGCGGGGTGGCGATCATCGGCAGCGTGCACTGACCGACCTCTGGGTCAGTATGCGTGCGCGTGCCAGGCCCAGTGCCAGGGCTCGTAGGCGAGGCCGTGCCGGTTGTTGCGCGGAAAGGTCATGTGAAAGCCGTAGTCGGGCGCCAGCGTGCTGAGCCATTCGAAAGCTTCGCTGTCCTCGAAGGCCTCGTGCAACGGCTCGAAACCCGGGCAACTGAGGTCCAGCGCCCGGCCGCTGTGGTGCTCGCTGTAGCCGGGCGCTGCCGACACCCGCAGGATCGCATCCATCGACTGGCCAGCGTGCAACTTGCGCTCGATGATCGAGGCCTGATAGCCCGCCGACCGGTAGGCCGATACCAGCTGCAGCTCCACGCCGTCGGCCGTGGCCGCGCGGCGTAATTTCTGCCAGGCTCTGGCGGCCTCCGGCAGCATCCGCTGCTCCCGACCGTGGAGGTCGCGACCGATGCCGACCAGGGATCGGGCTTCGGGCTGCAGCGCCAGGCGGTGGCGGGCGCCGTAATCCAGCGGGATTCCCAGGCGCCTGGACAGCAGGCCCACGCGCCTGCCGAAGCGGGTCTGACGGCGTGGAAATGACCGCTCCATCGGCAATACTTCGAGCTCAATGCGGGGATGGCTTTCGATCCCGGCGCCCTCCACGGGGGCGTAACCGCAGCGGGTGAAAAATCCGATGGCCGGCGGTGGCGCCTCCAGGCGCAGGGCGAACACACCGTAGCGCACGGCCAGCCGTTCGACCGCGGTGACCAGGCGGTGGCCGAGACCGCGGCCCTGGTGCTGCGGCAGCACGAACAGCTCCGTCATCCGCCGTCCGTCCAGGTCGAGCCCCCCGGTGGCCACGATCTCCCGACCCGCCATGCCGACCAGCATGCATTCGTCGTGGATCAGAATGCCGGTACGTTCGCGCGAGTGCGATTCCGCCCAGCCGTGCAGCAGGTCCTGGAAGTGCTCATGCCGCGGGCTCTCGAATATGGCCTCGGTGCGAATCCGCGCAATGGCCTCCTGGTCTTCCCAGGCGGCCGGACGGATCACGAAACGGGTCTTGCTCGCCATACTCAACCCCTCGGTCTAATGGCGATTATCGCACGTTGCGGACGGCCCGCAGGGTTCGCGGCCCGCGTGCGGCTGTCACAAAACTGTCATATTGGGCGCATACCATGCCCGCATGAACATACCGCCAGCCGCTCGCGGGCTCGCAGTGACAGGGCATTCCGGGCGAACCCACCGTTGGCGGCGATGGAAAGATCACCTGGCCCGCCGGGTAATCGGCTTGGGTGGCCTGAGCGTCGTCCCGGCGATTGCCCTGATCCTGCTGTGCCTGCTGTACATCGTTGTGCCGCTGTTCGTCCCGGCCTCGACCCACTGGCAGTCCTCGGCGGTGTCCAGTGAGTTCGAGCCCACATTCAGCCTCGTGCCGCTGGTTTTCGCGAACCCGCGCGTCAGGCGCACCGAAGACGACATCACGGGCTGCTACGACTGAGCCGGGCACGCCCTGAGGGGTAAGACGATGGACAAGCCGAACCTGGATCAACACGCTTCCCAGCAGTACAACGAGGAACTGGAGGCAATTCGCAGCAAGGTGCTGCAGATGGGGGGCGTGGTCGAGGAGCAGTTCCAGCAGGCAATCTCCGCATTGCTGGGGGGCGACCATGAGCTCGCGCGCAGCGTGATCCTGAACGACGTGCGGGTCAATGCCCTGGAGGTCGAGATCGACGGGGAATGCACGCGCATCATGGCGCGTCGCCAACCGGCGCCTTCCGATCTGCGCCTGGTCATGGCGGTCATCAAGACCATCAACGATCTGGAGCGGATCGGGGATGAGGTCAAGCGGGTGGCCAAGATGGTGCGCGAGGAAATGGAGGGTGCCCTGGAGGAGGAAATCCGCCAGGAACTGGAGCACATGGGCGACCTGGCGCGAGGCATGCTGAGGGGCGTGCTCGATGCCTTCGCCCGCACCGATGTCGATACGGCCTTCGAGGTGGCGCGCGCCGACGCCCGGGTGGATGTCAAATACCGGGTCATCACGCGCCAACTCATGACCCACATGGCCGAGGATGCGGCGTCCATTCCGAGCATCCTGAACATACTGTGGGCCGCCCGCGCCATGGAGCGCATTGGCGATCGCTGCCAGAACATCGCCGAGTACGTGATTTACCTGGTGCTGGGCAAGGACATTCGCCACACCCGCCTGGAGGAGGTCGAGGCCGAATTGAGGGGCGACTGACAGGGGCCGGTCGTTTCACGGGGTAAAAAACGGCGCACCGACCTGCGCCCGCTCTCCGTGGAGGCGTGTTCCCGGGGGCTATCATCCCAGCCCGGGGGTCCAACCGTAAATCCACCCGTCCGCCGTACTCGAAAATGCGCCGATGCGAGACTCGTTGTTGAGCAAGGGGTCAAATGTCTCCCCGTCGATGGCGAAGCCATTGCGGCAACAGGCGTCCGGCGGACACGGCCTGGGCCTGGCCATCGCGGCAGCCGCCATCCGCCGCCACCGGGGCACCAGCAAGGCGCACAACCGGCCGGGCGGTGGCCTGGAAATGCGGGTCAGCCTTCCGGTCGGCGCCCGAGGTCGCGCCCCTCAGGCCCGCTCGCCGGGAAAGGCAATGACTTCTGCGAGGCTGCGGACCTCGAGCGTGCACATCAGCAGGCGATCCACGCCCAGCGCCACGCCGGCACACTCCGGCAGGCCCGCTTCCAGGGCCGCCAGCAGGCGTTCATCGGGCGCCACCTCGGGCGCGCCCCGCTCGCGCCGTCGACGGTTGTCGGCCACGAACCTCGCCCGCTGTTCGCCGGGACAGGTCAGCTCCTGGTAGCCATTGGCGAGCTCCACGGAGCCGAGAAATACTTCGAAACGCTCCGCCACGGGCGGTGTGCCCGCCCGGACCTTCGCCAGTGCCGCCTGGTCGGCCGGAAAGTCGCGCACCAGGGTCAACTGGTGGTCCGGCAGTGAGGGTTGGATGACCAGGGCCATCAACAGGTCGAGCAGCCCGTTGCGACCCAGCGGCTCACCCTCGTACTCGAGATCCTCGGCGCGTCGCCTCAGGTCTTCCAGGCGCGCCTCGAAGGGGTCGATGCCGGCACCGTCCAGAAACAGCTCGCGATAGGTGAGGTGTTTGCGTGGCAACCCGCCTCGCGGATGGCAGGTGTCGATCAGCTCCGCCACCTCGCTCGCCAGTTCCCGTGCCGTCCAGCCGACCCGGTACCACTCGAGCAGGGTGAACTCGTGATTGTGCCCACGCGCGGGCGGCTCGTCCCGAAACGCCGGACCCAGTTCGTAGATATCACCGCTGCCCGCCGCCAGCAGGCGCTTCAGGGCATACTCCGGCGAGCTGCGCAGGTAGCGGCCGTGCGGCTCGGCGCGGAATTGCCGCATGGCTGGGTCGCTGTTACCGGTCATCGACAGTATCGGGGTGGTGACCTCGAGCACGCCGCGCTCCGCAAAAAATTGGCGGATGCGTGCCTGCAGCTCGGCCCGGGCCCGAATGGCGGCGGGGCGCGCCGTCGGTGGCCAGTTGCCTTCACGCGCCATGGCAGTCGTCTCCCTGCAGTTCGAGCTGCAGTCCCAGCACGCCGATGTGCAGTTGTTCTTCGCCGAGGTCAGCCAGCGTGAGGGGGTGGCCGTCCATCCATCCGCGATCGAAATGGACGTGGATCACCCCGTCGTCGCGCTGCGCCAGCCTGAACGAGGGCACCGCGTTGTCGTCGCGCGTGCGTGCCAGCACCCAGGCGAAGCGCAGGCAGAACAGCAAGCCGGCCAGGCGCCGGTGCAGTCGCTCGGGAAGGCTCGCGGCGTGGCCGCGGGGGATGGGCCGGCGGTGACAGCGGACCAGCGCGGCGAGCATCAGCTGCTCCTGCTGGGAGAATCCGGCCAGGTCCGAATGTTCCACCAGGTAGCCGGAGTGCACCTGGTAGTTGCTGTGGGAAATGCTCAGCCCGGCCTCGTGCAGGTCGGCGGCCCAGCTCAGCAACTCCCGGTCATCACTGCCCAGTGACAGGGGGTCCGCCAGCTGGTCGAAGGCACTCAGGGCAACGCGCTTGACCCGCGCGACCTGCTCGGCATCGACCGCGTAACGCAGCCTGAAGGCCTGCACGGTCTTGTCGCGCGGGTCGCGGTGCTCCAGCCGGCCCAGCAGGTCATGCAGCAAACCCTCCCGCAACGCATAGGGTGACACCACCATGGCCTCGACGCCCAATGCTTCGAAACACGCGGCGAGCATGACCACCCCGCCGACGATGACCGCCCGGCGCCGCTCGCTGAGCCCCGGGAGTTCGATGGCCTCGATGGAGCCGAAGCTGAGCAGTTCCCGCTGCAATTGGCTGATGGCCTCGGCGGTGATGTGGTGCTCGCACCAGCCGCGCGCCTGGCAGATGGCGAACACGGCCCGGGCCGTGCCGGAGGAGCCGATCGCCGTGTGCCAGCCGATCGTACGATAACGTGTCTGCAATTCCTGCAGTTCTGCCAGTACCGCCTGGCGTGCCTTTTGCCAGCGCCGCGGGGTCAGCTTGCCGTTGCGAAAATACCATCGGGTGAGCGAGACGCAGCCGAATTGCAGGCTTTCCATTTCCAGGGGCGTGAGCCCTTCGCCGATGACCAGTTCGGTGCTGCCGCCGCCGATGTCCACCACCAGCCGGCGCTCTTCATGGCCTGCGACGCCTTGCGACACACCCAGGTAAATCAAGCGGGCTTCCTCCCGGCCGCTGATCACGTCGACGGGGCAGCCGAGCGCCGTCTCAGCCACCATGAGGAAGGAATTTGCCTGTTTCATGCGGCGCACGGTCTGGGTGCCCACGGCCCGGATGTTGGGCACCGGGATGCCCCGCAGCCGCTGGCCGAAACGCGCCAGGCAGTCCAGTGCGCGCTCCTGGACCGGGGCATCCAGGGCGCCGTCCCGGTGCAGCCCCTCGGCCAGCCGCACCATTTCCTTGAGACGGTCGAGAACGCGCAATTCACCGTGGCTGCGCCGCGCCACCAGCAGGTGAAAGCTGTTGGATCCGAGATCGACCGCGGCGAAGGTGTGGCTGCGTTCCGGCGTTGGCATGCCGGCCAGTATACGTCGCGCCGGGGCCCTTTGGGCGGTGCGCTGAGGTGCGGGCGTCAGTTGCCCAGTTTCTTGAGCAAACGCCTCTGGGGATGGCGTAGTTTGGCGTCCTGCGCGGGCTGGCTGTGCCGGTACTGGCCGTCGGCCTGCATGTCCCAGGCGTCGCTGTTCTCGGCCCAGGGCAGGGCGATGGTTTCCTCGTAAATCCGCTTGGCAACCAGTGGATCGATGACCGGGAAAGCCACCTCGACGCGGTGGTAGAGGTTGCGTTCCATCCAGTCGGCGCTGGAGCACCAGAGTTCGGCCTCGCCGCCGTTTTCGAAATGGAAGACCCGCGAGTGCTCCAGGAAACGTCCGATCACCGAGCGGACACTGATGGAATCGGAAACACCCGGCACACCCGGGCGCAGGCAGCAAATGCCGCGCACCAGCAGGCGCACCCTGACCCCGGCCGCCGAGGCCTCGTACAGGGCCTTGATCATTTTCGGATCGGTGAGTGAATTCAGCTTGGCATCGATGCCGGCTGGGCGACCGGCCCGCGCATGCTGAATTTCGCGTTTGATCATCTTGGCCATCTGCTTTTGCAGGGTGAAAGGAGAATGCAACAGGTGCGTCATGCGCGGTACCCGCGCCATGCCCGACAACTCCTGGAAAACCAGATGAACGTCGGCGCCGATCTCGGGGTGGGCGCTCATCAGGCCGAGGTCCGTATACAACGCAGCCGTCCCGGAATGGTAGTTGCCGGTGCCCAGATGGACATAGCGGCGGATGCTCTTCCGCTCCCGGCGCACGATCATCAGCATCTTGGCATGCGCCTTGAAACCGACGATGCCGTAGACCACCTGCACGCCGGCCTCCTGCAGGCGCGCCGCGAGGTTGATGTTGGCTTCCTCGTCGAAGCGGGCGCGCAGTTCCACGACCGCCGTCACATCCTTGCCAGCCCGCGCCGCCTCGATGAGCAGGTGCACGATCTGCGAATCGATGCCGGTCCGATAGAGGGTCTGCTTGATGGCCAACACATCCGGGTCGCTCGCAGCTTGCTGCAGCAATTGCAGCACCGGGGAAAAACTCTCGTACGGATGATGCAGCAACACGTCGTGGCGGCGAATGATGTCGAACAGGTCCGCCTTGCCGCGCAGCTCGCGCGGGACGCCCTGGCGCAAGACGGGATACTTGAGGTCCGGGCGATCGATCTTGTTGATCGCCTCCGCCAGGCGATTCAGGTTGACCGGACCGTTGCAGCGATACACGTCATCGACCGTCAGCTCGAACCGCTGGGTCAGGAACTTTTCCACCTGCGGCGGACAGCTGTGGCGGGTCTCGAGTCGCACTGCGGCCGCATAGCCGCGTTCCGCCAGTTCGCGCTGCAGGGCATTGGCCAGGTCTTCGATTTCCTCTTCGTCGACCAGCAGCTCGGAATCGCGCGTGACCCGGAACTGGTGGCTACCGACCACCTCCATGCCCGGGAACAATTCGGCCATGAATGTCTGCAGCACCGATGACAGAAACACGAAATCATTCGGGCAGCGGGTGTACGAGGGCGGAATCCGAATCAGGCGCGGCAACGAACGCGGGGCCCGCACCAGGGCCATTGTGCCCTGGCGCCCAAACGCATCCTTGCCCCGCAGTTCGACCAGGAAGTTCAGGCTCTTGGTCAGGATGCGCGGAAATGGATGCGCCGGATCCAGTCCCAGCGGGCTCAGCACCGGCATCAGCTCCCGTTGAAAATACCGATGCAGCCAGCGCCGCTGGCGCTCCGTCCAGTCGCGCGACTCCAGGAACCGGATGCCCTCGCGCGCCAGCTGGGGCTTGAGGATGTCATTGAAAATCCGGTACTGCTCCTCGATCAGGGACAGCGCCGTCTCCCGGATGCGGAGCAACGTGTTGCGCGGCGTGAGGCCATCCGGGCCCGGCTGGGCGGCGCCGTGCTGGATGCGCTGGCGCAGAGCGGCGACCCTGACTTCGAAAAACTCGTCCAGCAACTCCCGCGAAATGCTCAGAAAGCGCAGGCGCTCCAGCAGTTGCAACCGTTCATCGAGCGCCTGGGACAGAACCCGGCGCTGGAATTCCAGGTGACTGAGCTCGCGATTGACGTACAGCCGCCAGTCGCGCAGGTTCTCGGGCGGCTGTTCCCGCAGATCCCTGAGCAGATGCTCGGCAACCGGCAGCTGGATGACGGAAGAGTTCATGACCCAGAAGTATAGAGCCTGGGGGTCCGGCTTTCATGGCCTGCGGCACGCGCGTGGCGCCGTCTGGCCGAGCGGAGCCGCGCGTGCGGCCCCGGGAGAACGGCGGGGTATGGGCCCTGTCAGTACTTGAAGCTCATGTCCAGCTGCAGCCGGTCGTAGTCACGCTTGGCGCCCGCATTGGCGCCCGCCTCGTTGATGAAATACGTGAAGTTGGCGTTCCAGCCCGGGGCGATGGCATAACCGCCTTGCAGCACGTGACCGGACACGTCGGTGCCGCCGCCCCCGAAGTCCGAGTCGACCAGCAGCCCCAGCGCCGCGTCGGCCTCCAGGTCCTGATAGGCATAGCCGAACTCCCAGGTTCCCTTGGCCTTGGCGCTGCCGTATTTGAAACCCAGCGCATAACCGGTATCGAACTCGTCCGCGTCCTGATTCTGGACGTAATCCGCGAACACCATGGCCGGCCGGCCCGCCAGCTCGAAGCCGAGGTCCGCGAAGAGCTCGATTTCGTGGTAATCGAGCAGGTAGGTGTTGGTTGCCGGATCGAAACTGTTGCCGAAGAAATCGTCGTCATCGCCAAAGAACGAGCCCTTGCCGGCGGTATCGAAACGGTAGTAGCCGATGCCCGCGGTCAGTTTCAGACCGCCCTCCGAGCGCCACTTCAAACCGGCTTGCAGGGTGTAGGCGAACTCGGTGGTCTTGGCGCTGTCGCTCTCCACCCAGTTACCCATGGCATTGGCGAAATAGCGACCGTTGTCCCAGGCCACGCCAAAGCCCTCCGGCCGCCAGTCGCTGTCCCACAGCAGTGAATGCTTGCCGGGCTTGTACTGCATCTGTTTGAACTTGCCGCCCACGATGTGCGTGTTGGCGAAGCCGGAGTAGTCGAAGTAGGCGAGGTCAAGCCCGAGGTCCTTGGTCGACCCGCCGCCACCGAGGGTCTGGTTGGTCGACACGGGATCGTCACCACCACTGGCGATTCCCAATCCGACTTCCAGGTCCGGCTTGACCTTGGCGATGATCGCAGCTCGCGCCCGCACACGGTTGCGGCGGCGCTCATCCCCGCCCTCCGGGTCGATTGTCTCGTAGCGATAACGGAAGTCACCGGCGATGCGAACGGAATCCGCCCAGGACTTCCTTTCCGCCTGCTGGTCGAACTGCTCCGACATGGCTGCAGTGCGCTCACTGACCTCGGCCACCGCGCTGGTGGTCTCGCGGCTGGCCTGTTGCAGCGTCGCCTGGCTCTGTCGGAGTTCGGCGTTGGCGGCCTCCAGTTCATCCAGGCGCTGGCTCAATACCCGCAGCTGGGCGCGCAGGGCGGCAAGCTCGGGGTCTGCGGATTCGGCCGCCAGGCCCAGCCCGGGCAGTGCGAGCAGCAGGATCCAGGCCAGGGTTATCGGTTTGCGTCTCATCACAGAGTGCCCTCTCGATTCCGATGGGTGGAAAGGATTTGCGCGGCAGTATATGACGGAAATATGACGTTTCTGTGACGGTTTGTCGGCAGCCGGCGAATCGATGGATTCGGTGGTCCGGGTCCGGATCACCGCGTGACCGGGATGGGGCGGTGTGCCCCCGGTGAGTCAAACCCTCCCGGTCCCTGCGCGGCACACGCGGCAGACGATTCCCGGGATTAAGGGGTTGCCGCCTCGGGTTCCGGCGCCATCACGCGCCGCTCGACAGGAAACCGGCAGATGAAGCGGCTGCCTGCGCCCAATTCACTCTCGATTGTCAACCGCGCCTGGTGGGCGTTCAGCACGTGTTTGACGATCGCCAACCCCAGGCCGGTGCCACCGGAATTGCGCGAGCGGTCCGCGCCGACCCGATAGAAGCGCTCGGTGAGCCGCCCGATGTCCCGCTTGGGGATACCGATGCCGGTGTCGGCGACGCTCAGAGCGGGACCATCCGCCCGGTCTTGCCAGCGCACGGTCACCCGACCGCCATCCGGAGTGTAATGGATGGCGTTACTGATCAGGTTGCGAAAAGCGCTTTCCAGGTCCGCGGCAGTGCCGCGCAGGTGCAAGCCTGGCTGGATTTCAAACCGCAGTGCATGATGCCCCTGGCTGAGTTCCTCGGCCTGCTCCTTCAGGAGCATCAGCATGGCCGGAATATCCACTGCCGCCTGCGCGTCCTCCTGCTCACCGCCTTGCAGCCGGGCGAGTTCCAGCAGGTCACCGAGCAAGGCCTGCATTTGCCTGGCCTGATCCTGCATGCGCAGGACGACGGGTTGCAGCTCCTCTTCGCAACTCTCCTGCATGGATTCGAGGTAACCGAGCAGGACCGTCAGCGGCGTACGGAGCTCGTGCGACACGTTGGCGACGAAATCCCGGCGCACGCGCTCCAGGTTGTGAATTTCGGTCGTGTCCCGCAGGATCAGCAGCCGCTGGCCCTGCCGATACTTCATCGCACTGATGCACAGGTGGACGGTGCTGTCGCCGGGGCAGGGTATTTCCAGGCGGCTCTCGACCCGGTCCTGGACGGCCAACCAATTGGCGAAATCCGAACCACGCAGCAGGTTGGTGACCGGCCGGCCCAGGTCATCGGGGATTCTCAGGCCCAGCAGTAGCCGCGCCGCGTCATTGATCCCGGTCAAGCGGTCATCGTCGTCGATGACGATGACGGCGTCGGGGAACGCATCGGTCATGCCCTCGAATTCCCTGCTCAGCTCCTGCAACTGCTCGGCTTGCAATCGGTTGCGGTTCTTCAATTCCGTGATGTGGTTAAAAAGGTCCGACCACAGACCCAGGCTGCGCGGCGGCTCGCGGGCGCCGCTGTTGAGCCAGGCATTCAACCTCCAGGCGTTGAGCGCATACCACAGCAATAGCGCGGCCAGCGCGATCGCGATGACCGTGACGGGCTCGCCGCTCAGCCACGCAACGGCCAGCACCGCAGCGGCCGCGAGCAGGGCGCGGCCCAGGTGGTGCTGCCAGCTTCCTGTCGCCATGGGCCGGTTCAATCCTCAGCGAGAAACCGGTACCCATGCCCTCTCACGGTCTGGACGCAATGGCTCAGACCGTGCTTTTCCAGGGCCTTGCGCAGCCGGCGGATGTGCACGTCCACGGTTCGTTCCTCGAGGTATGCGTTCGTACCCCACACGTGGTCGAGAAGCTGCACGCGGCTGTATGCACGGCCCTGATTGGACATGAAGAATTCCAGCAATCGATACTCGGTGGGGCCCAACCGCACCTCTCCGGTATCGACCAGTGCCCGCCGCGACAAGGTGTCCAGGGTGAGCTTGCCGGCCGTGATCCGGCCGCGGGCATCGGCCGGGCTGGCCCGTCGCAGTACGGCCTGGATGCGTGCGATCAGTTCCCGCGGCGAGAACGGCTTGACGACGTAATCGTCGGTGCCCGCCTCCAGGCCCGCCACCCTGTCGTCTTCGGTGACCTTGGCGGTCAGCATGATGATGGGAATGTCGGAGGTCACCGAGTCGCGGCGCAGACGGCGGGTCAGGTCGAGACCGCTCACCCCCGGCATCATCCAGTCCATCAGGATGATGTCCGGCTTGCAGTCGCTGATCGATGACAGGGCCTGGCGGGCGTCGCCGGCGCCCCTCACGTCCATGCCCACCCGGCGCAGGGCGAATTCGATCATCTCGCGGATGGCGGCTTCGTCGTCCACCACGAGGACGTTGGCGGCACGATCGCTCATGGCATTTCGGGATCACGCTTCATGCCCTGCCATTATAACGGGCGACATGACAGTTTGATGACAGGTTGGAAGCGGTGGGAATGTGGCGCCCGGCCGCGAAACCCTTGCTCAGCTGCTTTGGCGCTGCTCCGCCAGCTGGCCCATCTGGATGCGCAGCTCCAGCAGGCGCGCCGTGACCCGCGAGCGCTGGTAGTAATCCAGGTCGGGCTTGCGCGACAGCATTTCGAGCTGCTGCATGGCTTCGCGGATGCCGCCGCGCTGGTAATACGACTCGGCAATGGCCTCGGCGGCCCGCACATGGTCGCCGGCGATGTTGGCGGCGCGGGCATACAGCGCGTAGAGCGCGGGGTCCTCGCCCCGCAACAGGATCTGCTGGCGCAGGATGACGCTGGCGGTTTCCGCCTGCTGGGCGTTGTTGCCGCGGATCAGCGCTTCGCTGTACTGCATGGCGATGGCATGGTTGCCGGGGAAGTTGTGGTACAGCCCGGCCAGACGGTACAGGGCGAGATCCGCGCGGCCCCGCTCGAGATCGAGATTGGCGCTCTGCAGTTGATAAGCCAGGCGTCCCGGGTCCCGCTCGAGCAGGCCCGCGAGGAGTTCGGTTGCGGCTTCGAACTCGCCCTCGCGTTGCAGCGCGATGGCCATTCCGAAGCGGTTGGCCTCGGCCTGCGGTGGGCTTTGGATGACCTCCTGGCGGTTCCTGAAGTGCGTGATCGCATCCTCCGGCTCGTCCTCCAGCAGCGCGCGCAGCCGGGCCTGCATGAGGTAGAAGTCGACCCCGTCGGCGGTGGCGGGACGGGGCATGCTCATGGCCCGGTCCTCTGCTTCCGCGATTCGATTGACGGTGACCGGGTGGGTGCGCAGGAATTCGGGCGGACCCTCGCCGTTGGCCCGGGTCAGGCGATTGAGCTTGGCGAAAAACGAGGCCATGCCCTGCGGGTCATAGCCGGCCTGCCACAGCGTCTGGATGCCGATGCGATCAGCCTCTTTCTCGTTCTCGCGCGTGAAGTTGATTTGCATCTGCTGCGCCATGGCATTGGTGCCCATCACCGCGCCCGTAATCGCATCGCTGTCACCGCCGCTGGCGAGGATCATGCCGAGCATGACCAGCGCCAGGGGAATGCTCATCCGCTGTGCCTTCTCGAATGCCCGGTACAGATGCAACTGGGTGATGTGGGCCACCTCGTGCGCCAGCACGCCGGCCACTTCGTGCTCGGTCTCGGCGGACAGGATCAGCCCGCTGTGCAGCGCGATGACGCCGCCGGGTGCGGCGAACGCGTTGACGTTCGGCTCATCGAGCACCACGAAGATGAAGGCCTTGTCGGGGCGGTCGCTGTTGGCCACCAGGCGGTAGCCCATGTCGGAGAAGAAGTCGCTGATCTGGGGATCCTCCACCAACACCTCGTAGGCGCGCATCTGGCGCACCAGCGCCTTGGCGTAATCGCTTTCCTCGCGCTCGGAGATGACGTTCTCGGCGGAATTGCCCATGTCGGGCAGTGGCACACGCCCGGACTGGGCTGCGGCAGAACAGGCCACTGCCGCGACCAGCGCGGCCAGCAGCCAGCGCGGCCAGCGACGTTGCCTGGCAGGTTTGTGGCTCATGACCTGGATGTGACTCCGCCCATGGATTCTGAGACAATCATTTGTCCCCCGGGTTCGGTCAGGGGCCGTTGGCCCGGGCCGAATCCGAGCCCCAGGATGCTTATCTAACGTGCAAATGCTGGTCGTTGTCAACGCGAGCCCCTGGGGCTCTTCCAGCGCCGCGGCGGCGTTCCGCTTCACGCATGCGGCCGTGGAAGCAGGTCAGCAGGTGGTCGCGGTATTCTTTCACGGGGATGGCGTGTACCACGCGCTGCCAGGCGGCATGGCGGATGACGGCTTGCCCGACGTCCACCACCAATGGCGGGGGCTGGCGCAGGCCCACGGCTTCGAATTGCTGGTCTGCCCGGCGGCGAGTGCCCGCCGCGGTGCACCGGCGGTTCAACAGGCTCTGGCGCCACCCTTCAGGCTGGCAGGGCTGGTGGAGTTGTTCAGCCGCGTGGGCTCCAGCGATCGCGTGGTGGGATTCTAGCTGTGCCGACCGCAGAGCCGCGCATTGGCCTGGTCATCCGCAGTGGCCCGTTCCAGGGGCGTTCGTCCCGCGATCAACTCGACATGGCGCTGGCGGCTGCCTCGCTGGGCCAACGCCTGCTGCTGGTGTTCAGGGGAGCGGGCATCCTGCAATTGCTGGCCGAGCGGGAGCCGGCAGCCGCCGGGTTGCCGAAGGGCCTGGCCGCTTGGGGGAGCCTGCCCGACTTGACCTCGCTCGAGGCGCTGGTGAACGCAGCGGAGTGGGCGCAGGTCGGGCAGGGAGATCGGCCGCTTTCGCTGGCGGTGCAGGCGGTTGACGACGTGGAAATCGCCCGTCAGTTGGCCCTGTGTGATCATGTGCTGGCCGTGTGAGCGAGCATGGCGACCCTGCACCAGCTACTCAGCTCCGATCCGCGCGCGGCGGCCGATTGCGCCGCTTTGCTCGTGGCGGGCGACGAGGTGCTGCTGGTCGATGCCGGCGTGGAGATGCTGGGCGCGACCGGTTCCCTCGAAACCCTGCGGCACCTCGTGAGCGACCACCGGGTGCATGCGCTGCGCGCCGACGTGGTGGCGCGGGGGCTGGCGTGGCACGCGGAGCAGCACGCGGTCGCGCTGCTCAGCGATCGGGACTGGGTCGATCGCGTGCGGGCGCACCAGCGGGTGATCAGCTGGCGGTGAGCGCGAGCGTGCAACTGCCGGATGGCCGCAGCCTGGCGCTGGACGAGCATGGCTACCTGACTGACTGGACGGCCTGGGATGGCGCTGTCGCCGAGGCGCTCGCGCGCGTGGATGGCATGGAGTTGACCGAGGCGCACTGGCAGGTCATCGAGCTGCTGCGGGACTATTACCGGCAGTACGAGATCGCGCCGCCGATGCGGGCGCTGGTGGGAGCCCTGAAACGCCGGCGCCCCGACCTGGCAAGCAGTCGCGTCCTGTACCGCTTGTTCCCGGAGGGTCCGGCGCGGCAAGCCAGCCGATATGCCGGGTTGCCGATCCCGGTCAGCTGCATATGAGGCCCGGTCGCCTCGGCGCCGCGTGTAGCATTCGCGACTGCATGGCCGCTGCGGTCATGACGCTCGCCACGACTGATTGTCGAGGTCTCCGGGAATGAACCAAACGATCACCGTGATCCCGGGCGACGGGATCGGCCCCGAAATCACCCAGGCCACGCTGCGCGTGCTGGAAGCGATGGGGGTCGGGCTGGAGTTCGAGTTCGTGGACGCCGGCCTGGCCGCGCTGGAACAGGGCGAGGAGCTGATCCCGAGGGCCACGCTGGAATCCATCCGCCGCAACCGGGTGGCGCTCAAAGGACCCCTGACGACCCCCGTGGGCGAGGGCTTCCGGTCCGTGAACGTCACGCTGCGCAAGGAATTCGACCTGTACGCCAACGTCCGCCCGGTGGTCACCATGCCGGGAACCCGGGCGCGCTACGAAGATATCGACATCATCACGGTCAGGGAGAACACCCAGGGCGCCTACCTGGCGGCAGACTCCAGGGTCAGTGAGGACGGGCAGCAGGCCGAGTCCAAGATGGTGGTGACGCGCGAGGGCTGCTCGCGCATCGCGCACTACGCCTTCGATCTGGCCCGGCGCGCCGGCCGCCGCAAAGTGACCATCGTCCACAAGGCCAACATTCTCAAGGCGGTCTCCGGGATGTTCCTCGACGTGGCCCGGGAGGTCGCCGGGGAATATCCGGATATCGAGAGCGAAGAGATGATCGTGGACGCCACCTGCATGCGCCTGGTGATGGACCCCTGGCAGTTCGACGTGATCGTCACCACCAACCTGTTCGGCGACATCATTTCGGACCTGTGCGCCGGGCTGGTAGGCGGATTGGGGCTGGCGCCGGGCGCCAACATCGGTACCGATGCCGCAATGTTCGAGGCCGTGCATGGCTCCGCCCCCGACATCGCCGGCCGGCAGATCGCCAACCCCTGTGCGTTGATGTTGGCCGCAGCCGAATTGCTCGCCCACCTGGGCATGGCGTCCGAGGCAGCGCGATTGCGTGCGGCAATCCGGGCCACGCTCGAGGCGCGGGACCGGGTGACGCCGGATGTGGGCGGAGACGGCACCACCGCCGGCATGGCGGATGCCATCATCGAACGCCTGGTTTAGCCCGGGAGATTGTGGCCGAGCAGTACCAGCGGCCCACGCCTGGCCGCCCGGCCCCGCTGCATGGCGGCCTGCACGAAAGCGATGGCGGCTTCGACACTGGTCTCCATGTCCATGCCGAGCGCAAGCCCCGCGGTGACGGCGGCCGACAGGGTGCAACCGGTTCCGTGATACTGTCCGGGCTGGCGGGGATGGCGCCAGGCCCGGCGCGCATCCCGGGTCACCAGCAGGTCGGTCACCTCCGGGCCATGCAGGTGGCCGCCCTTGATCAGCACCGCCGCGCAGCCTTGCTCGAGCAGCGCCTCGGCCGCTTTGGCCATGTCGCCGGCGTCGCGGACCTCGCGGCCGGTGAGCGCGCACGCCTCATCCAGGTTGGGCGTCACCAACGAGGCTGCCGCCAGCAACGCCTGCATCGATTGGATGGTTTCCGAATCGGCCAGCGCCGCGCCGCTGGTAGCCACCATCACGGGGTCCATGACCAGCGGAATGGCCCGCTCCTGGGCGCCCAGCACCCGCCGAATGGCATCGATGCTGCCAGGCGCCCCGAGCATGCCGGTCTTGACGGCCGCCACCGGCAGGTCGCGCAGCACCATCTCGAGTTGCGCTGTGACCAGGTTTGGCTCGGTCAGTTCGGCCGCGCGCACGCCTTCGGTGTTCTGGGCGGTGATCGCGGTGACCACCGAGGCGCCAAACACGCCGCAGGCTGCAAAGGTTTTCAGGTCAGCCTGAATGCCCGCGCCACCACAGGAGTCGGAACCGGCAATGGTCAGGGCGGCGGTTTCGAGCGATGGCGGTCGGGTCATGTTCGCACTTAATTGAGGGCTCGCCGGTTGCTGTTGCATTCTAACAACATTGTGGCGCAAAGGCAGGGGCATGCGTGCACCCGTGTCGGCTTTGAAAAATCCGGCGCGGTGGTATTCAAAGCGATAAAAATCAGGGCATTAACGGGAATGGCTCTTCCCGGGCCGGAAGCTCGCCCGATTCCGGCCGCGGCCGCCCGGATTCATTGACAAGGTGTTGTATTCCTGCCATATTGGCGCTCGCTTAAGCGGTTAAGAATCAACCGGGCACAGGTATCGGATATGCGCGTCAAGCTGCTGCCATTGCTGCTGATCCTGACGGGGCTGTTCCCCGGGGTGTCGGCTGCCCAGGCGTACGGCCTGCCGATGGCCGGGTTTGCCGCCGGCGGCACCGGCCTCACGCCATTCTATGTGCTCGGTTTCGAGCTGGGCCCATGGCAGGAATACCTGGCGCGCGAACTCACCCCCGAGTTCATGCTGGATGGCGGCTCGGAGCCGGTGCATGTGAGCTGGCTCAACCCCGAGTCGGTACTCATCCTGCCGGCCTTCGCCGAGGACCTCCTCGGAGAGTCCGCCACTCAGTTCCAGTTCAAGCTGGAGTGGCAATACTCGCGTGATCCCCGCACCTCCAGCTTCCATTTCATGCAGGACAGTTCGGGCCTGGGCTTCGAGCGGCAGTTGTTTGCTCCTGGCATCATGCACCAGGTCAGCGAGGACAGCGTGTTGGGGGTGTCCGCCGTGTTTGCTTATCAAAGCTATGGCGTGAGCGCGCTCGGCGTGCGTTCATTCAACCACCACGTGCCCAGCTATCTGTATCCGAACTATTACACGCCGTACCAGGACAGCGGCTATGGCACCGGCGTGCGTCTGGCCTTGCGCAGCGAGCTGGCGGAAGGGATGGCGTTCGATGCGGGCTTCCAGTCGCGCATCGACATGGAAGAGTTTGCGAACTACTACGGTGTCTATTCACAGCCGGCCGACCTCGACCTGCCGGCCCGGGCGCACGTGGGCCTGGCATTCCAGGCCAGCAAGCAGTCCTGGTTGAACGTGTCGGTGGAACGCGTCCTGTACAGCGACATCAACGCCTTTCCCAGTCGCTATTTGCCGGACCGGTTTCTGTCCATGCTGGGCGACTCCACCAGCCCCGCGTTCGACTGGGATGATTTGACCGTCTACTCCGTCGGTTGGTCGTGGAGCGATGGCGACGATACCCAGTGGCGCGTTGATTTCAGCTCGCGCTCGCAGCCGGAGCCCAACTCGAGGGCCCTCAACCGGGCGTTGCGGGGCGAGCTCGCCGAGAATGCGATGATTCTCGGTTACAGCAAGCGCACCGGGATCAACAGCCGCTTCAACCTCAACGCGGCCTACGCCCCCGCCGAATTTGCGTTCGGTGGCAGCGTGCTCGGTGTGGCCTCGGAGCAACTGGATCAGAATTTCGAAGTCGAAGCTTTCTGGACCCTCGATTTCTGAGGCGCCGGTGCCTGGCCGGCTCCGGCCACACGCTCCACCCGCCGGGCTGCGTATTGTCCCCGCTCGTCGTCGGCCAGAGGGCTGAGCCATGGAATTGCTGAAGGCCTGGTTCCAACGCACCTTCTCAGACCCCCAGGTCGTGATCCTGGGCTTGTTCCTGCTGCTGGGCTTCGCGGTGTTCTTCTGGCTGGGTCGGATGCTGGCTCCATTTTTCGCCAGCGTCGTGATCGCCTACCTGCTGGAGGCAGTGGTCATGCGGTTGCAGCGGGCCGGACTGCCGAGACTGCTGTCGGTGATCCTGGTGTTCCTGCTGTTCATGGCGATCCTGTTCTTCCTGGTGTTCGGACTGACGCCCATCCTCACGCGCCAGCTCACGCAGTTGATCCAGCAGTTGCCCAACTACATCTCCCAGGGCCAGAGCCTTCTGGTGCAGCTTCCTGAGCGTTACCCCCAGCTGATCTCCGAGCAGCAGATCCAGACCATGCTGGCGAACCTGGGCACCGAACTGGCGCGCATCGGTCAGCAATTGGTCGGATGGTCGCTCGCCTCGGTGGCGAGCGTGGTCAGCCTGTTGATCTTCCTGGTGTTGGTGCCGGTGCTGGTGTTCTTCATGCTCAAGGACAAGCAGGCGTTGCTGGACTGGTTCGTCGCTTACCTGCCGCGCGAGCGTCGCCTGGTGTCCTCGGTGTGGACCGAGGTCGAGGGCCAGATCGCCAACTACGTGCGCGGCAAGGTCGGCGAAATCGTCATCGTGGGCGCGGTCAGCTACGTGACGTTCGTGGCCCTGGAATTGCAATATGCGGCCCTGCTGGCAACCCTGGTCGGCTTCTCGGTCCTGATCCCGTACGTTGGCGCTGCCGTGGTGACACTGCCGATTGCGCTGGTGGCGTTCTTCCAGTGGGGTTGGGGCTGGGACTTCGGCCAGGTCATGATCGCCTACGCGGTGATCCAGGCGCTGGACGGCAACGTGCTGGTGCCGCTGATGTTCTCGGAGGTGGTCAATCTGCACCCCATCGCGATCATCGTGGCCATTCTCGTCTTCGGAGGCCTGTGGGGCTTCTGGGGCATCTTCTTCGCCATTCCGCTCGCGACGCTGGTCCAGGCGGTGCTGCGGGCCTGGCCCCGGCATCCGGCGACGGTGACCGGCGAGGCGGCCGGCGAGAGTTCCGAAATCGGCGCCTAGCCGCCGGGCGGGCCGTGCGGCCCCCAGTTCACAGTGCTTCCGAGGCGAAGTCCGCCAGGCGGGAACGCTCACCGCGGCGCAGGGTGATGTGCCCGCCGTGCGACCAGCGCTTGAAGCGGTCGACCGCGTACGTCAGCCCCGAGGTGGTCTCGGTCAGGTAGGGCGTATCGATCTGCTCGACGTTGCCAAGGCAGACCATCTTGGTGCCGGGGCCCGCGCGCGTGAGCAGGGCCTTCATCTGTTTCGGCGTGATGTTCTGGGCCTCGTCGATGATGACGTAGCGATTGAAGAACGTGCGGCCGCGCATGAAATTCAGGGATCGGACCTTCACGCGACTGGCCAGCAGGTCGTTGGTCGCCGCGCGCCCCCATTCACCGCCTTCCTCGGAATGGGTCAGGACCTCCAGGTTGTCGGTCAGCGCGCCCATCCAGGGCGTCATCTTTTCCTCCTCGGTGCCGGGCAGATAACCGATGTCCTCGCCGATCGAGACCGTGGCGCGCGTCACGAGGATTTCGGTGTAGAGCTGCTGGTCCAGGGTCTGGGCCAGGCCCGCGGCCAGGGTCAGCAGGGTCTTGCCGGTGCCGGCGGTGCCCATCAGGGTGACGAAATCGATCTGCGGGTCCATCAGCAGGTTGAGCGCGAAGTTCTGCTCCCGGTTGCGGGCCTGGATGCCCCATACGGCCTGGCGGCCGGACTGGTAATCGGTTACCAGCCGCAGCACGGACTCCCGCTCCGAGACCTCGGTGACGATCGCCTCGATCCCCTCACCGGTGCCGATCACGAAGCACTGGTTGGGGTACCAGTCGTCGCCGGCCTCGCGTTGCACGCGATAGTACGTGTGGCCGTCCTTGTTCCACGAGTCGACCTTGGGGTAACGCTCCCAGAACGACTCGTCTTCCAGGGAAATGCCGCGATACAGCAGGCTGAGATCGTCCAGGGCGCGGTCGTTGAAGTAATCTTCCGCGGTCACGCCCAGGATGGCGGCCTTGATGCGCAGGTTGATGTCCTTGGACACCAGGATGACGTCCTGGGCGCTCTGCGCCTCACGCAGCGCCATCACCGTGCTCAGAATCTCGTTGTCCGCAAAGGAACCGTCACGCAGCAGGCTCGAATGCTGTTCCGGCATGCGGGTCTGGAAATACAGGCGGCCGCAGCTGCGCGGCAGGTCGACGCCTTCGGGGACTTCCAGTTTCAGGCCCTGCTTGAGGTTGCTCACGCCCTGGCGCGCCATCATCTCGCCGATGAACCGGCTCACCTGGCGCACGTTGCGGCCCACCTCGGAAAGTCCCTTCTTGGCGGCGTCGAGCTCTTCCAGCACCATCATCGGTATGAACACGTCGTGTTCCTCGAACCGGAACAGCGCGGTGGGATCGTGCATGAGCACATTCGTGTCTATGACATACAGACGTTTGTGCTTGCCCATGCGGGTCGTTCCGGAGTCGCGGCAAACGCTCAGGCGAGCGCCTTGACGGCTTCCAGCACCTCGTCCACGTGCCCGGGCACGCGGACCTTGCGCCATTCCTGCCGCAGCACACCCTGCGCATCGATCAGAAAGGTGCTGCGCTCGATGCCCATGAACTTGCGCCCATAGAGCGTCTTTTCCCGGATGACGTCAAACTGCCGGCACAGCACTTCGTCCGGATCCGACAACAGGTCGAACGGCAAGGAATGTTTGCTGCAGAAGTTCTCATGACTCTTGATGCTGTCCCGCGAGACGCCCAGGATCTCGGCGCCGGCTCGCTGGAACGGGTCGTAGGCATCGCGAAATTCCTGACCCTCGCGCGTGCAGCCGGGCGTGTTGTCCTTGGGGTAGAAATACAGGACCAGGGTCTTGCCTTTGAAGTCGGAGAGAGAGAGCTGCTGATCGCCGGTGGCCGGAAGTTCGAAATTTGCGACGCGCTTGCCAACGCTGACCATGAACTCTCCTCGCAGTGCGCGACCCGGTGGCCGGCCGGCCCCGGGCCTGTCGAAGCCTCGTGACCCGGGCAGGATACTTGTCACTCAACGGGTCCGCAAGTACTATTGCGCGACCTCTCACGCGCAGTATTTTTCATGTTTCAAGGCAGCATTGTGGCCTTGGTCACGCCGATGGACGAGGCGGGTGAGCTCGACCTCGAAGCCTTGCGTAGCCTGATCTCGTGGCACCTGGAGCAGGGCAGCGACGCATTGGTCGTGGCCGGCACCACCGGGGAGGGCGCAACACTCACGGACGACGAGTTCGGCCAGCTGGTGGCGGCTGCCGTCGAACAGGTCGCGGGCCGCGTGCCGGTCGTGGCGGGCACGGGCTGCGTCGATACCGCGCGAGTCATCCACCTGACCCGCATGGCGTCGGCAGCCGGCGCCGAGGCGGCGCTGGTCGTAACCCCCTATTACGTGCGTCCCATGCAGTCCGGGCTGGAGGCGCACTACCGGGCCGTCGCGGAGGCCAGCGATATTCCCCTGGTGCTCTACAATGTGCCGTCTCGCACGGCGGTCGATCTGCTGCCCGATACCGTCGCCCGGCTGGCCGGGCACGACAACATCGTTGCCATCAAGGAGGCCAGTGGCGATATGCAGCGGATCGACGAGTTGCTGGAACGGTGTGGGCATCGGATGACGGTTCTCAGTGGCGACGACCCATCGTGCCTGCAGGCGATGACCCGCGGTGCGAGGGGTGTGGTGTCGGTGGCGGCCAACGTGGTGCCCGCACGTTTTCATGCGATGTGCGCGGATGCGCTCGGCGGGCAGGCCGCGCGGGCCGCGGAGGTTAATGCGGAGCTGGGCGCGCTTTACCGCATTCTGGCGGTGGAATCGAATCCCATTCCTGTAAAATGGGCGGTCTCGGAAATGGGCCGGATTGGGCCGGCCATCCGTCTGCCCCTGTTGCCGTTCGCGGAAACGCACCGCAAAGTGGCTCGGGATTGCCTACGGGAACTTGGCGTATTGGGAGCGCCCTGAACGATAGCCATGGTCAGGAAAGAAAGCCTCATCATTGCGCTGGGCGCGCTACTCATCGGCCTTCAGGGTTGCAGCCTGTTCCGGGACAAGGAGCCCGAGTACCTCCAGTCCGTGGACGGCGCCCCATTGCAGGTGCCGGAGGATCTGGACGAGATCCGGTACGAACGGCCGATTGCGATCCGGATCGATGCCATGCGGCTGCCCGCTGGGGACGAACTGAACCCGGGCCCACCACGCGCGGTCAGTACCGGAGGCCGTGGCGATACCAATGCGTTCATGGCCTGGTCCGCGGATGGCGTTTACCTGATGGTGAAGGACACGCCCGACAGCGTCGCCCGGCGCTTGCGCTTCGCGATTCAACGCAGTGGCATGAGCCTGACGCAGTCCGGGGAGGCCGGCGATCATGAGTTCGAGTATGTACACATCCGCATCGATGAGCGGGGCTTCTTCGAGAAGATGCTGTTCTGGCGCAGCGACGCGGGCCCCAACCATTCCGGCGTGTACCGGACCCGCCTGGAGCAGGATGGAGACCATACGCGTGTTTATCTGCTATCCAACGCCGGCCGGCCCGCGGACACCAGTTCCGCCGAGCATATCCTGGGCATCTTCATGGAGCGCCTGGGTTAAGGTCGGATCAGCGTTCCAGCAGCCGTAGCTTGTCCGGCACCCCATCCCATTGCTCGGCGTCGGCCGGCGGCGGCTTTTGCTCCGTAATCACCGGCCATGCCAGGGAGAGCTCTGCGTTGAGCGCGATGAAGTGCTCCTGCCCCGCGGGCAGGTCGTCCTCGGGATAAATGGCCTCGGCCGGACACTCGGGCTCACACAGGGTGCAGTCGATGCATTCCTCGGGATCGATCACCAGGAAGTTCGGCCCCTCGTGGAAGCAGTCCACCGGGCAGACTTCCACGCAGTCGGTGTACTTGCACTTGATGCAGTTTTCGGTGACGACGAAGGTCATTCGCCGGCATGCGACTCCGAAGTTTAAAGTTGGCGCTCCCTACGAGAATCGAACTCGNNCGGCGTCCTGACCGCTAGACGAAGGGAGCGAACGACCTACAGACGCTGCAAAACGGGTGCTCATGGTAAACTAGCCACCGCTTTTCGTTCAACCGCCGAAGCCCGCGACGCGAGGCTCGCCGACAACCCCGGGATTTACCCATCAACAACTCGGAATTCATACCCGCCAAGCGGCATGGCATCGCGGTCCGGCAGCTCTGCCCGAACGCGACCGAGGTCGTGCGGCGCTTGCAGGAGGCCGGTTACGAGGCGTACATCGTCGGCGGCAGTGTGCGTGACATCCTGCTGGGAAAAATTCCCAAAGATTTCGACGTCGCCACCAGCGCCACGCCGGAACAGGTCAAGGTCGTGTTCCCCCGGTGTCACCTGATCGGCCGCAGGTTTCGGCTGGCGCACGTGCGCCTGGGCGGCGTGCTGGTGGAAGTGGCAACGTTTCGGGGTGAGGCAGGGCCGTCTGTTGGCGACCGCGTACATGCGGACGGCCGGATTCTGCGGGATAACGTATTTGGTTCGCTGGCCGAGGATGCGCGGCGGCGTGATTTCACCATCAATGCGTTGTTCATGGATCCGGTTACCGGCGACATCACGGACTTCGTGGGCGGGTATCGCGACCTGCAGGAACGCCGGCTCAGGCTCATCGGTGACCCGGTGGAACGTTACCGTGAAGACCCGGTGCGCCTGCTGCGCGCGGCCCGTTTCGTGGCCAAGCTGGGCGTGGAGCCAGAGCCCGACACGGCGACGCCCATTCCGGAATTGGCGCCGCTGCTGGCCAACATTCCCCCGGCGCGATTGTTCGAGGAGGTTTGCAAGCTGTTTCTGACCGGGCACGCGGCACGCACCCTGGAAGCCCTGCAGCGCTTCCAGCTGACCGTGCCCCTGTTCCCCGTGCTGCCGCAGCGCGGCATGCAAGGCCGAGCGCACACCGGCGTGGTGTTGCGCGAGGCACTGCTCAACACCGACCGGCGGGTGCAGGCCTCTCAGCCCGTGACTCCCGCCTTCCTGTTCGCCGCGCTGTTATGGCAGCCCGTCCTCGAGCGGGCGACGGCCTACCAGGAGCAGGGCGAGCAGGAGTTCGCCAGCCTGGAGCGCGCGGCCACGGAGGTGCTCGCGCTGCAGACCGAGCGCACGGCCATTCCCCGCCGGTTCAGTGCCGTCACGCGTCAGATCTGGGTGATGCAGCCGCGCTTCAACCGCACCCGGGGCCGGCGCGCGATGCGCCTGCTGAGCCAGCCCCGCTTCCGGGCGGCCTATGACTTCCTGCTGCTGCGCGCCATTGAGGACCCCTCCCTGCAGACCACCGCCGAGTTCTGGACCGAGGCGCAGGCGAGTGCGCCATCGCCGGCGCCACCCGCGCGATCGCAGGGGCGCGGCAGGGGGCGGCGCAGGCGACGCTCGCGAGGCCGGCCAGGAAGGAGTGCCGAGTGAAGGCCTGGATCGGCCTGGGCAGCAACCGGGGCGATGCCGGTGCAATGGTTCGGGCCGCCCAGCGGGCCATCGCTGCGCATCCCGACATGACCCTGTTGCGGGCATCCGGCGCCTACCGAAGCGAGCCGTGGGGATACCGTCAGCAACCCAGCTTCACCAACGCGGTGGTCGAGGTGGAAACATCGCTGCAGCCGCCCGACCTGCTCCCGCGCCTGCTGCAGGTCGAGCAGCGTCTGGGCCGGTGCCGGGGCGGCCGACGCTGGGGGCCGCGGGCGATCGATATCGACCTGTTGCTGTGCGAGGCGCTCATCGTGCTGCGCGAGAACCTGGTGGTGCCCCACCCGCGCATGCACCGGCGTGAATTCGTACTGCGTCCGCTCGCGGAGCTGGACCCGGGGCTCGTCATCCCGGGTCGCGGCACGGTGGGTGGGTGCCTCGCGCGCATCGGCACCCGCTCGGTGTGGCTGCTGGATGAAGCGCACGGCAGCGGGGTCGGGCGGGAGGCCTGAACCGCCGGATTTCGCCGAGAGGCGGGGGTTCATTCGCAGGCTTCGCGTGCAAGATTGCGGTTGGCAAAACATGCAAGTTAGTGGTATTATTACAACCATCCTTGGTAAGAAAGCAACGAATACCGAGGTCGCAGGGCGCGAAAGACGGGTACATCACTCCAAAAGCCTGCCTCTCCCCGGTTTCGGGGAGAGGTTTTTTTTGTCCCCGACATTTGCCGATAAACCATAATAAATATAATAAAAACAATAAAATATAATGAAATTCACTTGGCTGGTCGCCCATTCGGACGCTGGCAGATGCAAGGCCCGTCGCGCATCCGGCGCGTGCCATCAGTTAGAATCCGGTGACTTTGGTCAAGGGTCGTGGTCAGGACACTCGTGACGCGCATGAACCCCGAAATCATCGCATTGTTGCAAAAAAGCAACAACAGGCTCCGGACGATTCCCAGCCATGAGTTGCTCGCCCGGGCGGGTCGTTTCGCGCGGTTCTCGCGCGGCGTCGAGGGGTTGCTGCTCGACCACTCACGCCTGCACATCGACGAGGAATCGCTCGGCTTGCTTATCAGGCTAGCGCGGGACAGCGGTGTCGAAGCCGCGCGCGGACAGCTGTTCGATGCGGCACCGGTCAATTGGACGGAACGCCGTCCGGCCTTCCACATGGTGTTGCGCGACCCGAGCCTGCTGGCGCGGTTGCCTGCCGATGAGGCTGCGGCCGTCACGTCCAGCCAGAAGCGAATGCTGGCCATCGCGGATGCCCTGCATGCGGGGCGCCTGCCGGGCGCTCCGGAGGCGCCGGTGCGGCATATCGTCCACGTCGGCATTGGGGGGTCCCTGCTCGGGCCCCGGCTGATTGCCGAGGCGCTGGACACCGGGAACCCGACAGCACCGCAGCTGTACTTCCTGGGCTCCGTCGATGCCCACGAACGGGAATCCCTGCTGAGCCGGCTCGATCCCTCGGAGACCGCCGTGGTGCTGGTTTCCAAGAGTTTTTCGACCGTCGATGCGCTGATGCATGGCCGGGCGTTGCAGGCCTGGCTGCAGCGGGCGCTGGGTGCCGGGCCGGCCCGCCAGCGCATGTTCGCTGTGACGTCCGAACCGGAGCGCGCCGGCACGCTCGGCATCGTCCCCGAGCAGACGCTGCAGCTGCCGCGGTGGGTGGGGGGGCGCTATTCGGTCTGGTCTGCGGTCAGCCTCAGCGCGGCCGCGAGGATCGGCTCCGAGGCGTTTCGCGAGTTCCAGCAGGGTGCGGCATGCATGGATCGGCACTTTCAGGAGGCCGACCTGGCGGACAACCTGCCGGTGCTCTCCGCCGTGGCCTCCGTATGGCACCGCAACATCTGCGGATTCGGCGCCTGGGGCGTATTTCCCTACGATCTGCGTCTGCGACTGTTGCCCGCCTACCTCCAACAGCTGATCATGGAATCGAATGGCAAATCCATCGGCCGTGACGGGCAGCGACTGTCCTACGGCACCGCGCCCGTGGTGTTCGGCGATTGCGGGACCGATGCCCAACACTCGGTATTCCAGGCCCTGCACCAGGGCGTGGAGCCGGTGCCGATCAGCCTGGTCGGCATTATCCGGCCGGCGCACGGCGACGAGGAGGCGCAGTACGAGCTGCTGGCCAACCTGCTGGCGCAGGCCACCGCCCTGGCGGAGGGCCGGACCGCCGAGCAGGCAAGGGCCCAGTTCGGCCCGCAGGCCGATCCGGAATTGCTGGCGCATCGCACGTTCAACGGCGACCGGCCCAGCGAGATTGTGTTGCTCGATGAACTGACCCCAGCGAACCTCGGCCAACTGATGGCCATGTACGAGCACCGGGTGTTCGTGGAAAGCGTCATCTGGGGCATCAATGCGTTCGACCAATGGGGGGTCGAACTGGGCAAATCGCTGGCCCCCGGCATCCGCGAAGCGCTGCATCCGCAGGGGCCCTCGCTGCCCGGCCTCGACGATCTGCTTGCTTATATCAGGGAGCGCATAAAGGCCTGAGGGCAACGGGCGCTGAGCGCTGTCCTGCGCGCGGCAGGCGGGGCTTTTTTATGATCCGGGGGTCGGTTAAGCTTCCAGCCCGTCACCCACGCTTGCCACGATGCCATCTCTCCATGGAACCAACGCCCTACAACCCGGTTGAAATCGAGCAGCGCGTCCAGGAGCGGTGGCGCGATGAGCGGGCTTTCGAGGTGCGGGAAGAGGCGGGCCGTGAGAAATATTACTGCCTGTCCATGCTGCCCTATCCATCGGGCGCGCTCCACATGGGGCATGTGCGTAATTACACCATCGGTGACGTCATTTCGCGCTACCAGCGCATGCTGGGCAAGAACGTACTGCAGCCGATGGGCTGGGACGCCTTCGGCCTGCCGGCGGAGAACGCCGCGATCGAGCACGAAACGGCGCCGGCGGCCTGGACCTACCGGAACATCGAGCACATGCGCGAGCAACTCCAGCGCATGGGGTTCGCGTATGACTGGAGCCGCGAGGTCACCACCTGCGACCCGGAGTACTATCGCTGGGAGCAGTTGATGTTCACGCGCCTGATGGAGCAGGGCCTGGCCTACCGCAAGGATGCCGAGGTCAACTGGGACCCGGTCGACCAGACGGTGCTGGCCAACGAGCAGGTGGTCGACGGCCGGGGCTGGCGCTCGGGGGCGGTGGTCGAGCGCCGTTCGATCCCGCAGTGGTTTCTCAGGATCACGGCCTATGTGGAGGAACTGCTCGGTGAACTGGATCGGCTCGAGGGCTGGCCCGAGGCGGTCAAAACCATGCAGCGCAACTGGATTGGCCGCTCGGAAGGTGTCGAGTTCGACTTGCGCTTGTGCGATGCCGGGGGTGAACCCGATGCCGCCGGCACCGTCATACGCGTGTTCACGACGCGCCCTGACACCACTTTTGGCATGACCTACGCGGTGCTGGCGCCAGAACACCCTCTGCTGGCGCAGATCACGACCAGGGAGCAGCGGGACGCGGTGGAAGCCTTCGCCGCTGAGGCAGGCCAGTCCACGGAGGCCGATCGCCTGTCGGATGAGGGCGAGAAGCGGGGCGTGTTCACCGGGGCGTACGTATTGAACCCCTTCACGGGCAAACCCGTGCCCCTGTTCATTGCCGACTACGTGCTGATGGGCTATGGCACGGGCGCGATCATGGCGGTGCCGGGCGAGGACCAGCGCGACTGGGATTTCGCCATGGCCCATAACCTGCCGATCATCCGCACCGTGCAGCCGCCGGATGACTGGGAGGGAGAGGCTTATACCGGGGACGGCCCCGCCATCAACAGCGAATGGCTCAATGGTCTCGGCCGCGACGAGGCAGTGGAGAAGGCCAGCGAGTGGCTGGCCGAGCGGGGGCTTGGCGCCCGCACCGTGAACTACCGGCTGCGTGACTGGGGGGTGAGCCGACAGCGGTATTGGGGCTGCCCGATACCGGTGGTGTATTGCGTGGCCTGCGGTGCCGTGCCGGTTCCGGAGCAGGACCTGCCCGTGGTGCTTCCCGAAGACGTGAAGTTCATGGGCGTCCAATCGCCGATCAAGGCGGACCCCGCGTGGCGCCAGACTGTTTGCCCGTCCTGCGGAGGGGACGCGGAGCGCGAGACGGATACCTTCGATACATTCATGGAATCGTCGTGGTACTACGCTCGCTATTGCTGCCCGGATGCGGATGCCCAGCTGGATGAGCGGGCGAATTACTGGCTGCCTGTCGACCAGTACGTGGGCGGCATCGAGCATGCCATTCTCCACCTCATGTATTTCCGCTTCTATCACAAGCTGATGCGCGATGCCGGCCTGGTGGCCAGCGATGAACCGGCGACGCGACTGCTCTGCCAGGGCATGGTGGTTGCGGAAACCTACTCCCAGGAGGCCGGGGATGGGTCGGTGCGCTGGGTGAATCCAGGCGAGGTCGAGGTCGAGCGTGACACCAAGGGCAAGGCGGTCGGCGCGCGCCTGTTGTCCGATGGCTCTGCAGTCCACATCGGTCCGGTCGAGAAGATGTCCAAGTCGCGCAACAACGGAGTCGACCCCAGCCGGCTGGTGGATCGCTACGGCGCGGACACCGTGCGCCTGTTCTCGATGTTCGCCGCGCCGCCCGACCAGTCGCTGGAGTGGTCGGAGTCCGGTGTCGAGGGCGCGTTTCGGTATCTGCGCCGCCTGTGGACGCTGGTCACCTCTCACGCCGCCTGCGGCGCCGCGCCGGGGCTGGAGCCGGACCGGCTGGACGATGAGCAACGACGGGTGCGACGCCTGGTTCACGACACCATCGCCAAAGTCAGCGATGACGTGGGTCGTCGTTATACCTTCAATACCGCCATCGCGGCGATCATGGAACTGACCAACCACCTCGGTCGCTTCGATGACGACAGCGCCGCGGGCCGTGCGGTGCTCGACGAGGCGTGCCGCGCCATAGTCAGGATGCTGGCGCCAGTGACGCCCCATATTTGCCAGGCGCTGTGGGAGGTCCTGGGCGAACGGCAGTTGGTAGCAGGGGCGGAGTGGCCGGCGGCCGACGAGACGGCGCGCGTGCGCAGCCAAGTGACTATGGTGGTCCAGGTCAACGGCAAGGTTCGGGCCAGGATCGAGGTCGAACCGGGCAGCGAGCAGTCGGCGGTCCACGCCGCGGCTTTACAGGAAGCCAATGTGCAGCGGCATGTCGAGGGCAAGACCGTGCGCAAGGTTATCCACGTGCCCGATCGCCTGATCAACATCGTGGTCTCCTGAGGCCGGCATGATCAGGCATGCGGCCCGACTGACCGCGCTGGCGCTGGCGCTGCTGCTGGCAGCCTGCGGCTTCCAGCTGCAGACTGAGGCCGAGCTGCCCGCTGCCATGGAGCGGGTGCGCCTGGAAGTCCAGGATCCCTATAGTCCCTTCGCTCGCCGCCTGCAACTGCTGCTGGAGCAGAACGGCGCCGGCATCGTCGAAGACGCCGAGGGTGCGGCCGTGCTCGAGGTTCCGGTCAACGAGGTGCGCAAGGAGATCCTGACCATTGGCGACAATGCCCGGGTGCGAGAGTACCGGGTGCGCCACACGGTCCGTTTCCGGTTGCTGGACGCGGACGGGGCGGTGTTGGTGCCGGAGCAGTTCCTGGAACAGAGCCGGGTCATCAGTTTCGATGAGCAGGACATCCTGGCAGCGGCGCAAGAGGAGGAGTTTCTGCGCCAGAACCTGGCCGACCAGCTGTCCCGGCTCGTCATCCGTCGCCTCGGAACCGTAGGCGGCTGAAGGGGCCGGCTGCATGCCGATCAGGATCGAGCAACTGGAGGCACGCCTGCAACAGGGCCTGGCCCCGGTCTATCTGCTCGGGGGCAACGAGCCGCTGCTGGTCCAGGAGTGTCGCGACCGGATACTCGAAGCGGCCCGTGCGGAGGGGTTCCTGGAGCGCGAGCTGTTCGAGGTGGAGCGGGGGTTCGACTGGCAGTCGCTGGAGCACGCCGGGGCAACGACGTCCCTGTTCGCATCGCGGCGGATCATCGACCTGCGCCTCCCGACCGGCAAGCCGGGCCATGACGGAGCGGCCGCGCTGAGCGGCTGGGTCGAACGCGTCGACCCGGACCTGATGCTGATCGTGAGCTGCGCGCAGTGGGACAAGAGCTCACGCGACTCTAAATGGGCCGGTGTGCTGGACCGGGCCGGCGTTCGGGTGGACATCTGGCCAATACGGCCGGAGCAGCTGCCCGGCTGGATCGCACAGCGCATGCAGCTGCTCGGGCTCGAGCCGGAGCGCGAGGCCGTGATGCTGCTCGCGGAGCGTGTCGAGGGCAACCTGCTGGCCGCCAACCAGGAGATTCAGAAGCTGGCGCTGATCAAGGGCCAGGGGCCGGTCACTGCGGCCGATGTGCTGGAGGCGGTGGCGGACAGTTCGCGGTTCGACGCGTTCCTGCTCGCCGAGGGCATGCTGGCCGGCAACCTTCGGAACGCCTTGCGAATCTCCGCTGGGCTCCGCCGCACGGGTGTGCCCATCCAACTGGTCACCGGGGCGCTGTACCGCAACCTGAAGGACCTGGAAGCCTACCGCCTGGCCTGCGCGGCCGGCGAGGATGAGCGCACCGTGTTCCGCCGCCTCAACATCTGGCGCGACCGGCAGGTGCTGGTGCGCAAGGCGGCCACGCGGCTCTCGGCGCGGGCGTTGAACCATGCGCTCTCCTGCCTCAGCCTGATCGATCGGCAGAGCAAGGGCATGGCCGCCGGTGATGCATGGCACAGCCTCGATCACCTCGTGTGCCACGTGTGCGCGGCATGACGGCGGGCGGCGCAGCGGCATGATCGGTATCTTTGGCGGCACCTTCGACCCGGTTCACCTGGGCCATCTGCGTGCCGCGCTCGAGGTGTGCGAGCAGCTCGGCATCGAGGATTTTCGGTGGGTGCCTGCGGGGCAACCGCCGCACCGAAAGCGCCCCGTGTCGCCGCCCGAGCATCGCCTGGCGATGCTCGAACTGGCGCTGGCGGGGCAGGCGGCATTTCGCATTGACGAGCGCGAGCTGCGCCGCGAGGGGCCCTCCTACATGGTCGACACGCTGTCGGAGATCCGCTCGGAGCACCCGTCCGCGCCGATATTGCTGATCATCGGCCAGGACTCGGCGAATGCACTGGACGGCTGGCATCGCTGGCGGGATCTGTTCGCGCTGGCGCACCTCGTGATCATGCGTCGCTCGGACACCCCGGTGGCTTATGCGCCCGATCCGGGTGCGGAGATCGAGGCCCGCGCCGTCGACACTCCGGCCGCTCTGGCCGGCGCCACCCACGGCGGAGTTTACAGCCTGCCCGTCACGGCTCTGGCGATTGCGTCGACTGACATCCGCGCCCTGGTCCGGGCGGGGCGGTCGCCCCGCTACCTGACGCCTGACGCGGTCGTGCGATACATCGAGGCGCAAGGCCTGTACCGTGGCTAGCACGGACCCCTCGGGCCCTGACTTTGCCACGCCGACGGGCGCAGGCTACAATGGCTTCAGGCTTACCGACACCGGGTGAAACGGACGATTGAATACACACAGCCAGCCGGACGAACGCTCATCTGAGCAACTCCAGGAACAGGTCATCGAAATCCTCGAGGACAACAAAGCCACCGACATCCAGGCCATCGACGTGCGGAGTCTCAGCACCCTGACCGACTTCATGATCATCGCCTCCGGCAATTCGTCCCGCCACATCCGATCGATGGCGGAAAAGCTGATCCTCCGGGCCAAGTCGGATGGGTGCCCCCCGCTCGGCGTGGAGGGCGAGCGTGAGGGTGAGTGGGTGCTGGTCGATCTGAACGACGTAATCGTACACCTGATGCTTCCGCAAACCCGCGCATTCTATAACCTCGAAAAGCTGTGGAAGGCGAGTGCGGGGCGGCGTTCGGGCGCCTCCGCGATCGCCTGATCCCATGCACCTCAAAGTGGCCGCAGTCGGCCAGCGCATGCCCCGCTGGGTGTCCGAGGCCTGGGACGAGTATGCCAAACGCCTGCCGGCGCCCCTGGGCCTGAAATTGATCGAGATTCCGCTGGCCCGGCGCGGCCGCGGCGCCGATGTCGGGCGCGCCCGGCAGCAGGAGGGCGAGGCCCTGTTGGCCGCCGTGCCGCCGGGTGCGTGCCGGGTGGCGCTCGACATCGGCGGCACGCCGTGGTCGACCGAACAACTGGCCCGGAACCTGGAGCAGTGGATGGCCGGTGGTCGCGATGTCTGGTTCATCGTCGGGGGGCCGGATGGCTTGTCCGACGATCTCCCCGCGCAGTGTGAGCACCGATGGTCGCTGGGGCCGCTCACCCTGCCGCACTCCCTGGCCCGGATCATCGTGGTCGAACAGCTCTACCGGGCCTGGTCGATCGTCAACCGGCATCCATATCATCGGCCATGAGCGTCCCTGCGCAACTGGTCCTGGCCTCCGGCTCGCCGCGCAGGAAATCGCTGTTGCGGCAACTCGATGTCCGATTCAGGGTGTTGCCGCTGGATATCGATGAATCCCGCCAGGCTGGCGAATCTCCGGCCACCTACGTGGTACGACTGGCGCGCGCCAAAGCCGCCGCGGGCTGGGATCTCGCGGGCGATAGGCTGCCCGTGCTCGGTGCCGACACCGCGGTGGTCATCGGTCAGCGAATCCTGGGCAAGCCGGCCGACCCTGCGGAGGCGAGGGCCATGCTGAGCACGTTGTCGGGGCGCGCCCACCAGGTGTATTCGGCGATCGCCCTGGCCACCGGCGCCGACACGATCAGCGACCGGCTGAATGTGACGCGCGTGGAGTTCTCAATTCTCCCCGAGGTATGGATCGACGCCTACTGTGCCACGGACGAGCCCATGGACAAGGCCGGGGCATACGCCATCCAGGGCGGCGCCGCGGCCCACATTCGCCGCATCGAGGGCAGTTTTTCGGGTGTCATGGGCTTGCCGCTGTTCGAAACGGCAGAACTCCTGAGAACCGCCGGGCTGCTGGCCTGATACCCATGCTTCGAGCGCCCCGGCTTGTTCGAGATGCTATTCTAGCGGTCCCGACCCCGCATGCCGGCGCAGCCTGGCTGCCCGTACCTGGAAGATTCGCCGGTGAGCGAAGAAATCTTGATCAATGTGACGCCGACTGAAGCCCGTGTGGCGGTAGTGGAAAACGGCATGCTCCAGGAGGTTTGGCTGGATCGGGCCTCGCATTACGGGTACCTGGGGAATATCTACAAGGGCACTGTCTCGAGAGTGTTGCCGGGCATGCAGGCAGCGTTCATCGAGGTGGGGCTGGACCGTACCGCTTTTTTGCACGCCACGGACATGGTTCGCGATGCTGCCCAGGGTGCCAGCGAGGATGCCGGGCAGGATGGAGCGGTCGGGGCGGCACCAGGGCCAATGATCGCGGAACTGGTGCGCGAGAAGGCGGAGATCATCGTGCAGGTGATCAAGGACCCGATCGGGACCAAGGGCGCGCGGCTCACCACCAACCTCAGCATCCCGTCGCGGTTCATGGTCCTGCTGCCAGGCAACGGCAACATCGGGGTGTCGGCCCGGATCGAGGACCCTGCCGAGCGCGAGCGCCTCAAGCACCTGGTCCACCTGCTGCGTGAAGACGACGACCACCACGGCTACATCGTGCGCACCAACGCTGAAGGCCTGGATGAGTTTGCGCTGGCTGCGGACATGTCCTACCTGGGCAAGGTCTGGCGGGGTATCGAATCCAGTATCGAGCAGGCGCCGATCGGAAGCTGCCTGTACGAAGACCTGTCGTTGCCGTTACGCACCTTGCGGGATCTCATGCACGGCGAGGTGGAGAAGGTGCGGATCGACTCGCCGGCGGTCTTCGCCTCGGTGCAGAACTTCGTGCGCCGCTTCGTGCCGGACTGGCTGCCGAGGATCGAGCTCTACGAGGGCAAACGTCCCATTTTCGACCTGTTCGGCATCGAGGATGAAATCAACCAGGCGCTGAGCCGCTACACGCCCCTGAAATCGGGCGGGTACCTGATCATCGACCAGACCGAGGCGATGACGACCATCGACGTCAACACCGGCGGCTACGTCGGCCACCGCACGCTCGAAGAGACCATCTACAAGACCAACCTGGAGGCGGCCCACGCCATTGCCCGTCAACTTCGCCTGCGCAACCTGGGCGGCATCATCATCATTGATTTCATCGACATGGCCGAGCAGGAGCATCGGCAACAGGTCATGCGCGCACTGGCGAAGGCCCTGGAGCAGGATCATGCCCGCACCCGCATCGGCGAAATCTCGCCGTTGGGGCTGGTGGAGATGACGCGCAAGCGCACCCGTGAGAGCCTCGGGCAGTTGATGAGCGAGACCTGTCCGCTGTGTTCCGGCCGCGGCAGCGTGAAAAGCGCCGAGACCGTCTGTCTGGAAGTGTTTCGCGAAATCCTCCGCTCCGGCCGGCAGTTCGAGGCCAGCAAGCTGCTGGTGGTGGCCTCGACGACGGTGGTGGACGCGATTCTCGACGACCATTCCACCACGGTTGCGGAACTGGAGGAACTGGTCGGCAAGTCCATCCGTTTTCAGAGCGAAGAGCAATACACGCGGGAGCAGTTCGATGTGGTCTTGCTCTGAAGGTGCGGGGCCGGTCCCGCGGCACCCGGCCCCCCGGCCGGGGAGTGATGAGCGATGAATCCGCTTCGCATCTGGCTGCGACGCCTCAAGACGCTGATGTGGACCGCCCTCACCCTCATAGCGGTACTGTCTGCCATCCTGGTGGGCATCGGCAAATTGCTGATGCCCTACAGCGCCCGCTATCAGCCGCAGCTCGAGGCCTGGCTGTCGCAGGAGTTCCAGCAGCCCGTTCGCCTTGCCCGGTTCACGGGCGAGTGGCGGGCGTTCGGTCCGCAGATCAGGCTCGAGGGACTGACCCTGCACGGCGCGGGGGCGCAGGCAATCGCCATCCAGCATGCGGCCCTCGACATCCGACCGCTGAATGCCGTGTTGCCGGGCCGGCCGCTCTACAGTTTCCGGATCATCGGCGCGGACCTGTCGCTGGTGCGCAATGCCGAGGCGCGCTTCGAATTGTCCGGTCTGGGTGTCAGCGGCCGTGGTGGCCGGTCCGCGGACGGTTCGGCAATGAGCAGCCTGGCGACCTTCGGTGAGGTCGTGCTGGAACAGTCACGGCTGAGTTTCACGGATGAACTGCGCGGGGTCGAGGCGCAGCTGACGGCGGTCAACGGCCGCCTGCAGATGGAGGGTCGCCGGTTTTCGGTCGAAGTGGAGGCCGACATATCGGACCCTTACGATGCGCGGGTGCTCGGCGACCTGAAGGCCACGCTGTTGATTACCCTGGATCGTGAGCAGCGCTTGCAGGACGCCGAGTGGCACGTCAAGACCGGTGAGCTCATGTTGTCGGAATTGGCACGGCAACTTCCGCCGCACCCCCTCGTGCCGGCATCGGGTTGGCTCAACGCCGAGCTGTGGGGCACTTGGTCGCCCGCTTCGGACCAGGTGATGCAGGGCGTGCTGGACTTGCGCGAAGTGCACTTGCCGGGGGGGGCACGAGCCCTGCAGCTGGACCACCTCAACAGCCGTTTCCGCTGGAATTTCATCAGCCGCAAGAGTTGGCGGCTGGACCTCTCGGAACTGCAAGTGAAGCGTGACGGGGCGCAGTGGTCCAGCCCCCGCATGACGGTGGCGCGAAATGTTCCGGGCAACCTCGGCATCTGGGTGAGCTCAGAGTTCATCGATCTCGAGTTCCCGCTGCAGCTGACCCAGCGTGCGCTCGCGCACTATTCCACGCGCTGGCCGAGCTTCGTGCCACGGCAGGCCCGTGGCGTGGTGCGGGATTTCGAGTTGGTGCTGGACGGCGCGTGGAAACTGCAGATGACGAGCGGTGAATTCGAGCGGCTGGATGCCTGGGACTGGGGCCGCTGGCCGGCCATCGCCGGGGCGTACGGGTCGATTGACCTGCGCGGCGGGGAGGGGCAGTTGTCGCTATCCGGCCAGCAGGTCCGCATCGATTGGCCCGGCAATTTCCGGCGCCCGGCGATCGTCAATATTGAGGGCTGCACGCTGGAAATCGTCTGGGGGTTACGCTGGCAGACCGACGTGAGGGACTGCCGGCTTCGCAACGAGGACCTTGCGCTGCGCGGCCGAGCCCGGTTCGTCAAGAGCGAAGGCCGACCGCGACTCGATATCAACGTGGCCGCTTCGGAGGGTTCGCTGGGCGGTTTGCAGGATTACTGGCCGGAGCGCGTGATGCGCCCGAACGTCACGCAGTGGCTGCGGCGTGGCCTGGCGGGCGGCAGGATCGATGCCGCTCGCTTCAGCATGACCGGCGACATGGATGACTGGCCCTTCCGACAGGGCGAGGGCAGCCTCGAGGCGGTCGTGGAATTCAGCGACGCGGACCTCGATTACTATGCGGGGTGGCCGCGGGCCGGGCGCGTCTCGGGTCGCGCCCGATTCCAGGGCGCCTCGATGGAGGTGCTGGGCAGGGTCGGAACCCTTGCCGGCGTTCCGGTCCAGGAGGCGCGCGCCCGGATCAGCGATTTCAGCCAGCCGGTGTTGGCAATGGAGTACCGTTCCGAGGCTGCCTTGCCGACGCTGCTCGGATTCATCGGCGCGACACCGCTGCTCGAAGATGTCGACCTCGACCTGCAGCAGTTCGACTTCCAGGGGCCGGCGCGGACGACCGGGGTGCTGGAGGCGCCGCTCAAGGCCGGCGCGGGGCCCATTCGTATCGAAGGCCAGCTCGAGCTGGCCGGCAACGACTTCCGTGAATTGCAGTCCGGGGTGGTCATCGAGGACATCCAGGGCACTGTGGCCTACGACCGCGAGGGGCTGCGGGCCGAGGGCCTGCAGGCGCGCTACCAGGGACGCGACGCGAGCCTGGCGCTGATGGCCGATTGGGACGCGCCGGAAGTGTTCCGCGCTGGTCTGCAGGGCATGTTCTCAGCCTCGGAGGTGATACCGGCCACGGTGCTCCAAGGGGAGCCACTGCTCGCGGACCTGCAGGGAGAATGCCGCTGGAACATGGGCCTGGTGGTCGGGCAGGCGGGCGCGGACGCGGCCCGGGAAATCTGGCTGCAGATGGGCACGGACCTGGTCGGCGTCGAACTCGATCTGCCTGCACCCCTCGACAAACCGCCCGAGGCGGCCTGGCCGCTGCAGGTGCGCTACCCGGTCAAATCGGCCGAACCCGTATTTCTCGTTCGTCTGCACGACCGGCTGAGCCTGCAGTTTGACGTGGCTGACGGCATCAGCCGTCCGCGGCGGGCCAGCATCCAACTGGGACCCCGAGATACGGGGCTGCCGGAGGCCGGTTTTTTCTCGCTGGGCGGCCAGGCCGAACACCTCGACCTCGACCGCTGGATGAAACTGATCAGTGAGCGGCTCCAGCGCGGACGCGCCGTCGCCGACCTGGCGTTTCGCGCCGCGGACCTGCACGTGGACGAACTGGTCTTGCTGAATCGGCTGTTTCCGGATGTCGAGCTCGAGGTCCACTACCAGCAGGGCACGCTATCGGCCGAATTCGACAGCCCCAAACTGTCCGGCCTGGTCCGCTACAGCCAGCCGCCGGCCGGCCCCAGCAGTCTGACCGCGGAGCTCGATCGGCTGCTGCTGCCACCGGCACAGTCGTCGGAGGCCATGCTGGATACCGATCCCTCGCGATTGCCCGAACTGCACCTGTACGTGCGGGAATTCGCGTACCTGGGCCTGGACCTTGGAGAGACGCGCATCGAGGCCTATCCGATACAGGACGGATTCCGTTTCGATCCCGTGACCGCCAATTCCGCCCATTTCAATTTCCAGGCCCGCGGGGACTGGATCGCGACTGCGGACGGGGCGCGTTCCGATTTCAACATCGTGATCACCTCCGAGAGCCTGGGCGCGCTCATGGATGCGATGGATATTTCCTCGGTTCTCGAAGGAGGCCAAACCATGGTGCGATACGATGCCTGGTGGCCCGGCCCGCCAGCCGCATTCGCGCTGGCCCGCCTGAACGGGGAAATCGGTTTCAGCGTCACCGACGGCACCATCCGCAGCGCCGATCCCGGTGCCGGGCGCATGCTGGGACTGATGAGCGTCGCCGCCTTGCCGCGACGCCTGGCGCTGGATTTCAGGGACGTTTTCGGTACCGGTTTCAGCTTCGACCAGGCCAGCGGGACGGTCCGCCTTGAAAACGGGCACGCGCATACCGACAACACCGTGTTAGAGTCGACGGCGGCAACCCTGTCGATCGTCGGCAGCTCGGACCTGGTAGCCAAGCGCTTCGACTATATGATGACGGTGCGCCCCGGGGTCGGTCAGACCCTGCCCGTGATTGGCGCGATCGCCGGTGGTCCCGGTGGCGCCGCTGCCGGGCTCGCCCTGCAGGGCTTGTTGCAGAAGAGCCTGGGTGACGCCGCCGAGGCCCGCTATGCGCTCTCGGGCCCCTGGCAGGAACCGGTCGTCGAGCGGCTCGAGGTCGAGGCACGCGTGGAGGCAAAAGAACCCAATGAGCAGTGACCGCCTCAAGATCGCCGAGCAACAGCTGCTGGCACCCGGAGGGTTGGACCAGAACGACCTGTCGCGCGTCCTGGCGCACCTCATGGGCGCCTCGGTGGATGCCGGCGACCTTTATTTCCAGAACTCGGCGCGCGAGGTCTGGGCGCTGGAAGATGGCCTGGTCCGGACCGCCACGCATGCCGTGGAGCAGGGCGTGGGCATCCGCGCGATCAGTGGTGAGAAGACCGGTTTCGCCTACGCGGATGAGATTCTGATGCCCGCCCTGCTGCAGGCCTCCTCCGCCGCGCGGGCCATCGCCCGGCGCGGCCAGGAAGGTGCCGTTGCCGCGTGGCGACGGCAGGAAACGCAACCGCTGTACGAGGCCGGCGATCCGTTGGAGTCGCTCGCGGCCGGGGACAAGGTCGATCTGTTGCGTCAGATCGATACCTATGCCCGGTCACTGGATCCTCGGGTCAGCCAGGTGCTCGTCAACCTGGCCGCTACGCACGATACGATTCTGGTGGCGGCCGCGGACGGCGCGCTGGCAGCTGATGTCCGGCCGCTGGTGCGGTTGTCGGTGACGGTGATTGCCGAGCAGGCCGGCCGGCGAGAACAGGGCAGCGATGGCGGCGGTGGACGGTTCGGCTACGGGGAGCTGATGCGGGACAATGCCTGGCAGCGCTTCGCGGACGAGGCCGTGCGCCAGGCGCTGGTCAACCTGGAAGCCGACGACGCCCCTGCCGGAAGCATGCCCGTGGTGCTCGGTCCCGGCTGGCCTGGCGTGCTGCTGCACGAGGCGGTCGGACATGGCCTGGAAGGCGATTTCAACCGCAAGGGCACCTCCGCGTTCACCGGCCGCATCGGCGAGCAGGTGGCTGCGCCCGGGGTCACGGTGGTCGACGACGGCACCCTCCCGGCCCGGCGTGGTTCGCTGACGGTCGACGACGAGGGCACGGCGACCGGCCGCACGGTGTTGATCGAAAATGGCATCCTGCGGGCCTATATGCAGGACAAGCTCAATGCGCGCCTGATGAACATGGAACCGACCGGCAACGGTCGCCGCGAATCCTTCGCCCACCTGCCCATGCCGCGGATGACCAATACCTTCATGATGCCAGGCGCCTATGACCCGGCGGAGATCATTGCCTCGGTGCGCAAAGGCCTGTATGCGGTGAATTTCGCCGGTGGCCAGGTGGATATCACCTCCGGCCGTTTCGTGTTTTCCGCCAGCGAGGCCTACCTGATCGAAAACGGCAAGGTGACCCGTCCGGTGCGCGGCGCAACCCTGATCGGCAACGGGCCTGAGGCCATGACGCGGGTCAGCATGGTTGGCAGCGACCTGCAGTTGGACGGGGGCATCGGCGTGTGCGGCAAGGATGGTCAGAGTGTGCCGGTGGGAGTCGGGCAACCGACCTTGAAGCTGGATGAACTCACGGTGGGGGGCACTCGGGCGTGAGCGCCTCCTGTGCCGCGGCGCCGCACCGCGCTTATTTCCCCCCGACCGGCGGCAGCGGCGACTCATCGTCGATGGCCCGCAGGGCCCGGAACAGCTTCCGGGCAGCGGCCGCCGGCAGGCCGAGCCGGGCCTCGCGGCGGGCGTTGCGCGTCAGTTGTCGCAGCGTTTGCGCGTGCGCATGGTACTGAGCCTCGACCAGCCTTTGCACCGCCGCATCGCCGTCGGCGATCAGTTCGTCCCGCCAGGCTTCCACCCGGTGATGGGCGGCGGCCAGCCCGCGGGCCTCGTTGCGCAGGCGTTCCAGTGCCTCCAGCACCGGGCCGGCGTCGCGCTGGCGCAGCAATTTGGCGAGGTAGTGCACGGCGCGCTTGCGGGCGACATTGGAGCGGATCGAGCGGGCTTGGTCGATGGCGGCACGCAGGTCCTCGTCCAGCGGCAGGCGCAGGAGCGCCCCGGCTTCGAGGTCCGTCAGGTTGCGCGCAAGGTCCAGCAAGGCGAGCGCTTCCCGTTTGCGCTGGCTCTTGCTGGGGATCGCCGTGGCATGTTCGCGGCGCTGCTCGGTCACGGAAGGGTGGCGCCTTGAAGGCTCCGGGTTCAGAAAACGAGACCACCATGGTAACGCAGGGCGTGCCGGACCGCGATCAGGAGCTGGCGGCCATGCGCGTGCTGGTCGATGAGGTACTCGAGTTGGCGGCGACAGGCGGCGCGGATGCGGCAGAGGTTTCCGCCAGCATGCATAGCGGCCTGAGCGCCACGGTGCGCCTGGGGGAGGTCGAAACGCTGGAGCATCATCGCGATCGCGGAGTCGCGGTGACCGTCTTCATCGGGCGCAGCAGGGGCCATGCCACCAGCGCGGACCTCCAGGCGGACTCGATACGGCGCTGCGTGTCACGCGCGCTCGATATCGCGCGTTTCACGCAGGAGGACCGCTGCAACGGATTGGCCGACCCGGGGCGCCTGGCCACCCACTTCCCGGACCTCGACCTGTGGCACCCGCGCGCCATGAATCCCGAGGAGGCGATACAGCGCGCGCTGGCCTGCGAAGCGGCAGGCCTGGAAGACGCCCGGGTGACCAATTCCGAGGGGGCTTCGGTATCGGCGCATGTCGGCGCTGCCGTGTACGGGAACTCGCATGGCTTCCGCGGTGAATCCAGCGGCACCCGGTATGACCAGAGTTGCGTGCTGGTCGCCGGGCAGGGGGGCGGAATGCAGCGCGACTACTGGTACGATTCGCGCCGCGCCTTCGAAGATCTCGAAGCGGTCGAGCTCACCGGCCGCAAGGCCGCCGAGCGGGCCGTTCGGCGCCTGGAGTCCCGCAAGATAGCCACCTGCGAGGTGCCCGTGCTGTTCGCGCCGGAAGTGGCGCGCAGCCTCGTCGGCCACTTTGTCGGCGCGGTTTCCGGGCGCGCGCTCTATCAGAATGCGTCGTTTCTCAAGGACACGCTGGGCGAGCGCCTGTTTCCCGGGTGGCTGTCCATCCGAGAACTGCCGTTCCTGCCGCGCGGGCCGGGCAGCACGGCTTTCGACGCCGAGGGCGTTGCCACCCGGGAGCGTGACCTCATCGACCACGGCGTGCTGACCGGCTACGTGCTCGCGAGCTATGCTGCGCGCCGCCTCGGCCTGGAGACCACGGGCAATGCGGGCGGCATTCACAACCTTCGGGTGCGCGGGGATGTTCAGGCGCAGGCGGATCTGATCAGGCAAATGGGCCGGGGGCTCCTGGTAACCGAGGTGATGGGCCAGGGCGTCAACCTCATCACGGGCGATTATTCACGGGGTGCCTGCGGGTTCTGGATCGAAGACGGTGCCATAAGCCATCCGGTGGAGGAAGTCACCGTGGCCGGCAATCTGCGTGACATGTTTGCCACGATCCAGGCGCTGGGCGACGATCTCGATCAGCGCGGTGCGATCCAGTCGGGTTCCCTGCTGATCGGGCGGATGACCGTGGCCGGCGCCTGAAGGCGGCCGGCGGTTGCCGGCTCGGGCGCGTTACTTCAGGTGTCGGAATCGTTTCGACATGCGCTTGACGGAGAGTCGGCCAAAACCGGGCACAAAGCGGTTGAGGCCGACCAGCGTACGGTACAACCGGCCGGGGATGGCGACCACGCGTGGCGGCTCGTTCAGCACCGATTCAATGCCGTAGCGCACCACGTCCGTGGCATCCTGCCACATCAATGCGGGCAGCCTGCGCACCAGGTCCCGGGTTCCCGCAACATCGTGGAATTCGCTGTAGGTAAAACCGGGGCACAGTACGCTGACGTTCACGCCCCGGGGGCGGTTCTCCAGTGCCAGGGATTCCGAGAACCGGATCAGGAAGGACTTGGCCGCACCGTACAGGGTGTGTCCCTCGGAGCCGGGAACCAGTCCCGCGACCGAGGCGACATTGACGATGTAGCCGGCCCCACGCGCTTGCATGCCCGGTAACAGCCGGCGGGTGAGCTCGCATACGGCGGTGACCATCACCCGGATGAAATCGTCGTGTTCCGGCCAGGTCGGTTCGGTGAATCGGCCTGGCAGGCCATAGCCGGCGTTGTTGACCAGGAACTCCACTTCGATCTCCGCCTTCCGCAGGCGCCGCTCGATCTCCTGGCAAGCCCCGGTGCTCGCCAGGTCGGTCGGCAGCACCAGGCAGGCGGTGCCGTGCGTATGGCGTAATTCCGAGGCCAGCGCGTGCAGCAGGTCCGCCCTGCGGGCGACGAGCGCCAGGTGGTAGCCACGAGCGGCGAGCTGCACGCAGAACTCCCGGCCGATCCCGGACGAGGCGCCGGTGACCAGAGCCCAGCGCGAGGGGTCGGTGGATTGTGGGCCTGGGTCGTGCATGCGGATCCGGCGCGGGCGAGGGGCAATGCCTCATGCTACTACAGCCGCCATCATCCCGTTAAGCGATCGCCGGACCCGATCGACGGCCGCCAGACACGGGCGCGGGCTTGCGGCTGCGCACGGCGGGCGGGTATCCTTGCGCCCGCCCTGGACCCGTGATCCGCTGGAGACTCCGATGCGCAAATTGATGGTCGCCGGTAACTGGAAGATGCATGGCTCGACCACCATGATCCGCCAACTCATGGACGGCATCGAGGCCGGACTGGAAACGTCTTGCCTGGCCGAGGTCGTCGTGTTCCCGCCGTTCCCCTATTTGCCGCTGGTCAGCGAGCTGGCGGCTGGCGGCCGGGTGGCCTGGGGCGCGCAGAATCTCAACCCGAATCCCCAGGGCGCGCATACCGGAGAGGTCTCGGCCGACATGCTGGTCGAATTTGGCTGCCGCTATGTGCTGGTCGGGCATTCGGAGCGCCGGGCCCTGTATGCGGAGACCAGTACGGGGGTGGCGGAAAAGTTTCGGGCGGCCCTGGAGGCGGGCCTGCAGCCGGTGCTGTGCGTCGGGGAGACCCTCGAACAACGCGAGGCCGGAGAGACCGAGGCGGTGGTCGCCCGGCAACTGGACGCGGTGCTCGCAGCGGTCGGCATCGAGGGCTTCAGCGAGGCGGTGGTCGCGTATGAGCCGGTATGGGCGATTGGCACCGGGCACACCGCGACTCCCGAGCAGGCGCAGGCGGTGCACGCTTACATCCGCCACAAATTTGCCGCGCTGGATGGTACAATTGCAGGTCGTTTACGCATTCTCTACGGCGGCAGTGTGAAGGGATCCAATGCCGCCGATTTATTTGCCCGGGAAGACATCGACGGCGGGCTGGTGGGCGGCGCGTCCCTGACTGCGGAAGGCTTTCTGGATATCTGCCGATGCGGGTCCTGAAGAGAAGTTGAATTCATGCAGATTCTGAATATTTTTCATGTGCTTATTGCAATCGCGATGGTGGCCTTCGTGCTGGTGCAACGGGGGCCGGGCGCGACTGCAGGCGCCGCCTTCGGTAGCGGCGCATCGGGCACCGTGTTCGGCTCCCGCGGCGCCGGTTCTTTCCTCTCCAGGGCGACCTGGGTGCTGGCGGCGCTGTTTTGCCTCATCAGCCTGGCGATGGCGGTGGTCGTCGCCCGCGGCGTCGCGACGCCGGAGCAGGATCTGGGCGTCATCGGCGCCCAGCCTCTGCCGGAACCCGCGGCCCAAACGGGCATCGAAATGCCGCAACTGGACCAAATCGACCAGGCTGCCGACCTTCCGGCTGCGGACACCGCGGTTGAACCGGGCCTCGAGAGCGATCTGCCCCTGGCACCCGAAGGCTCGGCAGAGCCGGAAGACGGCGCCGCGGATGGCGGGTAGCCGATCCGGCACAGGGTTTGATGCCGGCGCCCAAGTGGTGGAATTGGTAGACACGCTATCTTGAGGGGGTAGTGGCGAAAGCCGTGCCGGTTCGAGTCCGGCCTTGGGCACCATAACACTTGCTGGGCGGCGGGACCCGCCCCTGAATAACGTGGGACACGCATGCTTGCAGAATACCTGCCGATCCTGATCTTCCTGCTGATCTCGACCGCTATGGGTATTTCGCTGGTGGTAATCGGCGGACTGCTCGGTCCGCGCCGGCCAGACAGCGAAAAACTCTCACCTTACGAATGCGGTTTCGAAGCCTTCGAAGATTCGCGCATGAAGTTCGACGTGCGGTTCTACCTGGTGGCGATCCTGTTCATCATCTTCGACCTGGAAATC
>JABAHR010000046.1_pt3 | contig 61469 bp, 63 predicted proteins | sample 7062101 | NCBI WGS metagenome assembly JABAHR01 (sample SAMN14534553, study PRJNA622989) | marine sediment metagenome | biome: marine biome [ENVO:00000428]; feature: marine pelagic biome [ENVO:01000023]; material: deep marine sediment [ENVO:00002113] | place: India: Gulf of Kutch | collected...
AGGGTGGATCAACTTGCTGGTGATGGTGCCGCTGTTGCTGCTCTTCGGAGAGGTCACGCCCAAGACCATCGCCGTGTCCAATCCCGTGCGCTACAGCACCCGCGTGGTGGCGACGCCACTCAACCTGTGGGTGAAGCTCGTCACGCCGCTGCGCCTCGTGATCCGCCAGATCGCCGATCGCATCACGACGCTGATCGTCGGCGAGGAGACCGCCGCGGAGAACCTGCTGCGCAAGGACGAGTTCCTGACGCTGGTCGAGGAGGTCGCCAGCGAGGGCGAGCTGAACGCCACCGAGCGGGCGTTGATCTACAACCTGCTGGATGCCGGCGACACCGAGATCGTGGAGATCATGACGCCTCGCACGCAGACCAAGTTCCTGCGGGCCGACATGAGCGTTCCGGACATGGTCGAGCAGTTCAAGGTATACCAGCACCCGCGGGTGCCGGTGTACCGGGGGCACCGTGACAATCTCGTCGGCTTCGTTCACTCCGAGGACGTGCTGCGCCTGATTCTCGACGATGCGGACCTGAGCACGCTCGAGCCCGAGGACATCATGCACCCGCCGGNNAACGAGTTCGGTGGCATGGAGGGTTTCATCACCATGCGTGACGTGCTGCGCTTCATCTTCGGCCAGGTGGGGGGCAAGGCGGAAGGCGAGGAGCTCTACCGCGAGCGTGACGAGAACACCTACGAGGTCCCGGGGGACATGAAGCTCAATGACTTCAATAACCTGACCAATTTCGGCATCGAGGACCCGCGCATGACGACCGTGGGCGGGGTAGCCTTCCGCTACCTCGACCGTCTTCCCCAGGTAGGGGACAAGGTTACCGTGGAGGGCATCGCCATCACCGTGCTGGAGATGGACGCCCACCGCATCGCGCGCGTGCAGGTGGCTCCCGCCGTCGGCCCGGAGAAGACCGAAGAGGAAGAGGCCGAGCGTCGTGAGGATTCAGCGGCGGACGCCGGGGCCGAGATCGCCGCAGCCGACATGCACACAGAGCCCGAGACGGCGGCGCCGGAGGCCGTCGAGTCCGAGACCGACGAGCCGATCGAGCCCGTGTCGGAGCCTTCTGTGGACGAGTCACTGCCCAGCCGCTCGGCGGTGAGCTGACGAGGGGGACGCCATGGAAATCATCCTCATCGCGATCGCAATGCTGGTCCTGCTGTTCCTCAAGGGGTTCTTCTCCGGCTCGGAGATCGCGCTGGTCAATTCCGACAAGGTGAAGCTGCACGCCAGGGCGAATCAGGGCCACAAGGGGGCGCGGGCGGTGCTGGATTCGTTCCGCACCCCGGACGTCCTGCTCGGCACGACGCTGGTCGGCACCAACATTGCCACCGTCGCGCTGACCACGCTCGGCACGCTGGCGATGGTCTACCTGTTCGGCGAGCGCGGCGACCTCGTCGCTTTTCTGGTATTCACGCCGCTGTTCCTCATTCTCGGCGAGATCGTCCCCAAGAGCGTCTATCAGCAGAAATCCGATGCCATTGCTCCCGTCGCCATCTATCCCTTGAGAGCGTTTGCGTTTCTCTTCTATCCGATCATCTTTGTGTTTTCGCGCGTGGCGCGCACGGCGGCACGCATCGTCGGCGGCGGGCGCAGTGAGCAGAACGTGTTCATGACACGTGAGCAGATCCGCGCGGTGGTGGATCTGGCCGAGCGCGCTTCGAACGTCGATGCCTTCGACCGCGGGCGCATCCGCCAGGTGATCCGTTTCGCCGAGACGTCCGTGGGTGAGGTCATGACGCCGATCGCCGAGATCACGGCCATCAACGTCAATCACAGCATGCTGCGGGCCATCGCCCTGGTCCGGCGGCACGGCTACAACCGCCTGCCGGTCTACCGCGGCAACACGAGCAATATCATCGGAATCGTCACGCTGACGACCTGGGACCTCATGGAGCGGGAGCTGCGCGAGAAGCCGCTGGCGGCGCTCATTCGCCCCGCCCTGTACGTCTCCCCCCATCAGACCATTGACGAGCTGCTGCCCGTGCTGCGTAACCGAGAAGATCACCTGGCGATCGTCGTCGACGAGTTCGGCTCCGCGGTGGGCATGATCACCGTCGAGGACATTCACGAGGAGGTCGTGGGTGAAATCGACGTGGGTTACGACTTCGAGGAGTATCTCCCGCGGCGCAAGCGCATCTTCGAGATGCTCGATGAGGAGACGTACCTCATGGATTCCCGCCTGCCCATCTGGGAGGCCAACGAGGTGCTCGGCATCAACCTGCCGTCCAAGGAGTTTCACACGCTCGGCGGACTGGTGACGACGCGACTGCGGCACATACCCCGTCCGGGCGAGACCATCGTCGAGTCCGGTTACCGCTTCACCGTCGAAGAGGCCAGCGAGCGGGCCGTCACCAAGGTGCGCGTGGAACCCGTTTGAAGCCGACCGTTCGTGCTCCCGAGGCGGGTCAAGCACTGGTCATTGATGACACTGCGAGAGCTGATCAAGACCGGAGCGCGGATCGTGCNNTTCCAGATGGCGGAGGTGGCGGTGCCGCGGACGCTGTTCGAGCAGATCCTGGCAAGGATTGCGCGCCTCACACCCCTGTATGACACCGGATAGGGATGTCGGGCAATCTGATCTGCGCTGCGGGAGGGATTGCTGTGTTCTTGCTCGCCTGCCGGCCGCCAAGACGGAGCGATCAGCCCGTTCGATGGCCGTGCTGCGGCCATCGATGCGCCGTTTTGCCGTCATGAGGGACTCCGGCGTGTCGGCCGTGATAAAGTTAGGGATGGACCCGCGTTGACGAGTACAGGAAATAAATATAGGTTCACCGTGGGTCAATCTAACGTGTAAATCCACACCCACGTCGTCACCTGTCAAAAAGGGCCTGTACAGGCCCTTTTTGGTTTGGCTTATAATACACCTCCACACGCGGTCTTCGCGCAAACCCCGGCGTTGTTGAGCAACAAAGGGGTCCATTAGCCGACTGTTTCTGGCCGAGCATGCAACGCTCAGGGGGGGGGATCATTGATAGCTCGGATCTGAGTAAGGAACGCGTTCGGAGTGAAGCTGCCGTCGTACGGCGCGAGAAAGCGCTGACGCACAATCAGCACCTGATTCTTCTGGCGGTTCTTGGTCTAGCGAGCCTACTGTGGCTCGGCGCGCGTGCAAACACGCTCGGCGATGCCAGCCTGTGGCCGTTTAGAGGCCCCTCACAGATCGTCATGTTGTGGGCGTCCAGCCTGGCAGTCCTGGCGATGGTCGTCGTGGTGCGCGCCAATGCCATAGAGGGCCTGTTTGGCGGTCTGGGAGAAGCCGTTCGCTGGCACCGTCGACTCGGGCTGATGTCGATAGTCTTGCTGGGGGTGCACGTTGCGCTACTGGCCGCTGACGCTGCGATCAACGGCATATCGGTGGCATTTGTTCTGTTGCCATTCTCGTCACCCGGACAGCGGTCGCTGGACATCGTCTTGTTCTATCTGCTGATTGTTCTGGGGGTGTTGGCGTATGACAGCCGCCTTCGTCATGAGAAATGGCTCAAGCTGCACCGTCTGATCGGCATCCTTTACATTGCGGGGATCCTCCATGCGAGCATCGAGCCCGGCTCGATACGCAACTTCGAACCTTTGCGCACATGGTTTGTGATCTTGTTGCTCGCCGGCGCCGGCGCCTGGCTCTACAACGTGCTGCTGTTCCGCCGAGTCGGCCCGCTCTACCGCTATGTGGTGAACGCTGTGCGGCCCCGTGGCCACAACATCATCGACCTGGTCCTCACTCCGAAAGATCGACGCATGATGTTTTTCCCGGGTGCTTTCGTGCTGGTCAGAGTGCCCAGCTTCGAGGGCATGGAAGGAGAGCTGCATCCGTTCAGCATCGCCTCTTCGCCGGTCGAGCGCGATCTCCAGATATCGATTCAGCAGGTCGGTGATTTCACGAAGCGACTGTCATATCTGTCTCTCGGTGTGGATCACCCGGAGTACTGGCAACACAGGCGCGCGGGTAATCGCCACGGCGTCTCAACGCTAACCCGCCAGGACGTTGATGTGTACGGACCTTTCGGCGGATTCTCACTGCTGGAGTTTACGGGCTATAGACGCCTGGTGTGGATCGGCTTTGGCATAGGCGTAACCCCATTTCTCAGCATGCTCAAGTTCGAGCAGCACAACACCGATTTCCGACGTATCTGGTTCTACTATCTCGTGCGCAAGCCCGATGAAGCCGTCTATGCTGAGGAGATAAACGAGCTGTGCGAGGTTTCTGATTCCTACATCGACTTGATAGTCTGGCCCAGCGGGGAGCGCGGTCGGCTGACCGCCGCACAGATCGCGGACGACGTTGGGTTCGACGACTACGCCGTGATGCTGTGCGGGACTCGCCCGTCGGTCGAAAATCTCTCGCATCAGTTCAAAGAACTGGGTTTGCCGAGCACGCGGATCATTAGCGAGGAACTTCAGTTTCGCCATCAAATAAGACGCTCATAACCGCCGCACCATCTCGTCGGTTGGAGCTTAGGACTCATGACAGGTCTTTTTTTGGCAGTTTGCCCGAGTATCCCGCTGAGATCAGCCACGGGTCGACCGGCGCTTGGGCGGCATACCGAGCGTGAGCGCGCCTTTCGCTTCGTGAGCAATCCAGGCTGAACTGACGCGCCCCCCGCGGTGTCGGGGCGCGCGTTGCCACGCACACGCACGCCCGCGTTCGAGCGCTCGCCTGGGGTCGGCCGGTGTTCGGCTCAGCCCTGCACCGATCCGGTGGAATGGGCCTCGTAGAACTGCTCCTCCCGGCTGACCCGGCGCTTCGGGACAGGGTCGTGGCTGCGCCAGTAGTTCGACGCCGCCGCCACGCCGCTGCCGGGGACGACCTCGATGCCCACGTCGAGCATCGCCATCTCCGCGCCCGCAATCGCGCCCATCAGCATGAGTTCGTTGAGATCGCCGAGGTGGCCGATGCGGAAGAGCTTGCCGGCGACTTTCGACAGCCCGGCCCCGAGCGCCAGGTTGTAGCGCCGGAAGGCGACGTCGATCACGTGCGCGCCGTTGATGTGCTCCGGCACCATGACGGCGCTCACCGTGTCCGAGTACCACTTCGGCTCCTTGGCGCACAGCTCGAGCTGCCAGCCCTCGGTGGCCGCGGCGCGCACCCCCTCGGCGAGATAGTGGTGACGCTCGAAAATCTCGTCCAGGCCCTCCTCGAAGATGATGTCGAGCGCCTCGCGCAGACCGTAGAGCATCGGCAGCGGCGGCGTGTAGGGAAAATAGCCGCCCGGGTTGGTGGCGATCATGTCGGCAAGATCGAAATAGCAGCGACGCGAGGTCGCGCTCTGCGTCGCCTCTAGGGCCTTCGGGCTGACCCCGAGGATGCCGAGTCCGGCGGGCAGCATCAGGCCCTTCTGCGAGCCGCTCACGGCCAGGTCGACGCGCCACTCGTCCATGCGGAAGTCGATGCTGGCGAGCGAGCTGACGGCGTCGACCATGAGCAGGGCCGGGTGAGCCGCATCGTCCATCGCCTTGCGCAGTGCCGCGATGTCGCTGGTCACCCCCGTGGCCGTCTCGTTGTGACAGGCGAGGATGCCCTTGATCTCATGCTGGGTGTCGGCGCGCAGGATCTCCTCGGTGCGCTCGACGGGCACACCCTCGCCCCACTCGACGTCCAGGATCTGCACATCGAAGCCGAGGCGCTGGGCCATGTCGATCCACAGATGGCTGAACTGGCCGAAGCGCGAGGCAAGAACGCGGTCTCCGGGGGACAGGGTGTTGGTCAGTGCCGCCTCCCACGCGCCGGTGCCCGACGACGGAAAGATGAAAACCTGGCCCGTCTCGGTCTTGAAGACCTTCTTGAGATCGCTCAACACGCTCGTGGAGAGATCGGGAAACTTCGAGGAGCGGTGGTCCTCCATTGCGACCACCATCGCGCGCTGGACCCGATCGGGGATGTTGGTGGGCCCGGGGACGAACAGAAAACCGCGACCGGTGGTGGCTCGCATCAGCAGGTTCCTCCGTTTACAGGTTGATCCAAGGCCGTACCTCGGGGTGTCAGGCGACGCGGTCCCGCGGCTCACGTCCCTCGAAGAACGCCAGCGCGTTGTCGAGCACACGCAGGCCCATGGCGACGCGGGTCTCCACCGTCGCGCTGCCCAGGTGCGGCAGCAGGACGACGTTCTCCGCCTCGAGCAGCCCCGCGGAGACACGTGGCTCGTGTTCGAACACGTCGAGGCCCGCCCCGGCGATGCGGCCCGAGGCGAGCGCTTCGACCAGGGCGCTCTCGTCGACGACGTCGCCGCGCGCCGTGTTGACGAGAAAAGCACCGGATCGCATGCAGGCGAGCCGTTCGGCGTTCATGAGGTGGCGGTTTTCCGCGGTCGCCGGACAGTGAAGCGAGACGAAGTCCGACTCGCGCAGCACGTCCTCGAGCGTGGCGCACGGCTGCGCCCCGAGGCTCTCGACGACGTTCGCCGGCGGTGGGAAGGGGTCGAAGAACAATACGCGCATGCCGAATCCGTGGTGGGCGCGCTGCGCCACCGCGCGTCCGATGCGCCCCAGCCCGATCAACCCCAGCGTCTTGCCGCTGACCTGGGTGCCCATCATGTGGGTGGGGCGCCAGCCCGTCCACCGGCCGTCGCGGACGTGGCGCTCGCCTTCACCGACACGGCGCGCGACCGCCAGCAGCAGGGCCATAGCAAGATCTGCCGTGGCATCCGTGAGCACCTCGGGGGTATTGGTCACCACCAAGCCGCGTGCGCGCGCGGCTTCGAGATCCACGTGGTTGAAACCGACGCCGAAGTTGCCGATCAGACGGGCGCGCAGGGGCTCAGCGCCCAGCACGGCGGCATTGATCGCATCGGTGACGGTAGGCATGACCGCGTCGGCGCGCGCGAACGCATCTCGCAGCTCGGCCTCGCTCAAGGGTGCGTCATCGTGATTGAACTCTGCGTCGAAGTGCTCGACAAGCTTCGTCTCGACCTCTTCAGGCCAGCGGCGTGTGACGACGATCTTGGGTTTCGGCATGTTGTCTCCGTCGTTGTCTTGTCTTCAGGCCGGGGGACACTGCTGACGCTACCAAGCCGACGTCCGCACCAGCTCCCGCAGTCCTCCGACATCCTGCAGGGTGATGGTCTGACCGTGAACTTCGATGAACCCCCGGCTGGCGAGCCGCGAGAGGATACGTGAAAACGTTTCCGGCTGCACGGCCAGTTGCGAGGCAAGAATATTCTTTGGCACGTCAAGGCGGACCTCCGCGAGGGACTGCGGTTCCAAGGGCGACTCATGCAGCAGGTAGGTCACCAGCCGGCAGGTCGCGTTTTGCAGCGTCAAATTGTCGATCTCGTCGACCTGCCGCCGCAGGCGCCGGCTCATCGTCGCCATGAGCCGAAAGCACGTATCCGTCGACGAGCGCAACAGCCGGCGGAACGAGTCCGCCTGGAAGGCGATCACCTGGCTCGGTTCNNCATGACGGCCTCGGCAAAGCTGTGTCCACGCCGGGCGACCTCGATGACTTTCTCGTCGCCGCGTGCGGAGAGTCGGTAGAGCTTCAGTGACCCGCGGCGCACGAAATAGAAGCTGCGCGCCGGCTCGCCCTGGCGGAACAGCTGTTCTCCGAGGTCGAGGTCCTGAGTGCGCATCTCATGCGCCACGGCGTCGAACTGGGCCTCGTCGAGCGACGAGAACAGGTAGAGCCGCCGTACCTCGCTGCGCAACTGCTCGGGCGTGGGTGTTTTCACGATACGTTCGTTCCTGTGGCGGGTGTTGCGGTGCGAGCCCAGACGGCCCCGGCCGAGTGCCTGTATCCGATCGCCACGGCGGTCGTCCTCGGGGCAGATCCTACCGCACGTAGATTGCCGCCAGACCCGCCGCCGGCGTGTTGATTTGGGTCAACCGCGCGGCCTTGATCTATGTCAAGGCCCGGCCGGGGCGGCGGGGTGTATGAAGGCTTCAGGCTCGAGTCATGGTGACATGCCCATGTCCGCCGCATCAGCGACCGACATTGACCAGCTCCTGCGCACGGAGTTGTTCGCCGCCAGCTCGCCGCGGGAGCTCGCCGAGGTAGCATCGTTCAGCGAGCGCATCGAGGCGCCGGCGCGCGCAAGGTTGATCGCCCAGGGGCAACCTTGCGAGCACGTCTTCGTGCTCATCGACGGTGCCGTCAAGCTGCTGCGCGACAGCGGCAATCGCGCGGAGAAGGTCGTCGACTTCGTCGAGCCCGTGGCCGTCTTTGGCGAGACNNAGGTCGTCGACTTTGTCGAGCCTGTTGCCGTTTTCGGGGAGACGGCGATGCTCACCGAAGAGGGTTACCCGTACGCAGCTGTGGCGGTGGAGCCGTGCAAGCTGCTGACCATCCGCGCCGCGCCCCTGCTCGAGTTCCTGCACGCCCGCCCGGCGCGGTTGTCGCGACTGCTGCGGCAGCTCGGCCGGCGTGAGGCCAGGTTGCTGCAGCAGGTGGAGAGGCGCGTCTACTTCAATGCCGAGCAGAAGATAGCGGCCTATCTGCTCGATCACTACGATCGCGACCGGCCGCGTGCACCGCTTCTCGGCCTGCCGCGCCGCCGCACCGACATGGCCAGCATGCTGTCGCTCACGCCCGAGACGCTGTCGCGGGAGATCGGCAAGCTGAAGCGCCGCGGCTGGATTGCCGTGCGTGCCGGACGCATTGCGATTCGCCGGCCCGAGCGTCTGAGCAACTTGTTCTGAAAGGCCGCCGCCTCCCCGGCGCTAGGGAACGACACCCGAGATCGTCACCTCGACGCGGCCGACCTCGGCCAGAGCCACCGGCGCGGCCTCGCCCTGCAGGTCACCGCTCTGCGCCATGGCGTTGCCGGATCGTGAGATGCGGGCGCCGACCCGCACCGTGGGAAAGCGCGACAAGGTCATGCCCGGTGCCATCGCCGAGGAGTCGTCCAGCGTGACGACCAGCGGCAGGTCGCGCACCCGTCGGCGCACCACGGCAAGCGGCACCGGCGGACCGTCCACGGCACGGGCGAAGATAAAAACGGCGTCCTCGGGCGAGACCCGGGCAGCGAGATTCTCGTCGAGCGCGACGGCGACCTCGAGCGCCGTCGCCGCGTCTGCGGCGCGCTCGCCGGCCTCGGCGGGGTCCTGGGCCGCTGGGCTGTCGTCCAGGCGCTGCTGCGAGCGCGCCATCAGCGTCCGCAGCTCCGCCGCCGACTCGGGTTGCTCGCTCAGCAGCGGCTCCAGGCGCCGCCAGTACTCGAGTGCGCCCTGGTGGTCGTTGCGTTCCGCGGCGGCCATGCCGGCGAGCCACAGTCCCTGCGGTTGGTCGGGGTCGAGCTCGAGGGCGCGGGTCAGCAGAGCGGTGGCGCGGCCGGCGAGACGACCGCCGTTGGCCATCGCCACCGCGTCGGCGTAGCGGACGAGGACGTTGGCGTCATCCCCCACCAGGCCGTGCAGGCGCTCGAAGGCGGTCACGGCGTCGGAGTAGCGTTCGAGCATCATGTAGCTGCGGGCGAGCATGAACCAGCCTTCGGCGTCATCGGGTTGAACCTGCAAGCGCGACTCGAGTCGGCCGATCATGGTCTCGACGGATGGCGTATCCCCCTGTCCCGCCGCTTGCGGATGTGCCGCGGCGGGGGCGCCGGGCGGTGGGGCCAGCAAGGCGCGGGGCTCGCCGAGAAACAGATACAGGCCGCTCGCCGCCACCGGGATGGCCACCGCCAGCGCCACCGCCCAGGCGCTCTCGGCGGCGGACCGCACGCTCGGTGGCGTTTCCGCGGGCGCCAGATCCTGAGCAAGCGCCTCCTCGAGCGCGGCGCGTTCGCGGGCGAGCTCGTCCTCGCTCCACATTCCGCGGGCGGCGTCCGCCTCGAGCTCCGCCAGACGCTGTTTCGCGATGAGCACGTTCTGGTCGTCGCGATCGGTCTCGTGACGCCGCACACGCCCGAAGAACGCCGGCATCAGCAGCACGAGCACCGCGGCCGTCATGACGACGGCGATGAGCCAGAACGTCATCAAGGAGTTGTCTCGCCGTCGCCGCCGCCGAGAAGACGCCGTGCCTGCAGGCGCGCGTCCTCCGTCACCGAGGCGTCGATCGCCGTGCGGCGCCGGCGCGCAACCACTACCAGCACCGCGACGCCGATGCCGAGCAGCAGGAAGGGGCCGAGCCAGAGCAGGGCGGTGGTCAGCTGCAAGGGTGGCCGGTACAGGACGAAATCGCCATAGCGCTCGGTCATGAAGGCGGTGATCTCCGCATCGCTGGCGCCGGCGCGGATCATCTCGTACGTCTTCTGGCGCAGGTCGCGGGCGAGATCGGCGTCGGAGTCAGCCAGGTTCTGATTCTGGCACACGAGGCAACGCAACTCCGCGATCAGCGAGCGGTAGCGCGCCTCCTGTTCGGCGCTCGCGAACTCGAGCACCTCCACCTTCGCGCCGACGCCGGCGCTCAACGCCAGCAACAGTGAGAGCGCCACCGCCCTCATGCCGGCTCGTCCTTCAGCCTGCGGACCAGCGGCAGGATCACTTCCTGCATCGTCTGCTCGGTGACAGGCCCGATGTGCTTGTAGCGAACGAGGCCGCGTTTGTCGATGACGAATGTCTCGGGTACGCCGTAGACGCCCCACTCGATGCCGACGTTGCCGTCGGCATCGACGGCGGTTACCGAGTAGGGGTTGCCGAGGCGCTGCAACCAATCGCGCGCGGCTACGGATTCGTCCTTGTAGTTGAGTCCGACGATGTCGATGCCGTCGACACGCGCGAGGCGGTTCAAGAGCGGGTGCTCGGTACGGCAGGCCACGCACCACGAGGCCCAAACGTTCAGCAGCCAGACGCTGCCGGCCTTGTCGGCGGAAGCGATCGAGCGCGCCGGATCGTCGAGCCGGGGCAGCGCGAACGCCGGCGCCGGCTTGTCGATGAATGGCGAAGGCACGTGGCGTGGGTCGCGATCCAGGCCGGCGGCCAGGAACACCACCACGACGGCGAACACCGCCAGCGGGACGGCGTAGCGAAGCATCAAGCCGTGGCCTCGAGCGCGGCCCCGCCGCGCCGGGCACGTGTGCGCCCAACCGCCAGGCGATAGCGCTTGTCGCTCGCACCAATAAGGCCGCCGAGAGCCATCAGGGCGGCGCCCAGCCAGATCCAGCGGATGAACGGCTTGTAGTACAGACGCACGCTCCATACCCCGCCATCGCCCAACGGCTCGCCCAGCGAGACGTAGATGTCGCGGGTCATGCCTGGGTCGATGCCCGCCTCGGTCATGGGGCTGCGCTGCACGCGATAGACGCGCTTCTCGGGCGAGAGCACGGCCACCCGCTCGCCACCCCGGCTGACGACGACGGCGCCCACGTCCGCGAGGTAGTTCGGACCCATCATTTTTTTCACGCCGTCGAAGCGGAAGTCGTAGGCACCGAGTTGGTACGACTGGCCCGGCGACAGACGCACGTCCTTCTCCTGCCCGTAACCCGTGACCAGCGTCACGCCGACGATGAACATGGCGATGCCGGTGTGCGCGACGATCATGCCGTAGAAGCCGCGCGGTGTGCTGACGAGGCGTCGCCAACGCCGCGGGCCGTCGCCGACCCGATCATAGAGCGCCACCATGGTGCTGGAAACGACCCAGAAGGCGAGCACCATGCCGAAAGCACTCCCCCACCGATAGCTGTCCATGACGAGCGGAAACGCGAGCCCGGCGATGACGCTGAACACCAGCGCTCCGCGCAGCCGCGCGCCGAGCCTCGCCAGGCGGTCGCGCTTCCAGCGGCTGAGGGCGCCGAGCCCCACCGCCACTGCGAGCGGCACGGTGAGCGGGACGAACACGCTGTTGAAGTAGGGCGGTCCCACCGAGATCTTCCCGAGCTCCAGCGCGTCGAGAAACAGGGGATAGAGCGTTCCCAGCAGCACTGTCGCCGCGGTGACCACGAGCAGCACGTTGTTGAGCAGCAGCGCCGCTTCGCGCGAGACCAGCTCGAAGCCGGCCGGGCTGCGCAGCTGCGGGGCACGCCAGGCGTAGAGCAGCAGCGAGCCGCCGACGACGATGCCGAGAAACACGAGTATGAAAAGGCCGCGCTCGGGGTCGGATGCGAATGCGTGCACCGACGTGAGCACGCCCGAGCGCACGAGGAAGGTGCCGAGCAGGCTCAGCGAGAAGGTAAACACCGCCAGCAGCACGGTCCAGGCCTTGAAAGCGCCGCGCTTCTCGGTGACGGCCAGCGAATGCATCAGCGCGGTGCCGACCAGCCAGGGCATGAACGAGGCGTTCTCCACCGGGTCCCAGAACCACCAGCCGCCCCANNAGGCCCACCAGCTGCCCAGCGCGATGCCGACGGTGAGAAAACTCCAGGCGATGTTCGTCCACGGCCGCGTCCAGCGCGCCCAGGCGGCGTCGAGGCGGCCGCCCAGCATGGCCGCGATGGCGAAGGCGAAAGCCACCGAGAAACCGACGTAGCCCATGTAGAGCATGGGCGGGTGAATGGCGAGCCCCGGGTCCTGCAGCAGCGGGTTCAGGTCGCCGCCGTCCGCCGGCGCCGGCAGCAGGCGGTCGAACGGATTCGACGTCAGCAGCATGAACAGCAGGAAGCCCACGCTGACGAGCCCCATGACTGCGATCACCCGGGCCGCCATCGCCTCCGGCACGCCGCGGCTGAACAGAGCCACTGCCCCGGTCCAGACGGCCAGAATCAGGCTCCACAGCAGCAGCGATCCTTCGTGCGCGCCCCACACGCCGGAGATGCGGTAGAGCAGCGGCAAGGCCGTGTTCGAGTTGCGGGCGACGTAGGCGACCGAGAAATCGTGGACGATGAAGGCGTGAGTCAGACACCCGTAGGCAACCATCACCAGCAGCACGTGCGCGTGGGCGGTCGGGCGGGCCAGCGCCACCCACGATGCGATGCCACGCTGGGCGCCGACCAGCGGAAAGATCGCCTGTACCACGGCCAGGCAGAGCGCCATGATGAGGGCGTAGTGACCGATTTCGGGAATCATTGCTGGGCGGGGTTTTTGGCGGCGTGGATGGCGTCCTCCACCTCGGGAGGCATGTAGTTCTCGTCGTGCTTCGCCAGCACCTGTTCGGCCCGGAACACACCGTCGGGGCCTAGCCGGCCCTGGGCGACGATGCCCTGACCTTCGCGGAACAGGTCAGGGAGAATGCCGTCGTAGACCACGGCAATGCTGTTGGCGGTGTCGGTCAGACTGAAAGTGACCGTGAGGTCGCCGTCGGCGCGCTGCACGCTGCCCGTCTCGACCAGTCCGCCGACGCGGAACGCCGCGTTGCTGGGCGATTCGCCGGCGGCGACCTGGCTCGGGCTGAAGAACAGGTTGATGTTTTCCTGCAGGGCCATCAGCGTCAGCCCCACCGCGACGCCGATGCCGGCGACGAGCAGCACGGTCAAAGCCAGTCGTTGCTTGCGGCGGGGCGTCACGGCGTGGGGCCCTGACGGTGGTGCCGGCGCGCGGCCTCGCGCAGCAGCCGGCGGTGCCGGGTGAGTGGCGCCACCGCGTTTGCCACGAGCACCACCAGCACCAGCGCATAGGCCGACCAGACGTAGGGAGCGTAGCCGCCCATGTGCAGAAACTCGGAAAAAGTCATATCGATGGCGTCAGTTGTCGTACCCAGTTCGCGCGGCGCTCGTTTTCGATGAGTTCGCAACGCGCCCGCAACAGCAGCGCCCAGAGATAGTACAGTTTGAAGGCAAGGGCCATGACCAGCAGCGGAATCAGCATGCTGATGTGGATAGACGGCCCGTCGAGTCGCGTCACCGTAGCGCCCTGGTGCAGCGTGTTCCACCACTCCACCGAATAGTGGATGATCGGGAGGTTGACGACGCCCACCAGGGCCAGCACTGCACCGGCACGTGCCGCGGCGCGTCGGTCCGTGATCGCTGCGACCAGGGCCATGTAGCCCAGGTACAGGAACAGCAATATCAGCTCGGAAGTCAGCCGTGCGTCCCACACCCACCAAGCGCCCCACATGGGTTTGCCCCAGATCGAACCGGTGGCCAGGGCGAGAAAGGTGAACGAGGCGCCCAGAGGCGCGCTCGCCCGGGCGACGACTTCCGCGAGCTTGATACGCCAGATCAGAGCCACTGCGCTCGCGCCGGCCATAACGACGTAGACAAACATGGACATCCACGCTGAGGGGACGTGCACGAAGATGATGCGATAGCTCTCCCCCTGCTGATAGTCGGCGGGCGCGGCCACGAGACCGCCGTAGAGTCCGACGAGAAACAGCGCCAGCGCGGCCCAGCCGAGCCAGGGCGCCGCACGGCCCGCAAATCGGTAGAAATTCTGCGGCGCTGCGAGACGATGCAGCGCTTGCCACAGCGACGCCGGGCTGTGCCATACCACGTGGGCCGAGTCCTGGTACTTGGACATGCTCGTGCTTAGACCTCGTTAGATGCCCGGGTTCCCCGAGGGAGCTTGCCCGCGCGGTGTGAGCCGCAGCCGCCCCGTCACAATAGTTTTATTATCTCGCATTTTGCGAGGCGCCGCGATTTACCCGGCCAAGCGTGCGCTTTCTAGTTGAGGCTGATGCGCAGCGCGGCGGCGGTGGCGAGCGGCGAGAGGGTCAGAGCGAGCATCAGGAAGGCGCCCAGGAGATAGAACTGACCGGCCGTCTCCAGGCCGGCCGCGGCATTGTGCACGACGCTGGCGCCGAAGATGAGTACGGGCACGTACAGAGGCAGGACCAGCAGGGTCAAGAGCAGCCCGCCACGGCGCACGCCGACGGTGAGTGCCACACCGATGGCGCCGATCAGGCTAAGCGTCGGTGTTCCCAGAGCCAGGCTCGCGAGCAACGTTCCCAGGACCTCCGTGGGCAGCCGCATCAGCACCGCCAGCAGCGGCGCCAGCAGGATCAGCGGCAGCCCGGTGACGAGCCAGTGGGCGAGAACCTTGGCCAGCACCAGCACCGAGGCGGGGTAGGGCGTCAGCAGCATCTGCTCCAGGCTGCCGTCGTCGAAATCCGAGCGGAAGAGCCCGTCGAGGGCCAGCAGGGTCGCAAGCAGCGCGGCCACCCAGATCACCCCGGGTGCGATGGCGGACAGTGTGGCCGCCTCGCTGCCGACGCCGAACGGGAACAGGCTGATGACGATGACGAAGAAGAGCAGCGGGTTGGCGAGCTCACCGCGGTGGCGCACGGCGAGCTTGAGATCGCGCCGCAGCACGACGGCGAATGCCCCGGCAAGGCTTCTCATGCCGGCCCGAGAACGATGCTGGCCGTCTCGCAGCCGGCAAACTGCAGCGGCTGATGGCTGGTGAGCAGCACCATGCCGCCGCCGTCCACGTGGGCGGCGACGAGGTTCTCCACGGCGGCGATGCCGCGCCGGTCGACGGCAGTGACCGGTTCGTCGAGCACCCACACGCGAGCCTCGGTGAGCAGCAGCCGCGCCAGCGCCGCGCGTCGGCGCTGACCCGCCGAGAGGTTGCGGCACAGCACGTCGCCGTAACCCGTCAGGCCTGCGCGCTCCAGCGCCTCCCGCGGGCTCGTGGCTGATCGTCGCGGGCACAGCGACGCGGCCACCTGCAGGTTCTCGAGCGGCGTCAGCTCCGCCTTGAGTCCGTGCAGGTGGCCGAGGTAAGCGAGGTCGCAGAAGAACTCGGCGCGCCGGTGCTGGATGTCGTGTCCCTGCCAGCGCACTTCCCCGGACTCGGGCAGGCTCAGGCCGCAGACGATGCGCAGCAGGCTGGTCTTGCCGGCGCCGTTGGGCCCCTCGATCTGCAGGATCGAGCCGGGTGCGAGGGCGAAGTTGAGCCCCGCGAACAGCAGCTGTTCGCCGCGCACGCACTCGAGGTCGACGCCTTCGAGCGCCTGGTCCGTCGGGGCAAGGTTCATCGGGTGCTTCGTTCGGGATCGATAGTGGCTGTCGGCGCGGGCGCTCTGCGGAGGCGGCGATTGTAACCCGAGCCCCGCCCGCCACGGATCGGTGTGCGGTTGCACCGGCGCGCGGGCGTGGCGTTGTCGCTGTCGTCGCCCTGGCCCAGAGCCGGCGAAGCGGGCATCATGGGGGTCGACGGGACAACCGGAGAGTGGGCGATGCTGCAGCTGCTGGGTATATTCGCAACGATATTTCTGGCCGAACTCGGGGACAAGACGCAACTGGCCACATTGCTGCTGGCATCGAAGGGGGAGCATTCGCGCTGGAGCGTCTTCGTCGCCGCATCGCTGGCGCTTTGCCTGTCGACCGCGATCGCCGTTTTCCTCGGCGCTGCCGCCAGGCACTACCTCGCTGACTTCCCCATTCGCCTGGTCGCCGGTATCGGCTTCGTCGCCATCGGCGCGTGGACGATCGTGGACCACTTCCGCATGGGGTGAGCGGTCGTCTTCGTGGTCTGCGGCATCAAGTGTCGGTCGGTGCGGCGCCCGATCGGGCGATCGCGCTCTTCAGCAGCGGCGGCGTGATGAGCGTCGTGACGATCACCATCAGCACGATCGACGAGAACATGGCGTCGCCGATGACGCCCAGCGTCTTGCCGATGGTGGCAAAGATCAGTCCGACCTCGCCGCGCGGCACCATGCCGACTCCGACCACCCAGCGCGCCGCGTCGCGGTGCACCATCCAGCCGGCGGCCAGCTTGCCGACGATGGCCACGACCAGCAACACCGTGGCCGGCAGCACCACGCTCCAGTCGAGGAAGGTCTCGAGCTTGACCTGCACGCCCATGAGCACGAAGAAGATCGGCACCAGAACGACCTCGAGTGGCTTGACGACATCCTTGATCGTGTAGCGGTGCGTCTGCGGCGGACCCCAGTCCGCGAAGACGTTGTCGGAGAGAATGACGCCGGCGGTGAACGCGCCGATGATGGTGGCGAGGCCCACCATGTTGGCGAGCCACGCGAGCACCATCACGAACAGAAACGAGACGATCATCTTTGCCTCGATGATGTCGAGGTCGCGCACAAGGCCGATGATGAGGTGCAGCAGCCGCGGTCCCACCGCGACGGCGCAGACCAGGAACAGCGTCGCCAGCGCTACGGTGCCGGCGACGGCGGTGAAGGCAACGCCGCCGGCGACGACGATGCCCGAAATGATCGCGAGAATGATGAGGCCGAGGATGTCGTCGATGACGGCCGCGCCCAGGACGATGCGCGCCTCGCGCGAGGCTTCACGGTTGAGATCCTGCAGAACGCTCGCCGTGACGCCGACGCTCGTCGCGACCAGCGTCGCGCCGACGAACAGGTCGGTCTGAAGCGAGCTGTCTTCGAGCACGAGGCGGGCGGCGGTGAAGCCCAGCACCAGCGGCAGCGCCACACCGACCACGCCGACCCGCGCCGACTCCGCGCCGAGACTGCGCATGTCGGCGACGCTGGTCTGCAGGCCGACGACAAAGAGCAGAAAGATGACGCCGTAGTGCGAGAAGACGTCGAGGGTGTGCGCAACCTGTGCCGTCTGCGGTCCCTGAGGCCCTTTCAAGATGGCGAGGATCGCGGCGGCATAGGGTTCTCCGAGCGTCTCGACCGCCGTCGCCTCCAGCGGTGCCCCGGCGAGGACACCTTCGACGACGGTGAACAGGGCGGGCCCCTCGCGTAACACCGTCATGAGGTCGACGCCGAGATAGTGACCGATATTGCCGAGCATGAGCCCCATCAGCAGCTCCCCGAGCACCGACGGCTGCCCGAGCCGGACGGCCGTGAAGCGTCCGATGAGGGCGAAGAACAGGATCGCCGTGACGGCGAGGATGACGGGTGCGACGGGGTCGCCGGGAAGTCCGTTGCCGTAGGCGAAAGCGGGCGCCACGGCCGCGGTCAGCGCGCCCGCCAGCAGCCAGGCTCGTCGGCGCGCAGTGTTTGCGGACCACCGCCTGCGGCTCACGGCGATGGCTCGCCGTCGGCGAGCTCGTCGTCGCGCGGCCAGAAGGCGCGGAAGTGACGTTCGACGGCGGCGTCGATGGCGGCCGCGGCGGCCGCGGCCTGTGCCGCCAGGCGCGCCTCGGCCTGCGCCCGTATCGCGGCGACCTCAAGCTCGAGCGCGGCGGTGCGGCTCGTTTCGAAGCGGCCCAGAGCGTGCTGCGTGCGCCGCTCGTTGCGCTCGACGGCGCGTCGTGCCTGTGAGCGCGCCTGAGCGAGGGCGGCCGTGTTGGCGCGGCGAGCCGCCTCGAGCGCGCTCTGCGCCTGCGCGTCCGCGTCGAGCACCTGCTGTATCGGGTGACGGTTCACGTTGGCATTGCCGCAATAGGCCGGTGTGTCGCCGGCAAGCGGAAACGAGGCCCTCGGGGGCTGTCGACTCGGCTGCTTTCGAACGGGGATTCCTTGAGCTGGATCAACCGCGCCGTGACGCCCAGGCCGTATGTTAAGCAATGACGCCATCCGCAACCAAGGGGATAACGAGATGATCACTTACACAGTTCGCCGATCGATTCTCGAGTGCATCGCCCGAGGGGGCGCGCTGGCGTTGGCATTTGTTTTGGTCGGACCGGTCCTCGCCGACGAGCAGCCGCCGAAGACGGATGTGTGGGATGTGGCCCGCGGCGGGCAGCTCTACGACAAATGGTACGGCGTGCTGGGCCACGAGGCGCCCGAGGAGACTCACCCCTCCTATTCGAGCGAGGGCAAACAGAAGGGCGCCTCGACCTGGCGCTGCAAGGAGTGTCACGGCTGGGATTACCGCGGCGCCGCGGGAGCCTACGGCAAGGGGTCGCACTACAGCGGCATCAAGGGCCTGCGCGACATGGTGGGGAAGGACCCCGACGAGATCCACCGGATCATCATGAGTGATTCCCACGGTTACACGGACGAGATGATCCCTCACGACGAGATGGTCAAGCTCGCCAAGTTCGTGAGCCTGGGTCAGATCGACATGGACCTGTACATCGACAGGGCAACCAAGGCCGCGCGCGGCGACGCCAATCGCGGCGCTAGTTCCTATCAGACGATCTGTGCCGTGTGCCACGGCTTCGACGGCAAGGCGATCAATTTCCATGACGAGGACAAGCCCGAGTTCATCGGCACCATCGCCAAAGAGAATCCGTGGGAGTTCATGCACAAAGCGCGCTTCGGGCAGCCGGGCATTCCCATGATCTCTTTGATCACGCTGCCGGCGCAGACGATCGCCGACATCCTCGCGTACTCGCAGACGCTGCCGGACAAGTGACGGGTCTGCCGTCGGCCGGCGGGCGTCGTCCGCCGGCCGGCTCGTCGGGGGCGTCCACCGGGGCGGTTACCGCGTGCCGCGTGCCGGCGCGGTTCCCGTCATCGGTGTTTACGGACTCCCGGCCGACGGCCGTCGGTCCGCTTTCCCGTTCCCGCGCGCGTTGACGTTTTGCCGAGCCCAACGCACGCGGCGCCGTCGGTGCGTGTCGCGGCCGCGCCGCGCGGCCGCATGGGTTAACATGCCCCGTGTCGCAGTCGCCGACTCGCTCGATGTCCAACGTTCTTCGCTATGCCGAGAGTCAGGCCCGCAGTCGCGCCCGCATCGGGGCCATGCCCGACGCGTCCCAGTGGCGCCGCATGGCGCAGGTGCAGGACGTCGACGAACTCGTCGAACGCATGCGCCGCAGCGGGCTGGGCTTCTGGGTTGCCGATCTGCCCCGGGCGCCGGACGCGCTCACGATCGAGCGCCACCTGCAGGAGCGTTGCCGCGCCCTCGTCACGGAGCTCGGTCGTCTGCTGCCGCCGACGTGGGCCGCCTGGGTGCAGTGGCTGCGGCTGATGCCGGAGCTGGTGTGGGTCCGGCCTCTGGTGGAGCGCGGTGAGGACAGCGGCCTCGCGGAGGTGGCGGGAACGCTCGGCGACGTCGCGCGGCCGGCGGACGCGCGACGGCGCCAGGCGGCGGCTGCGGTGCGCTTCGGTGCTTGCCTCGACGCCGCGCGCTCGCCCGAGGCTGTCTGGCTGGAAAGCCTGGTGGACCGGCTGCCGCGTCTCGCCGCGGCGGAACGCCGCGCGGTGGGGCGTGTCGTCGGTTGCGTGCGACAGCATCTTGCCGAGGTGGGTGCGCTGCGGCGCGTGGCCCGCGAGGCACCCATCGAGCACGGCGCGGCGCGCGTCGGGGATGCCGGCAGAATGTGGGCACTGCGTGCCCGCTTCGCTGAGGATCTGCGGGCTCTTCTCGCCGGCAATCCGTTCCACGCCGGTACCGTGATCGTCTACGGCCTGCTGGAGGTGCTGCAGCTCGAACGGGTACGGGCGCTGCTGATCGCCAAGCAGCGCGGCTGGGACGACGGCGACATGTGGGCGCAGGCTTAGTGTTCCGTCCGGTCAACATGGTGTGGGTGGAGCTGCTGCTCGCGCGGGACTCGGCGGCCGTCGTCGTCGACGCCCTCGGCGAGGCGGGCGTCATCGAGCTTGAGCGCCGGGCGGGCGAGCGCCGCGAGCCGCAGGCGGCCGAGCGCGAGCATGCCAACCGACTGCGCCGGGTGGAGGGCCGGCTGAGCCCTCTTGCGCGTTACCTGCCGCCGCCCGACGCCGGCGCGCTGGCCGAGGCCGACCGCCGCGCACCGCTGTCGCGGGTGCTCATGCGCATCGAACGCGACTGCGAGGCCTGGATCGATCGGGCCAACGAGCTCGTCGCCGCGATGGCCGAGGAGGAGGCGGCGCTGGCGCAGTGGGACCTTCTCGAAGCCGCACTCGCGGCCCTGCCGTCGGGGGCGTTCGACGTCGCCGCGCTGCGGGGCGCGCACGGCAGTGGCCGCCTGCGCCCGTTTCTCGCCTGGTCGCGCCGTGAGGACACGGTGGCGGCGCTGGCGCAGCTGCCGCGCTGCCTGGTGCAGAGCTACGCCGGCGAGCACGACGGTGCGGCCGGCTTTGCCGTCGTCGGCGCGTGCGACGCGCCGGTGTGGCCGCGGGTCGAGGGCGTGCTGCAGGGCGAAGGGACGCAGCCGCTGTCCGTTCCGGCGTCGCTGGCGGGTACGCCGCCGAGCGCCCGGGAGCGGCTCGCCGCCTTGCGGCGTGAACGCGTGCGCTCGCTCGCGCGGCGGCGAGCCGCTCTGGAGGCGCTCAACCGCGAGAGCGGCATTGCCGGCAATCTCTGGCTCGTGCAACGGCATCTGTGGCTCGAAGGCGCGCTCGCGCAGACGCAGCGCGGCCCGCGGTTCATCGAGGCCGCCGGTTGGGTGCCCCGGCACCGCTACGCGCGACTCGTCGCCGGCCTGCGCCGCACCGGCGTGCCGTTTCTGGTGCGGGCGAGTGCCGGCGCCGCACAGGGCGAGGCACCCGTGGTGCTCGTCAACCCGCGATGGCTGCGCGGCTTCGAGTTGTTCGTGCGCGGCTACGGCATGCCGTCGCGAAACGAGATCGACCCGAGCGCGTTGCTCGCGTTCGTGACGCCGCTGCTGTTCGGTTACATGTTCGGTGACGTCGGCCAGGGAGCGGTGCTGCTGCTGGCCGGCCTGTTGCTGCGCAAGCGCTGGCCGGTGCTGGCACTGCTGGTGCCGGCCGGCGTCAGCGCCATGACGTTCGGTGTGCTGTTCGGCTCGATATTCGGTGTCGAAGGGCTTATAGCGGCGCTGTGGCTGCATCCTCTGGAGCGGCCGATGACGGTCCTCGGCGTGCCGCTGCTGTTCGGCGCGCTGCTGCTGCTGCTCGGCGTCTTGCTGGCCGGCGTCGAGGCGCGCTGGGCCCACGACGCCCGGGGCTGGTGGGCATTCGAGTTTCCGCTGCTGCTGCTGTTCGCTGCGGCCGTCTCGGCCTGGTTCTCGCCTCGACTGGCGATGCCGTGGCTCGGCGTTGCGTTCGGGTGGAGCGCGCTCGCCGGCGCGCTCGCGGCGGCGCGCGAGCGCTCGGCCCGTGCCGTGGCGATGGCCTTGGTCGCGCGCCCGCTCGAGCTCGCCGAGAAGGCCCTGCAGCTGGCCGTCAACACGTTGTCCTTCGCCCGTGTCGGTGCGTTCGCCCTCGCGCATGCCGGCCTGGGCTCGGCGGTGGTGACCTTGGCCGCCATGTCTGACAGTATGGGGGTGAAGATCGCCGTGTTCGTCCTCGGCAATGTGCTGGTGATCGTGCTCGAAGGGCTGGTGGTGTCGATTCAGACGACGCGGCTGGTGATGTACGAGTTCTTCCGGCGTTTCCTGCGCGGTGAGGGGCGGCGGTTCCGCCCGCTGACGCTGGCCGGGCACCCCGGCATCGCCTGAGCGCGGTGCCCCGCCGGTAGCTGCGAACGCTTCGCCACCCCGGCCGCAGAAGAGGCAGATGCAGATGCTCGACAACAGGCTGAAGATGATCATCGGCGCCGCCACGGCTCTGTCGGTAATGGCCACTCTCGTCTACGTGACGATGGCTCTGTTCCCCGACACCGTGGGCGCGGCGCAGGGCGAGACGGGCCTCGCCGCCGAGGTGCTGCGCTGGGGGTATGTCGCCGCCGCCCTCGCCACCGCGGCTTCGGCGCTCGGCGCCGGCGTGGCCGTCGCCAGCGTCGGCGCCGCCGCCGTCGGCGCGGTGGCGGAGAAGCCGGAGCTGTTCGGCCGCATGCTGGTACTGGTCGGGCTCGCCGAGGGCATCGCCATATACGGCCTCATCATCTCCATCATGATCCTCAACCGGCTCACCTGAGGCGCGTTCGTGCGCGTGATCTACATCGGCGACGAGCTGTCCGCGACGGGCCTCGCGCTGGCTGGCGCGCACGCCCACGTCGCGCCCGTCGACGCCGAGGCGCTGTGGGCGATGTTGCTCGAGCTGCGCCTGCGCAGCGACCTGGTGATCCTGTCGCAGGATCATGCTGCCGGGCTTGGCGAACGCCTCGCGGAGCTGCTGGCGACGGCGCCGTTGCCGCCGGTCGTGCTGATGCCGTCGCTCGACGCCGGGGCGGGCATGAGCCGCGACACCACCTCGACGGCACGACGCCAGCTCGGGCTTCTCGCGTGAGCCTGCCTGCGGGAATGCACACACCGCCGCGCTCGCGCCATGGCTGAGCCCAGCGATCGCTTCGACCCCGACCACCTGCAGCAGTTTCTGCGCGAGATCGAGCGCGACCGGGAGCAGCAGCTGGCGGCGCTGCGGGCCGAGGCCGCCGCCGAGAGCGAGCGCCTGCGCCGCGACGCCTGCCGCGAGTCCATCGAGTTTCATCGTCAGCAGGCCGCGTCGGCGCGCGAGCGCCTGCGCCTCGAGCGCGAGAGGACGCTGGCGCGCACGCGCAGCGAGTTGCGCCGGCGGCGTTGGGCGCTGTTATTCGACCTCCAGGCGCAGGCGCGGGCGCGGCTGGAGGAACTGTTCGCGCAGGCCTGGGAAGCGGCCGAGAGCCAGTGTCAGTGGTGTCGCTACTGGCTCGACGTGGCGCTGCAGGAGGCGCCGGCGGCGGCGTTGGAGGTGCGCCTGGGAGCCGGCGCTCACGCAGAGACGGTGCGCTCGCTGCAGGGGGTCCTCGACGCGTTGCCGACGGCCGGGCGCGTCCGCGTGGACGGGGAAGAGGCAGCGGGCATCGTCGTCAGCTGGGAGGATCGCGTCCTCGACGGTCGCCTGGGCTCGCACGTCAGCGACCTCATGGCATCCGTCGTCGCCGAGTTGGCCGCGCTCGCGCACGAGCCGCCGCCGGAGTCGGAATGAGCCACGCCGAGGTGTTCTGGATCAACGGGCCCGTCGTCAGGGCGCGCCCCGACGGGCCCTTCGCGATGAAGGAGTCGGTGCGGGTGGGCGCCGCCGGGCTGGTCGGGGAGGTGATCCGGCTCGACGCCGACGCCATCACGGTACAGGTGTTCGAGGACACCACCGGGCTCACGACCGGCGCGGCGGTGGTCGGCACCGACATGCCGCTCGCGGTGGATCTCGGCCCGGGTCTGCTCGGGCGCATGTTCGACGGCATTCAGCGGCCGCTGCAGGAGCTCGCCGCCCTGCAGGGAAACACCGTCGGCGCCGGCGCCGCCGTCGACAGCCTCGATCGGCAGCGGCGCTGGGGCTTCGCGCCGGGCGTGGGCGAGGGCGTCGCACTCGGCCCCGGCGCAGCGATCGGCGAGCTCGAGCAGGGCGAGGGCGTGAAGCAGCGGGTCCTGGTGCCGCCTGCGGCGTCGGGGACGCTCGAGTGGATCGCGCCGCAGGGCGACTACGGCTTGACCGAGCCGTTGGCGCGGCTGCGCGACGAGCACGGCAACGAGCACGAGGTGACGCTGCTGCAACGGTGGCCGATCCGGATGCCGCGTCCGGTCGCCGAGAGGCTCTCTCCGCAGCAGCCCCTGTTCACCGGGCAACGCGTGCTCGACACGCTCTTTCCCATTGCCAAGGGCGGCGCCGGCGCCTTGCCGGGCGGTTTCGGCACGGGCAAGACGGTGCTGCAGCAGACCGTGGCGAAGTGGTGCGACGCCGACGTCATCGTCTACATCGGCTGCGGTGAGCGCGGCAACGAGATGGCCAGCGTGCTCGCCGACTTCCCCGAGCTCGAAGACCCGCGCACGGGGCGAGCGCTGATGGAGCGCACGGTGCTCATCGCCAACACCTCGAACATGCCGGTGGCCGCGCGCGAGGCCTCGATCTACACCGGCATCACCGTGGCCGAGTACTTCCGCGACCAGGGCCTGCAGGTGGCGCTGTTCGCCGACTCGATCTCGCGCTGGGCGGAGGCACTGAGGGAGATATCGGGACGCCTTGAAGAGCTGCCCGCCGAGGAGGGCTACCCGGCGTACCTGCCCACGCGTCTGGCGGAGTTCTTCGAGCGCGCGGGGCGCGTGCGCACGCTCGCGGGGGACGAGTCCTCGCTGACGGTGGTGGGCACCATCTCGCCCCCGGGCGGCGACTTCTCCGAGCCCGTCACCGCTCACGCGCGGCGCTTCGTCAAGTGCTTCTGGGGGCTCGATCGCACGCGCGCCCAGGCGCGCTTCTATCCCGCCGTGCACCCCCTCGACAGCTACTCCGAGTACGTCGACGCGACCTCGCGATGGTGGCAGGAGCAGGGCGGGCTGCGCTGGGCGGCACGACGCGCGCGCATGCTCGAGCTGCTGCAGGCGCAGGCGCAGCTGGAGAAGATGGTGAAAATAGTCGGACGCGACGCGCTCGCCGCGCCGCAGAGGCTGACCCTGGTGTGCGCAGAGGTCCTCGTGGAGGCGTTCCTGCGGCAGTCGGCGTATTCTCCCAACGACCGCTTCTGCTCGCCCGAGAAGCAGGTCGCCATGCTCAACCTGATCGACCGCTTCGTCGATCTGGCCGAGGAGGCCGTCGCCGCCGGCATGGATCCCGACGAGCTGCCGGCGCTGCCGCCGCTGCGTGCGGTGCAGCGTGTCGGCGACGACGTCGACGACGCCCATCTTGAGCGCATCGAGGCTCTGGCCCTCGAGCTGGCCGAGGCGCTGCGCGCCCGCGGCGCCGCTCCAGAGCACTGAGCGCCGCCAGCGCCGCCATGGGAGAGCCCCGCCGTCATCTGCTGCACACCGGCCTGACGAGCATCCAGGGCCCGCTGGTGTTCGTGCGCGCGGGCCGTGACGTCGGCCTGTACGAGCGCGTCGAGGTCGTCGGCGCCCGGGGCGCAGCGCGTATCGGCCGCGTCGTCGCGGTGGCCGAGGATCGCGCCGTGGTCGAGGTGTTCCAGGGCACGGACGGGCTCGACATCGGCCGCTCGCGCGTGCGCTTTCTCGGTGAGCCGATCCGGCTCGACGTCGGCAAGGGCATGCTGGGGCGCGTATTCAGCGGCGTCGGCGCACCGCTGGACGGGGGCCCGCCGATCGTGCCGGTGGAGCGTGCCCGCATCGACGGCGAAGCCGTCAACCCGGTGCGTCGCGGCGTGCCGAGCGAGTTCATCGAGACCGGTATCTCGAGCATCGACGTCATGAACTCGCTGGTTCGCGGCCAGAAGTTGCCCATCTTCTCCGCCAGCGGGCTCAGTCACGACCGCCTCGCCTCGCAGATCGCCCAGTTCGCCCGCCTGACCGGCGGCGACACGGATGAGTTTGCCGTCGTTTTCGCCGCGATCGGCGTCACCTTCGAGACCGCCAGGCGTTTTCAGCGCGACATGGACGAGCAGGGGGCCCTGGAGCGCATCGCCCTGTTTCTCAATCTCGCCAGCGACCCGAGCGCGGAGCGCCTGCTGACGCCGCGGGTGGCGCTCACCGCGGCGGAGTATCTCGCCTTCCGGGAAGATCGACACGTGCTGGTCATCCTCACCGACATGACCAACTACTGCGAGGCGCTGCGGGAGATCTCCTCCAGCCACGGCGAGGTGCCGAGCCGCAAGGGTTATCCCGGCTACATGTACTCGGATCTGGCCACCCTGTACGAGCGCGCCGGCCGCCTCGAGGGCGCGCAGGGTTCGATCACGCAGATGCCGCTGTTGAGCATGCCCAACGACGACATCACGCACCCGATCCCCGATCTGTCGGGCTACATCACCGAGGGGCAGATCGTGCTCGATCGGGACCTGCATCGGCGCGGCCTGTTCCCGCCCGTGAAGCTGCTGCCGTCGTTGTCGCGGCTGATGAACGACGGCATCGGCGAGGGACTCACTCACGCCGACCACCCGGCGCTGGCGCAGCAGCTCTACGCCGCCTATGCCCAGGCCCAACGTCTGCGCCTGCTCTCGAGCGTGGTGGGCGAAGAGGGCATGACGGCCACCGACCGTAAGCTGCTGCGCTTCGGCGATCGCATGGAGGCGCGCTTTATTCACCAGGAAGGTGCGCGCCGGACGCTGGCGACGAGCATGGACATCGGCTGGCAGCTGCTGGCGGAGCTTCCCGACGAGATCCTGGTGCGCCTGTCCGACGCGCAGCTCGAGCGCTACATCCGGGGCTACCGGTATGCCTGACGAAGCGCCGTCGAAGATGCAGCTGCTGGAGCGGCGCGAGGAGCGGGCGCTGGTCCTCGAGGGCAGGACAGTGCTCGAGGAGCGGCGCGACCTGCTGGCGCAGCTCATGCTCGAGCTGATCCGGCAAGCCGAGGCGGAGCAGGCGCGTCTCGACGCCATCGTCGAATCGGCCCGCCATGCGCTGCGCGCCGCCGTCATGCGCCACGGGTTCTACGGGCTGCGCCGCTTCGCCGCGGCGCAAACGGGTGTCGAAGACCCCCGTTGGCGCCTGCGCAACCGCTTCGGTACGCCGTGGGTCGAGGCCGTCGCGGGCCCGCCGCCGCAGCCCGACGTGACGCTGGGCGAGGGCTGGGAGATCTCACCCGAGCTCGAGCGGGCGGTAGCCGAGTTTCAGCGGCTGTTGCAGCGTCTGCGCGATCTCGCCGCGGCGCAGAACAACCTCACGCGCCTCACCGCGGCGTTTCGCCGCACCCAACGCCGCCTCAACGCCCTCGACAACATCATCCTGCCCGAGCTCGAGGCGTCGATCCGCAACCTCGAGGCCATGCTGGACGAGGCGGAGCGTGAGAACCTCGTGCGTTCCCTGATGATCAAGCGGGCTCGTGTCGAGCGCTTTTGAGACGGTGCGACCTCGTCTTCAGTCGCGCACGAGCTCGAGCGCCATGCGCAGGAAGTCGCGCTCGGTAGCGATGCCCAGCAATCGCCCGCCGGAGGTGACCAGCACACAGCCGGCATCGGTCTCGAGCAGACGAGCCATCGCGTCGCTGAGCGGTGTGCCCGGCGCGACGGTGACCGGGTCGCTCCGCATAAGCATTTTCACCGCCACGGTGGCGCTCTCCTCGCCGTCCGGCACGTGCGCATCCACGCTCAGCAGTTCGCGTGCGGACAGCAGACCCACCAGCTCGCCGCGCTCGTTCTCGACCGGGATGTGGCGAATGTGCTTCCACGACATGACGCTGGTGGCGAGATCGATGATGTCGTCCGGGCGCACGGTGAACACGTCGCGGGTCATGATGTCGGCGACGGTGCGCGGGTGCGATGCGGCCCGCTTGCTCCGCTGCTGCAGCGCGCGCGGGCTCCAGCGGTGCACGGGATCGCCGCTGGCCTGGTTCTCCGACATGAGCATCACCGCCTCGCGCCACAGCTCGGGGCCGAGGTGACGCGCGTCGCGAACCGATTCCAGCAGCCAGTTGGATCCGGTGCGGCCGCTAGCCACCCGCTCCTCGACGATGCCGAGAAAGCGCTCCGCGTCGTCGTCGCTCACGCCGGCGTCGGCCAGGCCCGCCCGGGCTTGCGGCAGCAGCTCCTCGAGCAGCAGCTCGCGGGCCGAGACCGTCTGACCGTCGGTCCATACGAAACGGGCGTCGAGTCCGTGCTGAGCGGCGGCGACGAAATTCGCCTTCGCGTCCTCGAAGCGCATGCTCGCCGGGATGTGCGGCGCGGCGTCGGCCAGCCCGAGCATAAGGCCGTAGAACAGCGCCGCGTTGGCGACCTCGTCGCGGACCGTGGGACCGGCGGGCAGCACGCGGCTCTCGATGCGCAGCGACGCGCACCCGTCGGCAACGGCGTAGCACGGGCGGTTCCAGCGCCAGACGGTGCCGTTGTGCAGGCAAAGCGCCGAGAGGCGCGGCGCGACGCCCGCCGCAACGCACCCGCGGGGATCGGATTCGGCGTCGAGGGTCATGATCACGGGATAGCGTGCGGCGTTGTCGTGAAAGACCTCGAGCAGCGAGTGCTGCAGCCAGCCCTCGCCGAAGCAGACCCGCGGCGGCATGCGCCGTGCCACCTGAGAGTCGCTGCGCAAGTCCACGGCGCGCTCGAACACCGCCACCCGTGTCTCGTGCCACAGGCGTCGGCCGAGCAGGACCGGCGAGTTGCTCGCCGCCGCCAGCAGGGGCGCCGCCGTCAGCTGGGCGAGGTTGTACTGCGCCGCCCCGTGCGCCGGATCCACCTGAAGGTGCAGCTGTAGGCTCGTGCTCGCCCCCTCGAGCATGACGCTGTCGAGCGTGACCTCGATGGGGTCCGGTCCGTCGATGGCGACCTTGATGGCGCCACCGCGCGCCCGGGCGATGACGTCGTTGAGGTAGCGGAAGCGCGGGTCGGGGGAGAGATTGTCGAGCGTGAGGTCGTCCTCGGTGAGGCTCGGTAGAATGCCGGTCAGAATTACCTCACCACCGACCTCGGCGGCTGCGGCGCGCACGCGATCGACCGCTTGGCTCAGGCGTTGCTCCAGGATGCCGAGGAAGCTCGCGTCGAGCGCCTGGGGGTCGAGATTGACCTCCAGGTTGAAGCGCGCCAGCTCGCTGGTGAAGTTCGGCTCGGGCAGCCGCTCGAGGACCGGCTGCGATAGCGGCGCGGCGCGCCCCTCCCGGTCGATCAGAAACATCTCCTGCTCGACGCCCACGCGGCGCGGGGCCGTCTCGATCATGCCGCGGGCGGTCATCAGCTCTAGGGCGCGGATCTCCTCGAGCACCGCACGTGTGAACGCCCGCGTCCTGGCTGCGTCGTCGACCGGGTAGACGTTGTGCTCACCCATGGGGCACGACTCCGCGCGGGAACAATCGCTTCCCGGCACTGCTGAGGGTCATCGGCTTGCCGCGCGCGGCCAGCGGCTCACAGGCTCGGCGTCGTGTCGCGCTCGTCCTGATCGTCCTCGACGCGCGCCTGGCATTGGATGCAGCGCACGGCGGCGGGCTCGGCGTGCAGTCGCGCCGGGGCGATGGGTTCGTCGCAGTCGAGGCAGATGCCGTAGGTTCCTTCACGGATGCGCGCCAGCGCCTCCTCCACGGCTTCGAGTTTGCGGTTGGTGCGCTCTGCCGAGGCCAGCCTCATGTCCGCGTTGAGCACCGCGGCGGCTTCGTCGCCCCGATCCGCGCCGCCCATGCCGGCGCGCTCGGCCGCTTCGTCGATTGGCTCCGCCGCCATGCGGGTTTTCTGCGCACGCAGCGCTTCACGCGCAGCCGTAAGCTGCTCGCGAGCACCGGCGATCTCGGAAGCGCTCAGCGGATTCGTCTTGGTCATGGCGTGTCAGCCCTATCAGGCGGCGGACGTGGTCGAGCGGGCGGCTGAGGCCGCCGCCTCGACGAAGTCGCTTTCGGTGATGATGCCGAGCAGCTTGCCGTCGGAGACCACGGGCAGACAGCCCACTTTCTTCTCCAGCATCAAACGTGCGGCATCCGCGGCGGAGGTGTCGGGCGCCACGGTGTGCACGGGACTCGACATAGCTTCCTTGACCGGCAGGGACTCGAGCATCTTCTCCGCCAGGCGCGAGCCGTAGCCCAACGCGCGCAGCAGGGCCCCGCGGAACAGATCGCGCTGGCTGATGATGCCGCACAGTAGCCCGTCGGCGTCCAGCACCGGGATATGGCGAATGCGCTGCTGCTCGAGCAGGTCGTCCGCGATGGAAAGCTTGTCGTTGCGACCGAGCGTCAAGACCGGTTGACTCATCAGTTCACGGACCAGGAGCTGTGGCTTGTCGTTCATTGATTTTGTCTCCACGGCGGCAGCCGGTGAGCGGGTGGCCCGAAAGGCCTCGGCGCCGACGAAAACAGATTGTCGCAGCGGCGTCAAGGGCGACGTCTGCGCAGGCAACGCCTCGAGGGTGGCACCGTGGGGATTCGCGCAGCCCGCCGGGGCTTGCCCCGGGGCGACCGGGCACACCGCCGCGGGGAGTGTCGTGTTCGCACAAACCCCGCCGGGGCTTTGCGCCTATTCCTTGCCCAGTGCTTCCTGCAGCCGCTCGCCGACTTCCTCGGGCGAAAGCCGGCTGTAGTCCTTGTCGAGGTAGGTCGCCACCCGGTGGGCGGTGGGCGCGTCGAGCTTCTCCCGCAGGTGCCCGAGAAAAGCCGGCCCGGCGATGATCACCAGGCGCTCGAATCGCCCCTCGGTGCGGGCGGCGCCGAGATAATGGGCGACCTCTGTCGCGAATCGCACCTGCTCGTTTCGTCTCGGGTCGACCGGCGACTCCATGGCGTGACGTCCCTGGCCGCCGCGGTCGAACGAGCGTCCCGGCAGGTCCGACGTGATCTTCTGCGGGTGCAGCCGGCTCTCGGGATGAACCAGTGCGTCANNTGCGCGGGCGCTGTCCGCCACAATTACCCATGTCGTTGCCATGACGGCTCTTCCCATGCGTGTGTTGAAGACCTCTGTCCGGAGGCGCGCGCCGGTGGACCACAAGCGAAACCGGCCCTCTGCCGGCCTCCGGTTTCGCACTGTAGCACGCGGCACGACGCCGCCGTTGACCTGCGTCATCTGCGGCGCGTGTCGGCGCCGTGCCGGTCAGTGCAGCGTTGCGCGTCTCGACGCGCTCGCGGGCGGCTCCCGCAGCGAGCCGCCGTCGGCGACGTCCTGCAGCCGCTCGAGACCCAGGATGGCAACACGGCGTCGCTCGAACTCGACCACGCCGCAGTCCTTGAGTGCGGCGAATTCACGGCAGACGGTTTCCATGGCAAGGCCGAGATAGTTGCCGATGTCGGCGCGCGACATGGGCAGGGTGAATTCGTCGGCATGCAGTCCGCGAAGCTCGAGCCGGGCGGAGAATTGGGTCAGAAACCAGGCCAGCCGCTGCTCCGCGGTTCGCCGCGCCATGAGCAGCATGAGCTCGTTATCGTGCTGCACGATGCCGCTCATCTGGCGAAAGACCTCTTGCCGCAGCGCCTTCTCGGAGTCGTAGAGTCGCTCGAAGGTGATCAGAGTGACGGCAGAGGTATCGAGGGCTTCCGCCGTCGACTGACAGCAGCCGTCGGCGAGCGCGTCGAAGCCGATGATGTCGCCGGCAAGGTGAAATCCCAGTATCTGCTGCTCTCCGCCCTCGGAGATCGTATAGCTCTTGATCGCGCCCGCCTTGACGAGATAGAGGCCCTTTGCCATCGCGCCCTGTTGGAAGGCTTGGTCGCCGCGGTGCAGCAGGCGCACGATGTTGTCTTCGGTGAAGCCCATCGTCACGTCTTGGCCGCCGGCGCGGGGAGAAGGTTCGCTAGAACGGTTCCAGGTTGAGCTTCTTGGTGCGGTCATTGTTGTCTCGCCTCTTTGTGACTTGCACTGCGATGGCTGTTGCCACCGTGACTGCACTCTAGCCCGTCGCCCTAGCGCAGGGCATTCGTACATTCAGGGGTTGAGGTACGTATTTCTACGTATGTCCCGGCACAGAGGGGTTGCGCGTCGGATGCGCCGCAACGGCCGGCGAACGTGACCTGAGTCAATCTGTGTCCGGTGTGTCTCTGAGAGACTGCCTCGTATCGACACGAAGCGGACAGATTGCTATGTTGACCATTCGAGATTGCATCGATCTTTGTGAGTGCGATGCCGAAGAGATCGCCGCGATAGCGGAGCACGAGCATGTTCCGGAGATCGTTGCTGTCGAGCTCGCCGAGTACCTGATCCACACCGAGAACGGTGTGCCGATGATTCGGCGCATCATCATCGAGGACATCCGGGAGGCGCGTTCGCGGGGCGACACGCAGAAATGCGAGCGACTGAACCTCGTTCTCAAGCATTTCATCGCCACGCATCCCGAGTACCCCGCGCAGATCGGGCAGCGCGCGGACGCCGCGGAAAGCGCGAAACGGGAGTGAAGGACCCCCTCCACGTCGTATGCGGCCGATGCAACGCCGTCAACCGACTGCCGCGGGCGAAGCTCGGCTCCGACGGTCGCTGCGGGCGATGCAAGCAGTCGTTGTTTGCCGGCGCGCCCGTCGAGCTCGACGGCGCCGGCTTCGAGCAGCAGGTGTCGAAAAGCGATCTACCCCTGTTGGTGGATTTCTGGGCGCCCTGGTGCGCTCCCTGCAGGACCATGGCGCCGGTGCTGGCCCGGGCAGCGGCCGTGCTCGAGCCGCAGTTGCGGATCTTCAAACTGGACACCGATGCCGAGCCGGGAGTCGCGAGCCGTTACGGCATCCGCAGCGTCCCGACGCTGATTGCTTTTGCGCAGGGACGCGAGGTGGCACGCCACAGCGGCGTGATGCCGCTCAAGCAGTTCCTGGCCTGGGCCGGAGCGGTTGCCGGGAGGACGACGGGGGCGTGACCGCGCCCGACCTTACTGCAGGGGGCGCGGGCCGTCGCTTAGTTTGATCTGAGTCAACACGAGTCCGCGGGTTCTCTGGGATTTTGATATGAATGTCCGTGCGCAAAATCAGGCTAATGCCGCCGATCCGCTTGAGCTACGCCTCGAGCAGACTCCCGTGAGCCGTCCCGTCGACAGCGAAGAGGGCGCGACGATTCACATCGTCGAGCAGGACAGTGCCGTCGCCGGCGGCATGCGCCTGTTGTTCGGCGCGCTGGAGGCTCGTGTCAAGACGTACGCGAGCGCCGAGTCCGTGCTCGGGGAGTCGATTCATGCCAAGAACGGCTGCCTGATTATCGAGATGAACCTGCCGGGCATGAGCGGCCTCGAGCTCTTGAGTCGGCTGCGCGCGCGGGGCGTCACGCTGCCGGCCATCATGCTGACGAGCAAGGGGGATATCGCCACCGCGGTCGAGGCGATGCGCGCCGGTGCCCTCGACTTCATCGAGAAGCCGTTCGTGGACCGCGTGCTCCTGGCGCGCGTACGCCAGGCTTTGCAGTTCGCCCCGGAACCCAGTCCTTAGCCCGCGGGCGGCATCGCGGCAGCCGGCCGCGGGGCTCGCCGCCCGGGAAATGGCTTCGCCCGCGCCCGTTGGCTAAAATCGGGGTCCGGTCGCGCCGACTTCCCGTAGAGTTTCCCCGAGACACCCCGATGAGTCCGTATCCGAGCGACAGCCCGATGGCCACGCGCCGGCGCCCGGCGAGGCGTGGGGGCGAAGGGCGGCCGGCCCGTGAGCCGGCGCGGGGGTCGTCCCGCGCGCAAGGCCCGGCGGCGGGCGCGACCGGCGTGCGGTGCGGCCGCGGCTCGAGCTGAGGCGGGCGAGAGTCGTGCAACGCGAGGCGTTCGAGGATTTTGCCGGCTGCTTCGCCGAGGGCATGCTGCTGGTGCAACGCGACGGCCGCGTGCTGGCTGCCAATGCGGCGGCGGCGTCGCAGCTCGGGGTCGATGCCGAGAACCCCGGCGCGAGTTCCCTGCGCGAGCTGGTCACCGATCCGCCCCAGGCCGTGGAGCGTCTTCTGAGCGAGTGCACGCAGGGCCACGGTGCCGCGAAGCTGGCTTTTGACGTCGCCGGCAAGGGTGTGAGCGTCGTCGTGCAGGGATCGTTGCTCGCGTCGACGGCGGCTGCGGCGCCGCTGATCCTGTTGCGGCTTGGCGACGGGCAGGCGCCTGCAGCGCTCGACGGCCTCAGCCGGCGGCTGGAGGCTCTCGACGCCGAAGTCACCCAGCTCAGGCGATTGCAGGATACGCTCGATGCCACCGAGGCCGGTGCGCGGGCGATCGTCGACACGGCGGTGGACGCCATCGTGACCATCGACGAGAGAGGAATCATCCAGTCGGCGAACGTCGTCGTGGAGTCGATGTTCGGTTACACCGTGTCCGAGCTGGTCGGTCGCAATGTCAACCTTCTCATGACCGCGACCGATCGCGACGATCACGACAACCATCTGCAGCGCTACCTCGAAACAGGCGTCAAGCGCATCATCGGCATCGGACGCGAGATCGTTGCGCGCCGCAAGGACGGCACGCTGATGCCGGCCGAGCTCGCCGTCGGTGAGTTTTTTGCCGGCGGTGAACGCCGCTTCACCGGTTTCATACGCGACATCTCCGACCGCAAGCTGATGGAGGAACGGCTGCGCCAGCGCGAGGAAACGTTGCGAGTGACGCTGGAGCAGGCGCCGGCGGGCATCGTGACGATGACCCTTGACGGCGATATCCTCGGCGTAAATCGCGCCTTCTGCCGAGTTCTGGGCCGCAGCGAGACGGAGCTCGTGGGGTGCCGGTTGCGCGACTTGTGTCACGCCGACGATGTGCAGGCGTGCACGGATACTGCGACGCGACTGCTGCGCGAGCGCGTGCCTTCCCTGGAAGTGGGCTGTCGACTCAACCACCGCGACGGCCACAGCATCGTCGTGCGTGTATACCTTGCGGTGGTTCGAGACGCGTTCGGCGATGCCTCCAGCCTCATTGCCCAGGTCGTGGACCGTACCGAAGAGGTGCGCAGCGCCGAGGAAGCGCGTGAGCACCGGGAACGACTGGCGCAGGCCTCGCGCGTCATGATCATGGGTGAGATGGCGGCCGGAATTGCCCATGAAATCAACCAGCCTCTGGCGGCCATCGCCACTTACTCACAGGCCTGTCGCCGCATGCTCGAGGCAGGCCGACACGATGCGACGGACCTGCTCGACGCCTTGAGCGAGGTCGCAGCGCAGGCCGAACGGGCGGGCGAAGTCATCCGGCGCCTGCGTGCGCTGGTCAAGCAGGGAGAAGTGCGCCGCACGGCGGTGGCTATAAACGATGTGGTCACCGAGGCCATCGAGCTTGCCCACCTCGACAGCCGGGCGCCCCGCGCCGGTGTCGAGCTCGATCTCGAGGCTGCTCTGCCCAGCGTCGAGATCGATGTGGTGCAGATTCAGCAGGTGCTGCTCAATCTCATCCGCAACGCCGTGGAGGCCACCGAGGGAGACTCCGCCGAGGCCAACCGCATCGGGGTGCGCACGCGGGCCCGTGCCCCCGACTTCGTCGAGGTCGCGGTGGTCGACACCGGCGCCGGACTGTCCGGCGAGGTCGCCGACAAGCTCTTCGAGCCCTTCTTCACGACCAAGGGGAGCGGCATGGGAATGGGGTTGTCCATCAGCCGATCCATCATCAGGGCGCACGGCGGCCGGCTGGGGTACACCCGCAACGAGGGCAGGGGCACCACCTTCTGGTTCACCCTGCCGAGCATGGTCGAGGAGAAGCGTGCCGCCGCACTTTGAGCCCACCGTGTTCATCGTCGACGACGACGAGGCCGTCAGAAACTCGCTGCGGTTTCTGATGAAGTCGGTGAACCTGGCGGCGCAGACCTACCCCTCGGCACAGTCGTTTCTCGATGCGTACGATCGGGACCGACCGGGCTGTCTCGTGCTCGACGTGCGCATGCCGGGCATGAGCGGACTCGATCTTCAGGAAAAGCTCAAGGAAATGCGTTCGACGCTGCCCATCATATTCGTCACCGGCCACGGCGACGTGCCCATGGCGGTTCAAGCCATGCAGCAGGGTGCCGTCGAGTTTCTGCAGAAGCCGTTTCGCGATCAGGATCTGATCGACCGCGTGAACCTCGCGCTGGCGCGCGATAGCGAGCAGCGCGCTGCGGTGGAGCAGCGCCAGGATATCGTGCACCGCATCGAGAGTCTCACGAAGCGCGAAAGCGAGATCATGAGGCGTATCGTCGAAGGGCAGGCCAACAAGGTGATCGCCGTCGAGCTCGGCATGAGTCCGCGAACCGTGGAGCTGCACCGCGCGCGGGTGATGGACAAGATGGGCGCGGCCTCTCTGGCCCAGCTCGTGCGCATGGTCATGGAGGCGCGCAGGACTTGAGCCCCCTGAGCCCCCGTACGCGCCGCTGCCGCGCCGTGCTTTAAGTCACTTCACTGTCAGACAGGCGCACTCGGCGAGGTGGGCGACCTTGTGCGAGACGCTGCCGAGGAGCAGCCCCTTGATATTGCCGAGGCCGCGGCTGCCGAGGACGATCAGATCTGCCTGCTCGCGCTTCTGGGTCTCGAGAATCCGCTCCACCGGATCGCCTTCCTCCACGGCGGTGGCAATCTTGGCATCGGCGACGCCGTGCGTTGCGGCGTCGTGGCGGGCGCTCTGCACGATGCGCTCGCCGAGTTCCTGAAACAGCAGCTCCATCGTGGAGCCGCCCGCCTGCTTCTCCTGGTGCAGCGCCGCGGCCATATTCGCCGGCACATTGCCGACCGGGGGCCCCGCGGCCGGCGATTCGGGCACCATGTGCTCGATTTCGGCCATGCGGCGGAAGCTCTCCGGCACGTTGCCGTGCATCAGCACGTGCAGGAAGACAATTCGCGAGCCGTACTTCGAAGCGAGATCGCTGGCGATGGCGGCGGCCCTGTTGGCGTGTTCTGAGCCGTCGGTCGCCACGAGTATGGTCTGGAACATCCTTTCGCTCTCCTCGGTGATGGGGACCGCGGTTTGATTTTACACGCATCGGTCCGCGCCCGCAGGATCGCCGCCGACGGCGGGCGCCCGCCCCAGGCATCGCCACGGGTCCGGTGGGTCCACGCGGGCGGCGCCACGACGGCCGGTCAGTCGCACTCGCGTTCTATGCTGCAGCAGTGGATCGGCGCCTCGCGCGGCGCGGCCGCGCTCAGAATCTCGCCCGTGACCGGGTTCGGGCGAAAGGTCGTGCAGCCCTTGAGACCCAGATCGAACGCGTTGCGATAGATGTCGCGAAAGCTCTCGAAGTCGCAGCTCTCGGCGACGTTGATGGTCTTGGAGATGGCCTGGTCGACGTGGCGCTGCAGCGTCGCCTGCATCGCCAGATGCGCCGTCGGCGCGAGCTCGGGCGCCGTGACGAAGGCTTCGGGCGGGCTCTCGTGCCCATGCGTCTCGCGCCACAGGTCCCACGCCAGGTCCACGATTTCGCACTCACGATAACGGCCGTCGGCGCCCAGGATACGGCGTGTCAGCCGCGGGGCGAAGACCGGCTCGACGCCGCTCGAGACATTGTTGGCGAGCAGGCTGACCGTGCCGGTGGGTGCAATGGCGAGGAGGTGGCTGTTGCGCAACCCCTTGCGGGCTATGCCCTCCACGATATCCGTGGGCAGCGAGCGCACGAACGAGCCCTCGCAGTGTGGCTCAACGCGAAGATCGGGAAAAGCCGATTTTTCCTCGGCCAGCGCAATGGAGGCCCGATAGGCGCTGTGGCAGATGGCACGCATGGCCTCGCCGGCGAGCCTCCGGCCCTCTTCGCCGTCGTAGCGTCGTCCGAGCATGATCAGCGCATCGCCGAGACCCGTGATTCCCAATCCGATGCGCCGGGTGCGCAACGCCTGCTCGCGCTGCGCGGCAAACGGATAGCGGGAGACGTCGATGACGTTGTCGAGAAAGCGCACGGCGGTTGCGGCGCAGGCGCCCAGTCGCTCGAGATCGAGGCTTGCCCCGGCGCTGAAAGGATCAGTGACGAAGCGGGTCAGGTTCAGCGAGCCGAGGTTGCAGGCGCCGTAGGGGGGCAGCGGTACCTCCCCGCACGGGTTGGTCGCGCTGATGCTCTCTCGGTACCACAGCGGGTTGCCCTCGTTGATGTGGTCAACGAAGAGCACGCCGGGCTCGGCGCTCTCATAGGCGGCGCGCATGAGACGGCTCCAGAGCTCCCGTGCCGCCACCACGCGCACGACGCGGCAGGGCACCTCCGCCTGCGTGCCCGACCAACGCCGTTGCACGAGCCCCTCGGCCGCGTTCGCGGGCGCCTCGCCCAGCGCGGCCGCCGGAAAGACGAGCGGCCACGGCTCGTCACGCTCGACCGCCGCCATGAGCTCTCGGCCGACCAGCACGGAGAGGTTGAAGTGACGCAGCTCGCGCACGTCGCGCTTGGCATCGATGAATTGCTCGATGTCCGGGTGGTCGCAGCGCAGTGTCGCCATCATGGCGCCGCGCCGGGCGCCCGTGGACAGGAGCGTCGCGCACATGCTGTCCCAGATCCGCATGAAAGAGACCGGGCCGGAGGCGAACGTGCCGGAGGCTTTCGCCCGCGCGCCGGCGGGCCGGAGAGTGGAGAAGTCGTAGCCGACGCCGCCCCCCTGCTGCATGGTAATCGCGCCTTCCCTGAGCGCATTGAAGATTCCGTCCATGGAGTCCTCGATGACGCCCATGACGAAGCAGTTGAACAGGGTGACGGCTCGGTCGGTTCCCGCGCCGGCCAGGATGCGGCCGCCGGGAAGGAAGTCGAAGTCCCGCAGCAGCGCGTAGAATCGCCGCCGCCACCTCTCGTGCTCGCGCGGCTCGGCGGCGGCGATGGCAGCGGCGACCCGGCGCCAGGTGTCGTCGACGCTGTCCTCGCGGGTGCCGTGCTCGTCGCGGTACTGGTACTTGGAGCGCCAGATCTCGCCGGAGACGGCACACCGAAACGGACCGCCGGCCGACATCGGTCAACGCCGCGGCAGCGTTGCGCCGTTCAAACGGCGCGGGGCGCGGCGGCACGGCCGCGGTGCTAGGGATGCAAATGCGACGGCGCGGCGGTGCGTGACGCGGCGTTGCCCACGCCCATCGTCAGGCGACGAGAACCAGGGGGCCATCCAGCTCCTCCAGCAGACGATCGGCCGTTGCGCGTGCGAGCAGCGACTCTCGGCGCGGCAGCACCAGCAAGCTCGCCCCCTGGGCGACGATGGCTTCGCGGAGGTGCTCGACGTCGTCGGCGGCCATCTCGACGAACTTGACGGGCACGTCCTTGCCCAGCAGCTTCGCAACCTGCTCGCGCAGCGTTGCCGCCCGTTCGGCGTCGGCGGCCGCGATCAGCACGCCGAGATCGATGTTTTCACTGCGGCAGAAATCGCGCGCCAGCCGGACGGCGCGCCTGGCTTCGACGGAGTCGTCGTAGAGCACCCAGCCGGGCTTGCGCCGGGCCGCCCGCCGCGGGTAGCGCACGCGCCTGATGCAGCCGAGAAAGAGCACATCGACACCGCTGCCGGCCTCGAGCGCTTCGGCCACGTAGTGTCCGCGCACGATCCGCAAAGACGAGCGCACGTTGCGGCCCTGGGTCGCCATGTCCAGCGTGCGGCGCACGCGCTGGGCGTGGAGCTGAAGCGTCTGCGTGATCTTGGGAGCGTCCAGGGGACGGTCGGCGCCGCTGGTGCGATCGAGCTCGCGAGCGAAGGGCAGTTCCGCGAGGTGGAAGAGGTTGACATCCTCTACGAAGAGGGCGTCCAGATGGGCCTGCAGGCTGGCGGCCAGCGAAGCGGCCTTCTCCAGCGCGGAAAGCCCCTCGGCCGAGGCGTCGACGGCCACGAGGATGCGCGTCACGGTGTGCTCGTGCTCGGTCATCGCGCTCAGCAGCCTTCGCCCTCCGCTTCTTCTTCCTCGTCGCTTCGGCTGAAGCGCCGGCGCAGGTCGGCGAGCTCGGCAAGACGCAGCTCGATGCGCCCGTTGACGGACTCCTCGGGAAAGGCCCCGTCGGCATCGCGTGTTCCGGCGGGCAGCCCCGTCAGCAGCTCGAGCGCCTCGTCGACGTTCTCCACGGCGTAGACGGCGAAACGCCCCTGCTTGACGGCATCGACCACGTCGGCACGCAGCATCAGGTGCTTGACGTTGGCCTGCGGTATCAGCACGCCCTGAGCGCCGCTCAGCTGGCGTTCGCGGCAGACGTCGAAGAAGCCCTCGATCTTCTGGTTCACGCCACCGATGGCCTGGACCTCGCCAAGCTGGTTGATGGAGCCGGTGACCGCGAGCGACTGCTTGATCGGCAGTGCCGCCACTGCCGAGAGCAGCACGCAAAGCTCCGCGAGAGAGGCGCTGTCGCCCTCGACCATGCCGTAGGACTGCTCGAACACCAGGCTCGCCGACAGCGACAGCGGCAGTTCGTGGGCGTATCGCGCGGCGAGGAAATTCGACAGGATCAGCACCCCCTTGGAGTGGATCTTGCCCCCGAGCTCCGTCTCCCGCTCGATGTCCACGACTTTGCCGTCACCGAGGCGGGTCGTGGCGGTGATGCGCGAGGGCTGCCCGAAGGAGAACGTGCCCATGTCGATGACGGAAAGTCCGTTGATCTGACCCGCCTTGGAGCCCTCGGTGTCGATGCGGATGGTGTTGCGGCGAATGTGTTCGTACAGCCGTTCCCGCACTCGGTCCGAGCGGTGGATCTGGGCGTCGATCGCGCGCTGCACATCGGCGCTCGTCGTCGTGTCCCGGTTCGCCTCCTGGGTCCAGTAATCGGCTTCCTGCAACAGGTCGCGCAGGCTGCGCAGGTGAATGGAAAGCTTCTCGGCATCCTCGGACAGTCGCGAGCTGTGCTCGATCACCCTCGCCACGGCATCGCGATCGAGGGGTTTGAGTTTTTCCTGGCTGACGATGCCCGCGATCAGCCGAGCGAACAACTTCGGTGAGCCGTCGTTGCGCTCGATGCTGTCCTCGAAGTCTGCCGCTACCTTGAACAGATCGTGAAATTCCGGATCGTAGTTGGTGAGCAGGTAGTACAACATCCGATCCCCGATCAGCACGACCTTGACGTTGAGCGGAATCGGCTCGGGTTCCAGCGATACGGTGCTGATCAACCCCAGTCGCTTCTCCAACGGCTCGATGTGAATTTCGCGCGCGCGCAGGGCGCGCTTGAGCGCGTCGTAGGCGAAGGGCTGCATCAGCACGCGTACCGCATCGAGTATCAGGTAGCCTCCGTTGGCGCGATGCAGATCGCCGGCCTTGATGAGGGTGAAATCGGTCACCAGGGTGCCCATATGCGCCCGGTGCTCCGTGCGCCCGGTCAGGCTCGCGTGTGTCGGCAGGTCCTGGTAGATGACGGGCGCCGCCTCTTTGGCACTGTGGTCGACGAGCACGTTGACCTTGTAACGCTGCAGCGCCGCCGTCTTGCTGCTGCCGCCGGTGAGGCCCGCGAGCAATGCCGGCGTCTCGCCGTCCGCCCGGAACTCCTTGACGTTCTCGACGATGTCCCTTTCGACCGTCTGCAGATAGGCGACGACCGTGGGCAAATCGCCGTAGCGCTCCTCGAGAACGGTGATGAGGTGGCTCGCTGCGAATCGCGCTATCTCACGATCGATCTCCTTGACCTTCTCGCGCACCTCCTTCTGCCATACGGGGAACTGGCGCACGACGCGCTGAAGCTGTTTCTGCAGATCTTCCACGGACTGCTGGATGCGCGTGCGCTCCGCCTGAGAGAGCTTCTCGAACGCATCCGGACGGATGACCTCGCTGTCCCGGTCGAGCGGTGCGAAGGCGAATCCGGTGGGGGTGTGGATGAACTGGATGCGGTGCTGCTTGGCCTGCTCGGCGATGTCGGTGAGCGCCTTGTCGCGGCGTTCCGCGAATTCCTGCTCCAGTTCCTCGAGCCGCGAGCGATACTCCTCGGTTTCGAAGGCGGAGGGAATGGCACTGCCGACGTCGTCGATGAGCTGCTCCATGTCCGCGCGCAGTGCGATGGCCCGGCCCGGGGGCAGCTGCAGCGCCTTCGGCTTGTGGGGCTCGGCGAAATTGTGAACGTAACACCAGTCCGCAGGCGTGGGTCGTGTCGCGGCCTCGTTGCGGAGCATGGAGCGGATCATGGTGAACTTGCCCGTCCCGGGCGTTCCCAGGGCGTAGATGTTGAAGCCCTCGCCCTCAATCCGCGTGCCGAGGTGAACGGCGCTGAGCGCCCGTTCCTGCCCGATAACTTCCTCGAGGGCTTCGAGTTCGCTGGTGGTCGTAAATGGAAGCTCGTCCCTGTCGCAGGGCCGGTAGAGCTCGGCTGGAGTGAGTGGCGCTTTCATGCTCACGGCTCCCGTTCTGGTCGATCCTGCTGCGCCGCAGCCGACAGGCGCGGCGGCTCGGCGCCGAGCCGCAGCAGTGTGCGCACTTCGGCATCCTCGACATCGCGCCAGTGCCGGTAGGCGTCGGCCACCGCATATGCCAGGCCGGCACGCACGTTGGCGCAGTAGAGCCCATCCACGCTTTGTGCAAGGCGCTCGACGGCTTGCCGATGTCCGGTCGGTACCGCTACGACCACAGCCGCCGGCCGGGTCTTACGCAGGGCCTCCACCGCCACGCTCAGCGTGAACCCCGACGCGATGCCGTCGTCGGTAACGATGACAAGACGACCCGCGCTAGCCGGTGCCAAGCCATCCGCCAGTTCGGCGAGACGACGCTCCACCTTGCGTGCGGTTCTCTGTCTGCCCTCTTCGATCTGTTCAGGGCGCAGTCCGAGCCGCTGGATCATCTCTTTGTTGAGACGCATCGTACCATCGAACGCGATCGCCCCGTAACCGGACTCCGTGTTCCACGGCAGCGTAATCTTGCTGACCACCGCAACGCCCAGAGGCAGCGCGAGCAGGCGCGCGAGCTCGGCAGCGACCGGGACGCCGCCCGCGGGAATGCCGAGGACCACCGCGTCGCGGCCGCGGAGCTCGCGCAGCATTTCCGCCAGTATCCGTCCCGCATGGGCACGGTCGCGAAACACGTGCGTGCGCTCACGCAGGTCTTCGCGGGTGACGAGGCGATTGCGGCTTACGGCCAAGTTGCGCTTCAGGCGCCCGCCCGGCGTCGGGGGGAAGCGGCGAAATCCTTCAGCCGCACCGGCAGGTAGCGGTTTCCCCAGGTCCCCGGCCCGGGCTCGAACACCCCGGCGCAGCGGGCGCCGCAGCGGCGACAGTCACCGCTTTCGGTGAGCTGCCACGTCGTCAGACGGTGCCAGTCACGACCGATCACCACTTCGCCGCAGGAGTGGCAATAGGTGCTTTGACCCGCTTCGTCGTGCACGTTGCCCGTGTACGCATAGCGCACGCCGTTGGCGATGGCGATCTCGCGGGCGCGAGTGAGCGTGGTCGGCGGGGTCGGCGGCGTGTCGCGCATCTTCCAGTCCGGATGAAATGCAGTGAAGTGCATCGGCACGTCGTTGCCGAGTGCGTCCACGACCCAGCGGGTCATCTCGGCGATCTCACTCTCGGAGTCGTTCTCGCCGGGAATGAGCAGGGTCGTGAGCTCGAGCCACACGTCGGTTTCGTGCTTGAGATAGACGAGGGTGTCGAGGATGGGCTTCAGATGAGCGCCGGTAAGTTTCCAGTAGAACGATTCCGTGAACGCTTTCAGATCGACGTTGGCGGCGTCCATGTGCGCGAAGAACTCGCGCCTGGGTTCGTCGCAGATGTAGCCGGCGGTGACAGCCACGGACCTGATGTCCCGCTTGCGACACGCCTGGGCGACGTCGATGGCGTACTCGAGAAAGATGACCGGATCGTTGTAGGTGAAGGCGACGCTGCGGCAGCCGAGCGCTTGCGCGGCGTCGGCGATGGCCTCGGGCTGCGCCTCGTCGGCCAGGGTGTCGATCTCGCGGGACTTGCTGATGTCCCAGTTCTGGCAGAACTTGCAGGCCAGGTTGCAGCCGGCGGTGCCGAAGGACAGCACCGGCGTGCCGGGCAGGAAGTGGTTGAGGGGCTTCTTCTCGATGGGGTCGACGCAGTAGCCGCTGGAGCGCCCGTAGGTCGTGAGCACGACGCTGGCGCCCTCGTTCGCGCGCACGAAGCACAGGCCACGCTGACCTTCGTGCAGGCGGCAGGCGCGCGGGCACACGTCGCACTGCACCCGCCCGTCGTCGAGCAGGTGCCAGTACTTGGTGGATATCGTGTCGGAGCGCTGCGACATCGTCGCCGTGGAACCCTCACTGCCCTTGCCTGGTCTCGCGGACCCCGCGGTGGTACGCTGGCACGGCGTTCACGCTAGCAAGCGGCGTGTTGAGCGGGATTGATCTGCATCAAAATACGCAGCGAAGGGGCGATCCACACTGCCCCCCGGCCGCCCGGCGGGTTCTTGGCGGCGCAGTGCCCAACAGACCGAGACAAGCCATGTTGAGACTCTTGCAGGACAGAGCACGTCGCTTTCTGCTGTGCGCGGCGGCAGGCGCGGTGCTCGCGTCGGCGTCGGTGGGCCTCTACGCCCAGCAGAGCCCGCGGCCCATCATGCACGACGTGTTCGATGCGATCGCCTTCCTGTGGCCGCTCAGTCTCGATGAGCGGCGCTTTGCCGATCCCGCCCAGCGCGAGGCCGCGCTGGAGAAGGTGGCTTTGTTGATCGCTTCGGCGGACGCGCTCGAGCAGCACGCCCGGGATCGCGACCTGGGCTTTCAGTTGCTCACTCGCTCGTTCTCCTACGCCGCCCGGCAACTGAAGCGCTACTACGATCAGTCGCGCCCGGAGGATGCGCGTTTCTTTCTCGTCGACCTGACGCAGAACTGCGTCGCCTGTCACTCGCGCCTGCCGCGGGCACGGGAGTTCCCCTTCGCGAAGCGGCTCATGGACGAGATCGACACGCAGATGCTGGATCCGCGCGACGTGGCCCAGCTGCACGTGGCGACCCGCCAGTTCGCCCGGGCGCTGGACACCTGGGAGGCGCTGTTCCGGGATCCCCTCGTGGACCCGGTGGACCTGGACCTCGAGGGCGAGTTCATCGACTACCTGACCGTGAGCATCCGCGCGCTGGAAGATCTTGAACGGGCAAGGCGCACTTTCTCCGCGATGCTCGAGCGCGCTGACCCGCCTTTCTATCTGCGCCGGCACATGGAGATCTGGATCGCCGGGCTTGAGGAGCTCGAAGGCGTCGGCGCCCAGGCGCCGACGCTGGCGGCGGCCCGAACGCTGTTCGAGCGCTCGTCGGGCCTCAGTACGGTGCCGGCCGGGCGCGAGCGTGCGGTTCACGATCTGGTCGCTTCCAGCGTGCTGCTGCGTGTGACCGACGAGCCCGAGCGGCACTCGGCGCTCGAGTTGTCGGAGGCCTTCTACATGCTGGGTGTCATCGAGACGCGCACCGCCGAGCCCAAGGCGGCAGTGCCACAGATGGAGTTCCACTTCGAAGCCGCCATACGCCACGCGCCGCAAGGCCCGTTCGCGCGACCTGCCTATGCCATCCTCGAGGAGTACAGCCTATTGAACTACGGCGGCATCGCCATCGATCCGGACGTTGAGGAGATGCTGCCGCTCAAGGAGCTGCGCCGCCTGATCGGGCTCGAGTGAGGCCGCCCGCGATGCGGCGGCGGCGCGGCTCAGACCGGCGTCTCGGGGGTTGCCGGCGCCGCGGCGAATGTCTTGGCTTTAAAGCGGTAGAAGCCCTGCTCTGCGATCGAGCGCTTCGCCACGCTCTCATCGAAGGCAACGCGCTGCGCGCCGATCTCGGGACACTCCCCCACCTTTTCGAGCGCGCCGCCGCGCGGACACCAGCTCTCCCTGAGCTCGCCCGCATGCGCCGCGTCCGTCACGACGAAGTACTCCGGGTCCTTCTTGCAGCGATAGACCCCGAACATCATCCTCAACCCCCTCCTCGCGCGTTCGCCGGCGCAGTAGATAGCACCGAGCCACAGAGACCGGCTTGACCTGCGTCAAACGGGCATCGAGATGCGTCCGGCGTCATGCCATGGTGGTGGCGAGCAGCTTGCGCAGCGGCGATAGTGCGCGGGTGTTGACGACGTCGCTCTTCTCCACCCAGCCGCGGCGCGCCTGGGCCACGCCGAGACCCAGATTGGCGAAATCCGCCGTCGAGTGTGCGTCGCTGCTGATGCACACCGGCACCCCCTCATCACGTGCAAGGCGGCAGAAGGTCTCGTTGAGGTCCAGTCGCTTGGGCTGACTGTTCAGTTCCACGAAGCAACCGCGTGCGCGCGCGTGCTCGATGATGCGGTCCAGGTCGACCTCGTAGGCGTCGCGCTCACCGAGCAGCCGCCCGCTGGGATGGGCGAGCATGGTGAAGCAGGGCCTGTCCATCGCGCGCAGTATGCGTGCCGTCTGCTTGTCGCGCGCAAGGCCGAAGCCGCTGTGAACGGCGCCTATCACCAGATCGAGTTTTCTCAGCACGCGGTCGGGGAGGTCCAGCGACCCGTCCGCGAGGATGTCGACCTCGATACCCTTGAGGATGCAAATCCCGCGCACACGCGTATTGAGTCGTTCGATCTCGTCGATCTGCCTGTCCAGCCGCGATGCGTCGAGACCGTTGGCGACGCTCAGGCGCTTGGAGTGATCGGTGATGGCGATGTAGCGCAGGCCCGCGCGGCGCGCGGCGTGCGCCATTTCCTCCAAACCGGCGCGGCCGTCGGTGGCGTTGGTGTGTACGTGGAGGTCGCCGACGAGGTCGCCTCGCTCGATCAGCCGCGGCAGCTCGCCGGCGTGCGCCGCCTCGATCTCGCCGCGATTCTCCCGAAGCTCCGGCTCGATGAAGGACAGCCCGACGGCACGGAACACCGAGGCCTCGCTGCGTCCGGCCACGCGCCGCTCGCCGCGGAACACCCCGTACTCATTGAGCTTTAGCCCCTGCCCCTGAGCAAGCCGGCGCACGGCGATGTTGTGAGCCTTGGAGCCGGTGGAGTAGTGCAGGGCAGCCCCGTAGCTCGAGGGCTCCACCACCCGCAGGTCCACCTGCAGGCCGTTGGCAAGCAGCACCGTGGCGCGGGTGGCGCCGCGTGAGACGACGGTTTCCACGCGCTCGAGTTCGACGAAGCGCCGCATGAGCTTGCCCGAGTCGGAGGCAGTGGCGAGGATGTCGAGGTCGCCGACGGTCTCGGCGCCGCGCCGGAAGCTGCCCGCCACCACGACCTGCCGCACGCCGGACACGGCACGCAGTGTGTCGACGAAGTCGCGGGCGACGGCCTCGACGTCCACGCGTAGGAAGCGTCGCGGCGCGCGCGCCGCCGCGATCGCCTCGACAATACGTTGCGAGGTGCGGGGACCGAACCCGGGCAGTGTCTGCAAACGCCCGCCACGGGCGGCCTTCTCGAGCTGATCGAGGTTCTCGATGCCGAGACGGCGATACAGGGTCTGCACGCGTTTCGGTCCCAGCCCCGGCAGCCGCAGCAGGGCCTCGAGGCTCGCCGGCACACGCTGGTGAAGCTTCTTGAGCGCTGCGGCGGAGCCGCTGCGCAGAATCTCATCGATCTTCGCAGCGAGGTCCCGGCCGATGAACGGCAGGCTCGTGAGGTCGCGTCCCTCGGCCGCCAGCTCGGCGAGCTCGCGACCGAGGTCGCGCACCGTGCGCGCGGCGTTGCGATAGGCCCGCACCCGGAAGGGGTTGGCGTCCTCGATCTCCAGCAGGTCCGCCATCTCCTCGAAGATGGCGGCGACGGCGTCGTTGCTGACCTTGGATCGAGGGGCCATGGGTGCATCCGCGACTTGCAGGCGCCCGAGAACATAGCGCGTGCCGTGGCGGGTCGAATTGACCTGTGTCACGCGCGCGCCCGGAGCAAGAGCGCTGCAGCCCCCGCCGCCGCGGATTGATACACGTCAAGAACGATACCGGCGGTGCTGCGGATACTTGCTCCAGCCGATCGCCCGCAGCGGCGCCACCACCGCCTCAGCCATGAATGATCCGAGCTACGTTCACGGTGCCAGCGACGAGCCGTTGCTCGGCAAGACGCTCGGCGCCGTGTTCGATGACACCGTCGCGGCCTGTCCGCAGGCTGAGGCGCTGGTGGTGCCCTATCAGGGCGTGCGCTGGCGCTACCGGGAGCTGCAGGCGCGGGTAGACGCGTTCGCTGCGGGACTGCTGGCCCTGGGGCTGCGACCCGCCGAGCGCATCGGCATCTGGTCGCCCAACAATGCCGAGTGGGTGGTCGTGCAGCTCGCCGCGGCGAAGGCGGGCCTGATCCTCGTCAACATCAATCCGGCCTATCGCCTCGCCGAGCTCGAGCACGCCCTCAACGTCACCGGCTGCCGGGCGCTGGTCGTGGCACCAGCGCTCAAGGACAGTGACTACATCGCCATGCTGGGCGAGCTCCTGCCAGAGCTCTCCCGTGACGAGCCGGGGACGCTGCACTCGGCCCGGGCGCCGCAGCTGCGCTGGGTCGTGCGGCTCGGCACGCAGCCGAGCGAGGGCATGCTGAGCTTCGACGACGTGCCCCGCATGGCGGGCGCGGCCGAGCAGCGGCGCCTCACGGAGCTCGCCGTGGAGCTGCAGTTCGACGACCCCGTCAACATCCAGTTCACCAGCGGCACCACCGGCGCGCCCAAGGCGGCCACGCTGACGCATCACAACATCGTCAACAACGCCCGCTTCGTTGCCGGCAGGATGGCTCTGGGCAGCCGGGATCGCCTGTGCGTGCCGGTGCCGATGTACCACTGCTTCGGCATGGTTCTGGGGTCGCTGTGCTGTTTCGTTCAAGGGGCGACGCTGGTGTTCGCGAGCCCGGGCTTCGACGCGTTGGCCGTGCTGCAGACCGTGGCGCAGGAACGCTGCACGGCGCTGCACGGGGTCCCCACCATGTTTCTGGCGGAGCTCGATCACCCGCGCTTCGGGGCATTCGACCTCAGCAGCCTGCGCACGGGCATCATGGCGGGCGCACCGTGCCCGGCCGAGCTCATGAAGCGCGTGATGGCGGACATGCACCTCGAGGAGCTGACCATTGCCTACGGCATGACCGAGACGGGTCCCGTCAGCTTCCAGACCGCCGTCGACGACACCCTCGGGCGACGCGTGGAGACGGTGGGCCGCGTGCTCGCGCACACCGAGGTGAAGATCGTCGATGACGCCGGACGCATTGTCCGGCGAGGCGTCACCGGCGAGCTGCTCACCCGTGGCTACTGTGTCATGCGCGGTTACTGGAACGATCCCGAGCAGACCGACGCGGCCATCGACGCCAGCGGCTGGATGCGCAGCGGCGACCTGGCCGTCATCGATGACGAGGGCTACTGCCGCATCGTCGGGCGGCTGAAGGAGATGTTGATCCGCGGCGGCGAGAACATTTATCCGCGGGAGATCGAAGAGTTGCTCTACCGCCATCCCAAGGTGGAGCAGGCGCAGGTGATAGGTGTGCCCGATCCCAAGTACGGGGAGGAAGTCTGCGCCTGGGTCAAGCTGCACGCCGGTGCGAGCGCCACGGAGCAGGAGATACGCGCGTTCTGTGAGGGCAAGATCGCGCATTTCAAGATTCCGCGATACATCCGCTTCGTCGACGAGTTTCCGATGACGGTGACCGGCAAGGTGCAGAAATTCGTCATGCGCGAGCAGATGACGGCGGAGCTGGGCGGCGCGGCCTCGTGAGCCTGCGGCCGCGGCCGGCACGCCCGGCCCCCGATGTTCCATTCAGGCCGGTGCGTACCGGCCGGCGACAACGAAGGAGTGAGCAGTGAGCACGCAATGGGAACTGGCCGATGATCTCGGCCCGGACAAGATCATCCACATTCATCAGGCGGCGGCCGGCCTCAAGGCGATCGTCGTCGTCGACAACGTCGCCTGCGGACCATCCATCGGCGGCGTGCGCATGGCGCCCGACGTCTCTCTGCAGGAGTGTTTCCGGCTGGCGCGGGCGATGACGATGAAGAACGCCGCCGCCGGCCTGCCGCACGGGGGCGGCAAATCCGTAATCTTCGCCGACCCCGGCATGGCGGTTGCGGACAAGGAGTCGCTCATGCGCTGCTTTGCCTGCGCCATCGAGTCGGTCGGCGACTACATCGTCGGACCCGACATGGGCACGAATGAGCAGTGCATGGGATGGGTCTACGACGAGATCGGGCGCGCCGTGGGTCTGCCGCGCGAGATCGGCGGTATCCCGCTCGACGAGATCGGCGCCACCGGGTTCGGTCTCGCTGTGTGCGCCGAGGTTGCACAGAGCTTCTGCGACATCGAGATCGACGGAGCGGCGTTCGTGGTGCAGGGGTTCGGTTCCGTGGGGCGTCACGCCGCGCGCTTTCTCGCCGAGCGGGGGGCGCGTCTGGTCGGGGCTGCGGATTCGCGCGGGGCGATCGGCAATGCCGATGGGCTCGACGTGGCGGAGCTGATCGCGCACAAGCAGAGTGGCGCCAGCGTGGGCGAATTTCCCGGCGGCAGCCCGATGGCGCGCGACGATCTCATCGCCGTGGAGTGCGACCTGTGGATTCCGGCGGCGCGGCCCGATGCCATTCGCGAGGACAATGTGGACAGGCTCAAGGCACGGCTCGTCGTTCCCGGCGCCAACATCCCCGCCACCGCGGCGGCGGAGGCGCTCTTGTTCGAGCGCGGTGTCCTGCTCGTGCCGGATTTCGTGGCCAACGCCGGTGGCGTGATCTGTGCCTCTGTCGAGTACCACGGCGGCAGCGAGTCCGGGGCCTTCGCCGCCATCGAGGAGAAAATCCGACGCAACACCGCAGTCGTGCTCGAGGAGGCGGCGCGCCGCCGGGTGCCGCCGCGCGAGGCGGCGGTGGCGCTCGCCGAGGCACGCGTGCGCCGCGCCATGGGCCTGCGCCGCTGGTCGCGCCGGCGAGGTTCAGGGTGAGGTGCGGGTGCGCTCTAGCAGATCGCGGACGAACGCGATCGGCACGCCCAGATTGGAGCCCGCGAAGCCCGGCACCACCGCCTCGATGACGGCGATGACGGTGCCGTCGAGGGCGACCACCGGACCGCCGCTGCCGCCGGCGGTGGTTTCGGCGTCGTAGGCGACGGCGGATGCCGTGACCTGACTGACGATGCCCCGGGTTGCCAGCGGGCGGATGTAGCCGGCCGTCGCCAGCCGCCGTGCCGCTTCCCAGAAGTCGGTCTCGCCATCGGCCAGCAGCGCCTCGGTGAGCGCCGGGTCGGCGCGGGCGAGCAGCGCACGGATCCCCGCGGGATAGCCGAGCAGCACGATCTCATCGCCGATCTGCGGCGGCGTCGCGCTGAAGGGCAGCGGCTGGATCGGGGCGGTGTCGTCACGCGCGCGCAGCACGGCCACGTCGGCCTCGTCGCTGGCGACAACGAACTCCACCGCCAGCGGCTCGCTGCGTCCCGGCAGGTATCCGAGCAGACGCTGCACCACCGGAGTGAGAGCGTGATCCTTGACGTCGGCGTAGGCCGGATCCCCCTCCCAGGGCAGGGCGACATGGCGGCTGGTGATCAGCAGCCCGTCCGGCGAGGCGACGAAGGCCGTGCCGGTGAAGAAGATCTCCACGATCTCGCCATCGCCCTCGAGAGTGAAGCTGCGCCGCCGCGGATCGATCTCGAGAAAGCGCAGCGGCCGCTTGGTCTGAGGATCGACGAAGCCATAGGCGCCCTGAATGAACATCACCGATGGCGATACGCTCTCGATGATGCGCGCCAGCGCCTGGGAGCGTGCCTCTAGCGCTTCCAGGCGTTGCTCCAGCTCCCCGCGGACGTCCTGAAGTTCCTCGCGCCGCAGGCTTTCGCGCTCGGCCCGCTCGAGCATCTGCGCGATGCCTTCTATGCGGATGCGTTCCAGTGCCATTCGCTCGTGCAGACGCATGCTCTGGTACATCAGCACCGCCACCACGATCACCAGCAGCGACAGTACCCCGATGATCCAGATGCGGAACCCGAGCGAGGTCTGCGTCGCCAGGTCCTTGGTGACGCCCGCCACCAGGGTCAGGAAGCGCGCGAGCGGCGCGCGCCGCTCGTGTCGGGCTCCGTTGACGCCGTCGGCGAGCACGTCCGCCACGGAACGTTGCGGTCGCGCCCCGGGAGCATAGAATCGGTAACGCAGTACCGGCCCCGCCCGCCCGAGCTCGATGAGATCTCCGCCGCGGAGCAACTTGCTGTGCGTGACGGCGTCGCCGTTCACCCAGACCTGCGCGCCTGTCACCACCTCGAGCTCGTAGGTGTCCCCGGCAAGGTGCAGCGTGACGAGATGATCGGCGACCGACGGGTCCAGGGGGTCGGAAATTCTGACGCGTGCCTCGCTGTCGACGGCGACTCGCAGCGTCTTGCCCACCAGACGCTGCAGGGTGCCGCGACGGCGGCCGGAGAGAAAGACGAGATAAGCTGCGCGCTTCTCGGCGGGACCGCGCACGGCGGGGGGTGTGGCGGTGTCCGAAGGCGAAGGGTCGCTCACGGCATCGGCTCCCTGTTCCCGGTGCGCGGACCCCCGACGGGGCGGCCCGGCGCATGTGCGGCTGCACGGCGACGCCCCCGCAACGCCTGGGGGCACAAGGTCGGTGTCAGACGAGCAGCATTCGGTCGACGGCTTTACGTGCGCGCTCGCGCACGTCGCGGGGAACGTCGATCTCGAACTGGTTCTTCTCCAGCGCTTCGAGCGTGTCTTCGAGGGTGATCTGATTCATGTGAGGGCAGCGAACACTGCACAGGCGCAGCACGTCCTTTTCCGGGTTCTCGGCGATGATGTTGTCACCCATCGCGCACTCGGTCAGCAGCAGGTACTCGGGGGAGTCGGATTTCTTGACATGGTCGATCATGGCGGTGGTGCTGCCCGAGAAGTCGGATGCGGCGACCACCTCCGGTGAGCACTCCGGATGCGCCAGTACCTCGACCCGCGGGAACTGACGGCGCACATTGTCGATGTCCTCGGTGGTGAACATCTCGTGAACCTCACAGCGCCCGCGCCACGCGAGCATGGTGTTGCCGAGATCTTCCGTGTCGAAGTCCTCCGCCATGTACTCCTCGGGGTACAGGACACGCATGCCTACCTCGTGCGCTACGTTTGCCGCGAGGTATTCATCGGGCAGAAAAATGACGGTATCGCTGTCGAGCGACTTCAGCACGCGGGCGGCGTTGCTCGAGGTGCAACAGATGTCGGTTTCGGCCTTCACGTCGGCATAGGTGTTGACGTACGTCACCACCGGAACGCCCGGGAAACGCTCCTTCAGCCTGCGCACGTCCGCGGCGGTGATGCTGGCGGCGAGCGAGCAGCCGGCTCGCAGCGACGGCAGGAGCACGGTCTTGTCGGGGTTGAGGATCTTGGCGGTCTCGGCCATGAAGCGGACGCCGCAGAACACGATGATATCGGCATCGGTCTGCGCCGCGCGGCGGCACAGCTCCAGGGAGTCGCCCGTAAAGTCCGGTACCGAGGCATACAGCGCCGCCTCCATGTAGTTGTGACCGAGGATCACGGCGTTGCGCTCGCGCTTGAGTCGGTTGATGCGAAACGCGAGCTCTGCCTTGTGGTGAAGCTCGATCTCGGGGACCACGCGCGCGAGCTTCTCGCGCATCTGGCGATACGTTTCGTCCTCAGTGGCGGCGGTGATTCCCATGAGCGCTTACCTCGAGTGTCGCGGCGCCATCATAACCGATATGTGGGGTCCGTCCCACGCCGCTTCATCCCCCCTCGGGCTTTTTACGGGCGACCCACCGCAACGCTGGTGAACGCCCGGCCGCAGGGCGCGCCGTCTATCGGTCGTGGCTGCCTGTGATCCCGCCGCGCGGTCACCGATCGGCTTGCCCGGGCCTTTGCGCCGAAAGCGGTTGACGGACCTCGCGCCATCGGCCTAAAAGCCCCGCAGGTGCTGCTCGAGATGACGCTCGTCGCGCGCGTCACGGTGCAGAGATAAAGAGGCGCGTCGAAGTCGTTCTCGAGCAGCGCCGCCGACGTTACGGTTCCCCCCTGCGCATGGCGCGCGCGCAAATCCCGTTAAGGACAACGAACGCCCTTTCGCAGTGGCCCCGCGGCGCCTGAACGTCGGCGCCCCGAAGCGGCGGCGGCTGGTGCGGCACCGGCTTTTATTGCGTGCCTGCCTCGCCGGACCCCTCGTACAGCGTGCGGCACTCATGCTCGCGACCGCGAACGACGCGCCTGCCGGCGAGCGGGCCGCGGGATTCGGTGACCACCGTGTTCTGACCCTCTTCGTGATGGCCGTCGTAGTAATAGATCACGACCCAGTCACGCGTGCGGTGCAGCTCGTGGGCGCGGGCGGTATTCGAGAACAGCACGGTGAAGTGCCACTCGCCGCGCGCGGTGTGCAGGATCGGCAGCCAGGCTTCGTTCCCGGGGTTGAAGCGCTTCGGTGCGATCTTCGGCAGCAGGTCGTGCCGCGCCGCCTCGACGTACTCTCGGTCGACCTCGAGCAGCACCGAAACCGGGGGCTCGGCGGCGGCGCGCGGCAGATAGCGCCGCGGCCGGCCCAGCAGCGCGCTGAGATTGGCGCGAATCGCGGCAGCGCGGCGCGGCCCGACGCCGGGCACCTCGGCGAGACGGCCGTCATGGGCGGCAAGCTCCAGGGCCTCGAGCGTGTCCACGTGCAGCGTGTCGTGAATGCGCCGCGCCATCTGCGGCCCGATGCCGGGCACGACCTGAAAGAGCCTCACGGGGTCGAGCTGTCCGCGCAGGCGCTCCAGCTTGCTCCAGCGCCCGGTGCGCAGGAGTTCCTCCACCGCCGCAGCGATGCCCCGACCGATGCCGGGCAGGGCGGTCAGGCCTTCGAGCCCCTGCTCGCGAAGGATCTCGTCAAGCCCGCGCGCGCAGCGCTCGATGTTCTCGGCGGCGCGCCGGTAGGCGGCAACGCGAAAACGATCCGCCGCCTGCTGCTCCAGCAGATCGGCGCCCTCGCGCAGCTTGTCGGCCACGAAAGCGTTGGGTCTGTGCGTTCTCGCGTGTGTCAGCATGGGCGTCGGTGCGTGCCTTGCCGCGGGGCGCGCCCCGCGGCGCTTTCGCCGGGACGTGCGCGAAGCGGGCTGCACATCGCTAAGCTATGGTTTTGCCGCGGCGGTTTCAATGACGGGGATCAAAAGCCGCGGCGGAGGTCTGGGTGGCGAATGGATGACGCGGCGAAGCTTGATGCAGGTCATCACGCCGGGCGCGATGCAATGGTGAACTAGGACATCGGCCAACTGCGCACGTGAGGGACCCTGTCATGCCGGTGAAGAAGCTGCAGCGATTCTTGGATGAGCAAGGCGTCAAGTACGTCACGATAAACCACTCACCGGCTTACACCGCGCGGGAGGTGGCGGCGTCCACCTTGGTGCCGCGCGCTCTGTTCGCCAAGACGGTGATGATCAAAGTGGACGGCACGATGGCGATGGCGGTGTTGCCGGCCTCGCGTCGAGTGGACCTCGACCGCCTGAGCGCGGAGCTCGGTGCCGAGCACGTGGAGATCGCGAGCGAGCAGGAGTTCGCTGACGCTTTTCCGGGCTGCGAAGTCGGTGCGATGCCGCCGTTCGGCAATCTCTACGACATGGACGTCTACGTCGCCGAGCAGCTGACCGAGGACGACGAGATCGCCTTCAACGCCGGTTCCCACACGCAGATCATCCAGATGGGCTATCGCGACTACGAGAACCTGGTGAAGCCGAAGATCGTCCGCTTTGCGGTCAAGCACTGACGACGAGGCGACGTCGGCCCACGCGCCGTGTCGCAGTGAAATGCGCACACCGGGGTGGGAGCATTTCGCGCACGAGGCAGATCTCGGTGTGCGAGGCTACGGCAAGACCCTCGAGCAGGCCTTCGAGCAGGCCGCCACGGCGCTGACCGCCGCGATCACCGATCCGCAGGCAGTGGCCGCAGCGCAGGCGGTCGAGCTGCACTGCGAGGCGCCGGATCAGGAGCTGCTGCTGGTGGACTGGTTGAACGCCCTCATCACCGAGATGGGCATCCGAAAGATGCTCTTCGGCCGTTTCGAGGTGAAGATCTCGGGCAGCCGGTTGCAGGCCACGGCCTGGGGGGAGAGGGTCGTGGCGTCACGCCACCGCCCGGTGGTGGAGGTCAAGGGTGCCACCTACACCGAGCTGTCGGTGCGTCGTTGCGACGGCGACGGTTGGGTCGTGGAGTGCGTAGTGGACGTGTGAGACGGCACTGCGGCCGGCGGGCGGCCGCCGAGCGGTTTGTTTGATCATCGAGGACCGGGCATCGTGGACATGAGCCGATTGACACAGATTTCCGATTACGCGTGGCGGGTCGATCCCCACGGTGACATGCGGGTGCCGGTCATCATCTACGGCGACCGGGAACTGCTGGCGGGCATGGACGACAAGGTCTACGTGCAGGCGGTGAACGTGACCAAGTTGCCGGGGATCGAGGAGGCCTGTTTCGCCATGCCCGACGCTCACTGGGGGTACGGCTTTCCCATCGGCGGCGTCGCTGCGTTCGACGCCGAGCGCGACGGCGTGGTGTCCGCGGGGGGTGTGGGCTTCGATATTTCTTGCGGCGTACGCGCGCTGCGCACGGGACTGACCGCCGCCGACATCGAGCCGCTCAAGTCCCGTCTGGCCGACGCGCTGTATCGAGACATTCCCGTTGGTGTCGGCAGCACCGGGCGCATTCACCTGGACGCGGTCGAGATGGACGCCATGCTGGAGGGCGGCGCCCGGTGGGCCGTCGAGTGCGGCCACGGCACGGCGGCGGACCTCGAGCGCATCGAGGAGAGCGGCTGCATGGCGGGAGCTCTGCCCGGGGCGGTGTCGGCCAAGGCGAAGAAACGCCAGCGCGACGAGATGGGCACGCTCGGCTCGGGCAATCATTACCTGGAAGTTCAGGAAGTCACGCAGGTCTACGACGCGCCCACGGCACAGGTGTTCGGCCTCGCCGAGGGTGATGTCGTCGTGTCCATTCATTGCGGGTCGCGGGGCCTGGGCCACCAGATCGGCACCGACTACCTCAAGGAAATGGTGGTGGCGGCGCCGGCGCACGGCATCCGGCTGCCGGACCGTGAGCTCGCGTGCGCGCCCATTCGCTCGGCGCTCGGTAAGCGCTACCTGGGCGCGATGCGCGCGGGGATCAACTGCGCGCTCGCCAATCGTCAGATCATCACCCATCTCACACGCGAGGTGTTTGCGCGCCTGCTGCCGCAGGCGCAGCTCGATCTGCTCTACGACGTCTCGCACAACACCTGCAAGGTCGAGACGCATCCCCGGGATGGACAGACGAAGCGTCTGTTCGTGCACCGCAAGGGCGCGACCCGCGCCTATCCGCCGGGACACCCCGACGTTCCGGCCGTGTTTCGCGGTGTCGGTCAGCCGGTTCTCATCGGCGGATCCATGGGAACGGGTTCGCACATTCTTGCCGGCAGCGAGGGCAACGAGCAGCTATCGTTCGCCTCCGCTTGTCACGGTGCGGGGCGCGCCATGAGCCGCACCGCGGCACGCAAGCGCTGGTCGGGGCGAAGCGTCGTGGACGATCTCGCCGGCCGCGGTATCGTCGTGCGCAGTCCGTCGCGCCGTGGCGTCGCCGAGGAAGCGCCCGGGGCCTACAAGGACGTCGATGCCGTGGTCGAGGCCGCCCACCGCGCGGGGCTCGCACGCCGGGTCGCCCGCCTGGAGCCGCTGGTGTGCATCAAAGGCTGAGCACGATCGGCGCCGGTCTTTGCAAACTATCTTCTCGCCTCGACCTGCACTTGTGCGGCGCCGATCGCGCGCAGCACGTCGATCGAGGAGATGATGCCGGTCGCCTTCATGCCGCGTCGCACGAGCAGACGGTGGATATTGTGGCGGGCCATTTTTTTCGCCACGGATTCGATGCTTGCCCGTTCGGAAACGGAGTAGACGACGGGGGTCATGACGTCTGCGACGACGCCGGTATTGCAGTCCTCGATCTGAAATCCTTTGGGCAGATGCTGACCCTGGATGCGGGTCGACTGGTAAAACGACGAGTCGAGCACCAGTTCGTCGTCGCGGGAGAGGTTGTAGTAGACGATGTCGGTCAGTGACACCACGCCGACGAGGTCCTCGTTCTCGTCGATCACGGGCGCTCCGCTGATTTCGTTGTCGATCAGGAGCTTTGCGGCTTCACGGATCTCCATCTCGTTGGAGACCGATATGAGGTCGCGTGTCATGATGTCTCGAGCGGTGGTTGGCATTGTCCGGGTCCTGCAGCGTGAGTCGGAAGTCGCTCAATCCGTCGGGCGGTGCAAGGCCCTTGCCCCGCCTACCGGTTTGAATTCTAGCGCCGCCCGCGTATCGTGCCGTTGATCTGAGTCAACTGTGCCGCCCGCTCGCACGCTATCTCGTGCATCATCGGCTGTCCGCGTTCATGACGGCGGTCAAATATGGCGCCGGCCCGATAGGCTAATTTGGGCCGGTGCAGTGCCCGCACTGCTCCTACGCAAGACCACAAGGAGACAAACATGGCCGTTGGAGAGATCTGCAGCCGCGACGTCGTGGTGATGTCGGCGGACGAGTCGGTGAGGGACGCCGCGCTCTTGATGCGCAACCATCATGTTGGCGATGTGGTTGTCGTCAACGACGCCAACGGGGCGCGCAAGCCGGTGGGCATAATCACCGATCGTGACGTCGCAGTGGAAATCGTGGCCGAGGGCGTCGATCCCGACTCGGTAAGCGTCAAGGACGCCATGAGCTTCGAGCTGGTGACCGCACACGAGGATGACGACACTCTGCGCTGTGTCGAGCTCATGCGAGAGAAGGGGCTTCGCCGTTTGCCGGTTGTCGACGGCAACGAGGCGCTGGTGGGCATCCTGACGCTCGACGATGTCATCGATCTGCTCGCCGAGATGTTGACCGACATCGTGCGCCTGGTGGATATGCAAAAGCGCAAGGAAACTAGCCGCCGGCGTTAGCAGCCGCACGCGGGGGCCTTGCCGCGCCGAGAGGCTCGGGGGCCCCACGGCTGCCCGCGGAGGCGTCAGTACTTGTAGTAGAGGGCGTTCAGGTGGGCCCGCACGTCGAGAATCTCATCGTCCGACCACGGCAGCTCCTTGTACTCGACCCAGCGTCGGATGAAGGCCTCGATCTCCTCGAGATTGGTCGCCTTGGGCTCTTGCTGCACGTGGACCACGCTCGTGTGACATTCCGTGCAGTGGTTCTCGTAGAGATACATGCCCCGCACGAGATCCCTTTCCTGGCCGCATGCCGGTGCCGACGCCGCCGCAATCGCCGCCGCGAAGATCGCGGAGTCGACAACGGGGAAGCGTCGTCCGGCAAAGATGATGTGCTTCATGTCTGATCCCTGCGGTTGGGTTGCTGTCGGAGGCGGTAGGCGCCGAGGCCCGGTCAGTGGGACATCAGCACGGGTATCGTCATGTGCGAAAGCACGTGGTCCGTGACGCCGCCCAGCACGACCTCCCGCAGGCGGGTGTGTCCGTAAGCGCCCATGACGACAAGGTCGGCGTCGAAGCGTGCGGCAGCGTCGAGCAGCAGTGATCCTTCGTTGCGCGAATCGGTCTCGAACCGTTCCGCGCTCGCTTCGATGCCATGCCTTTCGAGATGTCTGCACACCGAGTCGACGTTGCCGACGTGCGGCCGGCCAACGGTGGCGATGGCGATCGCTTTCACGGCGCTCGCCCGCCGCAGCAGCGGCAATGCGTCGTTCATCGCACGCGCCGCCTCCCGGCTGTTGTTCCAGGCAATCATGACGCGCGTGCCGAGCGTATTCTTACGCCAGCTCTGCGGGATCATGAGCACCGGGCGACCGCTCTCCATGGCTGTCTCGTCGGCAACCTGCAGCGCTCGGGGCGATTGCGTATCGACGGCAACGACGGCCAGATCGACGTAGCGGCAGTGCGCCGGCACGACCTCGTGACGCGGACCGTCCAGCACGCGCCAATCGGCGTTGCCTACTGCCGCGGCCGCGTCGCGGAAGACGGCTTCGGCGAGACGTTCCAGCTCACCGGTGTGCTCGAGTTGTCTCTCGAGCAGGCCGCTGCCGTTTCTTATCTCGCCGGGAGTCGGAATGCGCAGATCGTGTCGCACGTACAGGCCGATCAGGTGCGAGCCGTTTGTCAGCGCGAGCTCGGCAGCGAGCCTCACGCGGGCCGCGCAGGCGTCGGCGTCGTCGACTTCCACCAGAACGGTTGCCAGATCCATCGTGCACCTCGTTACCGGGTCCGCTGTCTCGGCACCATATGATTGCGCCGGCGCGGCCCTGTCGTTGACGCAAATCAAAGGGCTTGCCCCGCGACGCCCTCCCCCGATACAGTGACGGCGGGGGCGTCGGTTGCGTCGCCCTGATCTACATGAAAATGGCGCCCGCGGCAACAGGGTCGGGCGCCCGACGCCTTAGGCTGTCGCCGGCGCCGCAACGGCACGGCGCGCCTTGCCGCTGCGGCCGCGTCGGATTCTGCGCCCGGTGGGGCGCTCGCCAGTGGGAGATTCGAGGCGGGGATGGATCTGAAGCAGACGATTGTGTGCGTGAGCGCCGTGGCGACGATCGCCGTCGGTGCGCTGGCGGGCTGCACCTCGGGCAAGCCGGTGACTTATCAGTCCGACTTCAAGTACCTGTGGCCGGGGGAAGTCCGCAACTCCATGGGGCGGCTCGCCGATCACATCAGGCGACTGGACACGCTCCTCGGCGCGGGGGCGGTGGGGCCGGAGCAGCGCGAGCGCATTATCGATAATCTGCGCTCCATGGAGAACATCGCGGATTCGCTCGGCGCCGGTCCGGAAGTCACCAACCACGCCTTCATCGACGATCACATCGACGATTTCAGGGCCGACGTGCGGCTCGCGCGCGAGGAAGTCGAGCGGGAGCCCCCGGCCTACTACCTCGCCGGCCGACTCGCCGGCAGCTGCACCGGCTGCCACGTCTTGCGTTGATCGCGCGGGGCCGCGGCGGATGTCTGCGGCGGTGAGACAGGTGCTCGCGGGACCTCGGTCACGGCCGGGTGTGCCGCTGCCGGGCGAGGCGCGCCGGCCTCCCACTAGCCGGCGGCGACCCCCTGGTTCTCGCGTCGGGATTGTGCTCGCTGCGTCATGGGTGCGTCGATGCGGTTGTTGCGAGATGTCCGGCGATGCGGCAACGAGCGTGCGCCGCTGCGTTACCGCGAGCTGATCCATGTCAATGGTGCGCTGCGAGCGTTCAGGTAGAGTTCAGCCCGGCACGATAAGGTGTACGGCGCCGGCCCCGTGAGGTCGGGGCCGGGTGTTACGACCATCGACCCGAAGGAGACGAAAAATGCATTTGCGGGCGGCTCTCGTGGCTTTTTGCTTCCTAGGCGCGGCGCTGACGGGCTGTGCTCAAGGGCCTACGAAGGAACAGACCGGTATGATCATCGGTGGCATACTCGGTGGCTATCTCGCCAAGGACATCGGCGGTAGCGAAGGCGAGGAGAAGGCGGCCACCATCATCGGTACGTTACTGGGCGCCGCGCTCGGCGGCGCCGTCGGCCGCTCCATGGACGAGGTGGATCGCATGAAGATGGGCAGCACGCTCGAAACCGTGCGCACCGGCGTGTCCTCGCAGTGGACCAATCCCGACACCGGGAGCCAGTACACCGTGACACCGACACGCACCTACGACGCGGCGACGGGTCCCTGCCGCGATTTCACCGTCGATGCCGTGGTGGACGGGCAGCTCGACACCGTCCACGGCACCGCGTGCCGCGCCGCCGACGGCAGCTGGCGCATCCGCGGCTGACGAGTCTCCCGGCGAGGGTCGCGCCGAGGCGGTTCAATGCCCGCTCTGCACCAGCGGCACGAAGGCCACCGGCAGCACGGAGCGGGTGACGGTGTTTCCTGCCTCGTCCCACTCGACGACGTCCAATGACTGCGCCTGGCCGGGCGCGCCGATGGGTATCACCAGACGGGCGCCGTGGCCGAGCTGCTCCAGGAGCGCCCCGGGGACCGAGCGCGCCGCCGCGGTGACGACAATGCCGTCATAAGGCGCGTGCTCGGGCCAGCCTTCGCGCCCGTCACCGGATTTGATGGCGACGTTGCTGTAGCCAAGCCGCTCGAGCCGCTCGCGGGCGCTGCGCGCGAGCGTGTCGATGAACTCCACCGAGTAAACCTCGGCAACGATCTCCGCCAGCACCGCGGCCTGGTAGCCCGAGCCGGTGCCGATCTC
>JABAHR010000921.1_pt3 | contig 59522 bp, 61 predicted proteins | sample 7062101 | NCBI WGS metagenome assembly JABAHR01 (sample SAMN14534553, study PRJNA622989) | marine sediment metagenome | biome: marine biome [ENVO:00000428]; feature: marine pelagic biome [ENVO:01000023]; material: deep marine sediment [ENVO:00002113] | place: India: Gulf of Kutch | collected...
CCGTACTCCACTGGCATCTCCGCGCAGAGCAGGCCCGCCTCGCCGGCTTTGTACCAGGCCTCCCTGTCGACCTTGCCCTGGGCGATCCACTTCTCGTTCAGGGGCACGAACTCCTGCTGAAAGAACTTCGCCGCGGCATCCTGGAGCATGCGAAGTTCATCGTTAAGCCAGGGCGACTCGTAATTTTCGTACAGCACGTCTTGTTTCCTCGTGTGAGTCGGTAGAGCGGGTCCTACGGCCAGCCGGCCCGCGGGAACGGGGCAGCGGCGAGCTCCACGCGACCCGTTCGGGTCTCCCGGCAGGTGTCTGGATCGGATGCTCCGGCGGTCAGGATGAAGAGGGAGCGACCGTCGTCCCCGCCCAGCATGCACGCGAACGCCCCCTGATCCACCGCGACGCGATGGGTGACCTCTCCGCCTTCGACCTGGCGCAGGCACTCGTTGGACGCGGGTGAGGCAGACCATATGCCGCCGTGGGCATCCAGGCAGATGCCGTCGGGCACAGCGCCGTCGGGAAGCTTCGCCCACATTCGTCGATTCGACAGGTTGCCCGCCGGGTCGATGTCGAAAGCCGTCAAGCGGCCGCCCCAGGACTCGCCGACGATCAGCGTTTCGCCATCGGGCGTGATTACCGTCCCGTTTGGAAAGAGCAGATCATCTGCGACAACCCGGGCACTTCCGTCAGGTTCCACGCAGATGAGCTCCGCTGCTCTGGGCGCTTCTCCCGCGTGAAGATCGAAGCCGAAGTTCCCCACATAGGCCCGCCCGCGGGCATCCACCACCATGTCGTTGCAGTCGAAGCTGGCGAGCCCGGACAGATCCGCATGGGTGTGCAGGTCGGCACCATCGTAGCGGAGAACCCGCCGGTCGCGCATCGAGACGATGAGAAGATCACCGTCGGGAAGCCACCCGAGCCCGGAGGGCCGATTTGGCACCTCGACGATGAAGCCGACATTGCCGGCGTCGTCCACGGTAATCACCTGGTGAGCGTGCATATCCGACAGCCAGAGCCGTCCGTCCCGCCAGCGCGGACCCTCTCCGAAGCACAAGCCGTCGACTAAAGTGGTCGTTTCCATGGGCCCTCCAAAGCAAGCCGACTAGCTTAGCATGCCGGCTGGAACCGGTTGGTCGGTAGGACCTTTTTCGGTAGTCTTGCGCCTGCATCGACCGCTAGGGGATACGGGTAGCAATAAGGCGTCCGTCCGCTCGGCCATGCAGGGCAAGGCCCTGGGTCGATACCAACGAGGAGGGATAAATGATTTCGATCAAGAACTGGATGATGGCGCTGCTCGGTTTTGTCGCGCTCATCGGATTGGCTGGTTGCGGCCAGGACGGCGGCTCCGGGCCTGCAGACGCCCCTGCGGCGGCGGAAGAGGCTGCGGAGGCGGCGGACGAGACCGCCGGCGGGTTCATTCAGCCGGCGGCGGAGGCAGCCGAAGAAGCCGTGGACGAAGGTATGGAGGCTCTTGAGGAGGCCGCTGAGGAGACCGCTGCCGAGGCTGCTGAAGAAGCGGCCGGCATGATGGAAGAAGCTGCCGCAGAGGCAGAAGAGGCCGCCGAGTCGGCGATGGGGGAAATGAACATCACCCCGCCGAGTTCCGACTAACCGCTCTCTATTTCCAGCCAGCGGGTCAGAGCCGTCTCGAAGCGATCGAAGTCTGACCCGCCCATGACCAGTTAGCGTTCCGACTGCGGCGTCGTGTGCCAGCGACGGAGCGTATCTGGTCCGACCTCAGCAAATGCCGCAACGTCTGTGAGCATGAGCCCATGGCGGTTCATCATAGCGCGGAGCTTGCCAACCAAGGCCGCGCCCTTTCTTTTCTGCTAACATCGCCTGCCATTTTGTCAGGGCGCCTTAAAAACCGGGCGCTCGTGACCTGCACAACTTGAAAGGGGAACACCATGAAAGATGTGGTCATCGTCGACAGCGTTCGAACCGGGCTAGCCAAATCATTCCGCGGCAGCTTCAACCTTACACGCTCTGACGACATGCTGGCGCATTGCATCGACGCCTTGCTCGAAAGAAACGGCGCCGTGTCCCCCGCGGAGGTGGAAGACGTCGTGGTCGGCGCGGCGAGCCACGTCGGCGAGCAGGACGGCAACCTGGCCCGACTGGCGGTGGTGCTGTCAAAGCTGCCAATCGACACGGCCGGGCTGACCATCAATCGCTTCTGCTCATCCGGGCTGCAGTCCATCGCCATCGCTGCCAACCAGATCGCCACGGGCCAGACTCAGGTCGCCATCGCCGGTGGCGTCGATTCCATCTCCATGCGCACCCGCCAGGAAGCGGCAAAGGCCGAGCTCAACAAGCGGCTGGTCGAGGAGAAGCCGGACATCTTCATGGCCATGGGCAACACCGCCGAGGTGGTGGCGCGTCGCTATCAGGTGACCCGCGAAGCCCAGGACGAGTACGCCCTGCAGAGTCAGCAACGCTACGCTGCCGCATCCGAAGCCGGCTACATCGCTGAGGAGATCGTGCCCATGGCGGCCACCATGCTGAAGGTGGACAAGGAGACGGGAGAGGAAAGCCGGGTAGACGTCGTCGTCGACCGGGACGAGTGCAACCGTCCGAACACCACCTTGGAAGGCCTGGCGGGCTTGCCGCCGGCCTTTGAGGAAGATGGCTCGGTCACCGCAGGCAACGCGTCGCAGCTCTCGGACGGGGCGTCCATGACGCTGCTGATGAGCGCCGAGCGCGCCGCGCAGCTTGGCTTAGAACCGCTGGGCATCTACCGCGGCTTCACCGTGGCCGGCTGTGAGCCTGACGAGATGGGTATCGGGCCGGTGTTCGCGATCCCGCGCCTGCTGGACAACGCCGGACTCAAGCAGGATGACATCGATCTCTGGGAGCTCAACGAGGCGTTTGCGTCGCAGTGCCTGTACTGCCGGGACGCCCTGGGCATCGACAACGAAATTTACAACGTAAATGGTGGGAGCATCAGCATCGGCCACCCCTTCGGCATGACCGGCTCCCGCATGACGGGTCTGGTGCTCCGCGAACTCAAGCGCCGCGGCAAGAAGTACGGCGTCGTGACCATGTGCATCGGCGGGGGCCAGGGGGCAGCCGGTCTGTTCGAAGCAGCCTGACACCGTTCTCGGTGCAGGTAACAAATTGAAACCCAGGGGAAATGGCGGTGAAACAGCGCAGGTTCAGAATTTTCATCGCTCTGGGGATCATGCGCGTGGGGGTCTGTCCTTGTCGGACAGGGCGAGACCGCAAGCGCCGCAAACATTTATAGTAAGCCGATCACGACGGGGCAAAGAATAGGAGGATCCGGTCCGCGGACGCGGTCGGAGCTCGACAATGAAACAGGGGTTACGTTCATCAGAAGCCTGACCCTGAGCGTTTTGCTCGTCACATCGCTGGCCGGTGGCGCGTTTGCTGCCGATGGATCGGTGGGTGCAGACGAACTCCCCGGTAACGCCAACATCTACGCGGCCAAGTCCGATCAGGAGCTGACGGCGCTCGCTGCCCAATGGGAATCCCTGGATGCCGAGCAGCGCCGGGCGCTGCTGACGGAGGTCAAGATGCGTATGGCGCGCCAGCGAGGTCCGGACGGCACCATCCGCATCACGTTCCAGCGTCGCTACGGCCGCATCATCCGCAACCCGGATGGGTCCGTGGTTCGCATCGAGACCAACGTGGTGCGCGTCCGCCCGGGTGCAGAAGGTAATCAGACCTTCGGCGTCGGCTTCGAGCAGCGGGCTTCGGGGAGCCAGCCAGACGAGCAGTCGCCGCCCGTCATCACCGTCAAGGACCCATCACCGTAAGCCCCCACCGTGGACTCTGAAGGCGCCAAGCTCCTAGTCGTTGACGACGACCCCGAGATTCGTGAGCTGGCGCAGGCCTATCTCAGCCAGCAGGGGTTCGAGGTGGACTGCGTCGACAGCGGCGAGGCGATGGACGCCTACCTCGAATCCAACGACGTGGACCTCATCATTCTCGATCTGATGCTGCCCGGGGAGCATGGGCTCTCGGTCGCCCGCCGACTGAAGACGGACGGCGACGTCCCCATCATCATCGTCTCTGCCCAGGGTGAGGACATCGACCGCATCGTCGGGCTCGAGGTGGGTGCCGATGACTACATCGGCAAGCCGTTCAATCCACGCGAGCTGCTCGCTCGCGTCCGGGCCGTTCTGCGCCGAGCCCAGCGCACCGGGCAGGGGCCGCCGGGAGAAAACCGGGTGCAGTTCGGCAGCTTCGAGCTGGACCTCTCGGCCCATCAGCTGACGGCGGATGGCAAGACCGTGCCGCTCACTTCGGGAGAGTTCGATCTGCTGGCGATACTCGTGGCCTACCCTAACAAGGTGCTGGACCGAGACCGCATCCTGGATCTGCTCACCGGCGCCGAGCGTTCGCCGTTTGATCGCAGCATCGACGTTCGGGTGACGCGGCTGCGGGCGAAAATCGAGCCGGATCCCTCCACGCCGGTGTTCATCAAGACCATCTGGGGTAAAGGGTACATGTTCTGCCCCGATGGCCGTGCCTGAGGAGAGGCGGGGGCTCTGGGGCCCGGCGTCACTGCTCGCGCGTACCAACCTTATCCTGGCGGTTGGCTCTCTGGCCATCGCGCTGATCGCGATCGCCGCGCTCAACGTCTTCGTCATCGAGCCCATCGCCGAACGTTCGGCCGACGACGAAGCCGCTCTGCTTGTGCTGTCTGCCCAGACCTGGGTCGAGCTGCCCCCTGAGGCGCGCCCGTACTTCGAGATCGAGCTGGCGCAGAATCATGATCTCATCGTCAGCTCGCAGGTCCGCGATCTTCCCTTCGCGACGCTGGACCAGCCGTACCTGTCCCTGGTCGAGGAAAAGCTCGGCCAGCGGTTGAATACGCGGCTTCGGCTGCTCGAGGGAGACGACCTCGTGTGGGTCACCGTGCCCATGGGCGGCTACGACATACAGATCGGCTTCTCCTCAGACCGCCGCGACATCCAGCCTCTTTACGTCGGGATAATCATCGTGGGGCTCGGCGCCGCCGTGGTCTTCGTTTCTTCGCTGCTCATCGTGCTCAGGATCGCTCGTCCTCTGGTCGAGACGGCCGAGCGTGCCGAGACCTACCGGGGCGGCGAGAATTTCGAGCCGCTGCCGGAGCGCGGTCCACGCGAGCTCGTCTCGCTGACCCGGAACTTCAACACAATGGCGCGCGAAATAACCGCATTGCTCGCCAATCGCACGACGCTGTTGGCGGGTATTTCTCACGACCTGCGCACCCCTCTCACCCGTATGCGGCTGGCCCTCGAGCTGCTGCCGGACAACGTCGACCCGAAGCTCATAGAGAGGTTCGAGCGCAACCTCGAATCCATGGACGAGCTGATCACCGACGCGCTCCGGTTTGCCCGGGGCACGTCAGAGGTGGCGCAGGAGGTGGAGCTGAAACCATTCGTGGAGGACGTGGTCGCCAGTTTCGAGCAGTCCATACCGCTGACCAGTGATGGGGTCGACGTGCGTGTCAGCGTCGCGCCCGGCGCGCTGCAGCGCGTGCTCACGAACCTCATCACCAACGCCCTCCAGCACGGCAAGAACGTGCGCGTCCACATCTCCGGCAGGGAAGTGCACGTTCTAGACAGCGGCCCCGGCATCCCTGAAGAATACCGCGAGCGCGTGTTTCAGCCCTTCTTTCGCCTGGACGACTCGCGCAGCGCGGCCACGGGCGGGAGCGGCCTTGGCCTGGCCATCGTACAGCAACTCTGCCAGGCACAGGGCTGGCGGGTGGCCATCGAAGAGACGCAGAACGGCGAAATTGACGTGTTTGTTACGCTCTAGAGCGAATGGGCCGCCAGGGGAAACAAAATGTCACAAAATCCCGGCGGCAGGAAATCGCGGCGAAACTTCTTTCCCTCATATTGGTTTTCGAAGCGGGTCAAACCGCTTCCCCATGAGGCAATCTCTATCCCCTTGAGGCCTTATGAAAGGGCCTTTGTAACGCCGGCTTTCTCTCCAAGCCGGCGTTTTTTTTGGTCGGGCGCCGCCCGCTGAGCAGCGCCCGTGACCGGAACGGCGAGCTTCAGCCCGCCTGGTGCATGTGCACGTCCTGCTGCGGGAACGGAATCGAGATTCCTTCCTCGTCGAACGCGATCTTGACCTTCTCCGTGAGATCGAAGAACACGCCCCAGTAGTCGGCGGCGTTGACCCAGACCCGCACGGTGAGGTTCACCGAGCTGTCGGCAAGCTCCGAAACCACGATCTGATGCGCGGGATCGGAAAGCGCCCGCTCGTCGGCGCCGACCAGGCGGTCGATGATGCTCTTGGCCTGCGCGATGTCGTCTCCGTACCCGATACCGAACACGAAATCCACGCGGCGGGTGGGCTCGGTCGAGTTGTTGGTGATGATGCCATTGGAGATCGCGCCGTTGGGAACGATGATGGTGCGGTTGTCAGGGGTCTTCAGAATCGTGTTGAAAATCTGTATGGCGTGCACCGTTCCGGCAACGCCCTGGGCGTCGATCCAGTCACCCACCTTGTACGGGCGAAAGAGCAGGATCAGGGCGCCGCCCGCAAAGTTTGCGAGAGTACCTTGCAGGGCCAGGCCGACGGCCAGGCCGGCGGCGCCGAGAATGGCGATGAAGGAGGTCGTCTCGATGCCGATCATGGAAGCGACGCTGATGATCAGCAGTGCTTTCAGGCCTATCGATACGAGGCTTGCAACGAATTTGGCCAGGGTGGGCTCGGCATTGCCGCGCTCCATGGCCTTTGAAGTAACGTTGACGACGCGCTTGATGATCCACAAGCCGATGATGAGAACGATCAGGGCCAACAGGAATTTCGGGCCGTAGGTCATCAGCATCTCGATGGCCGTGTCGGTGTAAGCAGTCACCTGCTCGGTGGAGATGTCCTCCATGAGTCGGGTCCTCCCGTGTTTCGGTGGTTGTTGTTTCGATTGCGCTCGGGCAGGCTATGTCGCGCCTTTGGGGATCGAGCAGCTTTTATTTCGGCGAATTTTGCTTGGGAACGTGGGGTAATTTCAACACTTGAATGTTGGCACCAGAGCGCCTTCATGGCCGGCGGCGATGAGCCGGACTGCGAGGATGGCTCTTCATCGGGATGGGAGAAGGTTCGTGGCTCTTTGGAAAGCGGTGATTTCCACGGCCCTCGTCGCACTCGGGTTGGCCGGATGCGAGTCGGCTTACTACGGCGCCATGGAAAAGGTCGGCGTGTACAAGCGGGACATTCTCGTGGATCGTGTCGAGGACGCCGTGGAAGCGCAGGAGGACGCCAAGGAGGAGTTTGCGGATGCCTTGGAGCAGTTCGCCAGCGTCGTTCACCGTCGAGCCTTCCAGGCTCAAGGACACCTACGAAGAATTGTCGGATGCGTTCGAGTCGGCGGAGGGTCGGGCCGAGCGGGTTCGGGACCGTATCGACTCGGTCGAAGACGTCTCTGAAGATCTGTTCGACGAGTGGGGTGAGGAGATCGAGCTCATTGGCAACCCGAAGCTCAAGAGCGCCAGCGCGAGCCAGCTGCGAGCCTCGGAGCGCAAGTACGACGAGCTGATCAAGGCAATGCGGAGGGCGGAGCGGAAGATGGACCCGGTGCTGAATACCTTTCGCGATCACGTCCTCTTTCTCAAGCACAACCTGAATGCCCAGGCCATCGCTTCCCTGAAAAGCGAGCTTACGTCCATCGAGGCGGACGTGGCGGGCCTCATTCGCGAGATGGAAGCCTCCATCGCGCAATCCCAGGCCTTTATCGAGGACATGCAGCCGGTCGAGGGCTGACTGCGGGGTCGGTAACGGGCGACAAGATGGAACCAGTCACGTGAGCGATTTCGAGAACATTCTCTACGAGGTCCAGGGGCCGATGGGGCTCATCACCATTAACCGGCCGGATAAGCACAACGCCATCTCGCTGGCCACCCTCGACGAGCTGCATCGGGCGGTGGGGCTGGCTGCGGAAGACGAGGCGGTGAGGGTGATCACCATTACCGGCGCTGGTGAGAAGTCCTTTGCGTCCGGCTCGGACCTCGCCGAAGTTCTGCACCGCGATTTCAAAAAAGCCCTCGAGCCGATCGTGCAGGGGCTGGCCGACCAGCTCGAGCGTACGCCTAAGCCGACCATTGCGGCCATCAACGGGATCTGCATGGGCGGGGGGCTAGAGGTCGCTCTTGGCTGCGACCTCCGGATCGCGGTGCCCAGGGCCCGCTTCGCGACTCCCGAGGGAAAGCTGGGCATCATACCCGGCGGCGGGGCGACGGCCCGACTGCCCAGGATCGTCGGTCGCGGCTGGGGAATGGAGATGTTGCTGATGGGCGAGCCCGTGGATGCCGAGCGGGCGCTGCAAATGGGGCTCGTGACGCGTATCGTGGAGCCAGACGAGCTGATCCCGGAAGCCCGCCGCATGGCCGACCACCTGGCCGGCTTCGCGCCGTTCGTGCCCCGTACCATGAAGGCGATGGTGCATTTCGGGATGGAGGCAAGCCTGGCGGGCGCGCTCATGCTGGAGAAGTATGCCCAGGGCGCCTTGGTCCAGACCGAAGACAAAGTCGAGGGCATCACGGCCTTTCTCGAGAAACGCGACCCGGATTTCAAGGGTCGTTGATCCCTCCCCGGACCATGGGGGATACTGCCGCTCCTTTGCCTCACGGCGCCGCCGATCGGCGCAGGGGCAAAGCGGCGCCAACCCGCACCACATGCAAAGTAAGGGGGAAACAACGATGTCCGTGGACAGATTCCCGGTCGAGGCGAGCCACATCATGATGTTTGCGCGCTCGATCGCCGACGACAATCAGATCTACTACGACGAGGAGTACGCGAAAGGGACCGAGCCGGGCACGATCATCGCTCCGCCGACGTTTGCTCAGGCGAGCGCGCAGTTCGACCCGGACTATTTCCTGCGGCCGAAGATCGGGGAGCCCTGGTTCGGCTCCGCCAAGGAGGCCACCGGCGTCAAGCGCGAAGGCGGCAGTGGCGGTGGAGGCGGTGGAGGCGGCGGTCTTCATGCTGAGCAGCACTTCGAATATCACCGGCACCTCAAGCCTGGCGACGTCCTGAGCGCGGAGGTAAAGCCGGGCAAGACCTGGGAGAAAGAGAGCAAGCGGGCGGGCAAGCTGCTGTTCAGCGAGACGATCACCGAGTACCGCGATCAGAACGGCGAGCTCGTGATTACCGCCCGCGGTGTGGGTGTGCGCACCGAGCGCCCGGTGGATCGATAGGAGGTAGACATGGCATTGAATGCAAGTGACCTGAACGCCGGCGACACCTACACCGAGTGCCTCGTCGAGAACTTGAGCCGCACGCAGATCGTCATGTATGCCGGGACGTCGGGAGACTACAACCCCCTCCACTCGGATGAGGTGTTCACGACCCAGATCGCCGGTTACCCGTCGGTGTTCGCGCACGGGATGCTGACCATGGGGATGACCGGCCGGATGCTGACCAACTACGTGGGTGACGGACGGCTGACCAAGTACGGCGTGCGCTTCACCAACCAGGTCTGGCCGGGCGACACGCTGAACGCGACCGCCACGGTGGACGAAGTGGCCGACGGCATCGTGAAGCTCAATGTGGAGACCACCAACCAGGGCGGCACCGTGGTGCTGTCCGGCTACGCGGAAGCCCGCGTCGACTGATCCGGGCCCGCTAGCGAGCCCGCCTGCCTACGCTGATGCCGGGAAGGGGTTCGCTCGCGTTCACCACTTCTCCAGGGAGGTGCGCACGTCCACCTCGAACGTCCAGGCGTTGCGGGGTTGGCGGTACAGGTAAGCGAAGCCGTCGACGATCCCCTCGATTCCGATCATCCCTTCCGGCCCGAGCTTCTCCGCATACTCCGGGAACGCCTTGATGATCTTGTCGCCGGCGATGGGGCCGTCGATGACCACGTGGCCGACGTGGACGCCGTCCTCTCCGTACTCCTTGGCCATGGCCTGGGCCAGATTGCGTAGCGCTCCCTTGGAGGAGTTGAACGCGCCGAACCTGGCTCGCCCGCGCAGCGAAGCGCTCGCGCCGGTGAACAGCAGGGTGCCGCCACCCGCTGGAACCATGCGGCGAACGGCCTCCCGGCCGAATAGAAAACCGCCAAAGCAGCCCACGCGCCAGCTGTTCTCGAAATAGTCGGCTTCCATGTCGATGATGCGCCCGGGCGTGTTGTTGCCGGCGTTGTAGACGGCAAGTTCCAGATCCTCACCTGCCTGGTCGAACAGGGCCCGGACGTCGTCCTCTGAAGTGGCGTCCGCCACCACGGCGGTGGCGGCGCCGCCCGTGGCGCAGATGTCCTCGGCCACGGCCTCCACCGACTCGGCCGTTCGGCCGGCGACCATCACGTGCAGGCCCTCGGCGGCGAATCTTTTGCACAGCTGGGCGCCGAGCCCGCGGTCGGGGCCTACGCCCAGGATGACGGCTGTTTTCATGTTCTGGATCTCCTCAAGAGTCTGCAGGCACAACCTGCCGGAACGGCCGGATCGTCACGTTGCCCCAAAGCCCGGCGCGCGTGTACGGATCCTCTCCGTTGAACTGCTGCACCGCATCGGCAGACTCCGCCTCGATGATGAACAGGGAGCCACACATACGCTCGCCGTCGTCACTGAGCATTGGACCGGCGAACCGGATCATCGCCGTCTTGCCACCCACCCACTCCAGATGGTCCGCCCGGTTCGCCAGGCGCAGCGCCTCGCTGTCCGGTTTGTCTTCGCAGATCAGCACGTAGAGCATGGTATCTCCTCAATCAGACGTCAGTAGGGCAGGGCTGAGCGACCCTGCTGTTAAGGTATCCGGCGCGCCGCTTATGGCCGGGTTCAGCCAGCTCGTTCACCGCACCTACGGCGAGCTGCTCGTCGCGCGGTCTCCTGAGCCGGTAGGCGGCGCGGGCATCCTCGGGCATCAATTCGTAAATGGGGGGACCTGGCACCCGGGCGAGTGGCTCCAGAAGACTCTGGTGCTCCGGTGCTAACGGCATTCGTGTCCCCCGTGTAGAATGCGCCCCCAGTTTAAACGGAAAGGTATCTGGAGACACCGGATGACGAGGCTTGATGGCGTGGAAGAGGCGGCGGAGGTCGCCAAGCAGTTTCAGTTTCTCGAGAACACGCTGCTCAAAAACCGCACGCTGACGCTGTTCGGGGAGATCAACAAGGACGTCGCGCAGCGCACGGCGGAGAAACTGCTCGCGCTGGCCTACGAGTCGGATGACCCCATCGTGCTCTACATCGGCTCGCCTGGCGGTCACGTGGAATCGGGCGACACGATCTTCGACATGATCCGCTACATCAAACCCACGGTGAAGACCGTGGGCACCGGCTGGGTCGGGAGCATCGCCACGCACATATACCTCGCGCCCGACCGGGAAGACCGCTTCTGCCTGCCCAACACGCGGTTTCTCATTCACCAGCCGGCAGGCGGCTTCGGCGGTTCGGCGTCGGACGTGGAGATTCACGCCCGCGAGATCGTCAGAACCCGTCAGCGCATCAACGCAATCATCGCGGAGCAGACGGGCCAGCCTCTCGAAAGGGTAGAGGAGGACACCGACCGCGACTACTGGATGAGCGCTGAAGAGTCGGTGGAGTACGGAATCGTGGGTCGAATCATCGCGAGCATCGACGAGCTCGGCTGAAAAAGGCTCCCCAGGGCCGGCGCGCCTGATGCCCGGGCCGGCGGCGGCGTCAGCGGCCGAACCGCTCCAGCCGCTCCTCCAGGTCCGGCCCCCTGCCGGGACTGTTGCGCCGCTCGAACTCCAGGCCATCGGCCAGGGTGTGATTCAGCCCGCCGTTGACGAGCATCTTGTCGGCGCGCAGCGTGAACCACGAGTTGTCCAGGAACGTGCGCGCCATCGCGACGGCTGCCTCGAGCAACTCCTCGTCTGGTACACATCGCACCGCCAAACCGATCGCGGCGGCCTCCTCGCCATCGATGACCCGGCCGCTGTACATGAGCTCCTTGGCGCGCCCCAGGCCGACCCTGCGTGGCAACCGCTGGCTCATTCCCCAGGTCGGTGACATGGCCCATTTGCCGTGCGTGTCCGCTATCTTCGCGCTGCGAGCGGTGATCATCAGATCGCAGGCCAGCGCCAGCTCCAGCGAGCCGGTGTAGCAGTGTCCCTGGACCGCGGCGATGACGGGTTGCGGCAGGGCCTCGATGGCGTCCAGCGTCTCGGCCTGGAAGTGCGGCCCTGGTGCTCGCTCGCCGGCCTGAATGGCTTTCAGGTCATTCCCGGCGGAGAAGGACCTGCCCTCACCGCGCAGCAGCACGCAGCCGACATTGTCGATGTCCCGGGCGATGTCATCCACGTGGCCGCGCAGCTCCACGAACAGGTTTGGGCTCAACGCGTTCAGGGCTTCGGGTCTGTTCAGGGTGAGGATCGCTAGACCCTCGCGGTCGTCACGAAGTACGAGGTCGCTCATGTGTCCTCCGGTTGGCGTTGTCATTGAGCCGCCCGCTCACAGCCCGAGGACCAGCTTGGCGACGATGTTTTTCTGCACCTCATTGGTGCCCCCGGCGATGGAACTCGCGCGGAGGTTGAAGTAGCGCGGCAGAGCGACGGCGCCCTCGGTGGGACCTACCACCGGCACGTTGCTGCCCACCTGTCTGGCTTCCGGTTGGTGGGGTGCGATGTACTGGCCCATGGCCTCGACGGTCAGCTCCGTCAGGCGCTGGCCGATGTCCGCGCCCAGGTTCTTCATGATCGAGGACTCGGCTCCGGGGTTCTGGCCCTTGGACAGCGCGGCCATGATGCGGAACTCGGTGTACTGAATGGCTTGCAGTTTGACGTCGGTTTCGTCCAGGGCACGCTTGAAATCGGGGTCCTCGGCCAGGGAGGCGCCATCGGCAGCGATCTGCCCGGCCAGGTTGCGAACCCGGGTCAGGGCGGTCCGATACGCGGCGCTGCCACCGCCACCGCGCTCGAACTCGAGCAGGTACTTGGCGACGGTCCAGCCGTCGTTCTCCTCGCCGACGCGATTGGCCTTGGGTACCCGGACGTCGTCGAAAAACACCTGATTGACCTCGTGAGTACCGGATGCGAACACGATGGGCTCCACGCTGATGCCCGGCGTATCCATGTCCAGCAGCAGAAACGTGATGCCCTGCTGCGGGCGTCCGCCGTCGTCGGTTCTGACCAGGCAGAACATCCGATTGGCAAAGTGCGCGTGGGTGGTCCAGATCTTCGTTCCGTTGAGGACGTAGTGATCGCCGTCGTCGTCCGCCCTGAGCTTGAGCGAAGCGAGGTCCGAGCCGGAGCCGGGCTCGGAGTAGCCCTGGCACCAGTAATCCTCGCCCGAGAGTATCCGCGGGAGGTAGTAGGCCTTCTGGGCTTCGGTGCCGTAGCCGATCAGCATCGGACCGCACATCCCCAGGCCCATGGGCGCAAGAGAAGGTGCTCCGGCAAGCGTGGTCTCCGTGGACCAGATGTATCGGCGCGTCAGGTCCCAGCCGGTGCCGCCGTACTCCCGCGGCCACGCTGGCGCGACCCAGCCCTTGGCATGCAGTATGCGGTGCCAGCGGATGTTGTGCTCGTAGTCAAGGAAGATCCCGGGACAGAACCGCTGGGCGTCGCGCAGATCGTCGTCCAGGGCTTCGTCGAGAAAAGCCCGAACCTCGTCGCGGAAGCCTTCGTGCTCCGCGCTGAATGAAATGTCCATTAGCTGCTCCCGGAAACGCGCCGGACGGCCGCTTCCAACTCGAACACATGGGCGTCCTGGGCGTCAAGGTGACGCAGCGCTTCGGCCAGGTCGAGCAGGTAGTCGACGTTGCGACCGCTGGGCCCCGCGCAGTAGCTGATCTGGCGGGCCATCTCCCCGAGCGGGGCCGGCCCGAGAAAGGCGTGATTGTCCGGGGGCGCGATGTAGACCACGCCCTTGGTGTCGGGCGCAGGGTTCCCGCGCGAGAAATGCAGGTCCACGTCGAAGCGCTCGTAGCCGTTCTTCTCCCGCTGGTCCAGAGCCGCGAAAATGGCCTCCACGTCTTTCGTGTCCACCAGATAGGCCATCCCGTCGCAGTGACCGCCGGACTCCTCGATCAGGGTCACCACCCTGCCGGGTCGGTTGGGAACCCCGCGATGGTCGTGGGAGCCCTGCCAGAAGCGGCGCTCCCAGCCGTGGAGGCGGGCGGGACGCCGCTCAACGTAGGCGATGTCCGGACGCCATATCAGGGAGCCGTAGCCGAACAGCCAGACGTTCATCCGGCGGTGCGCTCGGTCAGGCCAGACCTTTCGAGATCGAGAAGGCTTTGCTCACCTCAGCCTGGAGCGAACCGTCCGACAGGTAATCGGCGGCCGTCAGGGCCAGCGCTTTGGCGCCGTCGATAGCCGCGGCGTCGCCCTGCTCGGACCGTGCCCACTTGGCGAACTCCGGGTTGTGAATCACCACGTTGGGGGGCGCGCAGGCCAGCATGGGATGGATCGAAGGAACCCGGTAGCTGACGTTGCCCATGTCGGTGCTGCCCGCACCGCCCAGGGAATTCGGCTTCAGAAACTCTCGGCCCAGACCCTCGCCGTGGGCCTGAAAGCGGTTTGCCAGGGGCCAGTTGGTGTTCAGATCCAGATAGTCGACGTTTGCCCAGTTGACCTCCACCTCGCAGCCGCTTCCCTTGGCGCCGGCTTCGAAGCAGGCCTGTACCCGGGGCTTCAAGCGAGCAAGATCCTGCTCGTTGGCCGCTCTCACGTAAAACGCGCCGGCGGCGCGGTCTGGCACGATGTTCGGTGCCTGGCCGCCTTCGGTGACGATGCCGTGGATACGCTCGTGATCGCGGATGTGCTGGCGCAGGTTGGAGATTGCCTGGTAGGCGAGCAGGATGCCGTCGAGGGCGTTGATGCCGCGATGGGGCATCGCCGAGGCGTGAGCGGACCGCCCGTGGTAGATCACCTCCACCTCGGCGACGCAGATGCAAGGCATGGTGGCGAGATTGACGCCGGCAGGATGGATCATCATTGCCGCGTCAACGCCGTCGAAAGCGCCTGCCCGCGCCATGAGCTCCTTTCCGCCTCCGCGCTCCTCTGCCGGCGTCCCGATGAGCCGCACGGTTCCGGGCAGTGAATCTTCCACCGCCTTGAGGCCCAGAGCGGCGCCTAGCGCCGAGGTCGCGATGAGGTTATGCCCGCACGCATGGCCGATGCCGGGCAGAGCGTCGTATTCCGCGAGGATCGCCACGGTGGGACCGGACGTGCCCCCGCCGAAGCTGCCTTCGAAGGCGGTTTCCAGGGTGAAGACGCCTGTTTCCACCGGAAGCTCGAGGCGCCGCGCGGTGCTCGCCAGCAGCGCGCACGCATCGTGCTCCTCGAAAGCCAGCTCCGGGTTGGCGTGAATCGCATGAGACACGGCGAGCAACTCGTCGGTGAGCTCATCAATGCGGTTGACGATGGCCTGCTGTGTTTCGTCCATATTCCGATCAGGTCGATATAATGCGCCGCAGTATGGGGCATACGGCGGCACGCCTCCAGAGGCCGCCCCGCCAGCCCTCAACACTGGGAGGGGAGATATCCGTGGCGTACGACTACGACCTGCTCGACGTGGACATTGATGGGCGCGTGGCCACGGTCACCGTCAGCAATCCGCCCATCAATCTCATCAGCGTGCCTCTGTATCTGGAGCTTGCGAGGCTGGGCGCTGAGCTGCGTAGCGACCCGGATCTGACGGTGGTGGTGATGAAGAGCGCGGATCCCGACTTCTTCCTCGCGCACTTCGACGTGGAAGCCATTCTTTCGTTTCCGGTGGACGGCGAAGCGCAGCGTTCCGAAGAGCTTTCGGAGTACCACGTCATGTGCGAGCGCTTCAGAACCATGGACAAGGTGACCATCGCGCAGATCGAAGGTCGCGTCGGCGGCGGTGGCAGCGAGCTGGCATCGAGCTTCGACATGCGTTTCGGGGTCAGGGGACGGACGAAGATCAACCAGATGGAAGTGCCGCTGGGCATTCTCCCCGGCGGGACCGGAACCCAGCGGTTGCCTAGGCTCGTGGGCCGGGGACGCGCGCTGGAAATCGTGCTGGGCGGCGACGATCTCGACGCCGAGACCGCCGAGCGCTGGGGATATCTGAACCGCATCTTTGAGCCGGACGAGATCGGCGAGTTCGTAGACGCTCTTGCCCGTCGAATCGCCTCGTACCCGGTGGAGGCGGTGCGGCTGGCGAAGGAGGCAGTGCTGGGGGCAGAGTCGCCCGTTCACCATGGGCTCGCAAGCGAGGCCTACCTTTTTCAGCGGCTGCTGCGGACCCAGGGCGCCCAGCACAACATGCGCCGGTTCCTGGAAATTGGCGGGCAAACCCGGGAGGGCGAGCTTCGAATGGGAGAGCTGTGTGCCGAGCTGGGTAAGGAATCGCAATGAAGTCGTGTCGGCAAACGTCAGCTTAGCGGGGGATGCCAGCTTGAACCGCCGGTGGGGCCGGGGCGCTCTCTTATCCGTGCTCGGGTCCGCCGTCCTGTGGAGCGCGTGTGTTGCTGCGGATCAGGGTAGCGGCTGGTACGCCGGCGTGGGGATCGGCTGGAACCATGCAGAGAACATGAAGCTTCGCGAGCTCGACGGCGTCGTCGACTACGACTTCGGCGCGCCGGTGTGGTCGGCGGCGTTGGGCTGGGCGTTCGCGTCCGACTGGCGCGTGGAGATCGAGGCATCGCGCCAGAACAATGACGTGGAGATCGTCTCGTTTTCAGGGCCGAGGCCCGCGCTCGATCCCGAGCCGAGCAATGCCTTTTCTGCCACTACCCTGGCCATCAATGCGGTGCGCGAGTTTGCGGTGGGAACGGACTTTCGTCCGTATCTCGGTGTCGGGGTCGGAATGGCCTGGACCGAGCTCGACATCACCGATGGCAGCATCGAGGCGCAGATAGATCCGGAGCCCAGGGACCCGTTCGTGGACGATCGGGCCACGAGCTTCGCGTTTCAGCTGATCGGGGGAATCAGCCTGCCGCTGACCCCGAGTATGGATCTGGGGGTCGAGTACCGATACTGGCAGGCGCCATCGCTGCAGCTGAAGGACTTCAGCGGACAGAAGCTCGATACGGAGCACGCCGTCCACTCGGGCTGGGTGCAGCTCCGCTACCGCTCGGGGGGTGCCGAGCGATCCTGGCCCGCGGCTTCGCCCAGGCCCTCGCCCCGGGGTTTCTACCTCACCACCTTTGCGGGCGCCGGTTTCTCCGTGGACGTCGAGATCGATCCGGGTCAGGCAAATTTCGATGCCCTGGACGTGGGCCCGGTGGCGGCGCTCGGCATTGGGTACGCGCTGAACCGGCGCTGGCGCTTCGAGCTGGAGACCGCCTTTCGGAAGAACGAGGTCGAGCTTCTCGATTTCGGTCTCAGGTTCGGATCCAAGCAGGGTTCTGGCCGAGTCCGCTCAACCAGCCTGCTGGCGTCCGGCACCTACCAGCTCTGGCCCGGTGCCAGAACCCGGCCTTATCTGGGGGTCGGCGCCGGGCTCGTGTGGGCCGACTACGACGTCAGCATGCTCGATGAGCTGTTCGTGGATGACGAGGATCAGGGGTACGCCGTGGAGTTTCGCCTGGGCGCAGATGTCAGCGTCTCACGCCGGCTGACCGTCTCGGCGGAATATCGGTACTGGATTACGAGCGATCTTGAAATGACGGGCCCGGACGGCGGCCCGGTGGAAGCGTACCAGCAGACCCACTCGATGATGGTGGGCCTGCGATACGCCCTGGGCGCGGGACGCTCAGCAGGCTTCTCCCGGCGTTAGTCGCCGTCCGCTCAATCGGCGGCGAAGTTCAGCCGCGCGCACTCGGCCATGAAGCGCACGGCTTCCTCGTCCCCGGATATCGTCAGACCGGTCAGGCCGGAATCCTCCCAGTCCCGGAAACGTCCGGCGATCCGATCCTTGGGGCCCACGAGGGCGCCCTGATCGACGAATTCGTCGGGCACGGCGGCGATGGCCTCCTCCTTGCGCTTTGCCAGGTAGAGTTCCTGGATGCGCTCCGCGGCATCGCCGTAGCCTCGCCGGATCATCATCTCCTTGTGGAAGTTCTTGGTCTTGTGGCCCATGCCGCCAACGTAGAGCGCGATGCCGGGCTTGAGCCGATCCAGAGCGCCTTTCACGTCGTCGGTCACCTGAACCGAGGTTCCCGCCTGTCGCTCGAACTGATCCGGCGTCTTCCCCCCTTTCGCGAGGCCCTCGCCGATCCAGTCGTCGTAGAGCGATGAGGTCTCGGGCACGAATCCCAAAGGCAGCCAGCCGTCGGCGATCTCGGCCGTCAGCCGCACCGTGGACTCCATGCCGGTACCCAGGAAGATGGGTATGTCCGGGTTCATGTGGAGAATCGACTTCAGCGGCTTGCCGATGCCGAGCGCGCCTTCTCCCGTGTAAGGCAGGCTGATCTCCTTGCCTTCGTGGGTGACGGGCTCTTCCCGGGCGAAGATCTTCTTCATGATGGCGACGTAGTCCTTGATGCGGTAGTAGGGCCGTCCCCAGGGCTGCCCGTACCAGCCCTCCACGATCTGCGGACCGGAAACCCCGATGCCGCAGATGGCCCGATTGCCTCCCGCGAGCTGGTCAAGGGTGGCGAACGCCATGGCGGCGTTGGCCGGTGTGCGGGCGGCGAGCTGAATGACCCCGGTGCCGAGCCGGATGCGCTCGGTGTGGGCCGCGATGTAAGCCAGGGGAGTTATCGCATCGGAGCCGTATGCCTCTGCCGTCCAGACGGAGTCGTAGCCCAGCCGCTCGGCCAGCTGGACCTTCTTCAGCGGGATGTTCAGATATGCGCCCGAGTACCCGAGGGACAGTCCCAGTTTCATCGTCAGCTCCTGCGCAAGGTTCGGTTCGAGCTTAACCCAAGTCGAGGCCGCGCGCCGGGCTCCGCCGTCCGACGCGGGACGGCCCGAACGGCTAGACTCCCCGGCATCGAATTGAAGGTCGTATCGTCATGAGCCACATCACCACCACCTTTCTGCGCGGCCTCGGGGTCGTTCTGCCGCTGTCGCTGACCATCTGGTTCGTCGTCTGGCTGGCCGTTGCGACGGAGTCGCTGCTGCGCTCCGCGTTCCTGGTCATTCTGCCGGAGGACTTCTACTTGCCGGGTCTCGGCCTCGTGTTCGGCATCGCGTTGGTCTACGCCGTGGGCGTGCTCGCTCAGGTCTTTTTCCTGCAGAGCATCTGGCGGCACGTCCGGAATCTGCTCGACCGAATTCCGCTGGTCAAAACGGTGTACACCGCCATCAGCGATTTCTTTCAGTTCTTTTCCAGCGGGCCGGCGGAGGGGGCGGCAAGGGTGGTGAGCGTGGACGTTGCCGAGGACGTCTCGGTCATCGGCTTCGTCACCGGCGCCTCACCGGCGTTCATGGGCGAAGACGGCGGCCGGCGCATCGCCGTCTACTTTCCCATGAGCTATCAGATTGGCGGCTACACGCTGATGGTCCCGGAAGATCGGGTCTCGCCCCTGGACATCGGCGTCGAGGACGCCATGCGGGTGGTGCTGACGGCCTCCGTGCGCAGCAGACGTTGATCACCCGACGGTGCCGGCGAACGACCAGGCGGTGAAGATGAGGGCGAGGGCCGCTCCGCCCGCCAGATACTGTCCGGAGACACCGAGGCGGCGGATGTCCAACGCCGCGGCGGCGGTTCCAAGAACGGCCCCGGCCGCAAAGCCGGTGAAGTGCGCGACCACGTCGGTGTTCTCACCACCGGTGCCCGTGAACGCCAGCAGGGCGATGCCGGCGAATATCGGAGCGAGGCTGCGGCGCCAGTCGCGGTTCCGGTAGTACCCGCGGCGCCACACGAAGGCCGCGCTGACGCCGAGCGCGCCGAAGCTCGCGGTGGAGGCGCCAATGGAGCTGAACGCGTCCGGCTGGATCCACGCGTTCAGGGCGTTGCCGAGCGCGCCGCTGGCAAGAATGAGAAGCCAGCCGAACCCGGAGCCCAGATAACGGCCGACAAACAGGCCGAACAGCGACCCGAAGAGGGAATTGGCCACGATGTGGCCCAGGTCGCCGTGCAGGGTTAGGGCCGTGACGCAGCGCCACCACTCGCCGGCGGCCACGAGGCCTGCCTGAAGGTGTCCGGCTTCGCGCCAGTCCCAGCCGAACGCTTGATTGGCCTCTAAAGAGGGCTGCAGCCAGATCACCAGCAGATAGCCGAGCACGCCCACCCATCCGCTGTCCATGGTGGGCACCCCGGCACGCGTCCCCGGCAATGGTCGGTTTTCCTGCCGATAGCTCTCCAGCTCCGCCATGGCCTGGGCCAGCTGCGCAGGAGGGACCAGCAGCCGGGAGGAGCGGCCGCAGAGCTCGATGCGGTGCTCGATGGCCACGGCGGTCAGAACGAAGCCGGCTTCCTTCATGGCGGCGCGGGGCCCTTCAAGAACGCATGGCCAGTCGGTGGTGTCGAGCTCGTCGTTCACGCTGCGAACCCTTCAGGTGCGGGGAGCCAGGTCGCGCATGGCCTGATCGGTGGTGAAGTAGACGCTCCCCGCCAGGGCCGAGATGAAGTCGGTGGCCGCCAGCTGTTCCATTACGGGTCCCTTCACCTCTGAAAGGTGCAGCGTGATCCCCATGTCGGTCAGGTTCTGATTGATGCGATAGAGCATCTCCAGGCCGCTGACGTCGATCATGTTGATCGCGCTGCAGACCAGCACCAGGTGCTTGGTGGCGGGCCTCCGATGCACGACCTTGAGAAGCTTGTTCTCCACCTGATTGGCATTGCCGAAGTAAAGGTTCTCATCGACACGCACGGCCGCCACGTGGTCAAAGGTCTTCACCGGGTAGCGTCGGGCAGAGCGGAACTGCTCTGAATCGCCCATCCGGCCCACCACCGTCACGTTGGGACGGCTGGACTGCCGGACGAAGAAGGCGATGGAAAGCGCGACGCCGGTGATCAGCCCGGCCTCCACACCAAAGACCAGCACCGAGATCAGGGTCACCACCTGGGTGACGCTGTCCTCCCGGTGGATGCGCCAGTGGCTCCTGAAGCTTTTGAAGTCGAGCAGGCTGGTGACCGACACGATGACGATCGCGGCGAGTGCCGCATGGGGGAGGTAGGCAAAGAGCGGGGTGAAGAACAGCAGGGTGAGAACGATCACCGCTGCGCAGACCAGGGAGCTCACGGGTGTTCTCGCGCCGGTCTGGTAGTTGACGCTGGAGCGCGAGAAGCTTCCGGCCACCGGGTATGCGCCGGTGAACGCCGCGCCGATGTTGGCCGCGCCCAGGGCGATGAGCTCCTGGTGCGCGTTGATCCGCGATCGCTGCCGCGTCGCGATCATGGTCCCGATGGAAAAGCTCTCGACGTAGGCGACCACCGCGATCATCGCCGACGATGGGGCGAGGTCGACCCACATGTCCCAGTCGTACGGCGGGACGGTGAGCGATGGCAGACCACTGGGGACCAGGCCGATGGTCGCGACCCCTGCCGCGCCGTTCAGGTCCCATCCCCAGACGATGATCACCGCGCCCGAAGCCACCAGCAGAGGGCCCAGCCGGGCGATCAGCTGCCGGTCGCCCAGGCTGAAACCCAGCGAGCTCACCAGGAGCTCGGCGAAGGGTACTCCCAAGCGTCGCACCAGCCACAGCGCCACAACGCAGCACACGCCCATGATCGTCGTCGTCGTGTGCATCTCGCTGAGGTTCGAGACGAGCTGACCAAGGCGCTCCACCGGATTCCGGCTGCCGTCTTCGGCAATGCCCGTGAAAGCGTTCAGCTGGCTGACGATGATCAGCAGCGCCGCCGCATTGACGAAGCCGACGATCACCGGATGGCTCAGGAGATTGACGATGCCGCCCATCTTCCAGAGCCTGAGCAGCCAGAGAAAGATGCCGGCCTGCAGGCCGAGAACGGACGTGATGCTCAGGTAGGACTCGTTGTAAAGCGGGGCGTGCTCGCCCACCGCGGCCGCGACCATCAGCGCTGCCACCGCAACGGGTCCCACCACCAGGTGCCTGGAGGAACCCAGAATCGCGTAGATCACCATGGGGATCAGGCACGCGTACAGGCCCGCCTGGGCGGGGAGACCCGCCAGGAAGGCATAGGCGATGGCCTGAGGGATGGTGATGACGCCGACCACCAGCCCTGACGTCAGGTCACGGCTGAAATCCGATCGTCGATAGTGGGTGACCACGTCGAGGATCGGAATGTAGCTGCGCCAGTTTTTGACTCTCAGCTCGAAGTGCACGCGACAAAGCGTAGCAGACGTCATCCGTCGGGGCGGTATTGCTTTTCGCCTGCGAAGCGATAGCCTCGTCGCAAATCCGCCAATTCAAGGAGGGAGGGCATGGCCCGCGATCAGGCGAGCTGGCTGGATCAGGTCGTCGAGAACGTCCTCGACCCCGAGCTGCCCATCTGCGATCCCCATCATCACCTGTGGGACCACCCCGGGAGCCGCTACCTGCTCGATGAGCTGCTTGCCGACACGGGCAGCGGGCACAACGTTGTGTCCACCGTGTTCGTAGAGTGCGCCAGCATGTACCGGGCCGATGGGCCCGAGGCCCTGCAGCCGCTGGGCGAGACGGAGTTCGTCAATGGCGTCGCGGCCATGTCTGCAAGCGGCGCCTACGGGCCTTCCCGGGCTTGCGCCGGCATCGTCAGCTATGCCGACCTGACCCTTGGATCCGCCGTGGGGCCGGTGCTCGACGCGCATATGGCGGCCAGCGAGCGATTCAAGGGCATTCGCCACGCCGCGGGCTGGGATCCCAGCGAGAAGGTGCGCAACTCGCACACCAACCCGCCGCAGGGGCTGTTGCTCGATGACGATTTCCGGGCGGGCTTCGCCGAGCTCGGCAAGCGCGGCCTGAGCTTCGATTCCTGGCTTTATCACCACCAGATCCCAGAGCTTACGGACCTGGCGCGGGCCTTTCCGCACACCACGATCATCTTTGACCATTTTGGTGGCCCGCTTGGCATCGGGCCCTACGAAGGTCAGCGGGACGAGATCTTTGCCGCCTGGCAGCCCGACGTGGCCGAGCTGGCCCAGTGCCGAAACGTGTACGCCAAGCTTGGTGGGCTCGTCATGCCGATCAACGGCTTCGGCTTCCACAAGCGCGAACGGCCGGCCACCTCCGATGAGATCGTGGCGGCGACCGGTCGGTACTACCGCCACGCCATCGACTGTTTCGGCGTGGACCGTTGCATGTTCGAAAGCAACTTTCCGGTGGACAAGCAGAGCTGCTCGTACCACGTGCTCTGGAACGCCTTCAAGAAGATTGTGGCCGACGCATCACCGGCCGAGAAGGCGTCGCTCTTCCACGACACGGCGGTTCGTGCCTACCGATTGGCGTGAGCATCCGAGACGCCGTCTGGCGGGTATTCTCCCGATTCGTGTCGCTGAAGCCGGTGACCATCTTTTTCATGAACCTGGCGACCTGGGTGGACCGACCGCTGATGCGGGCAACCGCGGGGCGCGTTCGCCTGAGCTTCGTCATACCCACCCTGCTGCTGCGCTGCACCGGTGCCCGCAGCGGCCTGCCCCGGGAAGTGCCGCTGCTCTACGTTCCCGAAGGCGATGCCGCGCTTCTGATCGGATCCAACGGGGGAAAGCCCTACGATCCCGCTTGGTGTCATAATCTTCGTGCTCAGAGGCGGGTCAGCTGTCTGCTGGCCGGCCGCGAGGGCACGTTTCGGGTGGAGGAGCTCAGCGGGGCTGATCGAGACGCGGCCTGGGAGGCAGCCGTCGCGATCTACCCCGGATACCGGCGGTACGAGCAGCGTGCCGGCCGGATCATCCCGTTGTTCCGCCTGATCCCGGTCGCGGACGACCAGGCAGCGCAGGCCTGAAAACATATACGGAGGTTGACGATGACGGGCACGAGAGCAATTGGGTTGGCGCTGGGTCTGGTGATCTCGGCGGCGGGGCTGGCGGACGGCATCCGCTCTCCGGCACCCGACGGAGCATCGCTCTACTTCATCACCCCGGCGGATGGTTCCGTGGTGAAAGGGCCGGTCACGGTGAAGTTCGGCCTGACCGGCATGGGCGTGGCGCCAGCCGGCGTCGACGTGCCCAACACGGGCCACCACCACCTGCTGATCAATCTCGAGGAAGCGGTGAATCCCGAGCTACCGCTGCCCGCCACCGATCAGGTGCGACACTTCGGGGGTGGCCAGACGGAAACCGAGCTGAGTCTTCCGCCAGGAACCTACCGTCTGCAGCTCATGCTGGGCAATCATCTGCACGTTCCCCACGATCCCCCCGTGATGTCCGAGGTGATCACGGTCACCGTCGCCGAGCAACCCTGACGATGGCGCGGCGGAGCTCACCGTGACGCTAAAGGTCATCGGCGCTGGCTTTGGCAGAACCGGCACGCTCTCGCTCAAGCTCGCCCTCGAGCGCCTCGGCCTGGACAAGTGTTACCACATGCTGGAGGTCGTTCAGAACGAGGGTCACGCGGCTGCCTGGCTGTCGGCGGCACGGGGTGAGTTTGTGGACTGGGACGCTCTTTTTGCCGGCTATCAGGCCTCGGTTGACTGGCCCTCCTGCAACTTCTGGGAAGCGCAGCTGCAGCACTTTCCCGACGCCAAGGTCATCCTCACCCGGCGCGATCCCGAGCGCTGGTACGACAGCGTCATGAACACGATCTACCCGTCCAGCGTCGCCCGGCGCGAGATGGCCGAGCCCGAAACCCGCGAGCACGTGGCCATGGTGTTCGAGGTGATCTGGGACGGCCTGTTCGACGGGGGCATGGATGACAAAGAGCACGTCATCGCGGTCTACGAAGCGCATAACCAGCATGTCATCGACACGCTGCCGCCGGAGAAGCTCCTCGTCTTCGAGGCCAGCGACGGCTGGCAACCGCTGTGCGACTTTCTCGACCTTCCGGTTCCCGAAGAGCCGTACCCGTGGGTGAATAGCACCGAGGACTTCCGCGCTCGGGTTGCCGCGGCCGGATCGGAGTCCCGGCGGGAGGGCTAGTCGGCGCTTTCGCCTGAGGCGAGCAACCAGCCGAACGTCCACGTCGCGAGCGCCGCCCCGACGAGCTGCGCGGCGATGAATCCGGGAACGTGGTCGGGCTGAATTCCGGAAAAGGTGTCCGTGAACGCGCGCGCGATGGTCACGGCCGGGTTCGCGAAGGACGTCGATGCGGTGAACCAGTAGCCGGCGGTGATGTAGAGGCCAACGGCGAACGCCACCAGGTCGGGACGGGAGCGCAGCACGGCCAGGATCGTCGCCACCAGGCCGAAGGTGGCAACGCCCTCGGCCAGCCACTGACCGAAGCCCGATCGGGCGTTCTCGGATGCCTGAACGATATCCATCCCGAACATCGCGTGAGCTAGCCACACGCCCGCGAGCCCGGCGACGACCTGGGTGACGCAGTAGGCGGTCGCCGCTGATATGGGAATCTCGCGCCGCAGCAGGAAGGTGAGCGTGACCGCCGGGTTGAAGTGGGCGCCGGATACGGGGGCGAACATCAGAATGATGACCACCAAAATGGCGCCGGTGGCGATGGTGTTGCCGAGCAGAGCAATGGCCGTGTTGCCCCCGGAAAGCTGCTCTCCCATGATCCCGGATCCCACGACCGTGGCCAGCAGCAGCAGCGTGCCGATGAACTCGCCGACAAGCCTGCGGGCCATCAAGCGGTGCCTCGGGAGTCCTGGCAGCACTCGTCCGACAGGTAGGTGATCAGCTCATTCATGGTGTGGTAGTTCGCCGTGCAGCGAAGGACGCGACCCTCGCGCGTCTGGGCTACCAGACCATTCTTAACCAGGTGCGCGATGTGATGGGAGAGGGTGGATCCGGGAATGTCCAGGCGCGACTGAAGCTTTCCCACCGGCAGGCCGGGCGGCCCGGCGCGCACGAGCGCCCTGTAGATGGCAAGCCGGGTGCTGTTGCCGAGACTTTCTAGACAGGCAGAGGCGTCGTCGAGTTTCATCAGTGTGCTGCGCGATGCGGTCGAGCCGGGGCAGTTTACGTTATTTCCATGAAGCTAGAAATAACGAAAAGATATTGGCCGCGGGTAGTCATTTCGATTATGATCGAAATATCGAATTAAAGGTATTGATGCAGGAGAATCGCATGCGCCTTCAACTGGCACTGAACGTCGCGGACATCGACGAGGCCGTAAGTTACTACTCCCGGATCCTGGGGGTCGAGGCCAACAAGCGGGAGCCCGGGTACGCCAACTTCGTGGTCAGCGATCCGGCGCTCAAGCTGGTGCTCTTCGAAGCGCCGGGCGCGACCGAGCGCCTGAATCACCTGGGTTTCGAGGCGTTTTCCGACGCGGACATTGAAGCGGCGGCGCAACGGCTCAAGGCCGCGGACGTGGAGTGCGAGGTGCAGTCCGAGGAGGTCTGCTGCTTCGCCAAGCAGAACAAGGTGGTCAGCTACGACCCACAGGGCATGATGTGGGAATGGTACCGGGTCCTCGAGGACTCGCCGACGTTTTTTGCCGAGCCCGAGACCCAAAGCTGCTGCGGCCCCGCCGAGCAGTCGGCGGGCTGAGGTCAGCCGCGTCTGGCGTTGCCGGAGTCCGGGTTGAGCAGCCCGGCGAGCTCATCCCGGGTGACCTGGCGACCGTACTCCGACAACTCGAACCCCTCGGCGTAGCGGGTATCGTCGTCGGCATGGGCGCGGGCGACGGCGGCCGGCCGGCGGGCGTAGAACTCTCTAAGCCAGCCGCGACGGTCGTCTCCAACCTGCATGCCCATGATGTGGGGTAACCACTCGAAAACCTGGGATTCGTGGCACGCCAGCAGGTCCACCACCCGTTCCAGCTCGTCTTCGATGTTGACGAGCAGATCCGGCCGGAACGGAAAAGGGCGGCGGAAGAAGTCGCAGAATCCCAGGATGACGGGGTCCTCGCTGATGACGGGCTCGCCAGGTTCGACGTTGGGCACGCGCAGAAGGAAGCTCGCGTCCTGAACCAGCTGCGCGGCCGCCCTGTGGTCAGGGTGGTAATCGCCGGCGCGATGCGTGAGCAGTACCTCGGGCGCAAACCGGCGCATAGCGCGAACCAGCCGTCCGCGCAAGCGCAGATCTGGCTCGAGCTCGCCATCGGGCGTGTCCCAGATGGTGCACCGTGCGCCAAGCAGGCCGGCTGCGGCCTGCGCTTCGGCAGCGCGGCGTCCGGCCAGGGCGGCGCGATCCATCTCCGCGTGGCCGGCGGAGCCGTCGGTGAGGGTGAGCAGGTGGATGTCGGCGCCCGCCGCCGCAAGCTTTACGAGCAGCCCGCCGGCGTGGAACTCCGCGTCGTCGGGGTGGGCGCAGACGACCATGACCCGCAACGGTTCCGGCATGGCGGCGAATCTCCCTTACAACTCTTACATCATTTTTACATCAACCGTTTGCGTCGTGGATAGACTGGTGATGTTGGGGGTTGGACCCGTTTCGGGCCTTTGTTCTGTGGCTTTGAGAAACGACTTTCGCTGTCTCGTCGGTCGCGATTTCCGCACCGATGAGGAGCTGTATACCGTGGTGGACATCGCCTCGTTGCAGGACTACGTGCTCGTCGAGGCGCGCCGGAAAGCTCGGAGCTTCGACGCCGCTCCCATCTACCGCAAGTTTCCCGTCCGCGAGGTTCTGGACAACCTGGTGGTGGACGAAGAGATCGTCCTCTTCAAGCCAAGCCTCTTCCCCGCGCTTTAGCTTCTTTCAATCGCTCTCCTCGCTTTGTAGAGGGTGGCGGTGCCTGTGACCGGTAGCTTCCTCGAAAAGCCGGGCGATGGCGAGCAGGTCGAGGTCGCCATGGGGCCGGCCGACGATCTGCAGGCCGATGGGCAAGCCGCCCGGCGTGAACCCGGCAGGAACGGAGATCGACGGCAGGTCTGTGACCGTGACGGCGCAGCAGATGGTCATCCAGTCGATGTACGTCTCCATGGCCTGCCCGTTTATTTCCCGCACCCAATCCAGCGACTTGTCGAATGCAGGAACTTGAGCAGAGGGCAGCAGCAGGGCGTCGTAGTCGGCGAAGAATCGACTGACGCGCTGGTAGATGGCCGTGCGGTCCACCTCCGAGCGGATCAGCGCTTCGGCGGTGAGCGCGTAACCCTGCTCCACGTTCCAGATCATGGTGTCCTTCGCGTGGTCCCGCCAGCCCGGCAACGCGCGATCCAGGGCGCGACCGGTCTGTCCCAGGTTGGCCGCGCGCTGGATCTGGAAGACAGACATGCCGCCGCGCAGGTCCGGACAATCGTTCTCGACCCGGCAGCCGAGTTGCTCGAAGGTAACCGCCGCCTGCTCGACCAGGCGGGCGACCCCAGCGTCAACGGGTGCGAAGCCAAGGTCTGCCGACCAGGCGATCTTCAGGCTTTCGCGATCCGGGTGCGGCGGCTCGCGAAAGCACTCTCCCTGCTCCGGGCGGCTCAGCGGGTCGCCTCGCCTGGGACCGGCCTGAACCGAGAGGAGCAGCGCCACATCGTCTACGTTGCGAGCCATGGGGCCGGGGGTGAGCAGCCGCGCAAACCAGCCGAACGGGCTCTCGCCGGGGACGCGGCCAACGGAGGGCCGAAGGCCGACCACGTTGCAGTAGCCGGCCGGGTTCCGCAGGGAGCCGCCCATGTCCGATCCGTCGGCGAGCGGCAGCATTCCCGTTGCCAGCGCGGCGGCGGCTCCGCCGCTGCTGCCGCCGGCCGTTTTTGACGGGTCGTAAGGATTGCTCGTGGTCCCGAACAGGCGATTGAAAGTGTGCGAGCCCAGGGCGAACTCGGGCACGTTGGATTTTGCGATGATCAGGGCGCCCGCCCGCCGCTGTCTCGCGGCCAGCTCCCCATCGAGCTGCGCGACCCGCTCCGCCCACGGGACGAAACCCCAGGTGGTGGGAAAGCCAGCCGCGTCGTGGGTGTCCTTCACGGCCATGGGCAGTCCGTGCAGAGGACCGCAGACCTCGCCGCGGCTGCGCGCCGCGTCTGCCTGCCGGGCCAGGTCGTGAGCGGCTTCTCGGGGCAGAACGTTGACGAGCGCGTTGATCTCCGGATTGCGGGCCTCGATGCGATCGTAGTGCGCGTCCATCACCTCCACGGCGGATGCATCTCCCCGTCGAATCGCCTCGACGAGTTTGGTCGCCGGCAGCCGCGTCAGATCGCTCATTGAGGTATTCTCGATTCGGCAGCCCCCGCCGGCAAGGTCGCGTCGCGGACGCGTGAATGATGGGCGGTTCTGCCGAACTTTTGGTGAAACTCGCCGTATCGGTATGGTTGGTTGAATATAACCACCTGAAAAATATGAATATTTCTATCTGGTCCGACAGTTGCATCGGCATGAGAACCTTTGCAGGTTCGCGCCTGGACTGTCCGGTGAGTTTTGGGCATCGAGGGACGATCCGTCGGGCACCGTAAGGAGACCGCATGCTGAAAATTGCCGCTCTGTCGAAGACCTACCCCAACGGCGTGCAGGCGCTGGACAACGTGGATCTGGAGATCGCCAAGGGTATGTTCGGGTTGCTCGGGCCAAACGGCGCGGGCAAGTCCACGCTCATGCGAACGGTGGCGACGCTGCAGAGCCCTGACAGCGGTTCGATTCACTTCGATGACCTCGACGTGCTGGCGAACCCCACCGCTCTGCGTCGCTTGCTCGGCTACCTCCCCCAGGAGTTCGGCGCTTATCCGCGCACGTCGCCGGAGGCCATGCTCGATCACATCGCAGCACTCAAGGGAATCGGTGGTCGCGGGGACCGCAAAGCTCTGGTGGAGCAGTTACTGGTCCAGACCAATCTCTGGGACGTGCGGAAGAAAAGCATCGACAGCTTTTCCGGTGGGATGCGCCAGCGATTCGGCATTGCCCAGGCACTCATCGGCGATCCCCAGCTGGTGATCGTCGACGAGCCCACCGCGGGGCTCGACCCGGCGGAGCGCAGGCGCTTTCACAATCTCCTGGCCCGAATTGGTGAAGAAGTGGTGGTGATCCTGTCCACCCACATCGTCGAGGATGTGGCCGAGCTCTGTCCGAACATGGCCATCATGGGCGGCGGGCGTATTCTGGTTCGGGGTCAACCGAAAGAGCTGACCGGGCGCCTCGCCGGACGGCTCTGGTCGCGGGTCGTTCCTCGTGATCAGGCGGAAGCGTTGCGGCGCTCCCTGCCGGTGGTGTCGACGCGGCTGGTCGCCGGGCAGGTGGAGCTCAGGGTGCTCTCGGAGCAGCAGCCGGAAGGCGGCCTGTCTGCCGTCGAACCCACCCTGGAGGACGTGTATTTCGCCACGCTGATGAAGCACGGCATGAACCCGGTGGTGGACTGAGGGGAGGCACGATGTTTCTCGAGGTCTTCAAATTCGAAAGCCGGTTTCAGGTCCGCTCACCTTTGTTCCTGACCATTTCCACGGTGTGGTTTCTCATCGGGTTTCTGATCACCGGCAGCGAGTCGGTGAGCGTCGGGGGCGTTGGCAGCAATCTGAACCTGAACGCGTCGTTTGCGCTCATTCAGACCATCACCGTGCTGACCATACTCGGCATGTTTGCGGCGATCGCCTTCGTATCGGGGGCCATCACGCGAGATGGCGAAACCAAGACGGCGGAGATCTTCTTCAGCAGCGGGGTGTCCGAAAGGAGCTACCTGCTCGGACGGTTTGCAGGCGGTTTTGTATTCGCCACCGCCGCGGTGACCGCCGGCGTCGTCGGGACCATGCTTGGCACCTTCATGCCGTGGCTGGATCCGGAGCGCGTGGGCACCTTCACCCTGTCCCCGTATGCCTTCAGCATGCTGGCCATCGTTCTGCCCAACATGTTCGTCATCTGCGCATTGTTCTTCTCCGTGGCAGCGCTGACCCGGTCGATGATGGCCTCCTACGTGGCCGCGCTCGGGTTTCTGGTCTCCTTCGCCGTGATCGGCGGCGCGACCGATCCGGAGAACATCAGATTTTTGGCCCTCGGAGAACCGTTCGGGCAGGTGGCGCTGGGTGAGATCACCCGTTACTGGACGGTGTTCGACCGGAACTACCGCATCCCCGAGCTCACCGGGACGCTGCTCCTGAACCGGCTGATCTGGGTTCTCGTCGCCGTGGCCGTGCTGGGCATCACGGCTGCCCGATTCGCCTTCGAGCTGAAGGCGTCGCGTCGGTTCTGGCGGCGGCGTCGGCTCGCCCGTTCAGCAACGACCCCGGCGCGACGTCGGGTGGATCCGGCTGCCCTTGGGAGCGCCGGGATGATTGCCAGCCTCGTCTCGCAGATACGCATGGATTTCCGGGGAATCATCCGGAGCGTTCCGTTCTACGTGCTGCTAGCGTTCGGAATGCTGAACGTGATCGGCGGATTCTACGGGGCCGTGAGCCAGTGGTACGGGACGGAGGTGTACCCGGTCACCCGAATCATGGCTCAGGTCGTCGGTAGCACCTTTGCCTTCGTGGTTCTGCTGATCCTCATCTACTACTCCGGAGAGCTCGTGCATCGCGAGCGGCAGAGCGGCGTGGCCGCCTACCTCGACGCGGCGCCATTTTCGAACGGGGTCATGATTCTGTCGAAGATCGCAAGCCTGTGGTTGGTGATCAGCCTGTTGTACCTGGTCGTGGTGCTTGCCGGCATGATCGTCCAGGCGCTCAACGGGTACCGGGAGTTCGAGCCGCTGCTTTATGTCACCAGCGTGTTCGGCGTGATCGGCGGTTCGTTCTACCTTTGGGCGGTGCCCGCGGTGCTCATCCAGTCGCTGACGTCGAACAAGTTTTTCGGCATGGTCGCGCTGCTGGTGATCTTCCTCGGCCTGACGACCCTGGAGGGCTTCGGCTTCGAGCACATGCTCTACACCTTTGGCCTTCCGGCCGCACCGTATTCGGACATGAACGGCTACGGGCACTTCGTCCCTCGGATCGTCTCAGCGTTTGCGTACTGGGCGAGCTTCTGCTTCATCCTCGCGCTGGTCGCCCACCTGGTCTATCCCCGTGGCCTGCAGACGGCGGCCGAGAGGTTGGCCACGGCCCGGCAGCGTCTGACCGTCCGGGTCGGCGCCGGGGTCGCTCTGGCCGCGATCGCTTTCTGCAGCCTTGGGGGCTGGATCTTCTACAACACGAACGTCCTGAACGAGTACCTGACCGACGACGACCTGGAGGAAGCTCAGGCAGATTACGAGAAGGCTTACCGACAATACCGCGAGCTAGAATTACTGCAGGTCGTGGATCTGAGTCTGGCCGTGGACATCTTTCCCGATGAACGCCGCCTCGAGTCCCGGGGCACCGCCCGGCTGCAGAACGCCAACGATGAGCCCCTAAGCGACGTGCACCTCACGCTTGCGCCGTGGCTCGAGATCAACGAGCTCAAGCTCGAGGGGGCCAGGCTCGTCGCGGAAGACCAGCGCCTGGGCTACTACCAGTACGTCCTCGACAAGCCGTTGCCGACGGGCGCGGAGACGCTGCTCTCCTGGGACCTTTCTTGGATCAACGAAGGGTTTCCGAACTCGGGCGCGACCACCCGCGTGGTTGGCAACGGCACGTTTGTCGACAACTCGGAGATCGCGCCCCTTTTCGGCTACGACACCGGTCGCGAGCTGGATGACAACAACGACCGTCGAGAATACGGCCTGCCGCCCGTGGAGCGGCTTCCCAAGCTGGGAGACCCGGATTGGCTGGGGACAAACCAGCTCGGCGTCAGCGTTCGCAGCGACTTCCGCGCGGTGGTCAGCACGTCGACCGACCAGATCGCCGTGGCGCCGGGTTATCTCCAGCGGGAATGGGTGGAAGGCGATCGGCGCTACTTCGAGTACGCGATGGATGAGGCGATCTGGCCCTTCGTGTCGTTCTCGTCCGCGCGCTACGTCGTGGCTCGTGACAAGTGGGAGGACGTGAACATAGAGGTCTACCACGACCCCAAACACCCCTATAACGTCGACACGATGATCACCGCGACGAAGAAGTCGCTGGACTACTTCACGCGGGAATTCTCCCCATATCAGTACCAGCAGTTCCGGATCCTCGAGTTTCCGGCCTACGCTTCGTTCGCGCAGTCGTTCCCTAACACCATTCCATACTCCGAGGGCATTGGGTTCATCGCCGATCTGCGGGATCCTGCGGAGATTGACTATGTGTTCTACGTGACCGCGCACGAGCTCGCGCACCAATGGTGGGCGCACCAGGTGGTCGGAGCGCAGATGCAGGGAATGACCGTCATCGTCGAGACCCTGGCTCAGTACTCGGCGCTGATGGTGATGGAACAGGAGTACGGTCCCGCGCGCATGCGCCGTTTTCTCAAGTACGAGCTGGACAACTATCTGCAGTCGCGCGGTGGCGAGCTGATTGAGGAATTGCCGCTGCTGTACGTGGAGAATCAGGGGTACATTCATTACCGCAAGGGCAGCGTCGTGATGTACGCGTTGAAGGACGCGATCGGTGAGGATGCCGTCAATGCCGCGCTTCGGAGCTTCATTGCGGAGTACGGTTTCAAGGAAGGCGTCTTTCCCACCTCCAGGGATCTGGTGGACGAGTTCCGTGCGGTGGCGGGTCCGGAGCACCAGCCGCTCATCACGGATCTGTTCGAGCGGATCACGGTCTACGACCTCGCGGTGGCGGACGCATCTGTGGCCGAGACCGACGGCGGCTACGACGTGACCATCACCGTCTCGGCTCGGAAGCTTCATGCGGACGGCGATGGCAGGGAAACCGAGGTGCCGCTCAATCAGATGTTCGATCTGGCCATCTTCCCGGGAGGATCTGAAGACCTGGGAGACGACGATCTGCCCGATCCGCTGCTTGCCGAGAGGCGCCAGGTGGTGTCGGGAGAGCAGACGTTCACGGTTCGCGTGGAAGAGCGTCCCGAGCGGGTGGGGATCGATCCGTATAACAAGATGATCGACCGGAACCCCGATGACAACCTGCGTTCGCTCTAAGGCGTGGCGGCGGTAAGGGCGTCCAGCGACCACACGGTCACGCTCGGCGGGCGTTTCAGGTAGAGCCCCCCGCCCACGTTGACCAGGTTCCGGTGCAGCCGTCGCCGGTACCAGGCCGCGGGTCGTGAGTGCTGGGACAGGTCTGTGCGGCCGCGATCGCACAACGCTAGGTCCTCCTCGGTCAGCACGCCGAGGAAAAGCGCGGCGCCGGTCAGCGACACCAGGTTGCGCAGGGCCTGATGGCACTCCGCGTCGTCGAGGTAGGCGAGGACGTCGTTGCAGACGACGAGATCGAATTCTTCCTCCGCGTGGAAATCCACGACGGATCCCTTAAGCCACCCATGGTGGCGGCACAGGTAGTCGCTGACCTCCACGCCGGCGAGCCGGGCCCGGGGAAAGTGCTTGCCCAGAGCGCGCAGCAGGGTGCCCGTTCCGCAACCGACGTCTACGATGCTCCGGGGCCTTAGCTCCAGATAGTTCAGGTAGGCCGCAAGGAAGGCCGCCTGGCGCCTGATAGCCGCCGGGCTCGTCACTCGGGTCCTGGCGTTCCGGTAGTAGCGGTCGTAGTAGGCTTTGTCGAAGGCTCGGGGCATGGCGCGCTCGCAATCACTCAGGCGTCAGCCAGGGTAAACAATGCCGTACGTGCTGGGCCAGTGGCGGGGGTGGCCTTGAGGCAGCACCTGTGGTTCTGAGGTAAGCTCGGCTTCCGCTGTGTGTCAGGAAAGCAAGTCATGACCGACGTCGTCGCCGAACTCATCGAAGCCCTGGGGGAAGACTGCGTTCTGACCGGGGAGGACGTGCACAACCGTCAGGCGGGCATATGGCGCTCGGATACGATTCAGGCTAAAGCGCTTCTGCGGCCCAGGACCACGGCTGAAGTCAGCCGCGCCCTTGCGATCTGCAACGCCCACGGCCAGAGCATCGTGCCTCATGGTGGGCTGACCGGCCTGGTGGAGAGTGCGATCACGAGCCCGGATGACGTCGCGCTCTCTCTCGAACGGATGAACCGGATCGAGGAAATCAATCCGGTGGATCGCACGATGGTAGTTCAAAGCGGCGTGATACTGCAGGTGCTCCAGGAGGCTGCCGAGGAGCACGATCTCATGTTCCCTCTCGACCTGGGCGGGCGCGGCAGCTGCACGATCGGCGGTAACATCTCCACCAACGCGGGCGGGAATCGGGTGATTCGCTACGGCATGACGCGGGACATGGTGCTGGGGCTGGAAGCGGTGCTCGCCGACGGCACGGTGCTCTCCAGCATGAACCAGATGATCAAGAACAACGCCGGCTACGACCTGAAGCAGCTGTTCATCGGCACCGAGGGAAGCCTCGGTGTGGTGACCCGGGCGGTGCTGCGGCTTCGGGAGCAGCCGACTTCCCGTTCGACCCTGCTGGTTTCGCTGGACGAGTTCACGAACCTGGCGCGGTTCCTTAAGCACATGGACGCGGCCCTGGGCGGGACGCTTTCCGCCTTCGAGGTCATGTGGAACAACTTCTATACCCTTGTTACCACGCCGCCGGCGGAGAATCAGGCGCCGATACCCCGGGACTATCCCTACTACGTGCTGGTCGAGGCCATGGGCAGCGATGATGCCGCGGTGGAAACCGCGCTAGCCGAGGCTTACGAAGAATCTCTCATCACGGATGCGGTCATCGCGCAGTCGGAAGCCCAGCGCCTGCAGCTTTGGGCATTGCGCGACAGCGTCGAGCACACGGCTCGCTACGCGCCGATCTACACCTTCGACGTGAGCCTGCGCGTCTCCCACATGGAGGCATACCTGGCAGAGGTCAATGGCCGCCTCGAAGCGCGCTACGACGACGTCAACAATTTCACGTTCGGCCACATGGGAGACGGAAACCTGCATCTGGTGATTTCCGTCGGGCAGGGTGGTCCCGAGACGCGCAAGGCGGTCGAGGCGTGTGTCTACGAGCCGCTCGCGGCGATCCAGGGCTCCGTCTCTGCTGAGCATGGCGTGGGTCTGGAGAAGAAGCCCTACCTTGGCATCTCACGCAGCGAGCAGGAGATCGAGCTCATGAGGACGATCAAGCGCGCGCTGGACCCCAACGGTATTCTCAATCCCGGGAAGATTTTCGACGGCGCGTCGGTGAACGAAGCGGCTGCATGACCGACCTTCACTACCTGTCTCTAGCGGGGGTGTGTCGCCGCATGAAGAGCGGCGAGCTCAGCGCGTTGGAGGTGACGGAGTCGATGCTCGGCCGGATCGAAGCCCTCGATTCGGAGCTGCACAGCTTTGCAATCGTCATGGCCGATGACGCCCGGGCGGCGGCCGCCCGACTCGACAAGGCTCGTGCGGACGGTAAGCCTCTGGGTGCCCTGCACGGCGTGCCCGTCGCGGTAAAGGATCTGTTCGATACTCGCGGGGTGGTAACCGCCAGCGGCACCCGGGTCATGGGCGATCGGGTGCCTGAGGAGGATGCCACGGTCGTGCGCCGGCTCAAGGACGCCGGCGCCGTGATCATCGGCAAGACCCAGCTCACGGAGGGGGCTTACGGGACGCATCACCCGGACGTGGACCCGCCCAGGAACCCATGGGAAGGCGGCCACTGGACGGGCGTGTCGTCATCGGGATCCGGGGTCGCGGTGGCGGCCGGTCTTGCCTTTGGCGCCCTGGGCTCGGACACGGGTGGCAGCATCCGCTTTCCCAGCGCCTGTTGCGGGCTCGTCGGTATCAAGCCCACCTACGGACGGGTGAGCCGTCACGGAGCGTTTCCCCTGGCCGAGTCGCTGGATCATGCGGGCCCGATGACGCGCACCGTGGAGGATGCCGGCCGGCTGCTTCAGGTTCTCGCCGGCAGCGATCCCAACGACGCGACCACGCAGCCCGATCCCGTGCCCAACTATGCCGCTTGCGCGGCGGAGAGCCTGCCGGGCCTGCGGGTTGGCGTGGACTGGGACTACGTGTCCTCGGGTGTAGATGAACCCGTGGTGCAGACCATCCGGGACGCCCTCGATACTCTTCGGGATCTAGGGGCCAGCGTGGTCGATACACAGATGCCGGCAAGCGCGGCGACCCTCGTTCGGGGCTGGGGAGTCACCTGCGGAATGGAGTGCGCACGAGCCCACCGCGAGTTCTACCCCGACCGAAAAGCCGAGTACGGGCCTGTGCTGGCTGCGTTCATCGATTACGGGCTGGCAGCTTCCCGGGAGGACTACGGGCTGCTCGAGACCGTCCGCGCGGAGTTTCGCAATGCGCTCAACGGGTGCCTGGAACACGCAGACGTCATCATCGCGCCGTGCATGCCCGAACTGCCGCCCCCGTTGGATGCCCTGGAAGACGAATCCCGACGGCAATCGGGCCGGGCGGATCTCATCACCTTCACCGCGCCCTTCAACTACTCCGGTCACCCGACGATTACCCTGCCGGCCGCGCTGAATCGGGGCGAGTTGCCCAGAGCTTTTCAGCTCATCGCACGGCCCATGGGAGAGCCTACGCTTCTGCGCGCTGGTTCTGCGTTCGAACGATCCGTCGGGCTGAACGAGCACCCGATCCCTTAGGCAGAGCGGACGCCCTCGAAGCGCTGGCCAACGTCACCGGGCGAACCCGTCGACGGCCACATGCCTCGTTGGCTGGCTCGCCCGCGAAGGTCGTAATGCTTCGGTGCGAGTCAGGCGCAGCCGCGCGATCCAGAACGCCGGAACTGCCAGGATGTAAGCGGCGCCGGCTTTGAGCGGGAGGCTGACCCCGAGCGACATTCTCAGAACGAGCTCGATCATTGCCTTTCGCCGCCGGCGCTCATGATCAGGCGTATGTGAACACCCCCTGATCGATGACGGCGTCGCCGTTCTGATTGGTCGTTCTGAACAACGCTTTGCCATCCTCCACTACCCAGATCGAGACCGTCAGCTCGTCCCCGGGGATCACCGGCTTGGAAAACCGGCTGTTCATGCTCTTGAAGCGGCTCGGGTCCCCCTCACATAGGGCATGCAGCAGCGCGCGGCCGGTAAATCCCCACGTGCACAGCCCGTGCAGGATGGGCTTCTCGAAACCGCCGAGGGCGGCAAAGGATGGATCAGAGTGCAGGGGATTGCGATCCCCCGAGAGGCGGTACGTCAGAGCCTGGTCTTCCCGCGTTGCGTAGGTGACTTGCTGGTCGGGCTCGCGATCAGGAAACTCGACTTTCTCGCTGGGCCCTCGATCGCCACCCCAGCCGCCTTCGCCCCGGCAGAAGAGACTGGTGCGGGTTTTCAGAAGCGGTTTGCCGGTAGCGACGTTGGTGGAGGTGGACTCGAATTCCAGCACCGCCGCCGAGCCCTTGTCCCAGATCGCCGTAACCTTGCCGACGCTTTCTATCTCGCCGTCCGGCGGGATCTCGTCGAAGAGCTCGATGCCCTGCTCGCCGTGCACCATCAGGGCCGGATTGAAGGAACCGATGGCATCCATAGGCACGCCGCCTCCGCCGATGATGACGGCGAATGTGGGCAGAACGCGTTGCGCCAGGTCCTTGGTGTTCTCGGTGGTAAACGCGAGCTCGCTGGTTCCCGACCCGACGCCCACGGCGTAAAGCAAAGCGTCCTTGGACGACCAGCTGCGGCGAACCGGACGGCCCTCGGCGCCCACGGCTTCTGGGTTGATTGGCATGCGAAGATCCTCCCGGGTTCTTAGATGTTCGTTACCATAGCCGCGGGCCCCAATGCGATCAACGCGGTCGCGGGCTGGACCTGGGAATCCAGATGGGGACAATGGCGGGCTCCCGGCCCACGGTTGGAGACCGAAGTGCCCGTCTCGACAACATGGACATCGGCCGCAGCGCTGCTGGCCTCCTTGCTGATTGCGGCAACGGCCGAAGCGGCTTCCTATCGGCTGCCGGAAGACGGTGAGGACGTCATCGGTGCCAGCATCAGCCTGACGCTGGCATACGAGGATACTTTGGCCGTCGTCGCTGAGCGCTATGGCGTTGGGTATCAGGAGCTGGTGGATGCGAACCCGGAGGTGGATCCCTGGCTGCCGGGCGATGGCACCCGCATCGTCATGCCCACCGCCTACGTGCTGCCCGCCGCGCCCCGGGAAGGCATCGTCATCAACGTCGCCGAGTACCGGCTCTATTACTACCCGCCGGGCCGAGGCTCCGTGGTCACGTTTCCGGTCGGGGTCGGCCGGATGGACTTCCCGACGCCGACCATCAGCACGAAAGTGGTCACGAAGATCGAGAACCCGAGCTGGACGCCCACCGAGGCCGCCCGTCGCGAGCATGCCGAGATGGGCGACCCGCTACCCCACGTGGTTCCGCCAGGACCCGACAACCCCCTGGGACATCTCGCCATACAGCTGAGCGCGCGCGGCTACTTCATCCATGGCACGAACAAGCCGTTCGGCGTCGGCCAGGGCGTGAGTCACGGCTGCGTGCGTCTGTACCCGGGGGACATAGAAACGCTGACGGAGCTGGTCCCCAACGGGACGCCCGTCTACATCGTCAACGAGCCATTTAAGGTGGGATGGCGGCACGACGAGCTCTGGGTCGAAGCGCACCGCAATCTATACGGGGAGAATCAGGCCTCTGAGCTCGTTCAGCTGATTGTCCAGGCCACAGAAAAACGCGGCGCCAATGTGGATTGGCGCCGCGTGAACGATGTTGGCGCAGCGCTGACCGGGGTGCCGGTCAGGCTGTAGCGGTTCGTTACTTCCGCGCGCAGCAGGTTTCCGAGATGCGCTCTGCCCGCTCGTTGGCCGCATTGGCGGCGTCCATCGCGCGCTCGGCGGTGGACTGAGCGGCAGCGGCGTCGCTGGCAGCCCGTGAAGCCGCGGATGCGGCATCCCCAGCCGCGTCGTTAGCGGAAGCGACCTGATTCTCCAGCGCGCTGACGCGGTTCTGGAGAGCTTCAAGCTGCTCGGTGGTGGCGCAGCCTGCGAGGAGCAGGGTCGCGATCATGGCGAAGAAAAGTTTTTTCACTTGGGGCCTCACTCAGCCAGGTTTTTCTCGGAAGCGAACCCTACCATAGTCAGCGGCGTTGTCATCTGTTGATTGCGCTGATTTTAACGGCCCAGATCCAGGCGCACCGGGATACGCCGGCTGCCGAACTGGCCCGGTGGGCCTTCGAAACGTCCGGCCAGTGTCTCGCCACAGGCGTTGCACCGTCCGGCACCATCGAGTCCCCAGCGTCCCAGCTGATACCAGTCCCGCTCGATGAGCAGGACTTCGCAGCTGGAGCAGTACGTGCTGGCCCCCTTCGGATCGTGCACGTTCCCCGTGTAGGCGAAGTGCACGCCGTTCCGTCTGGCGATGCTGCGGGCCCGGGTGAGGGTGGCCGCGGGCGTGCTCGGCACGTCGCGCATCTTCCAATCCGGGTGAAACGCGGTGAAATGCATCGGCACGTCCGGGCCCAGGTGCTCGACGACCCAGCCCGTCATCTGGTCGAGCTCGTCATCCGAGTCGTTCTCCCCGGGGATCAGCAGGGTGGTCAGCTCGAGCCAGGTGTCCGTCTCGTGGCGGATGTATTCGAGCGTCTCCAGCACGGGCGCGAGGTGGCCGCCGCAGATCTTGTGGTAGAAGCGCTCGGTGAAGGCCTTGAGGTCGACGTTGGCGGCGTCCATGGCGGAGAAGAACTCCCGGCGGGGCTCGGGGTCCACATAGCCTGCCGTCACGGCCACGGACTTGACGCCGGCTTCGCGACAGGCGTCGGCCACGTCGACGGCGTACTCCAGAAAGATCACTGGGTCGTTGTACGTGAAAGCCACGCTTCGGCATGCCATGTCCACGGCCGCCTCGGCCAGGCGCTCCGGCATGGCCCGATCGGCCAGCGTGTCCATCTCGCGGGACTTGCTCATGTCCCAGTTCTGGCAGAACTTGCAGGCGAGGTTGCAGCCGGCCGTGCCGAACGAGAGCACGCTGCTGCCCGGGTAGAAGTGGTTGAGCGGCTTCTTCTCGATCGGGTCGACGCAGAATCCGGACGATCGGCCGTAGCTGACGAGCCTGACCTCGCCGTCTAGACACTGGCGCACGTAGCACAGGCCCCGCTGGCCTTCACGCAGGCGGCAGTGTCGCGGGCACACGTCGCACTGGGTTCGCCCGTCGTCGAGCGTGTGCCAGTAGCGGGTCGGTACGATGGTCTCGTCCATGGTTGCTTTATGGGGTCGGTACCCCCATATACCAAGGGTCGCCACAGCATGCGGAAACGCCATGGCAAGCAGAATGCCCGCCGTAGCCGACCTGTTCTACCCTGGGGATCCGGCCGAGCTGGCCGGGCTGGTGCGAGCCTACCTGGATCGTGCGGACAACCCGCCGGCCGGCCTTCGCCCGAAAGCGCTGATCGTGCCCCACGCGGGCTACGTCTATTCCGGACCGGTGGCCGCGACGGCATACCGGACCCTCGCCCCGTTGCGGGATCTGGTGGAGCGCGTGATTCTCATGGGGCCGGCCCATCAGGTCTACCTGGAAGGACTCGCGGTCCCGGAGGCGGATGTTTTCACGGTGCCCACGGGTGAAGTGCCCGTAGACGTAGAGGCGGTGGCCCGTGCACTGCGGCTGCCTGGGGTCGTGGCGTCGGATGGTGCTCATGCGGCCGAGCACAGCCTTGAGGTGCACCTGCCCTTCCTGCAGGCGGTGCTCGATCGGTTCTCCATCGTTCCCATCGTTGTCGGGGCCCGTGCCAGCGAGCTGGTTGCCGAAGTGCTGGATGCGCTGTGGGGCGGGGAAGAAACGCTCATCGTCGTGAGCTCCGATCTGTCTCATTACCATTCGTACGAAGAGGCGCGGGCCATTGACGTAGCGACGTCTGAGGAGATCGTTGCCCGCGCTTCCGATCTGACCGGTGAGCAGGCATGCGGCGCGATCGCCATCAACGGGTTGATGCGGGCAGCGTGCGGCCACGAGCTCCAGGTGAGGGAGCTGGACGTGCGGAACTCGGGCGACACGGCCGGCGGCCGCGATCAGGTGGTGGGCTATGGCGCCTTCGCCCTCGGCTGAGTACGACCTGGACGCCCGGCGGGCTCTGCTCGGCATCGCGCGGGACGCCATCCGGGTGGGTCTCAGACGTTTCGGCGTTGCGGACGCAAGTTCCGTGGTTGACCTTGATGGCCTGAAGCCCGAGCTGGTCCAGCCGCGCGCGACGTTCGTGACCCTGACACAGGACGGGTCTTTGCGAGGCTGCACGGGTTCGCTGGAGGCCATACGTCCGCTGGCGCTCGACGTCATTGAGAATGCCTGCCACTCGGCCTTTCGTGACCCCCGCTTTACCCCGGTGCGGGTGGGCGAGCTGGACGGTCTGCGAATCGAGCTTTCGGTGCTCTCCCCCCTAGAGCCGTTGCCGGTGAGCAGCGAAGCCGAGCTCCTGGAGCGACTGGAGCCGTCCATGGGCCTGGTGATCGAGGAAGGATCTCGGCGGGGCACCTTTCTGCCCAAGGTCTGGGAAAGCCTTCCGGATCCGCGAATGTTCGTCGACGAGCTCAAGGCCAAGGCAGGCTTCTCCCCGGGATACTGGTCGGCGGCGGTGGAAGTCTTCTCCTACCGGACTCAGACCTTTGCCGAGCCCGCCCCGCCGAGCGCGTTCGCTGTGTCGCGTGACGAGGAATCCGTGTAAATTCGCCCGGATGGGGGAAGCCAGATGAATCGCTCGCTCAGGGGCCAGGTTGCCGTAGTCGGCGTCGGCGAGACCATGTATTACAAGGCCGGCCAATCGCCGGATGCGGAGTTCAAGCTCGCGCTCAAGGCGATCCTCGCCGCCTGCGAAGATGCGGGGATCGATCCTAAGGACGTCGACGGCTTCGCGTCCTACAGCAACGATCGCAGCGATCCGTCTCGGCTGGCCGCTGCGCTAGGATGTCACGAGCTTCGCTTTGCCAACATGCAGTGGGGTGGTGGCGGAGGAGGAGGCTCCGGAGCGCTGGGGAACGCTGCCGCCGCGGTCGCCACGGGCATGGCGGAGTGCGTGGTGGTCTTTCGCGCGCTGGCACAGGGGCAGTTCGGCCGTTTCGGGCAGGGCCCGCGACGAAACGTCATCGCCGGCGACATGGCTCACGTGGTGCCGTACGGCCTGATGTCGCCGGCCCAGATGTTCGCCATGAAGGTCCAGCGATTCATGCACGACCATGGTGTGGAGCAGTCTGCGCTGCGCGCGATCTCGCTGGCCTCCTACCACCACGCGCAGAACAACCCGCGCGCCGTCATGCACGGCCGGCCTCTGGATGAAGCGACTTACGATGCGTCCCGGTGGATCGTCGAGCCTTTTCATCTTTACGATTGCTGCCTGGAGAATGACGGCGCGGCTGCCATGATCGTGGTCCCGGCGGGGCGTGCGCGGGACTGCCGCCCTGTGCCCGCGTACCTGCTTGGTGCGGTGTCGGGCTCCCACTATCGAGCCGGCGCCTCGGTGCACAACACGCCCGACTACGCCACGAGCGCCTTCAAGACGCTCGCGCCTCGGCTGTACGAGATGGCCGAGGTGTCGCCGGCGGAAGTCGACGTGCTGCAGAGCTATGAGAACTTTACCGGCGGCGTGCTCATGAGCATCGTCGAGCATGGGTTCTGCGAGGCGCAGGCATGCAACGATTTCTTCGTTCCCGAGCGGCTCACGGCGCCGGACGGGGACCTGCCGCTGAACACCAGCGGCGGCAACCTTGCCGAGTGCTACATGCACGGGCTCGGCCTCAACATCGAGGCGGTCCGACAGTTGCGCGGCGAGTCCACCAATCAGGTAATGGGTGCGGAGATATCCATGGTGATCTCGGGACCCATGGTCACCCCGGTCAGCGCTTGCATTCTGGGATCAGAGGCGGCGCTGTGAGCTACTACCTGAATCCTGGCCTTGCGCAGCCCGCGCCTTTGCCGGACGGGCTGGACGGACCCTACTGGGAAGGGTTGCGCCAGGAACGCTTGATGCTGCAGCGGTGCGCGCAGTGCCGGGGTTGGCAGTGGGGGCCCGAATGGATCTGCCATCACTGCATGAGCTTTGACCTTACCTTCGAGCCGGTAACCCCGCGGGGCATCGTTTACAGCTATGAGCGGGTCTGGCATCCGGTCCACCCCGCCCTTGGGGAGCAGGGTCCGTATCTGGTTGTGCTGGTCGAGTTTCCCGAGGCCGACGGGGTGCGGCTGGTCGGCAACCTGCTCGGTGACCCGCTTCAGGCCGTGGACATCGGCTCGGCCGTGGAGGCCGTTTTCGAGCACCACGAGGACGTCGACGAACCCTTCACGCTGCTGCAGTGGCGGATTCTGGCCGAGTAAGCGGCCTTCGCATTCGGAGATCAGGATGGTTGAGATTCATGGCCATTTTGACGAGCGCTTCGCGCCCGTTCGGGAAGCGTTCGTCCGCAACTTCGCGGAGAAAGACGAGGTTGGTGCTTCCCTCGCGGTGACGGTGGAGGGCGAGATGGTCGTCGACCTGTGGGCTGGCTATCGGGATGCCGCAAAGACGTTGCCCTGGGAGGAGGACACCATCGTCAACGTCTGGTCGACCACCAAAACCATGTCGGCACTTTGCGCCCTGGTGCTGGCGGACCGCGGAGAGATCGACCTATACGCCCCCGTGACCCGCTACTGGCCGGCGTTCGGCCAGAACGGCAAAGAGAAGATCGAGGTACGCCATTTCATGAGCCACTCCGCCGGGCTTGCCGGTACCGATGAGCCGATCAGCGGTACCGCGCTCTACGACTGGGACCGGGTGGTCGACGCGCTGGAAAAGCAGGCGCCCTGGTGGGAGCCCGGCACGGCCAGCGGTTACCACGCGATCACTCAGGGACACCTCATCGGTGAGATCGTCCGCCGAGTGACCGGGATGTCCTGCGGCACGTTTTTCCGGCGTGAGATTGCCGAGCCCTTGGGCGCGGACTTCCACATTGGGACCGGATCCGAGCATTTTTACCGCATCGGCGAGCTGCTACCGCCGGGGACCAGCCTCGGGGGCCCCCTCGGGCAGAGCGGATCAGGGGACGGTGATGCCGACGGAAAAACAGCAAGCATCGCGGTGCGTGCGTTCCGCAGCCCTTTTGTTCGGGCGGAAGATGCATCGAGCGCGGAATGGCGCGAAGCGGAGATCCCGGCCGCCAATGGTCATGGCAACGCGCGATCGGTTGCCCGCATCCAGACGGTGATCGCCAACGGCGGCGTGTCTGCCGGCAGGCACATCCTGTCTGAGGCGGGGTGTAGGGCGGTTTTCGACGAGCAGACCGACGGCACCGACCTCGTGCTCAAAGCACCACTGACGTTTGGTATGGGATATGCCCTGCTACACGGAAATTCTCCGAGCGAGCTCGCTTTCTGGGGCGGCTGGGGCGGATCCTCGGTGGTGGTCGCTCCGCAATCCCGCGTTTGCATCGCCTACGTGATGAACCGCATGGAACCGAGCCTGCTCGGCGATGACCGGGGGGTGTCTCTGAACCGCGCGGCGCTTGTCGCCGCGGGTCGCAAGTAGGCTCAATCCTTTTCGGCTTTGAGGCGCGACAGCGCTTCGGCAAGCGCATGCTTGTGCGCGCCTTTGGGCGGCGGGTAGCTGAGTTTGAGCCGCTCCAGGTGGGCGCAGAGCACTTCCGCGACGATGACGCGCATGGTCCATTTGTCGTCTGCCGGGATGACGTACCAGGGGGCGTGTTCACAGTGCGTCGCCGCTATTGCCGCTTCGTAGGCCTGCATGTGGTCGTCCCAGTGCTCGCGCTCGTCGATGTCGCGCGGATCGAACTTCCAGTGCTTGTCCGGATTCGTCAGGCGCTTCATCAGGCGCGCCTTCTGCTCTTTCCGGGAGATGTTCAGGAAGAATTTCAGAACAATGGTGCCGTTGGTATGCAGGTGCCGCTCTAAGGCGCGGATGTCTTCGAGGCGGTTCTCCCAGAAATCTCCGTTGACGTGCTCGCTGGGCAGGTTCTGCCGCTCGATGATCTCGGGGTGAACGCGGGCCACCCCCACCTCTTCATAGTGGGACCGGTTGAAAATGCCGATGCGGCCGCGTTCGGGCATGGCGCGCCAGTAGCGCCACAGATAGTTGTGGTCCAGCTCCTTGTAGGTGGGCTGCTTGAAGTTGACCACGTGGAAGCCCATGGGGTTGACGCCGCTGGTGACGTATTTGATGGTGCTGTCTTTCCCTGCCGCGTCCATACCCTGGAAGACCATCAGCACCGAATAGCGGTTGTCCGCGTAGAGTCGCTCCTGCAGCTCGGAGAGCCGCTCGACGTTGGCGGTGACCGCCTCCTTTGCGTCGGGCAGCACCTTCCAAAGCGTCGGGTGGGCTTTCAGTTCGGGGTGCGCGGGATACGCGAATTTCTCAATGTTGATGCCCATCTGGAATCCGTTGTTCCGGTACGAGCTCAGCACCTGGGAGCGCCGTTAGGGATACCTTAACCAGCGGGATGGGTGGCGTCGAGCCGCCGACCCAGCGGGGCCGATTGTCGGGGGCCGATATCTGGGATGGCTTTCTCATTTCGTGGCGGGACATGTGCGCCCGTGCCCATTTTCGGTTTGCGAGAAGTGTGAACATGCGGTCATTGCGCCCAAGTAGATGTGGCGCACAGTTCTAGAATGCTCATGATGGACGAAGCTTACCGATTGGTGTTCCGCGGCGAGGTCCTGGAAGGACAGCATCCCGCGGTGGTCAGGAGTCGCTTGATAAAGGCGCTGCAGCTGACCGACGCGCAGGCGGAGAAACTCTTCGGCGGCCAACCCGTAGTGGTCAAGAAGCGCGCGGACACGGCGATGGCGGCGCGCTATCAGGATCTGTTCAAGCAGGCGGGGGCCAGGTTGCGGGTGATGCCGCTGGCCGCGGAGGCACCTACAGCCGAGGGGCCCGCTACTGTAGACCCGAATGACAGCGCCCGCGCATCAGGGCTGGAAGTCCTGCCCAGCGGCAGCGACGTCCTGCGCCTCGATGAGCGCTCAACCTTCGAGGAACTCGAGAGCGACCTCAGACACCTGGTGGTGCTGGACTGGGCGCCCGAGGTGCCCGTCTCCGTGACCCCTGAAATCGTCGCCCCGGACTACTCCGTGGCAGATCTCGGCGTGGACCTGGCGGACCGGATCGCGCGCGAGCATCCCGGCATCGAAGCCGATTTCGACCTGGCCGAGCCGGGAACCCTGATTCCGAACCTCGTGGTGGACAACACGCCGGCGGTCGATGTGGCCGCCATCCAGTTCGACGTTGCCGAAGTTGGCGCGGACATCGCTGATCCAACGCAGGCCGCCGACGTCTCTTCGCCCGACGTCTCGCACTTGAGTCTGGTGGCCGAGTGACCTACGGCTGAATCGTAACCTTCAACGCCTGATAGCCGGCAGCCTCCATGGCGCGGGCGACCTGGTCCTGGGTGTCCGGGCACAGGGCAACCATGGATCCGCCGCCGCCACCGCCGGTGAGCTTGGCACCCAGCGACCCGTTGGCGCGGGCGGTATGGATCAGTTCCTCCAGCTCGGGCGTTGAGAGCTGCAGGGCGTTCAGATATCCCTGGCACAGATTCATCAGCTCGCCGAGCTCGGCGAAGTGCGCATCACGCATGGCATCCACCCCTGCGCGGGTCAGCGATGCGATCTGATCGAATATGCCGTCGTAGCGAACCTGGTGCGATTCCCATGCGCGCCGGACCATCGCGACGGTATTCGCCGTAAGGCACTCCTTTCCGGTGATCCCGATGACCAGCGGCAGCGGCTCGGCCACGCGTATCTCCTGGAATCGTGGGCCGTCCTCGCCGCGCTCGAAAACCAATGGCTTGCCGTAGGTGGCGATGGTGTTGTCGATGCCCGACGCCGTGCCGTGGGCGCCCGTCTCGCACTCGTAGGCGAGCTCGTTGATGCGCCCGTCGCTCAACCGGAGCGAGAAGGTGTGGTCCAGGGCGCGCAGGATCGCCACGGCATTCGCGGATGATCCGCCCAGACCCATGGCGCGGGGCACGTGGGGAATCACCTCGATGGTCATGTTCTCCTGGTCGAGACCCAGCTGCTCGAGAACGTGATACATGATGCCGCTCAACCCCGGGGCGTGGCTGTCGCGGACCTTCTGCTCCAGTCCCCAGCGCGGTATGACCAGGTTGATGCCTTCCCCGCCGCCACGACGCACGGAAGCTTCGACCGCCAGAGGGATCGGCACCGCCAGGGCGGGTCGTCCGTAGACTACGGCGTGCTCGCCCAGCAGGATCACCTTGCCGCACGCCGAGCTTCGCTCGACGTCTGCGGGCATGGCGATTTTCCGGGTGAGGTTCTTGACGATCTCCTGAGCTTTCCAGACCTTGATCTCTCCCGATTCGATGAGCGCCTCGACGACCGTATCGAACAGGTCTTCGGGAACGTTGGCCGTGCTCGCCACGCTGCGGGCGTGCAGGGTCATGTGATTCTGCTGGATCCCGTCGGTGGAGAGCGCTCGGAGCGCGGCGAAGTTCTGCGCGAGCCCGACCGCAGCCATGATGCCTGCAAGCTCCGTTGCCCCGGGGCTGCCGAGGAGCCGATGATTGATACGGACGCTGGGGTTGGTTTCCAGCGAGCCGCCCACGGTGCCGACTTTCATGGGGATCTCGATCTCCCCGACCAGATCGCCTTCTTCGTTCTTGTACCAGCGTGTCAGCGAGCGGTACTGGCCGTCTCGGGCTGCGTACGCATGGGCGGCGGCCTCGATGGCGCGCCAGTCGTTGCCCGTGGCGATGGCCGCGGCGTCCACCCCGTTCATGACGCCTTTGTTGTGAGTAGCGGCGCGGTACGGATCCACGGTTGCCAGGTCGGCAGCGAGGATGACGCCGTCCCGAACGTCCTCACCGCTGAAGCCTTTCCCTTCCAGATTCTTCGCGGGGATGCGCACGGAGGCCGTCGCGACGGCGCGGTCTGTCAGGTTGGAGAGGATGCGCAGGAAGACCTTGCCGTCCGTGATGGTCTCCACCAGTGAGGCGATCCCCTCGCACATGGTGTTCACCATGTTGGCGCCCATCGCATCCCGGGTGTCTACGAGCAGGTGCAGCACGACCATCTCGCGCCCGTCTTCCGGCGCGTGATGATGAAAGACCTCGATGTCCAGGGCACCCCCTCCGCGCGCGACCATTTTGGGGTGCAGGCTGTTGGCGAGCGCGAGGATTTCCTCCCGGTTGGCGAGCAGGTCGGCGATGGCCTGGTCGGGGGCTTCGACGTTGACCACCTGGACCTGACCGATGAGGATCGGCTCCGTGCTCGCGGCTTGGAAGCCACCGCCGAGCCGGGCCAGCCGCGCGGCGCCGGAAAGCCCTGCAACGATGGACGGTTCTTCGACCACCAGCGGGACGACGTAGTCGCGGCCGTTGATGAGAAAGTTCAGAGCGACGCCCATCGGCAGGCCGAAGACGCCGACGACGTTTTCGATCATCTTGTCGGCGACCGGCAGGCGCAGGGTGTGGTCGCTGGCGGTCAGGCTCTGTACGTCCTCCGAGCTCAGAAGCCCTCGGGCATGCAGCGCAGCGATGCGCTCGGCCACGCTCATTCGGAAGAAGTTGGGTATCCGTGAACCATTTTCAGCTGGCGAGCTGGATGCCATGTTCGGTCCTCTCCATTGCAACTAACTGGAAGCCCAACCCGAGGGCGGCCGAAACGAAACGCTCGACCCGATGCTCGTCGTGACTGGCTGCGACGCCGATGTCGCCCCCACCGGCGCCGCAGGGTTTGTAGACTACTTTGCATTCTTTCGCAACTTGCGAGAGTTTTCGATGGGCGTCGGTATAGATGCCCAATCCGGCTGCGCGGTCGAGGGCGTCCAGACGCTCGGCGTAATCTGCCAGATCGTCCAGCAGACGATCACTTTCGAACAGGGCGGCGGAAGCGTCTGCCAGATCGTTCAGGGCGCCCGGGTCGCTCTCGGCTCGCCAGGCCTCGAAGCGCGCGACGTGCCGGACGGTATTTGCCGGCGACCCGGTCCAGACGAACCGCAGGACCACCTCCTCGGGCAGCTCGAACGAGGTTGCCGCGGGTGACTCGGACCCGCCGCGCAGCTGGTAGCGGACGGATCCGCCCAGGTACGCCGCCGCGACGTCGATGCCGCTGCCGCGTCCACCCTGCAGGCTGTGGTGAACGGCCAGGGCACCGGTCAGTCCCGGGGAGACTTCGAGCAGGTCACAGAAAGCGGCGTAAACCGCCGTGCTGATCGCAGCGCTCGACCCGATGCCAAGTTTGTGGCCGCCTTCTTCGAAGCTGGTCGTGTTGGTCGTCAGCGACCCGCCCGACGGGATGTCGCGGTCCAAATGCTGAATGACGTGCCAAGCCAGAGCTGCGCCGGGTGAGCCGGGTGGTTGTGCTGCGAGCAGATCGCCGGCGCCGAGATCTGTGGCCGGCATGCTCAGCCCGGGGGTTTCAAAGTGCCAGGCATCGCCCCCAGGTGCCAGCGTGCAGGTGGCTCGCCGATCCACGGCCATGACCAGTCCGGGGGCACCAGTGAGGACCGCGTACTCACCCCAGAGCACGACCTTGCCCGGGGCGCTCGCACGGATCACGGATCGACGACCCGCGCGCCGGGTCCCAGGCCGGTGACGACGATCTCTTGCACGCCTGGCACCGACGCCAGGGCCGCGCTTACGTCGCGCTCTGCCTCCGGCGGGCAGACCGCCTTGACCTGAGGCCCGGCATCCACCGTGAAGAAAACGTCCACGCCGTCCTGTCGCAGGTTGCGGACGGCATGCAGGCAGGAGAGGGTGGCCGCGTTCCAGTAGATGAGCCCGGGCCGGGATCCGATCATTAGGCCGTGCATCTTCAAGCAGCTGAACTCCGCAAGGTCGGCCAGTGCCTGGAAATCGCGAGCGTTTACGGCAGCGAGCGCATCGGTGAAGTCGGCCCGGGTGCTCTCCACCCAGGCCGGGTAGTAGGGCGAGGTGGCCGCGGAAATGGCCATGCCCTGGGAGGACGGGACGGACTTGCGCGCGGTCGTGGTCACCGCGATGACGGTCTTCATGGGCCAGGCTTCGGGGCCGAGAACGGGTTCGGCGACCCAGTCCGGTTCGCGAATTGCCACGAAGCCACCCAACATCGAGCGCGCGGCCGACCCGGACGCCCGGCGTGCGAGGTCGGACAGCGTGGCCTGATCCAGGTGCAGCCCGCAGTGGGCATCGATGGCCATGATGAGTGCGGCAAAGCCGGACGCTGACGACGCGAGCCCGGCCGCGGTGGGGAAGTTGTTGCCGGTGCGGATCTCCAGCGGGGGTATGTCGAGGCGCTGACGCAGCGCCTCGAGCCAGTCCAGCACTTTACGGTCCGCCACCGGCTCGTCGTCGAAGTAGAGCTGGTCCTGGGAAGGCCCGGTGGTAACGTGCGTTTCGGTGACCAGGGAGTCCAGCGTGATCGACAGCGAGGGCGTTGCCGGGATGTTTCCTTCCCCCGGCGCCTTTCCCCAGTATTTGATCAGGGCGATGTTCGGATGCGCGCGAGCGGTTGTGCTCATGGTTGCGGCTCGTCAGGCGTAGGCTGGTGGCGCGACGAATTGGAAACCGGAAGACTCGAGCTGTCTGGCCACGCCGATGGTGATTAGGTCCCCGTACTCCGGCCCGACGAGCTGCGCGCCGATCGGCAGGCCCGAGCCGGTAAGCCCGGTTGGGATTACCGTGGACGGCAGGTAGGCCACTCCGGTCAGCCCGGCCCAGAAGATCTGATCCATGTACGGCATGCTGGCCCCGTCCACGTCGATGGTGCGTTGGCTGATGGGGCGGTGGTCGTGGGGAAAGGCCGAGGTCGGCATCATCGGCGTCAACAGCAGGTCGTAATCGTTGAAGAACAGGTGCCACTTCCAGCGCAGATGCTCGCGCAGCTCGTGGTTGCGTTTCCAATCCCTGAAGCGGGCGACCTGGGCGCGCAGCACGCGTGCCGTCCGGCTGGTGTCCCGCGGATCGAGATTGGCAACATAGTCCAGCAGGCTTTCGTACTCTTCCTCCGGCATGCGCGACGCCATGGTTGCCTGGAGGAGGTTCTGGTACGTCTCATGGCTGTGCTCCGACGTGAAGTCGGGGCGGGCGCCCTCGACGATCTCGGCGCCGGCGTCCCGGCATGCACCGGCTATCGCAAGCACGCGCGCCTTGGTCTCCGCACTCACCGGACACATGGCGTCGTCTTCCCAGACGGCAATCCGGAGCCCTTCCAGCCCGTCGTCGGCCAGGGTCGGCAATCTCAGGGTGTATCCGCGTGCCATGATGTCGTCAGGCCCCGCCATCGTGCGGACCGCGGTTTCGAGGTCCACGGCGGACCGGCCCAGCGGCCCGATGACCGAGATGTCCGAGGTTGCCCGCACGTCGCCCGGCGGCGCGTGCCCGCGCATCCACAGCAGGTTCCACGTTGGTTTGTGGCCGAAGACCCCGCAGAAGTGCGCCGGGTTGCGGATCGAACCGCCGATGTCGGAGCCGGCTTCGAGGCCCGTGAGCCCAGCCGCCAGCGCCGCCGCGGATCCGCCCGACGAGCCTCCAGGCGCACGCGTGTGATCGAACGGATTGTTGGTGGTCCCGTAGATGTCGTTGTAGCTCTGGAAGTCGGCCAGCGCCAGGGGAACGTTTGTTTTTCCGAAGATGATGACGCCGGCGTCCTTCAGACGCTTCACCGATTCCGCGTCCTCTGATGCGATGTTGTCCTTCCAACTCGGATTGCCCCAGGTGGTGGGGGTGCCCGCCACGTTGTAGGACTCCTTCACCGTCATCGGCACGCCATGGAACGGCGGCAGGTCGTCGCCCCTGGCGACCGCCTGATCGGCCGCTCGCGCGGCCGCCAGCGCTTCGTCGCGGATCTCCACCACGATGGCGTTCAAGGCGCTGTTGTAGCGGTCGACCCTTTGGAAGAAGTGCCGCAGCAGCTCCTCGCTGGATACCTCGCGTTCGCGAATCCTGCGGGCGAGCTCAGTGGCCGACAGGAACGCGATGTCGCTCATGGTGCCTCGATCAGGGATGCAGACCGCGGTGACTCTGACCCTTGCCGATGATTTAATCAAGCGCTCGCATGGAGGACGCTGATGAACGTCAACAGACAATGGGTGCTGGCCAAACGCCCTTACGGAATGGTCACCGAAGACAACTTCGAGTATCGGGAAGAGCAGATTCCGGAACCCGGGGACGGGGAGGTGCTGATCCGCAACCTCTACCTCTCGTTTGATCCGACCCAGCGCGGATGGATGGAGGATCGTGAAAGCTACCTCCCGCCGGTGCAGATCGGCGAGGTGATGCGCGCCGGATCGGTGGGCCAGGTGGTGGAAAGCCGAAGCGACGACTTCAGCGCCGGCGATCTGGTTCAGACCACGGGCGGCTGGCAGGACTTCACCGTTATGTCGGCGGGCATGGGGCCGATGGGTCTGCGCAAGCTGCCCGACGGGGTGACGCCGCGTCTTGCTCTGGGCGCGCTGGGGGTGACCGGTTTGACGGCTTACTGGGGCATGCTCGATCTCGGCCAGCCGAAGGCGGGAGAAACGGTGCTGGTATCCGGGGCTGCGGGTGCCACGGGTTCGGTTGCGGGTCAGATCGCGCGCATCAAGGGGTGCCGGGTGGTCGGGATCGCTGGCGGCCCGGAGAAATGCGCCTGGCTAAAGAACGAGGCGCGATTCGACGACGTGATCGATTACAAAAGCGACGACGTCGACGGTCGCATCGGCGAGCTGTGTCCCGACCGAGTGGACGTATTCTTCGACAACGTGGGGGGCGGAATACTCGAAGCCGCGCTCAATCACATCAACATGCGGGCCCGCGTTGTCCTATGCGGCGGGATATCTGGATACAACGCCACGGAGCCGCAACCTGGGCCGGTGAACCTCATGAACCTGGTCATCATGCGGGCCCGCATGGAGGGTTTCATCGTCATTGACTACATGGACCGCTCGCACATCGCGGTCCCCGAGCTGCTCGGTTGGATCAGCAGCGGCGAGATCGTCCACCAGGAAGATGTTCAGGAAGGGTTCGAGAACATTCCCGACACGCTGAACCGCTTGTTCACCGGCCGCAACATCGGCAAGCAGCTGCTGAAGATCGCGGATCCTAGCTAGGCGCGCCGACTGCCGGTCAGGCTGCCTGCAGCCTGCTCGAGCATCTGCCGGATCTGCGCCACCATGCGTCTTTCGAGGCTTGCGTCGTAGCCTTCGAGGGCGGGCGTATGGACATGGCCGATGGGGCAACTGCAGCCGAGTTGCCGGTGCAGCAGGCGACTACGGTAGGCGATCTCGTTGGAAAGATAGCCTCCCGGAGAGCCTCGCACCGCCAGCTCGGACCGAAGATCGGCCAGGGACCGCGCTTCGAACTCCCCCCGCGACACGGTGGTGACCGTGCGGTTGTCGCGCACGGGCCAGTTGCCTCGGGCGGTCAGCATGGCCTGGACCGGCAGCGAGAATTCCAGGAACTCAGGACCCTCAAGCGGCGCATCGTCTCTGCCGGGAGGCAACGGGTTGTCCTCGCTCGCTCCTGTTAACACTTTGTGGTTGTCCTGAGTCCTGGCCGAGCGCCGGCGGCCAGGGAATCGTTCCAGGTCGAAGGCGTCCCGGCCCATGCTCAGCGTCACCACGATGGCCGGTTCCCGTTCGGTGAGCAGGGGCCGGAAGAAGCGCTCGACGATGCCTTCATCGAAGTCGGCGAACCTGACGGGAAAAATGCTGGCGTTGATTCGTGCCCGCCGACCGCCTGAGTCAAACTCGGCCCCGTCCAACGCCAGCCCCGCGAGCCCTGAGGGGTTGCTCTGGTCCAGCCGGGTGTCCAGGTGAAAGGGATCGAAGCCGGTAATCTGCACGTCGAGGGCGTCGTCGGGTGATCGGACCTCGCCCATGCCTCGGGAGTAGTGCTCGATGAACGCGAGCAGCCGGTCGGTCTCGTCGACGGCGCTCCGGTAGACGGCCCGTCTCAGCGCCAGTCGCCCCCAGTAGAGTGGGCGATCGTCGTCCTGGCCGCCCTGGGCATCGCTTACCCCTGCGCGCCACAGACTGCTTGCGGCCTCGGTAACCGCCGAGTTCGCGCTGGCAGGGTCAGGCAACCTGGCCAGTTGCCGCTCGAGCCGCATGGCGAGGTCGAGGTACCGATCGGCCACCCCCGGAAGCGAAGTCAATGCCTCGTCCAGTCGCTGGACTTCGGGGTCTGGAGCAGAAGAGCCTCGGCTTTGAATGATCAAACTGGGCGCCGGAAACGTCGCCGCCCGCTCCTGGGTGAAAGGGGCCGGAGTATACATGTCGGGATGCGGGGCATCGGCGTGCGGGTTAGACTCCTCAGCGTTCCGGTGGGGTGGGGGATGTTCATGATATTCCGACAGCTTTTCGATGCAGACTCGTCCACGTATACCTACCTGCTCGGCTGCCCCGATACCCGAGACGCGGTCATCATCGATCCGGTCTTCGAGCAGCACGGGCGCGATTGCGCGCTGATCCGGGAGCTTGGCTTGAACGTCCGGTACGTGCTCGACACCCACGTCCACGCCGATCACGTGACCAGCGCGTGGCTGATGCACAGCTCGCTCGATGCGGAGATCGTGCTCTCGAAACGCTACGGGATCGAGGGCGTAGACGTCGCCGTGGACCATGGCGACGTTCTGGCGTTTGGCAACTGCTCGTTGACGGTGAGGGCAACGCCCGGTCATACCAGCGGCTGTGTCACCTACGTTACCAACAACCAGGACATGGCTTTCACGGGCGATTGCCTGATGATTCGGGGCGCGGGACGGACCGACTTTCAGGCGGGCGACGTCCACGAGATGTGGCGCAGCATTCGAGAGCAGATATTCACCTTGCCGAATGACTGCCTCATCTATCCTGGCCACGACTACGCGGGCAGAACCGTTTCCACCGTGGGCGAGGAAAAGCGTTTCAATCCGCGCATCGGCGGCGACGCGCGTGAAGAGGATTTCGTTGGCTACATGGACAACCTCGCTCTTCCCCACCCGCGGCTGATCGACATCGCCGTGCCCGCCAACATGCGCCTCGGCCGCCCCGAGCGTGACGCGCCGGCGGAGGAAGTGTCCTGGGGACCGGTGGTCACCACCTTTGCCGGCGTGCCTGAGATCCGGCCCGACTGGGTGGCGCGACACATGGAGGAGCTTTACGTGCTCGACGTGCGGGAACCCGGCGAGTTCGAAGGCGAGCTTGGCCATCTGGAAGGCGCACATCTGATCCCGCTCAATCAGCTGAACGAGCGGAAATCAGAGGTGCCGAATGACCGGCCGGTAGTGACGGTCTGCCAGTCGGGGAAGCGCTCTGCCCGGGCGGCGGAGATTCTCATGAAGGCGGGTTACGAACGGGTAGCGAACGTCGCGGGTGGTCTGATCCAGTGGTCGAGGCTTTCCCTGCCGTTTCTCGAGCACTAGGCATTGGTTCCGAGCTTGTTGGCCTTTCGATGGAAACGCCGGAACGAATCGGGGCCGGCCGGGTCCGGCCGGCCCTCGCCTATCAATGACCCAGGACGTTGAGCACCGCGCTGCCCAGCAATCTGTGCGTGGCGGCGGACGGGTGAATGCCATCCCAGAACAGATGTCCGTCTGGCGCGGCACAGGCTTACGGGGCAACGTTCGGCGTCACGCACGAGTCGCTGACGTTGTCGAACCCAAGCCCGCCGCCTGCGTCGGCCAGGCTCGTCACGAATCCAAAAGAGTCGAACGCGGTCACTTCGGCCCCTCCTGCGGCCAGACCCTCGGCGAAGAGCTTACCTCCAGGGCTCTTCAATGCCGGTATCAGGCCGACACTCGGTGCGTTCATGATCAGGAAACGTCGCGCTCCCGCTGCCGCCAGGGCATTGACGCCTGCCTGTATAGCGCCAGCCGCCAGCTCGGTGTTGTCTATCGCCCCATGCGTAGTTGCCGGCCTTCGGGTGACCCAATGCTGTTCCCGAATACCACCCTATTGGAAACTTCTTCCAGTCCATCATCAGTCTCCTGTTGTTTTAGATGCGTGCCGGTCGGGCACGGCCGATACGTTTGGCGTTGACCGCAGAGGGGACCTGATGGCGCCGGTGAAATATTCTGGTGTTTCATCAGGAGTTGTCAGCGGCCGCTGTCTTTTAAGCGTGCGCGGCCGTCAAGGAGCACTTGCGGGGCAGGCGTTGCGTGCTGGAGACGGATCGTTGGAGGTAATGTGCCGGTTGCGATTGGGTCAGATGATGCCTTGCTCCTTGAGCCTTTCGAGTGCTTCCTCGTCCAGGCCGATCTCGGCGTAGACGCTGGCATTGTGTTGGCCCAGCGAAGGTGCTGCGCTGCGGATGCGGGTGGGGGTCCGCGAAAACTTGGCTGGGGGAGCCGTCAGCGGGATCTCTTTGCCGTCGACCAGACGGGTATCCTGCAACATATTCCTCGATGCCACGTGTTCGGAGTTGGCGACCTCTTCGTAGGTGTTGACGCGGATCGCCGGGAGGCCCAGATCGGCAAACGTCTCCTCGACCTCTCCCGTGGTGTGGCCTGCGCACCATTCGGCGAGGATCGAGTCGACCTCGTCACGCCGTGCGATTCGTTCCAACGCGTTGAGATCGGCCAGATCCTCCCGTTCCAGCAGCTTGGTTAGGACGCGCCAGTGGGTGTCGAGCAGGACGCCGGCAAACACGGTGCCGTCGGTACATTCATACAGGCTCGCCGGCGCTGCGATTCCGAACTGGTTCGCCCACCGCTCCAGGGGAAGGCCAAGGGCACCTGCCGTCGGGTAGCCATTGCTCTGATAGAGCAGGCCGTCGACGAGCGAGACGTCTACGTGTTGACCTTCTCCCGTCTGCTCCCTGTGGCGCAGAGCGGCCATCGCGGCGAGCGCTCCGTGCAGGCCGGCCGTGTCGTCGCCGAGAAACGTAGGCGCTTTGATCGGTCCGCCATCCCGTTCGCCGTTGAGGGACGCCCAGCCGGAAAAAGCCTGCGCGATCGGGTCGTAGCCGACCCGGTCGGACAGCGCGCCAAATTGGCCGAAGCCGCTGATGGAGACGTAGACGATGTCGGGCTTGACGGCTGCCACGTCATCGTATCCTACTCCCCAGGAAGCCAAGGTCCCCGGGCGGAAATTCTCGATGACGATGTCGGCGCGCTCGCACAGTTTCAGGAAGATCTCGCGCCCTTCGGGTGAGTGGAGGTCGAGGGAGACGTTTTCCTTGTTTCGATTAACCGTTTCGTTCGGAACGGTGAGGGTGGAGTCCGGCAGGTACGGGGGCAGAACCCTGATCACCTCTCCGGAGGGGTGCTCCACCTTGATCACTCGAGCCCCGAAATCGGCCAGAATGCAGCCTGCCATCGGTCCGGCCCAGGTGGTGGTCGCCTCCACGACGACGACTCCGTGATACGGTCCGGGTAGATCGCTGCGCGCGTTGGCGTAGAAGTCTGACTTTTCCATGACCTTGGTTTCCTGAATCGGGGCTACGGAATGATGACGGTGGAACCGGACGTACTGCGAGACTCCAGATCGCGATGGGCCTGAACCAGGTCCTTTAGCGCGTAGCGTTGATTGATGTGAATCTTCACCGTTCCGTCGGCGACCAGGCTCAGGAGCTGACCGGCCATGGCCTGCAGGTCCTCGGGCCGCGCCGTGTAGTGAGCTAGGGAAGGCCGGGTGAAGAAAAGCGAGCCGTTGCTGACGAGATCCTGAGGGTCCACCGGGGGAACCATGCCGGAAGCGTTGCCGAAGCTTACGAACATGCCGAGAGGCGCCAGACTTTTCAGGGTCACCTGGTAGGTGTCCCGGCCAACGGAGTCGTACGCGACGTTCACGCCCTGGCCGGCGGTAATTTCTCTCACCCTGGCGACCACGTCCTCCTCCCGATACAGGATCGTGTGGTGGGCGCCGCTTTCCAGCGCCAGCTCGGCTTTTTCGCGGCTGCCCACCGTTCCGATCACCGTCGCCCCGATGTGGCGGGCCCACTGGCACATGATCAGACCGGTTCCGCCGGCCGCGGCGTGGAGAAGCATCGTGTCGCCGGCGGTCAGAGGATAGGTGCGAGTGAGCAGGTAGCAGGCCGTCAGCCCCTTCAGCAGGCAGGCGGCGACCATCTCGTCTGCGAGATTGTCCGGGATCCGGATCAGTCTGCTGGCGGGCACGTTGTTAGCTTCCGCGTAGGCGCCCATCCCGCCCGCATATGCCACTCGATCCCCTTCCTTGAGATCCGTCACGGCGTCCCCGACAGCCTCGACGATTCCTGCGGCTTCAACGCCGAGACGGGTGGGGTAGGGAAGCGGGTAAAGACCGCTGCGATGGTAGGTGTCGATGTAGTTCAGACCGATCGCCGTGTGTCTGACGCGCACCACTTCGCCGGCAGGGTCGGGAAGATCTTCCGACTCCCAGCTTAGAACCTCGGGACCTCCTGCTTCGTGTATGCGATAGACGCCGACCATGCTCCCTCCCCAATCGAGTCATGAACCCCAAGTCTCGGCCATGGCGGTTGGAGGTGCAATCGCCTCTTCAAAACCCGACGAGGCCAGCCGTGCCGCGCGCCGGTGAGCCTCGTCTATACTTGGCGTGTAGCGTGTTCCGCAACCGATCGGGTCCTTAGAGCCTCCGGACGGTTCGCGGTCGTCGACCGCAGACGCGATGGAGGATCCCATCATGGAGTTGATACTCGTTCGTCACGGATTACCCGTTCGCGAGGAACTCGAGACAGGACGAGCCGACCCGCCGCTTTCGGAGACCGGCATGGCGCAAGCGGAGCGCGTCGCGCGGTGGCTGGCCGATGCGCCCGTCCACGCCGTCTACTCGAGCACCATGCTAAGAGCGCGGCAGACCGCACAGCCTTACGCGGCCGCTATCGGGCTCGAGGTCGTCGAGCGGGACGGAATCGCCGAGTTCGACCGTCACGAATCGAGCTACGTGCCCCTTGAGGAGCTCAAAGCCGAGGATCCCGAAGCGTGGCGGGCGTTCGTTGCCGGGGGCTATAACGAGCAGGTGGACATTCACCAGTTTCACGCCGAGGTCGTGAACACGCTGGAAAAGCTCATCGCCGCCCACTCCGGTCAGCGAATTGCCGTGTTCTGCCATGGCGGAGTGATCAACGTGTGGACCGCGCACGTCATCGGAATCACGCCTCGTCTGTTCTTCGAGCCGGCGTACACGAGTATCCACCGGTTCCTGTGTGCTCGCTCCGGTGAGCGCAATCTGGTCAGCCTCAACGAGACCGGTCACCTGCGC
>JABAHR010000586.1_pt3 | contig 58071 bp, 61 predicted proteins | sample 7062101 | NCBI WGS metagenome assembly JABAHR01 (sample SAMN14534553, study PRJNA622989) | marine sediment metagenome | biome: marine biome [ENVO:00000428]; feature: marine pelagic biome [ENVO:01000023]; material: deep marine sediment [ENVO:00002113] | place: India: Gulf of Kutch | collected...
ACGGTCGCGACCATCAAGATAGGCCTCGAGGCGCGCTCGGTGGAGACCTCCAAGTTCAAGGGCTGGGAGGACAAGTACGCGATCGCCGGCACCTACTGGCCGCCACAGTACGTGATCATGAAAGGCGATACGCTCGAACCGCTGAAGATCGTCTCGACCCGTGGCATGACCGTGGACACGCAGGAGTACCACCCCGAGCCGCGTGTCGCCGCCATCGTGGCGTCTCACGAGAATCCCGATTTCATTGTCAACGTCAAGGAGACGGGAAAGATTCTGCTCGTGAACTACGAGGACGTGGACAATCTGCAGGTGACGACCATCCCGGCCGCGCGATTCCTGCACGACGGCGGGTGGGATTCGACCCATCGCTACTTTCTGACGGCGGCGAACAAGTCGAACAAGATCGCTGTGGTGGATTCGAAGGAGCGCACCCTGGAGGCACTGGTGGACGCCAAGGAGATTCCGCATCCCGGCCGCGGAGCGAATCTCGTCGATCCGAAGCACGGACCGGTGTGGGTGACGAGCGCGCTCGGCAATGCCGACATCACCTTCATCGGCACCGACCCGAAAGGACACAAGGACAAGGCCTGGAAGGTCGTGCGGGTGCTGCAGGGTCAGGGCGGCGGCTCGCTGTTCGTCAAGAGCCATCCGAAGTCGAAGAATCTCTGGGTCGACACGCCGCTCAATCCCGACACCAAGATCAGCCAGTCGGTGGCGGTGTTCGATGTCGACAATCTGGACAAGGGCTTCGAGGTCCTGCCGATTGCCGAGTGGGCCGGCCTCGGCGAGGGACCGAAACGCGTCGTTCAGCCTGAATACAACAAGGCAGGTGACGAGGTGTGGTTCTCCGTATGGAGCGGCAAGGATCAGGAGTCGGCCCTTGTCATCGTCGACGACAAGACACGCAAGCTCAAGCATGTCATCAAGGACGCGAGGCTCGTGACCCCCACGGGCAAGTTCAACGTGTTCAACACGATGAACGACATCTACTGAGGGCACGGCGGGCGCAATGAGCGAAAAGGTCGGAAAAGTGTTCCTGGTGGGCGCCGGCCCCGGTGATCCGGAGCTGCTCACCATCAAGGCGAGACGCCTGCTCGAGGAGGCCGACGTGCTGGTGTACGACCGGCTGGTCTCCGAGGCGGTGCTGGAGCTGGTACCGGCAGGCGTGCTCAAGATCTTCGTGGGCAAGGCACCCGGAAACCATCCGGCGCCCCAGGACACCATCAACGACATGCTCGTGCGCCTGGCGCGGGCCGGACACCGCGTGGTGCGCCTCAAGGGCGGCGATCCGTTTGTCTTCGGACGCGGCGGCGAGGAGGCGCTGCACCTGGTGCGCCACGGCATCGCCTACGAGGTGGTGCCCGGCGTGACCGCAGCGCTCGCCTGCGCAGCCTACGCGGGCATTCCACTCACCCACCGGGGACTCGCCAGCAGCCTGCGCTTCGTCGCCGGTCATTGTCGCGGTGATTTGCCGCTCGACCTGGACTGGCGCGGGCTCGCCGACGAGGACACGACGCTGGTGTTCTACATGGCGCTCGCGAACCTCGGCGAGGTGCGCAACCGATTGCTGGCGGCGGGCCTGCCGGGCTCGACACCGGCAGCCGTCGTGGAGTCGGGCACCACCGAGCGGCAGCGCGCCATCGATACCACCCTCGAGGCGCTCGTGCGAGCGGCGCGAAGCCAGCGGGTCGGCACGCCGGCCGTGGTCATCATCGGCCGCGTCGCGGCCCTCGCGGCAGAGCTTGCCTGGTACGCGCCGCATGGCGGGCCGGAGCCCGAGGCGCTGAGCCGCGACGCGAGCGCCTATGGCTGAACGATTCGGCTTGCTGCTCGCCCTGGCCCTGTTGCCGAGCCTGGCCGTGGCGGAAATCAGCGCCGCGCGCCAGGCGCAGCTGCGCCACATGCTGACCCATGACTGCGGATCCTGTCACGGTCTGCGAATGAACGGCGGGCTCGGGCCGGCGCTGACGCCCGCGAAGCTGGCCAATCGCGAGGCGCGCGCGCTGGCGGCGATCATCCTGCACGGCGTTCCGGGCACTCCGATGCCGCCGTGGAGGGCACTGATGAGCGCGGAGGAGGCACGCTGGCTCGCCGAGCTCATGAAACAGAACTCGCCCAACGGGAGCCCGAAACCATGATCAGGCATTTGCTGCGAATCGCGCTGCCCTGTCTCGCGCTGGCTGCGCTCGTTGCCTGCGCCGAAATGCCCGGGGCCGAGCAGGTGGTCGCGAAAGAGGCGCTTCGCGGAACGGGGGATCTCGGCATCGTCGTCGAGCGCGCCGCAGGCAGCGTTCTGGTCATCGAAACCACGCATCGACGCACCTTGTCGCAGATCGACGGTCTCGGCGATCTGTCGCACGCATCCGCGGTGTACTCGCGCGACGCGCGCTACGCCTACGTGTTCGGACGCGACGGCGGGCTCACCAAGGTCGATCTGCTCGCCGGGCGCATCGACAAACGCATCGTGCAGGCCGGCAACAGCATCGGCGGCGCCATCTCCCAGGACGGAACTCTGGTGGCGGTCTCCAACTACGAGCCCGGCGGCGTGCGCATCTTCGATTCAGAGAGCCTGGCGCTGGTTGCGGAGATTCCGGCGGTTTACGACGATGCGGGATCGCGCTCGAAAGTGGTGGGGCTGGTCGACGCTCCCGGTCGCCGCTTCGTTTTCAGCCTCTACGATGCCGGCCAGATCTGGGTGGCGGACCTGTCCAAGCCGTCGAATCCTGGCATCCGGAAATTCACCGATATCGGCGACAAGCCCTATGACGCCATGATTACTCCCGAGGGGCGCTACTACGTGGCCGGCCTCTACGGAGAGGACGGCCTCGCGCTGCTCGACCTCTGGCACATGGAAAAAGGCGTCGAGCGCATCATGCCCGGCTACGGGCGTGGCGAGGCGCCCCTGCCCGTCTACAAGATGCCGCACATGGAAGGCTGGGCCATGGCCGGCGACCTCGCATTCGTGCCGGCGGTCGGACGGCACGAGGTGCTGGTCATCGATCGCAACGGTTGGCGCGAGCGTGCGCGCATTCCGGTCAAGGGACAACCGATCTTCGTCATGGCGCGCCCCGATGCGCGCGAGGTCTGGGTCAATTTCGCATTGCCCGATAACGATACGATTCAGATCATCGACGTGCAGACGCTGGCGGTATCGCGCACCATGACGCCAGGCAAGGCGGTCCTGCACATGGAGTTCACGCCGCGCGGTGAGCAGGTATGGATCTCGGTGCGCGACGAGGACCGCGTGGACGTCTACGACACCGCCTCCTACGAGAAGCTCGCAGCTTTGTCGGCCGAGAAGCCGAGCGGCATCTTCCTGGCCGCCCGCGCTCATCGGATCGGTCTCTAGCCATGGCGGTCGTGGGTGCGGGCACAGGCTTCGAGAGCGCGCACGCACGCAGGCGCCGCTTGTCGCGCGCCCGGCCGCGCCGCGGCGCAGGTTCGACGCGCCTCACCGAGCTCGACAAACGGCTGCTCGATGAGTTTCAGCACGACTTCCCCGTCTGCCCCCGGCCCTATGAGGCCATCGCGCGGCGACTCGGCTGCGACGAGCAGTCGGTGATCGAGCGCCTCGCATGGCTCACGCGCCACGGCTACGTGAGCCGGGTGGGACCAGTGTTCCAACCCAAGCGCCTGGGCGCCAGCACGCTCGCGGCCATGGCGGTGCCCCGCGAGCGTCTGCACGAAGTGGCCGAGCTGGTGAGCAGCTACGAGGCGGTCAACCACAACTACGAGCGCGAGCACCCGTTCAATCTCTGGTTCGTTGTAACCGCAAGGGACGAGCAGGCCGTGGCCGAAGTGCTCGATGACGTGCGCCGCCGCACCGGTCTCGACGTCATGGATCTCCCGCTGCTGGAGGCCTTTCACATCGATTTGGGATTTCCGCTGTGGACGACATCAGGCAATCGGTGATCAAGGCCATGCAGGAGGGCCTCGCGCTCACCGCGCGGCCATTCGCAGCCATCGCCGAGCGTATCGGAAGCGACGAGGAGACCGTCCTCGGCGTCGTGCAGGAGCTGCAGGCGACCGGTGCCATCAAGCGCTTCGGCGTGGTCGTGCGCCATCACGAGCTCGGCTTTCGTGCCAACGCCATGGTCGTGTGGGACGTCCCCGACGGGGCGGTGAAAGCGATCGCGGACCGCCTTGCCGAGGAGCCCGACGTAACCCTCTGCTACCGCCGTCCGCGCCGCCTGCCGAGCTGGCCGTACAATCTCTTCTGCATGATTCACGGGCTGGACCGGGAGAGCGTGCAGGCCAGGATCGCGGCGCTCAGGCGCACCCATGGGATCGAAAACATCCCCCACTGCGTGCTGTTCAGCGGCCGCAGATTCAAGCAGCGCGGCGCCGTTTACGTATCCGACGACGCTGCGCGGGGGCGGCGCGCCAATGGATGAGCTTGATCGCAGCATCGTCAACACGCTGCAGGACGGTTTACCCCTGTGCGAGGAACCGTTCGCTGCTCTGGCGGCCGCGCTCGAGACCGATGAGCAGACAATCGTCTCTCGCCTCGCGCGTATGCTCGACGAGGGCATCCTTTCCCGCTTCGGTCCGCTGTACAACGCCGAACGCATGGGCGGAGCGCTCAGCCTGTGCGCGCTCAGCGCCGCGCCCGAGGCCTTCGACGCGATTGCCGAGCGCGTCAACGCGCACCCCGAGGTGGCCCACAACTACGAGCGCGAGCACGCCCTCAACATGTGGTTCGTGCTGGCGACAGAGGATGCCGATCGAATCGCGCAGGTGGTTGCGGAGATCGAGCAGGAAACGGGCTGCCGCGTGCTGCAGTTTCCCAAGCAGAAAGAGTTCTTCGTCGGATTGAAGCTCGAGGTCTGAGTCCGGACAGGCTGATGAATGAGGTTGCAGACAGGCTCGACGACGCCACCCGGCGCCTGGTGGCCGCCACGCAGGAGGGGCTTCCCCTGTGCGCTCGGCCCTACGAGGCGCTGGCCGCTCGGCTGGGAGCCACTCAGGAGTCGGTGCTGGAACGCCTCGCGCAGATGATTGATAACGGCAGCATCCGCCGCATCGCGGCAGTGCCGAACCATTATGCGCTCGGCTTTCGCGCCAACGGTATGTCGGTGTGGGACGTGGCCGACGAGGCCGCGACGGCCTGCGGTCGCGAGATCGGCGAGCTGCCCTTCGTGAGTCACTGCTATCTGCGCCCGCGCCATCTGCCCGAGTGGCCCTACAATCTTTTTGCCATGGTGCACGCGCGTTGCCGCGAGCAGGTCGAAGCACAGGTCGAGCGCATCGCGGAGATCCTCGGGCCCCGGAGCCGCGGTCACGATGTGCTCTACAGCAAGCGCATTCTGAAAAAGACCGGCATGCGACTGGGCAGGGAGATCTAGCCGATGTTCCGGATCTCCCAGTACATGCGCGAGCTCGTGTCGCCGACCCCCATCGGCGAGGCGCGCAAGCCCTCCGGACCGGTGGTCATCTGGAACCTGATCCGCCGCTGCAATCTCACCTGCAAGCATTGCTACTCGATCTCCGCGGACCGCGATTTTCCAGGCGAGCTCGCCACCGACGAGGTATTTGCGGTGATGGACGACCTGCGCGCCTTCGGGGTGCCGGTTCTGATCCTCTCGGGCGGCGAGCCGCTGCTGCGGCCCGACATCTTCGAGGTCTCGAAGCGCGCGAAGGAAATGGGCTTCTACGTCGGCCTTTCCACCAACGGCACGCTCATCGACGAGGCCAACATTGGCGCAATCGCGGAGATTGGCTACGACTATGTCGGTGTGAGCATCGACGGCATCCGCGAGACCCACGACCGTTTTCGCCGCCGCGACGGTGCTTTCGACGCATCGATGCACGGAATCGGTCTGTGCAGGCAGCACGGCATCAAGGTAGGCCTGCGATTCACGATGACCCAGGACAATGCCTCGGAGCTTCCCCAGCTGTTATCGCTCATGGATGAGCAAGGCGTCGACAAATTCTATCTTTCACACCTCAACTACGCCGGGCGCGGAAACCGCAACAGAAAAACCGACGTGGTGCACCAGACCACGCGATGGGCCATGGACATGCTGTTCGAGACCTGTCTCGATGACGTGAAGGCGGGGCGAAGACGCGAGTTCGTCACCGGCAACAACGATGCCGACGCCGTTTATCTGCTGCATTGGGCACAGAGCCGTTTTCCGGGGCGCATCGCGCATCTGCGCCAAAAGCTCGCGCAGTGGGGCGGCAACTCGTCCGGGGTGAACATCGCCAACATCGACAACCTCGGCAACGTGCATCCCGACACCTTCTGGTGGCACTACGATCTCGGTAACGTGCGCGATCGGCCGTTCTCGGCGATATGGTCGGACAACTCCGATCCGCTCATGGCGGGTCTGAGAAAACGACCCCGTCCCGTTGAGGGACGCTGCGGCGCCTGCCATTATCTCGACGTATGCGGCGGCAATACGCGCGTGCGCGCACACCAGCTCACCGGGAACGTATGGAGCGAGGATCCGGCCTGCTACCTGAGCGACGGCGAGATCGGCCTGTGCGCCGACCCCGCCGACACGGCTGCGCGCGCGGGCGCCGCCTCGGCGCCGCCGCGCCCGCCCGCGCGCAACCGTGTGCACGTCGCACCCCCGGCGGGCGGGGGCGAGGCTTGAGATTTGCCGCTGCGCTCGCCGCCGCCCTTGTCTCGATTAGCGCGGCGGGCGGCGCGGCGCAGGCCGAGGAAGACGTCGCTGCGATCTACGCGCGACACTGCGCCGGCTGTCACGGTGCGGGGCGCCTCGGAGGCACCGGCCCTGCCCTGCTTCCGGAGAACCTGCGCCGCCTGAAGCCGAGTAAGGCCATCACCACCATCAGCGAAGGCCTGCCCGCATCCCAGATGCCGGCATTCTCGGACAAGCTCGACAAAGCCGATATCGAGGCCCTGGCGAAGTTCATCTACACGCCGCTCCCCGCGCTGCCTGTCTGGGGGGAGACGCAAATCGAAGCGAGCCGCGTCGTGCACGGGTTGCCCGCCGGTGACGCGGCGGAAAAACGCCACGCATCCGATCCCATGAATCTCTTTGTGGTCGTCGAAACGGGTGACCATCACGTCACGGTGCTCGACGGCGACACGTTTACCCCCATCCACCGCTTCAGAACACGTTACGCGCTTCATGGCGGACCCAAGTTCTCCCCGGACGGGCGCTTCGTGTACTTCGCCTCCCGGGACGGGTGGATATCGATGTTCGACCTCTACGGCCTGCGCATGCTCGCGGAGATACGAGCCGGAATAAACACGCGCAATATGGCCGTTTCCGCCGACGGGCGCTACGCGATGGTGGCGAACTACCTGCCCCACAGCCTGGTCGTCCTGAATGCGAAAGACCTCACTCTCGAGAAAATCATCCGGGTCGAAGACGACAAGGGCATCAGTTCGCGGGTGAGCGCGGTTTACGACGCCCCACCGCGTGAAAGCTTCATCGTCGCACTCAAGGATCTGAAAGAACTCTGGGAGATCCAGTACGGCGACAATCCCGTGTACTACGGAGTCGTGCACGATTACCGCTACGAGGGAGTGCCGGAGCAGACGGAGCGATTTCCCATTCGGCGCGTGCGGCTCGACGACTATCTGGATGACTTCTTCTTCGACGTCGGTTACCAGAATATTATCGGCGCAGCCCGTGACGCGGCGAACGGCCAGGTCATCAATCTAATCGTGGGCCGCAAGGTTGCGGATATCGATTTGCCGGGACTGCCCCATCTCGGCTCCGGCATTACCTGGAATTACGGCGAGGTGCCGGTGCTGGCGACGCCGAATCTTCGTGAATCCGTCGTCAGCGTCATCGACATGCGCAGCTGGCGAACGCTGAAGCGTATCGAGACGCTCGGGCCGGGATTCTTCATGCGCAGCCACGAGAACAGCCGCTACGCCTGGGTGGACGTTTTTTTCGGTCCGAATCGCGACGCCGTGCACGTGATCGACAAGCAGACCCTGGAGATCGTCAAGACCCTGCGCCCGGCCCCGGGTAAAACCGCGGCGCACGTGGAGTTCACCCGCGACGGCCGTTACGCGCTGCTCAGCATCTGGGATATGGATGGCGCCGTGGTGGTCTACGACGCCGAATCCCTGCAGGAGGTCAAGCGCCTGCCGATGAAGAAACCTTCCGGCAAGTACAACGTCCACAACAAGATCACGCGCTCGCGCGGCACCAGCCATTGAGCCGTCCCGGCGCGCTTGATCTGCGTCAATGCACCCTCCCGGGGCGGCTCTCATGATGAGCGTGTTTCGTATTCATCTCGCAGGTTCGAGCCAATGGCCCTGAAAGACATTCTCGTTCACGTAGACAGCAGCCGCGCCATGGCGGGGCGCGTCGAGGCCGCCGCCGGGCTCGCGCGCGTGCACGGGGCGCATCTGACCGGCCTCTATGTCATCGAGCTACCCGTCCTGCCCTCCTACGCCGAGGCCCAGATTCCTGCGAGAATCATCGAGGCCCAACGGGCAGCTTTCAGCGCAGCCGCCGCGGCGGCCGAAAAGCAATTCGAGAGTCTTGTCGGCGATGCCGGCATCAGCGCCGAATGGCGCTGTGTCGAGGAGCGGCGCGTCGACGCCCTCGCTCTGCACGCGCACTACGTCGATCTGCTCGTCGCGGGCCAGGCCGATGAGGGCGATCCGGAGTGCGTCAGTCACGGTCTCGCCGACCAGCTGGCCCTCGCTTCGGGTCGTCCCGTGATGGTCATTCCGGCCGCTGGCGTGACGGGACCCATCGGCAGGAACATCGTGGTCGCCTGGAACGCGCGGCGCGAGGCCGTGCGCGCCATCAGCGATGCCATGCCGTTGCTCGAGTCCGCCGAGCGGGTCACCGTCGTGTGCATCAATGCGAAAGACGCCGACCCCGACAACGCCGGGATCCCGGGCGCCGACATCGGCCTGCATCTCGCGCGTCACGGCATCGACACGCAGACCAGCAGCCTGTTCGGCGCTCCCGCCGCCATTGGTGAGCTGCTCCTTCAAGCGGTCGAGGACGAATCAGCGGATCTTCTCGTCATGGGCGCCTACGGTCATTCCCGCTTCCGTGAGATAATCCTCGGCGGCGTCACGGCCCACGTCCTGGCGCACACGCGTGTACCGACCCTGCTGTCACACTGAAGGAAGCATCCATGCGTAGACGAACGACGGTCCCGGCTTATCCCCTGATCTGCACGGCAATCGCCGGCGCCACGCTGGTGCTGCTGCTTCTCGCGCCCGATGACACCCGAGCAGCCGACCCGGAGCGCGGCCGGCTGCTCTATGAGAATCATTGCACGGGCTGCCACACGAGCGTCGTGCACCTGCGCGAGCAGCGAAAAGCCACGACACGGGAGGAAATCCAGTCTTGGATACGCCGCTGGCAGGCTCAGCTTGAGCTTCAGTGGGACGCCACGGAGGTCGACGACGTCACCGAGTATCTGAACGAACGCTACTACCAGCTGAAGAGCGATTCCTGAATCAGCTGCGGGCTCCAGCTGCGCGGGGAATGGCGCCGTCTTACTCGGTGCTCCAGCTCAACGCATTGTAGCCGCCGGCTACGCCGTGCTTCGAGAACACGAATTGCCAGAGCTGATTTCGCCTCGCGCGGAAAGCGCCCGCGCAGGTCAACAGGTAGTATGACCACATCCTGAAGAAACGATCGCCATACTGTGCCTCGTGCTTGTGCCAGTTCCGGCGGAACTTCTCGTACCACGCCATCAGGGTCGTGTCGTAGTGCTGGCCGAAGCTGTGGAAATGCTCGAGCACGAGCAGCCCCTCAGCGGCCGCCGTAAGCTTCTGGATCGATGGCAGGCAGCCGCCGGGGAAAATGTACTTCTCAATCCACGGGTCGGTCGCGATGTAGCTCGTGTTTCGTCCTATCGTGTGCAAGAGAAACAGCCCGTTGTCCTTGAGGCAACGTTTCGCAAGCGCCAGAGCACTTCTGTAGTTCTTGGGGCCGACGTGCTCGAAAAGTCCTATTGAAACGATTTTGTCGTAACGTCCTTTTGCGCTTCTGTAATCATCGAGCACGAACTCCACGTCGAGACCCTTGCATCGTTCCCTTGCGTAGCGGACCTGCTCCTCGGCAATGTTGTAAGCCGTCACGCGGCAGCCGTATCGCCTGGCAGCATACTCCGCGAATCCTCCCCAGCCGCAGCCGAGCTCGAGCACCGAGTCTTCCGGCTGGAGCATGAGCTTCCTGGCGACGAGCTCGCATTTGGCGTTCTGAGCTTCCTCGAGCGTTTCCGCGTTCTCATAGAATGCGCACGTGTAGTGCATGCCCGGGTCGAGCATGTCGGCGTAGAACTCGTTGCCGAGATTGTAATGCTGCTGGGCGACCCTCTGGGACCTGGCCCTCGACTGCATATTGAGCAGCAGGGATCTCAGATATAGAAAGATCTGATCTTTCGATTTGACGACCTCATCGAGCCGTGCCCGCAGCACTTTGGCGAAGAACACATCGACATGATCGCAGTCCCACCATCCATCCATGTACGACTCGCCGAGACCGAGCGAACCCTCCGCGATGACCCGGTCGTAGAATTGCTCGTCGTGGATTCGGATGTCACCGAGTGAGTTACCTCCGACGGATACGTCGGCGCGTGCCAGGAGATCGGTTATGAACTCCCTCGACGTCATCGAACGCCGGGCTCTGTCCTGGGTGAGCAACTGTCGCATCTGAGAATCTCCCGTTAGCAAAATCGAGGTAACACGAGGTTCCCTGTATCCGGCCTCGAATAGGCCTGTTTGTTGTATTTCCTGCCGTCTTCCCGCGGGCTGGCGCGGACGGGCGGGATTATCGCAAAAGTCGGCCCGTTTTGCAGAGCCGCTGAACTATTGGCCGGCGCTCGCGGCGCGCTCTGCGTCGACGATTTCCCGGGCCGCCTCGCTGGGCAGGCCGACGTGCTCGAGCATCACCTGTCCGAGCTGCAGCCCCGCCTCGAGCACCTCCGGCACGACCTGCGAGGCGCCGCAGGAGAGCAGCCGCTCGGCGTGCCGATCGTCGCGCGCCCGAACCAGGATCGGCAGCTCCGCCGAGAGCCGGCGGGCGGCAATCACCACCCGTTCCGCGGCCTGCGGGTCGTCGGTGCTGACGACCAGCGCTGCCGCGCCCTGCAGCCGGACCTTCTCCAGCATCGCCGTGCGGCTCGCGTCTCCGAGATAGACCGGCGCGCCCCTGGTGCGCATGCCCGCAACGTGGCTGGCATCGAGATCCAGCGCCACATGGGCCACTTGCTGGCGGTCCAGCAGCTCCGCCAGCAATCTGCCGATACGGCCGTAGCCGACGATGATGACATGGTCCCGGAGACCGGCCGGGATGTCCGCTTCGGCCTCGGCGCCGGCGGACGCGCGGGCGTCGACGGCGGCACCGGTGCTGCGCGCCACGCGGGCCATCAACGGCGTGAGGAACATCGTCCCGCCGACCACGATGAGCATGAACTGCGCCGTCGGATCCGGCACCAGCCCGAGCGTTGCGGCGAGCGCGACGACAACGAAGGCGAATTCGCCGCCCTGGGCGAGCAGCAGCCCCATCTCGACCGCCTGTCCCGATGTGAACCCGGCGAGGCGCGCCAACGCGGCCGTACAGAGCGATTTGATGGCCATCAGGCCGACGATGGAGAGCACAATCCACACGGGCTCGGTCAGGATCTCCGCCAGGTCGATGACCATGCCCACCGACATGAAGAACAGCCCCAGCAGCAGCCCCTTGAATGGCTCGATGTTCACTTCGATTTCGTGGCGAAACTCGGTATCGGCGAACACCAGGCCAGCGAGAAAGGCGCCGAGCGCGGCCGAGAGCCCCGCCGCATGGGTCGCCGACGCGGTGGCGATGATGATGAGCAGGGTGACCGCCATGAACAGCTCCGGGCTGCGCAGGCCGCTCACGTAAGCGAACAGGGGCCGCACCACCAGGTGTCCGATGCCGAGAATCAGGGCAACGGCGAGGGCGGCCTCGCCGATGGCGAGCCCCAGCGCGCCGATGATGGAGCCGGCGCTGTCGGCGCCGAAGCTCGCGACGACGAACAGCATGGGCACCACCGCGAGGTCCTGGGCGAGCAGCACCGCGAAGCTGCCGCGCCCCACGGCGGTTCCGAAGCGGCCCTGCTCGGTCAGAAGCTGCATGACGATCGCCGTCGAGGACAGCGCGAGGCAGCTGCCCAGCACCACCGAGGCCTCGGTGGAGTTGCCGAACGCCCGCGCGATGGCGCCGATGATGATGCCACTGACCAGGATCTGCGCCATACCCATGCCGAACACCAGCCGCCGCATCCCCCAGAGCCGCTCGAGCGAAAGCTCGAGACCGATCATGAAGAGCAGAAACACGACGCCGAGCTCGGCAAGCGCGCGCACACCGGCGACATCGGTGATCAGCACATGGCGCAGCCACTCCTGATGCTCGGCGAGGCGCGCCAGACCGTGCGGGCCGACCACGAGCCCCACCAGCAGGAAGCCGAACACCGGACTCGTGCCGAGTCGCCGGGCGAGCGGTATCACGAGCGCAGCGGCTGCGAGAAATACCACGGCTTCCTGCAATCTGAGCTCTTCCACAGACCCTCGGCTCCGGACCGGGCGGCGGGCGTCATGCGCGCCGCGAAAAAAGCGCATGATAGCGCGTCGGGGCGCGGCGCCGGCGCCGCGCGCCAGCGATCGCAATCAGCCTGCGAAGGCGGGCGAGTGCGAGCGGTAATCGGTGGGTGATTTTCCCGTCCAACGCCTGAAAGCGCGCGAGAAGTTGGACGGCTCCGAGAATCCCAGCAGATAGGTTATCTCGTTGATCGACAGGTGCGACTCGGCCATGTAGTGAGCGGCGAGCTCGCGGCGCGTCTCGTCGAGCAGATCTTTGTACGAAGTGCCCTCGTTCCTCAGCCGGCGCTGGAGACTGCGCAGGCTCATGTGCAGGGCCTCGGCGACGGATTCCTGGCTCATGTGGCCCGAGGGCAGCTGCTCGGTCAGCCGCGCTCTCACCTGCATGGCGACACTGCTGCGATCGAAACGCGCCAGATAATCCTGGACGATCTTTTCGTTGGCCCGGGCAACCTCGGCGTTGGCCGTGGGAAGCGGCGTCTCCGCATCCGCTCTGTCGAAGCAAACGGAATCCTCGTTGCCCGCGTACTGAATGGGGGCGCGAAAATGCTCCGCGAAAACCGCCGGGTCGGGCGGCTCCGGCCGCCGAAAGGTGATGCGCAGGGGATTGAACGCTTCACCGTGGCACATCCGACAAAGGCTGACCAGCGCCGCGAAAGAGGCGTCGAAATCCTCGGCCGCGGTCGGATAGTCCTCGGCCGGATTCTCGATGATCAGGCGCAGCTCTTCCTCGGATTCCTCCAGCGTCAGCCGCTCCTTGTCGGTCATGATGCGGAAGTAGCGAACGGTTCGCTCCAGGGCGTCCTTGAGCGTGGCGCTGGCGAGCCACGCGTAGCCGAGCGCGTGCGCCGTGCTCGGATGCCAGTGGGAGGCGACCTTCAGACCGAGACCGGGATCCCCGCTCGCCTCGAGGGCGAGCTGCCAGAGATCGTAGAGCTTGGCGTCCCGATAGCGTGCGTTGGGATCGTAGAGCTTGGCCGGATCGAGACCGGCGCGCTCGAAGAGCGTGCGGGGCTCGAGTCCGTAGGACTCGAGAGCGCGCCAGATCGACAGGGCGCTCGATGCAAGCGTCGTGTAAGGCATAGGTTGAGGCGTTTGATACCGTATCGCCGCGATGTTGTCCAGACGCCGGGGTGGCCGGCACGACCGGCCTGTCCGGGCGCCTAGAAGATCCCCGCCGTCAGCTCGTGACGCAGTCGCGATCGAAAGGCCCGGATGGCCTTGAAACCGTCCACCAGCATGTCCTTCTCGCGCTTGGACAGCGCTTCCACGGGCACGTGGTTGCCGGGCTCCCGGCCCTCGCGATAGTCCGCGAGCTGCTGGCGCAGCATCAGCGCCGAGATGTGGCGATAGGCGCCCCCCAGGTAATCCTGCTCATCCGCGCCGAGCACGCCGCGCTCGTGCAGGGCGGTGATGCGCTCGAGCGTGCCCGTTCTCTCGACGCGCTCGCGCAGCGCCATGATGCGCACGGCGCCGACCAGCGGCAGGGTTCCGGTGAGCTTCAGGTTGAGCTTGCCCTGGTTGGGGCCCGGGAGCGGATCGCGCTTGAGGCGATCGAACAACCCAAGCGCCACGCCGTGCTCCTCGTCCACCTTGAAAAGCTCCCGCAGAAAATGGGGATGCGGCGCAAGCGTCGTGACGTGCTCGCGAAGGCTGCGAGTGAGCGCACCGGGTCCGAAAACGCAGTCGAAGTCGAAAAAAATGTCGCAGAATCGCAGCGAAAGCCCCTCGCCCTTTCCCATCCAGGCGCGGGTCTGGGCTCGCCACTCGGAGAGGGTCTTGCGCCATACCGGGTTGATGGCCATGACATTTCCATGACAGCGCTCGAAACCGACCTCCGCCAGCGCGTCAGTGACGCGCACCGCGAGCTCGATGAACCAGGCATCGACGCGATCGTGATCCGCGATCGGATAGTCCTCGATCACGAACCCGTTGTCCTGGTCCGGCCGAAGAAAGCTCTCCTTTCGTCCACCCGAGCCCATCACCACCACGTCGAATTCCACCGGTGGCTCTCCGAGACCGGACTCCCGCATCTCGCGCAGGCAAAGGCGCACGACTCCCTGGTAGACGTCGTTGTTGATACGACTGAGGAACGCCTGGATCTCGGTGGCGGGCAGCGCATCGTTCATGAGCTCGAGGGCGACGCGAATCTGGGCGTCCTTGGTCGCCTTGATGCCCTCGAGGTCGTCTTCGTGACTCAGGCGCTCGATGCGTTCGAGCATCGGCGCCGCCGCCACGGCCATGGCACGATGCAGCCGCAGCACGCCGACGACCTTTTGCCGCTCGCCGACAACCGGCAGGTGTCGCAGCCCGCGCCGGCGCATGCGCGCAATGGCGCGGTAGAGATAATCATCCTCGGAAACGCTCACCACGGGAGCGCTCATCACCGTCTCGATGGGCGCGTCGTCGCGGCCGGCGCACGCAATCCGGCGGCTGACATCCTGCTCGGTGACGATACCCGCGACGCGTCCGTGCGCATCCTCGACGATGACCTCGGATGCGCCGACACTCGCGAGTCGCTCGACGACGTCACGACACGAGTCGGATGCCGCGACCACCAGTGGAGGCGGGTCCATGTGATCGCTCACCCGGCGGGTGAATACCGCAGTCTGTGTAAGCATGCCTCAGCGCATCATAGCGCGCCTCGACCCGGACCGCTCAGCAGCGGGATTTGTGCGCGAGCACCAGCAGCACCGTCAGCAGCACCATCGCACCGGCCTGATGCAGCGCGGCGAGCGGCACCGGCACGCGAAGCAGCAGCGTGGAGATGCCGAGCGCGACCTGGATCATGGCCGCGCCGCCGGCCGCGTGCAGCCACAGGCGCTGTGGCCGGGTCATGGCAGTGCGATTCGCAGCGAGCCACAGGGCGAGTATGCCCACGAAGGTGGCGATGGCGATCACGCGATGCGTGAATTGAACCGTCGTCGGGTTCTCGAACAAATTCAGATACACGGGGGTCATCGACCACATGCCGTCGGGAACCCAACGACCCGCCATCAAAGGAAACGTATTGTAGGTGAAACCTGCCTTGAGCCCGGCGACGAATGCGCCGGACATCATGGTCACGAACACGGCGATGGTCAGGATCAGCGCGCCTGCCGCCACGCGGCTCCTCGCGCGATGCGCGCCGGTATCTGCGCCGCGCAGAAGATCGAAGGCCGTCCAGAGCATGAAGACGTATATGAGCACCGCGAGCCCCAGGTGCGCCGCCAGACGGTACTGGCTCACGTGAGGATCGTCGACGAGCCCGCTCTTGACCATGTACCAGCCGAGTAGTCCCTGCAGACCGCCGAGGACGAACATGGCAGCGAGCTTCGGGGCGAGCGACGCCTCGATGCGACGACGTAGCAGGAAGTAGAGAAAGGGCAGCAGGAAAACGATGCCGATCAGCCGACCCAGCACCCGGTGCGCATACTCGAACCAGAAAATTCCTTTGAATTCCGCGAGCGACATTCCCTTGTTGACATACCTGTACTCGGGCGTCTCACGGTAGTGCTCGAACTCCCGCTCCCACGCGGCCTGACCGATTGGCGGCAAAACGCCTGACACGGGTTTCCAGTTGACCATGGAAAGTCCCGAGCCGGTGAGGCGGGTGACGCCGCCGAGCACCACCATGGCGAATACCAGCGCGCAGCACACCAGCAGCCACCAGGCAATCGGGCGGCCGTTTCGCGTCGCCGCGCGCGGCGCGCCCAAGTCATTCGATACGCCGGCGACGACGTCGCCGCCTGGCAGAGAACGCTGCATGGAATCCGAGCCCATGTTTCAGGATATCTTCTGGTGCAGGCGCGCATCGCGGGTGCGGAAATGCTCGCTGAACCACTCGTCCAGACGCTTTCCGAACCGCTCCACATCCACGTACACGCCGTCTTCGTAATCATCCATGAGATCGCGAATTCCGTCCAGGAGGCGCTCGTGGTCGGCCTTGTGATCGGCGTACTCGTCGTAGCTGTTGTCGCGCATGAGCCTCTCTTCGAGGGCGAAATGCGCCGAGATGCGCGCGTAGAGCTCACCGAGAAACTCGGCCACGTCCGCGTCGGATTTTGCCTGGCCGAGACGCTCGTAGAGCGCGTTGACGAGCGCGATGAGCTCGCGATGCTCATGGTCCACCTCCGCGACGCCGAGGCTGTACTGCTCTTTCCACTCGATGAGACTCACAGCAGTCTGAAACCTCCCGTGTCGGCGCGGAAGTCGATGACCAGGTTCTGCCCGGCGCTGAGCTCGACGCTCTGCTCGTGCTCGTAGTCGAAGCCCTCCTGCCTGCGGCTGTCACGCAGGCGGGCCGTGACGAGATGGCGACCCGGCGCCACGACGAACCGCTCGTAGGCGGTGGCGGTGCCGTCGCCGGCAAGACCCGCGGGCGGCAGCCATTCGCGATAGACCAGCTCACCGTCGACCAGCAGCTCGACCAGTAGTGGCACGCGCTCACGCGGGCAGTCCATGGGCCTGCGCATGTTCGGCGCCAGCGCGGCAATCTCCTCCGGCGTCAGGCGCCTGCAGGGCGCTTTGCGCTGACCGGCGTGACCGAAGCTCAGCGTGATGGCCGACGCAGCCGGATCCATGTGGGTGTACACGGGCAGGGTCGCAAAGTAGCCGATCAGCAGCGCGAAGGCCGCATACAGCACGCCCTGGCCGATCAGCTGTAACGGGCTAACCCGCATGGCTCACCGCCCCGGGCCGCGCGGCGACCACCGGTGCCTGCGAGGCGTGGAGCTCGCCCAGGCGCGCGCGAAACGCCGAGAGCGCCTCGGCGAGCTCGCCACCGCGGTCCACGCCGGCCCAGAAGCTGGCGACACGCTCTCGGGGCACGCGTGCGCGCAGCTGTGGATCGCGCTCGCCGGCGATGCGTTGCTCGGTCCAGCGCGCGCCCAGTCTCTCGTAACAGTCGTTCGCCCGGCAGCCGGTCAGAAAAACGCCGTCCACGTGGCGGCGGGTGATCATGAAGTCGATGAACGAGGGCGCCAGCATGGCGACACACGGAAGCTCCACAACCGCCACCGATGGCCCGGCGATGGCTTTCAAGTCCGGCCCCTGCCCGCACGCATACACGATCACGCGGTCGTTGCCCTGCAGGGCGCGACACGCGGCCAGCGAGCGCTCGCGCAGGTCCGAGAGCGGATACGCGGGCAGCTCGATGCCGGCCTCGAGCGCGGTGCGGCGTCGAAACGGCGTCGCCGTCGGGCAGGCCCCCACGCAGATGCCGCAGGCGACGCACAAATCCGCAATCACGACAGCCTCCTCGGAGTACGGGCTGCCGTCGCTGCGCGGCGCCATGCGTACCGCTCCGTGGGGACAGTCCACCGCGCAGCGCCCGCAGCCGTTGCAGTTGGCGAGGCTGACGACCGCGGGAACCGGCCGTTTGGCCGGTAGCCACGGCAATGCCGCCAGCAGCACCGTGGCGACCCCGAGCAGCCCCCACATGGCGAGTCCCGAGTACTCGTCGAGCAACGGGTAGACAAACAGATAGAACCAGTCGAGACCGACCTGCGTGGGTATGGTGCCCAGGTCGGCCGCGCCCTGGCTGACGGCGGGTCGCGCCACAGACAGCACCACCAGCGCCGCGAGCGTACCGATGGCGAGACCGCGCGGCGGGTTGACCCGCGCGTGGGTGTGACGATGAATGTGCACCCACATGATGAAAAGCAGAATCAGGGGCACGGCGATGTGAATGAAGAGCATGAGCGTGAAGAACCGCCCGCTCAAGGTGGAGGGGTGTATGAAGTTGCGCGCAATGGGCTCACCGAAAAGCGGCAGCGTGTCCAGCCACTCGGAGGTGGCGAGCGCGACATAGTGGGCGAGCTTGTCCCACACGAGCCAGTAGCCGCTGATGCCCGCGGCGAACACGAGCCACAGGATCGGCACGCCGATCACCCAGGCGAACCAGCGCGGCCCGTGCAGGCGATCCATGACGTACTCGCGCACCAGATGCAGCATCATGACGATTACCAGCCCATCCGATGCGTAACGGTGCAGGCTGCGCATGACGCCGCCCGCGTACCATTGGACATGCGTGATGGCCTCGACCGACTCGTAGGCCGCGGTGACGCCGGAGTCGAAAAAAATGTACAGGTACACACCGCTGACTGCGACGATCCAGTAGAAGAACCATCCCAGCGCGCCGAGCTGATAAAGCGGATTCCAGTCCGGTGTGAACACGGCATCAAAGGCGCTTTCGACGCGCTCGAACGCCCATCTCGCGAGTCTCTTGGGGCGTGACACGCGGCTCCTGGCTGTATTCGACATCAGTGTGGAAGCGGTGACGAGTTCTCGCGCCATGCTCGCACAACGAAAACGGCAATGGCGACCAGGCAAAGACTACCGACGATGATAGCGACAAATATCGAATAGTCGAAGCGATAACGCCCGGTGCTCGGGTCATAGATGGTGCAGAAGAGCCTGACGTTCTCCACCCAGCGATCGAGGGTGCTGGCGTCGGGGTCGAGTCCCCAGACGAGCTCCTTGAGCGGCTCCACCAGCACGGGCGGCTCGAACCTGTCCCCGTAGACCTGACGGTAGACCGTGCCGTTGGCGTCGACGACGCTCACCTGGGCCATGTGATCGAAGCCCTTCGCAGACGCCGCATAGGTGAAGCCCAGCTCATCGACGAGAGCCCGCAGCGTGCCCGCGTCACCGCTGAGAAAGGACCAGTCCGGCGCGTCGATGCCCTGGCGCGCTGCGTAGACCGCCATGCGCCCCGGGCTGTCGTTGGCGCTGTCGAATCCGATGGTGGCGACCGAAAAGGCACTGTCACCCAATGCCTCGCGGGCCACGTCGACGACCTCACCGAGGTAACGCGTCGAGACGCTGCAGCTGTGATAACAGCTCGTATAGATGAGATTGACGACGAGTGGGCGTCCCCGGTAGTCGCTGAAGCGCACCGTGCGGCCGTTGCGATCGACGAGTCGATGATCGGACAGGCGCCTGCCGATGGCCGCCTGGCTGGCCCGCAGGGCCTCGTCGCGGTCGAGAACGCTGCCGGCCTCGACAGCACTCCCCGCCACCGGCGCGCTCAGCACGAAAAGGGCGATTGCGGCGAGGAATGCGCGCCCGCGCCTCATGCACCGAGCAGCCAGCTGTCGAGCAGAACCACCAGCAGGAGCAGCGACAGCTGCGCCAGGGATGCGCGGAATGCGCGCATGGCGGTCTTGGTTCCAGGCTCGCGCACGAGCTGCGTGCACGCATGCACGAAGTACGCGCCGCCCAGCGCCGCGCCGAGCGCGTAGATCCAGCCCATGCCGAACGCGACCAGGGTCAGCGACAGCAGCACCAGGACCACCGCATGCAGGAGAATGACGCGCGCGGCCAGACCGTCCGCCACGACCACCGGCAGCATCGGCACCCGGGCCTCGGCGTAGTCCGCGCGATAGGCAAAGGCCAGGCTCCAGAAATGCGGCGGCGTCCACAGAAACAGCACCACGGCGAGAATCAGCGGTGCCGGACCGAGGGCGGGATCCACCGCGGCGGCGCCGGCGAGCACCGCGAAGCTCCCCGCGAGCCCTCCGACCACGATATTCAGCCAGGTGCGGCGCTTGAGCCAGACGGTGTAGACGACACCGTAGACGAAGGCGCCGAGAAACACGTGGGCGGCCGCGAACGGATTGACCGCAATCGCGGTCGCGCCGACCGCGACCAGCAGCATCAGCCCGATGCTCGCGAGCCACACCGGCCCGGCGCGGAATCGCCCGGTGACGAAGGGTCGCCCGCGGGTGCGCTGCATGCGCGCATCCAGGTCCCGCTCGACATAGTGATTGAACGCGCCGGCGCTCGCGGACGACAGCAGCACGGCGATTGCCAGCAGCGCAATCTGCCACCCGCCCGGAGCCGCGCCCGGCGTGATGGCGATACCGGCGAGTGCGCACAGCATGATGGCCATGCCGATACGCAGCTTGAACACCGAGTAGAGCAAACTTGCTGTCTCTTTCATCGTCTCCCTCACTCGCGTACCGGAGTTCCACCTGTGGCGCCGCGCGTGCCCGGAAGAAAGCGCGGGCACGCGCGAAGTCATGCGTCGAGCGTCAACGCAGCGGCCACACCTCCGAGAGGAACTTCCAGTTGACGAAGTAGTAGAGCACGAAAGCGGTGAAGAACACGCCCACGAGTACGCCAGTGCCCGGCAGCTTCAACGTTCCCGCACTTCCGTAGTGCCCGACCACAGAGGCTTCGGTGGCGACAGCCGGCTCGGGCTTCTTCTCCGCGGTGCGCTCACCAAAGAGGATCGAGCCGACAACGACCACGATGTACATGACACCGCCCACCGCCGCGAGAATGGCGGAAAGGCCGTTCAATCCCATCATGAGGTAGGCGGTTGCCGGGTAGTCGAACGTCAAGACCGCGTCCGCGCCCGTGATGTCCCACACGCGACGCGGCACCCCGAGCGTGCCGGCACCCATCATGAAGAGCGAGATCCCCGCCACACCGGCCGCGAACACGTAGGGCTGCAGCTTCGCCCAGCCTTTCAGGATCAGCTCACGCTGAAATATGAGCGGCACCAGCAGGTAGGTGATTGCCATGAAAGCGAGCGTCGTGCCGGCGACCACCGTGGCGTGGAAATGCCCGGGAACATACAGCGTGTTGTGCATGATGAGGTTGAGCTGCTCGGTGCCCATGACGACGCCGGAGATGCCGCCCAGGAAACCGAACAGGACCAACGACAGGAACATGCCGGCGAACGCCGGGTTACCCCACGGCGCCTTGCGAAGCCACTCGAATATTCCGTTCGTCAGTCCGCGCGCACGCTGGGCCGCCTCGATGGATCCGGGCACCGTCATGCCGTGAATCATGCTGCCCAGCACGGCGAGATACATGGCATAGCTGGTGTTGAAGATCTTCCACGTGGAGCTCATGCCCGGCTCCACCAGCATATGGTGGGCGCTCGCGATCTGCAGAAACAGGATGTACATGAGAAAGGCCATGCGGCTGACCTTCTCCGAGATCGGTTTTGCGCCGAGCACGATGGCGGCGATGGCGTACCAGACGGCAACGTGCGCCGACACATTGATCTGCTGGGATGAATGGCCCATCGCCCACCACACGATTTTGTACATGAGCGGGTCGATGTAGCTGATGATGCCCACTGACCACAGCAACGTCGGGATCAGGATGATCGCACCCGAGGCGATGGTGAAGACCGCGATGATGGCAGCGGTCAAGGCGCCGAAGGTGACCAGCGGTATCGAGCCCTCATAGGTCTTCTCTTCCTTCGCGATCACCAGGGTGCCGAAGAACACGAAACATCCGATCAGCGCCCCCACCGCGAAAATCAGGAAGCCGAGATAGAACCACGGCGAGGCCTGCATGGGCACGTAAGACGTGAACATGACGCTGGAATTACCGGCGAGCACGGCGGCGTTCACGATGAGCGCGCCGATGAGCATCATCCAGAAGCCCAGCCACGCCCAGCGCGGCGTAGCGAGACGCGAATTCAGCAGAATCGCCGAGGCAAAATACAGAACGGCCATCTCGAAGAAGATGATCCATACGAGCAGCACGTCGAGGCCGTGGGCGGTGAGCGCGAGGTAGAACCAGTCAGCGGGCAACAGATGCACCGTCGGCCAGCGGGTCAGCGCCACCATGAGGCCAAATAAGCCGCCGACCGTGAGAAACACGACGGCCGCGACCGCGTTTGCCTTGATGAGGTTTTCCGCCGGGCGGTGAATCTTCAAGCCCGTGGAAGGGCAGGTCCGAAATACTTCACTGATTGCCATGGCGCTGTCTCCTCATTCCACCACGTGGATTTTTCCAATCATGGTGTGATGCCCGATGCCGCAAAACTCGTTGCACACGACTCCGAATTCGCCCGCCGTATCCGGTGTCACCGTCAACACCATCTCGTAACCGGGATGGATCTGCAGGTTGATATTCACCGGTTGTAACGAGAAGCCGTGTTGCCAATCCATCGACGAGATATGAAGGCGGTAGCTCTGGCCTTTCTCGAACTCGAGAATCGGCCACCATTGCCAGAGTCGCGCGATGAGATAGACATCGCTTCCCGGCGGTGGACGCACAACGGGGAATCCGGCCTCCTGGCGCACGGTGTATTTATCCACCATTGCATTGGTCTTTTTGGCGAACATCTCGGGCGTCGTGCGATACGCTTCGTTGGACAGATTCTGCTCACCCTCGGCGTGCCAGTAGATCATCATCCCGAACATCACGAGGCCCCATATGAAGGCCACCGCGATCCACACGAGTTCCACTTTCGCGATCGGCTCCTTCCACCAGATCCGTTCGCTTGGGGGTGATATAGCCATGGGCTGTTCTCCCTCTAGCTGGGTCTAACCGGGCCCTTACTGGGCAATCGGAATTTGGACGATTTCGAGCACGCCCCAGATGATGTAAAAGACCGTGGGCACGACCACACCCAGGAACAACAGCAGAAACGGGTTGTCGAGGATCCGCTGCATGACAGGAATGCGTTCGTCTTCGCCGCTGGCGTCGGACATGAGCCTTACTCCCCGGTAGTGAAATTACGTGGCGGCCACGCACGCGATCGCGCCGATCGCCACAAGTCAAACCTTATGACTGCCTGGTCTCCGAACTCATTGACTTCGATCAAAGAGCCCGCATCCCTAGCCGCCGGTGAATTCTCGGATGAGCGCAAAGCTGACCAGCGCCAGAACGAGAATGATTCCGAAAAAGATGAGCGATCGATGCTCGAATCGCCGGCCGGCGAACTCCTCCATGCGGTTAAGCGCCCAGTCGGAAATCACGTACAGGGCAATCGCCGTGACGGTAAAGTAGAGGATCTCCATGGCACGCCGGCTCGCTGGTATCGTCAGGACCACGCAGGCATCATGCAGCCCCTGGGCAGCGCGCGCGTTGATCCAGGTCAACGACCCGCGGCTGTCGCGTTGAGAGCATGATGAAGCGAACGGACGGGCGCGAGCACGGAGAGTCCGATTTGATGGAGTCGACAGCGACCATCTCCTGGCCGCTCATCAAGCAGCTGCACGTGGCGCTGGCACTGCTCACCGCGTGCAGCTTCTGTCTGCGCGGCTACTGGATGCTCGCCCGCTCGCCGCGTCTCGACGCGCCCTGGGTGCGGCGTCTTCCGCACGTGGTCGACGCACTGCTGCTCGCCACCGGCATCGCCATGGCGATCGGGCTTTCCATCTCGCCGCACGCGCATTCATGGCTGGCGATCAAGCTGCTCGCGATCGTCGCCTACGTGGTGACCGGCAGCATCGCGTTGAAACGCGGGCGCACCTACCGGCAACGCGCCGCCGCGCTCGCGGTGTCGCTGCTGCTGCTCGCCTACATCTTCGCTGTTGCGCTGCACCACGACGCCGGGCTCGGACTGGCCTGATCCAGATCATCGACGCACGCGCGCGGGCGCGAATAATAGAGCCTGATCACCCCGCCGGAACGCCCGTTCCCGGAGGATGACAAGATGTTGAGCCCGAGCCTCGCTATCGAACCCGGCCTGCCGGAGCACGCGACCCGCCTGCAACTGTTCGAGTCCGTCATCAATCAAACGGAAAACGGCGTCGTCATCACCGAGCCGGACGGCGCCATCGTGTACGTCAACCCGGCCTTTACCCGTATCACCGGCTACAGCCGCGACCACGTCATAGGCAAGAACATGCGCATCCTGCAGTCGGGACGCCAGAGCAAACGCTTCTACCAGGCCATGTGGGAGAGTCTCCTGACCCGGGACAGCTGGTCGGGCACGATCTGGAATCGACGCAAGAACGGAGAGTGTTACCAGGAGTGGCTGACGGTCAACGCCGTGCGCAACGAGGCGCAGGAAACGGTCGTTTACGTCGGTATGTTCTCGGACATCAGCTCGATCAAATCGCGCGAGCACCAGCTCGAGCAGCTTGCCTATATCGACCCGCTCACGGAGCTGCCCAATCAGCTGCTGTTTCACGACCGGCTGGCGCAGACGCTTGCCTTTGCCCGGCGCAACGATCAGGCCGTATCACTGTTGGTCGTGGACGTCGATTGCATCAAGGAAGTCAACGAGCGATACGGATTCCTCTTCGGCGATCGCATTCTGCAGAACATCTCCCGCCGAATGCAGAAAGAGCTGTGCGAATGCGACTGCATCGGCAGACTCGCCGAGGACGAGTTCAGCATCCTGCTCTATGACACCGAAGGCGGCGCGCGCACGGTCGACGTCTGCGAGCGGATTCGAGCCGCCATCGCCAAGCCGCACGACGAGTATCAACCAGCGGTAACGATAACCGCCAGTATCGGTTTGGCGCGCTATCCCGAGGACGCACACACAGCCGAAGCGCTGATTACGAATGCCCGGGTCGGGATGTATGCGGCCAAAGGCGACGGCGGCAATCGAATTCGGCACTACGCGGATACGCGCGCACAGCTGCAAAGCTGAGTACCATTCCCGGGTACGCCCGCAAGCGCCGCCTAGGAGACCACAATGACGTCACGCGGTCGCAACGACCGAGCTGTTGGTGAATCCCTGCCGCCACTCATCGCAGCGCTCCGCGACGCCGGGTGCTACGACCACCCGACCGATGCCATCGTCGTGCTCGAGACGCATATTTCGTACGTGCTTCTCACCGGTCGCTTCGCATACAAGATCAAGAAGGCGCTCACCCTCCCCTTTCTCGACTTCAGCACCCTGGATTTTCGCAAGCACTACTGCGACGAGGAGCTGCGAATCAATCGCCGCCTGGCGTCCGAGCTCTATGTGGACGTGGTGCCGATCACCGGCACGCCGGCGGCGCCGCGCATGAACGGCGATGGCCGGCCCATCGAATACGCCGTCAAGATGGTTCAGTTTCCTGACGCCGACAGGCTGGATCGCGTGGCCGAGCGCGGCGAGCTCGACGTCGTGCATATCAAGGCGCTCGCCGACAAGATCGCCGCGTTTCACGATGAGGTGGCGGTGGCCGACAGAGGGTCGCCGTTCGCCGACTCGGAGCATCTTCGCCGGGAGATGATGGAAAACTTCGAAAGCCTCTCGGCGCAGTCACTGCCCGCGGACACGGCATCGTTGCTCGAGGACATTCGCGCCTGGACGGCCCACTCGCTGGTCGACCTCGGCCGACTTTTCCGTCTGCGCAAGCAGCAGGGAATGGTTCGCGAATGTCACGGCGACATGCACCTTGCGAACATGGCCCTGCTCGAAGGCCGCGTGACGATTTTCGACGCCCTGGAGTTCAACGAGAACTTTCGCTGGATCGACGTGCAGAGCGAGCTTGCCTTCCTCGCCATGGACCTCGACTATCGCGGCCTCGCGAACTACGCGTGGCTGCTGCTGAGCGGTTATCTGGACGCCAGCGGAGACTACGCGGGCCTGCGTCTGTTGCGCCATTACAAGGTCTACCGTGCCATGGTCCGTGCCAAGGTCGCGGCGCTTCGCGCCGGCCAGTGCCGAGCGGGCACGGCCGAGCACGAGCAGTGCATGACGGAGCTGCGCGAGCACGTCGCGCTCGCTCACGCCTACCTGAAGCCGGCGCCGGCAACGCCGCTCATCATCACTCACGGCCTCTCGGGCTCGGGCAAGTCTTGGCTGAGCGAGCAGCTGCTTCAGCTCGTCGGCGCGGTTCGCATTCGCTCGGACGTCGAGCGCCAGCGCCTTGTGCGCACAGGCGAGCTTCGCGAGGGGGCGCTTTACTCGCCGGCCGCCATTCGCCGGACCTACGAATCGCTCGAGCGTCTCGCACGCACCATACTCGGATGCGGCTATCCGGTGATCGTCGACGCCACCTTCCTCAAGCACGACCATCGCCTGCTGTTCGTGTCGCTGGCCAAGCAGCTCGGCGCACGCCTGGTGATACTCTCGCTGCACGCTGCCGAGAGCGTCCTGGAGGCGCGCGTCGCACGGCGCCTGAGCGAGGCGGCAGACGCATCCGAGGCCACCCTGGAGGTGCTGCGCGGGCAGCGCGCGAGCCTCGAGGCGCTCGACGACGAGGAGCGCGAGGCCGCCATCGAGGTGCCGGGCGACGACACGCCGGATCTGGAGGCCCTCGCCCGGCGCTGCCTGCGCGGGCGCGCCGGGGCGCCTGTGATGCGACGCCTCGAGGCCGGTCTCGACGACGGGCATTGATCCTCGTCAATGCTCCGCGTGAGAATAAGCCCAGACTGAAGCGAGGTCAGAACGCGAAGGGCGGTTTCATGCAATACCAGGACATACTCGTTCACGTCGACGACAGCGCGTCGACACCGGCCCGGTTGAAGGTCGCCGTGGAGCTCGCCGAGCGCTTCGACGCTCACCTGGTCGGCGTCTACGTCGACCCGGGGCTCGCGCTGCCGACCCTGGTCGACGTGCCTATCTCGCCGAGTCTCATCGAGGAGCTGGAAGACGAGCACCGGGCGCGACGCGAGCGCGCCGAGCAGCAGTTCCGGCAAACGCTCGATCGCTCCAATGTGAAGAGCGAGTGGCGGGTTGCCGAGGGCGAGCTCGGCCACACCCTCTCGCGCCACGCGCGCTACGTCGACCTCGCGGTGCTCGGTCAGGAAGGCACGGATGACCAGAAGGTGGTCATCGGCGGGCTTCCCGACACCGTCGCCCTCGCCTGCGGGCGTCCGGTGCTGGTGGTGCCCTACATCGGCGTCAAGACGCCTCCCGGCAAGCGCGTCATCGTCGCCTGGAACGGCAGCCGCGAAGCGGCGCGCGCCGTCAACGACGCCCTTCCGATTCTCAAGGGGGCCGACAAGGTCGAGGTCATGTGCGCCGATCCGCAGCGCGGCGAGCTCGAGGGCGCCGATCTGCCGGGGGCCGACCTGTGCCTTCACCTGGCGCGTCACGGCGTCAAGGCCGAGGCGCAGACCCTCGAGGTCAGCGACATCGAGATCGGTGATGCGCTCCTGTCGCGGGCAGCCGATCACGACGCGGATCTCATTGTCATGGGCGCGTATGGGCATGCCCGCTGGCGCGAGGTGGTCCTCGGAGGCACGACCCGACAGATGCTCGAGCAGATGACCGTGCCGGTGCTCATGTCCCATTGAGCCGATGTCGGCCTGGGGTCCAGCGCATGACGGTCACGCTATTTCCAGAGCTCGTTCGGCGCTACGATCGAAGCGGCCCGCGCTACACGTCGTATCCGCCGGCGACTGTCTTTGACGAGGGCTTCGGCGAGGCGGACTACCGCGCCGCGGCGGCGCAAAGCAACCAGGGCGCTTCGCCCCGGCCGCTGTCGCTGTATTTTCACATCCCGTTCTGCAGCACGGTCTGCTACTACTGTGCCTGCAACAAGATAATCACCGCGAATCGATCCCGGGCCGTCGCCTACTTGGCAGCGCTCGAGCAGGAGATCGCCCTTCAGGCAGCTCTGTTCGACACGCGACGCCCGGTCGAACAGCTGCACTGGGGTGGCGGAACACCCACGTTCCTTTCCGGCGAGCAGATGCAGCGACTGATGCAGACCACGCGTCGGCACTTTCGCATGCGCGATGACGACGAAGGTGAATACTCCGTCGAGATCGATCCGCGCACCGTGAACGAGCATGACATGGCCCTGCTGCGCGAGCTCGGTTTCAACCGCGTCAGCTTCGGCGTACAGGACTTCGACCCGCGGGTTCAGAAGGCCGTCAATCGACTTCAGTCTTACGAGCAGACGCTGGCAGTCATGACGGCAGCGCGGCGGCACGCCTTTCACTCCATCGGAATCGATCTCATCTACGGCCTGCCCTTTCAAAGCGTCGAAAGCTTCTCGGTGACGCTGGACAAGGTCGTCGAGGCCGGGCCCGATCGTCTCGCCGTGTTCAACTACGCGCATCTGCCGGAAATCTTCAAGACGCAGCGCCAGATCGACGCGAGCGCCCTGCCTTCGCCGGAGGAGAAGCTTCGTATCCTGGCGTTCACGATCGAGCGCCTCCAGGAGGCGGGCTACGTGTACATCGGCATGGACCATTTCGCACGCCCGGAAGATGCCCTGGCTCGAGCCCTCGACGATGGCAGCCTGCAACGCAACTTCCAGGGCTTTTCCAGCCACGCCGAGTGCGATCTGGTGGCCATGGGCATCACCGCCATCAGCAACATCGGCGATTGTTACGCACAGAACGTGCGCGACATCGATGCCTACTACGCGCGTATCGGCGCCGGAAGGCTGGCGGTGTTCCGCGGTGTTCGCCTCGACGAGGACGACCGCCTTCGCCGCCGGGTGATCGCGGACCTGATCTGCCACGGTCGCGTGGACAAGCAGGCCGTGGCGGCGGACTTCGACGGCTATTTCGCCGACGAGCTCGCCCGCCTCGAGCCCATGCGCGCGGATGGCCTCATCGAGGACGACGCGCGGAGCATTCGCGTGCTCGACCCGGGACGCCTGCTGGTTCGTAACATCTGCATGGTCTTCGACCGCTATCTGCGCCGGGCGTCCGGTGCGCAGCGCTTTTCCAGGGCGATTTGAGCCGCGCGTCCTCCCCGGCGTCCCGGGGCAGGTTGCAAGGCATTGAAAAACCAAGTACATAGAAGCTCCTGCATCGTATGCGCGGCGCTTGACGATCGCCTACGATCAGAGCCACGAGCCAATTCCCGAACAGGACAGATTTCACATGCAGCCCACGGTTGAGAGCATTGATGACATGACGGGCACCCCCGACATCAAGGTCTCGGTACGCCAGACTTTCGGCATCGACAGCGAACTGGAGGTGCCCGCCTTCAGCCAGCCGAGCGAGCACGTGCCGCCGGTGGACGACGCCTACCGCTTCGACCACGACACGACGCTGGCGATTCTCGCGGGCTTTGCCTACAACCGCCGCGTGCTCATCCAGGGATACCACGGTACCGGCAAATCCACCCACATCGAGCAGGTGGCGGCGCGTCTCAACTGGCCCTGCATCCGCGTCAATCTCGACAGCCACATCAGCCGCATCGACCTCGTGGGCAAGGACGCCATCGTGCTGCGGGACGGCCAGCAGGTGACGGAATTCCGAGAGGGTATTCTGCCCTGGGCCTATCAGCATGCCACCGCGCTGGTCTTCGACGAGTACGATGCGGGCCGCCCGGACGTGATGTTCGTCATCCAGCGCATCCTCGAGGCCGAGGGCCGCCTGACCCTGCTCGACCAGTCGCGTGTGCTGCACCCGCACCCGTCTTTCCGGCTGTTCGCCACCACCAACACCGTGGGTCTCGGCGATACCACCGGCCTGTACCACGGCACCCAGCAGATCAACCAGGGCCAGATGGACCGCTGGAACATCGTCGCGACGCTCAACTATCTCGGACACGACGCCGAGGTGGAGATCGTGCTCGCGAAGGTGCCGGCGTACGACAGCGACGAGGGCCGCCAGACCATCAGCGCGATGGTTGCGCTCGCCGATCTGACGCGCTCCGGATTCATGAACGGCGACGTTTCCACGGTCATGAGTCCGCGCACGGTCATCACCTGGGCGGAGAATGCCCAGCTCTTCGGGGGCATCGGATTCGCCTTCCGGCTCACCTATCTCAACAAGTGCGACGAGATCGAGCGGCCCATCGTCGCCGAGTACTACCAAAGGTGCTTCGGCAGCGAGCTGGCCGAGAGCAGCGTCAAGGTAGGAAAGGCCTGAGTCGTCAGGAAACGCCGCAAAGGGGACACGCTCCCCTGTCCATGAAGTCGTGAACCAGCGCAGCAAGTCTCAATACGATCCCGGGCGCGCGCCGCTGGAGATCTTCCGCCAGAAGACCGCCGCCGCCACCCGCGCCATTGCCCATCATCCGGAGCTCAACGTGGAGTTCGTGCCGGAATCGTCGCCACCGGACGGGGACACGCTGCGCCTGGCGCAGCCCGCCGCGAATCTTCCCTACGAGGACGTGTCGCGCGTGCGCGGACAGGCGGACTCGGCCGCGCTGCGTTACCGCTACCATGACGCGAAGCTGCATCAGAAGATTGCGCCGGCTGCCGCCGAGCCCCGCGCCATCTTCGATGCCCTGGAACAGACTCGCTGTGAGTCGCTCGGCATGCGGCACATGGCCGGCGTCGCCATGAACCTGGACGCGGCGGTGGAGGACCACTGCCAATCCAGAGGTTACGCGAACGTCGAGAACCGCGAGCAGGCGCCGCTCGCCGAGGTCGTGCGCTTGCTGGCGCGCGAGGCGATCACCGGCAACCCCCCGCCGCAGTCGGCCTCGCGCATGGTCTCGCTGTGGCGGCCGCAGCTCGAATCGCAGATCGGCGCGGCGTTGAAGGCGCTCGCCGGGTGCATCGACGATCAGTCCGACTACGGCGCGGCGCTGCGCGCGCTGCTCGAAGCGCTCGGCTATCCCGACGAGCCGCCCGAGGAGGAGCGCGACGAATCCCGCGACGAACAGTCCGAACAGGGCGATGAGAGCAGCGCGCTCAACGAAGGCGAAGCCGGCGACGCCGAGCCCGGCACCCCGGAATCCATGGAAGACCTGGAGCTGCGCGAGGCTGCAGGCGAGGATGCCGATTCGAGCGACCAGAGCGAGCAGGCCGATACCGGCGAGCTCGATCTCGGCGACGACGGCTCGGAGACGCCCGGGGAAGCCGCCTACCCGCCCTATTACGGGCGTAACATGCCGGACCCCGAGCAGTACTGCGCCTACACCACCGAGTTCGACGAGGTCATCGACGCGGACGAGCTCGCCGACGCCGACGAGCTGCAGCGCCTGCGCCAGAGCCTCGATCAGCAGCTCGTGCACCTGCAGGGTGTTATCGGGCGTCTCGCCAACCGGCTGCAGCGGCGTCTGCTCGCGCGTCAGACCCGCGCCTGGGAATTCGATCTGGAGGAGGGACTGCTCGACTCGGCGCGTCTCGCCCGCGTCGTCACCAACCCCTATCACTCGCTCTCGTTCAAACGCGAGAAGCACACCAATTTCAGGGACACCGTTGTCAGCCTGCTCATCGACAACTCGGGCTCGATGCGGGGACGACCCATCGTGGTCGCCGCGATGAGCGCCGACATACTGGCGCGCACGCTCGAGCGCTGCGGCGTCAAGGTCGAGATCCTGGGCTTCACCACGCGTGCCTGGAAAGGCGGCCAGTCCCGCGAGCGCTGGCTCGCGGAGGGCAAACGCCCCAACGCCGGGCGCCTGAACGATCTCCGCCACATCGTCTACAAATCCGCCAACGTCCCCTGGCGCCGGGCGCGGCGCAATCTCGGCATCATGCTGCGCGAGGGGCTGCTCAAGGAGAACATCGACGGCGAGGCGCTGCTGTGGGCGCATCAGCGCCTGATCGCGCGGCCCGAGCAGCGCCGCATCCTGATGGTCATCAGCGACGGCGCGCCGGTCGACGACTCCACCCTCTCGGTGAACCCCAGCAACTATCTCGAGCGGCATCTGCGCCAGGTCATCGACTCCATCGAGAGCCAGAGCCCCGTGGAGCTGCTGGCCATCGGCATCGGCCACGACGTGACCCGCTACTACCGCCGGGCCGTGACGCTGGTGGATGCGGAGCAGCTCGGCGGCGCCGTCATGGAGAAGCTCGCCGAGCTGTTCGAGGCCGACATCCGCGAGCACACGGCGCGCCGCCAGCGGCGCGCGGCCGGCTGAGCGCCTCGCGCGGCAGCCTGGCGAGGGCGGGTCGGTCGATCCGATCAGCGCGCGGGCGCGGGTCAGCGCTCAGTCGACCTCGCGCTCGATGGTGCAGCAGTGGGCCGAGTCTGCCTCCGGTCCGGGCATGGTCACCACGGCCCCGGTGATGGGATTGGGCCGATACGCGGTAACCCCCTTGAGTCCCAGAGCGTAGGCCTGCGTGTAGAGGGATCGGAAGTCGGCAAAGTCCAGGTCCTGCGGAACGTTCACGGTCTTGGAGATGGCCTCGTCCACGTAGGGCTGCAGCGCCGCCTGCATCGCCAGATGATCCTGTGGCGCGACGGCGGTGGCATCGACGAACCCCGGAGGAAGCGCGTCCTGCGCCCCGCGCGCGCGCCATCGGCGGCAGGCGTCGTCCTCGATCAGGAATTGACGGGTGCCGCCGCCCGCGTCGAGGACCGCACGCTGATAGCGATCGGCGAAAATCGGCTCGACGCCGTTGGAGATGGCGTTTGCGAGCAGACTGATGGTTCCCGTGGGCGCAATGGCCGTGAGGTGACTGTTGCGAATGCCGCCCTCGCGGATGGCGTCGCGCAGATCGTCGGGCAGCGCGCGCACGAAAGGCCGGTCGAGGAAGAGCGCGCTGTCGAAGAACGGAAAGCTGCCTTTTTCCGCGGCAATGGCGACCGATGCGCGATAGGCACTGTGGCAGATGCTGCGCATGGCGTCGGCGGCCACGCCGCGCGCCGCTTCGCTGTCGTAGCGCAGTCCCAGCATCACCAGCGCGTCGGCGAGACCGGTAAGGCCGAGCCCGATGCGCCGCGAACCGTGCGCCTGCTGCTGCTGGGCGGGCAGCGGAAAGCTCGATGCATCGATGACGTTGTCGAGCATGCGCACGGCCGTGGTAACGGCCTCCCCGAGGGCGGCCGTGTCCAGCTGCGCCTTCGGCGTGAATGCCTCGCGCACGAAACGCGTCAGGTTCATGGCGCCGAGGTCGCAGGCCCCGTAGGGAGGCAGCGGAATTTCACCACAGGGATTGGTGGCGCTGATGCGCTCGCGCCAGGCGAGATTGTTGCTGGCGTTGATGCGGTCGATGAACAGCACGCCGGGCTCTGCGCAGTCGTAGGCGGCGCGCATGATGCGATCCCAGAGCGCCCGTGCGCCGACGACGCGGTGCACGCGGCACGCGACCGGCGCATCCCGGCCGGGCCACTCGCGCGTCACGATGCCATCGCCATGACTCTCCCCGGCCGCCGCCAGCGGGAACACCAGCGGCCAGTCCTCGTCGGCCTCGATGGCCTGCATGAACGCGTCGCTCACCAGCACCGATACATTGAAGTGACGCAGCTCGCGGCGGTCGCGCTTGGCGTCCACGAAGGTCTCGATGTCCGGATGATCGCAGCGCAGCGTGCCCATCATCGCCCCGCGCCGTGCCCCGGTGGAGAGCAGCGTCGCGCACGTGCTGTCCCAGATGCGCATGAACGAGACCGGCCCGGAGGCGATGGTGCCGGTCGCCGGCGCCTCCGAGCCCTCGGGACGCAGGGTCGAGAAATCGTAGCCGACGCCTCCGCCCTGCTGCATGGTGAGCGCACCCTCCTTCAGCGCGTCGAGGATACCCGGCAGCGAATCCGGGATGGTGCCCATGACGAAGCAATTGAACAGGGTCACGCGGTGAGCCGTGCCGGCGCCGGCCAGAATGCGCCCGCCGGGCAGGAACTTGAACCCGGTGAGCAACGCGTGGAAGCGCTTGCGCCAGGTTTCCTCGTCACGCGCCTCGACCGCCGCCAGCGCCCCCGCGACCCGCCACCAGGTAGCGTCGATGCCGGTCTCCGCCGACCCGTCGGCGTCGTAGCGGTAGCGCGTTTCCCAGATGTGCTGCGAGATGGGTGCTTCGAATGTCGTGCTCATGACGTCATCCATGCCAAGGGCTGCCAGTTTAACCTGCCCGGGACCTCCGTAAGCGTAGATGACCTGGATCAATGGGCATACCGCCGCGACCCCTTATAAGGATAATCATTGGCCCCTGGCAGGCGGAGGCGAAAGATGCCGGTCAAGACGCTCACCCAGTTTCTCGACGATAATCACGTCAGGTACGTGACCATTCGTCACTCCATCGCCTACACGGCCCAGCAAATCGCCGAGTCGGCCCACATTCCGGGCGACCAGATCGCCAAGACCGTCATGGTCAAGCTCGACGACCGCATGGCCATGGCGGTCCTTCGCGGCACCGACAAGGTAGACATCGATCTGCTGCGCGGCGCCGCCGGCGCCAAGCACGCGGAGCTCGCCACGGAGGCTCAGTTCCAGGGCATGTTTCCCGGCGTCGACCTGGGCGCCATGCCACCGTTCGGCAACCTCTACGACATGGCCGTTTACGTGGACGAGGGCTTGACGCGAGACGAGCGCATCGCTTTCAATGCGGGCACGCACAGTGAGTTGATCCAGCTCGACTACGCCGATTTCGAGCGTCTCGTCAAACCCACGGTAGCCAACTTCAGTCTCGATTGAGTCATGTCAGCATACACGCACATTCTCGTTCCGACGGATTTCTCCGACTACAGCCGGCATGCTGCGGAGAAGGCCCTCGAGCTCGGTAAGATTTTCGGTGCGCGCCTGAGCGTCGTGCACGTGGTGGACTACCTGCCGCCGACGTTCATTTCCGCGCAGTCCGAGCACACGTCCGCGCCGGAGATCGTGCAACGTGCCACCGATTACCTCGAACAGTGGAGCAAGGAAGTCGGTCTCGACAAGGCCGAGCAGATCGTCTTGACGGGACCAGCGGGCAAACAGATCGCCAAACTGGCCAGGGACAAAGACGTCGACCTGATCCTGATAGGCACCTCCGGTGAGGGCGGCATGAAACGCCTGCTGGGATCGACCACGCGCGCCGTGATGCACGATTCGCCCTGCGACGTGCTGTCCATCCATCGCGAGTAATCTCGGGCGCAGCGCGCAGCGGTAAGCTGCGCGCACACTCAGCGCTGCGTCTGCAGGTTCGAAGCGCGGCTCCAGTGCTCGTCCCAGTCCCGGTCGAGCATGTCCTTTACCGATCCGTCGCGCTCGAAAAATCTGTTCGGCGCCTGGAACATGGCCAGCATGAGCCCGCCCTTCGGGGTGTAGGCCGCGTGGCGTGTTCCTGCCGGGCGCCAGACGAAATTACCTGCACTGCACACACCATCCGGATCGACGAGCTCTCCCTCGATGACATAAGTCTGCTCGATGAGCACGTGCTCGTGGTCGGGCAGCCGGGCGCCCGGCTCCATCTTAAGCAGCACGGTGAGCAGACCGGTCGAAGGGTCCACCAGCAGGGTCTTGGCCTTGACGCCGGGAAACTTGGTATCTTCCCAGGGAAGCTCCGGCACGTTCACGAAGCGCGAGTCCTTGGCACTGAGGCCCTCGTGGTTGCCGGCGTTCGGGGTGATTGCGCTCATTCTGGTATTCTCCCGCGGCTCTCGGAGCTCCATGGTATTGCAATGGAAACGATCGCCATAGCCCTGATTACTCTCGGCGGTATCATGTTGCTCGGCCTCGTCACCGATCTGCTCGGAAGGCACACGCCGCTTCCGCGCGTCACCCTGCTGCTCGCGTTCGGATTCCTCATCGGGCCCTCGGGCACGGGACTGCTGCCGGAGATCGCGCCCGAGCTTTTCTACCTGCTCTCGAGCATGGCGCTGGTGATGATCGGATTCCTGATCGGCGGCACGCTGACGCGCCAAATGCTGCGCCGCCACGGCCGGCGCGTGCTGACAATTTCTGCCACCATGGTGCTCGTCACGCTCATATTCGTCGGCGTTGGCTTGACGCTGATCGGCGTACCCATCGAGGTGGCGCTGCTGCTCGCCGGGATCTCGACCGCTACGGCGCCCGCCGCGACCGCCGATGTCGTGCACGAGATCGGCGCCGAAGGGCCGTTCTCGCAAACCCTTCTCGGCATGGTCGCCATCGACGACGCCTGGGGATTGATTGCGTTCACGCTGGTGCTCGCCTTCGTGCACGTCCTCAACGGCGACGGCGCGACCACCAGCGTCATGCTGCACGGGCTGTGGGAGCTCGTCGGCGCCCTGGCACTCGGTGCGCTTCTCGGCGTGCCGATGGCGTATCTATCCGGCCGCATCTCGGCGGGCGAGCCCCTGCAGGCCGAAGCGCTCGGCATGGTGTTCCTGTGCGGCGGGCTCGCCCTGTGGCTGGAGGTGTCGTTCATCCTCGCCGCCATGGTCATGGGCGCGGTGGTCACGAACCTCGCCCGTCACCACAGGCGCCCTTTCCACGCCATCGAGGGCATCGAGTGGCCGTTCCTGGTGCTGTTCTTCGTGCTCGCGGGCGCCTCGCTCGAGATCGACGCGCTGTGGGCGGCCGGCGCCGGCCTGCTCGGCTACCTGGTTCTGCGGGTTCTCGGCCGGCTCGCGGGTGCCTGGCTCGGTGGATCGCTGTGCGGCGTCGATGCCGCGCAACGCTGGTGGCTGGGCCTGGCCATGCTGCCCCAGGCGGGCGTGGCCCTCGGCATGGCGCTGATAGCAGCGCAACATTTACCCACCCTGGGACAAATCATCATACCCGTTGTCGTCGGCGCCACGGTCATCTTCGAGATCGCCGGACCGGTGCTGACGCGCATGGCGCTGCGTTACGCGGGGGAAGTACCGAACGCTGCCCACTCAACCAACGGGCATTGAGTGCGCGTAGAACCCGCCGCATTCACGCTCGCGGCCGCGCACCACGCGTTTGCCGGCGAGACGGCCGCGCATCTCCGTGACCACGGTGCACTGCCCTTCCTGGTGATCGTGATCGTAGTAGTAGAGCACGACCCAGTCGTGCGTGCGGCCGAGCTCGTGGGCGCGCGCGGTGTTGGAATAGAGCGCGGTGAAGTGCCAACCGCCGCGCTCGCCGTGCATCACCGGCAGCCAGGCCTTGCCCTCGGGATTGAATCGTCGCGGCGCAATGAGGGGCAGGCTGCCCTGCTCGCTTTTGCGGCGATACTCGCCATCGATCGCCAGCAGCACGTCCACCGAAGGCGCGTCCGCGCTCACACCGCCCGCGCTGCGTGCGCGGCCGAGCATTGCCTCGAGCGAAGCGCGTATGGCGGCGAGGCGTCTTCGACCGACCCCGGGCACGGCTTCGAGCCTGCCGTCGTGCGCGGCCACCTCGAGCTCCTCGAGGCTGTCGATGTGCAGCTTGTCGTGAATGCGCTCGGCGAGCGCCGGACCCACGCCCGGTACGCTCTGGAAAAGACGCCCGGCATCGAGCTCGCCGCGCAGCCTGTCGAGACGGCTCCAGCGCCCGGTGGCGACGATCTCGATGATGGCCGCGGCGATTCCGCGGCCGATGCTCGGAATGGCGATGAGCCCCGCCGGCCCTTCGGACTCGGCGACCTCGCGGATGTCCCGGCTCATCTGCTCGACGGTCTTCGCGGCGCGGCGAAAGGCGCTCACCCGAAACGGATTGGCGCCCTGCACGGCCAGCAAATCGGCCGCTTCGCGCAGCTTGTCCGCCACCTCCTGATTCCAGTCGGGCGTGCGGGTGGCCGATCGCGAACGGCGCGGGCGCGATGACGGTGGCATCGTCGAATCATACTCGCCGGCATGGGTTGCGGCACCCGTGCGGCGGCGCCCGCCCGCCGCCAAACGCGGCGCGCGGTGATCCAGATCAACGGCTCCCCCCGTGCCCTACTTATGATGGGCGCGTGTGGGAACCGAAAACGGCGAGCAAGCGTTGACCGAACCGAGCGCCAGAGACCGCCTCGCGAAAGCGGGCAAGCCCGCCGAAGAGGCCATGCGGCTGCATCCCTACTACCGTGGCAAGGTGCAGATGATGCCGAAGTGCGCGGTGCGCGGCCTCGAGGACTTCTCCACCTGGTACACGCCGGGCGTCGCGGCACCCTGTCGCGCCATCGCCGAGGACCCGGCGCTGGTTTACGAGCACACCAACAAAGGCAACACCATTGCCGTCGTCTCGGACGGCACGCGCGTGCTCGGCCTCGGCGACATCGGCCCGGAGGCGGGACTGCCCGTGATGGAAGGCAAGGCGCTGCTGTTCAAGTACCTGGGCGGCGTCGACGCGGTACCGCTGTGCCTTGGCACCAAGGACCCCGATGAGCTGATCCGCACCGTGAAGCTCATCGAGCCCGCGTTCGGTGGCATCAACCTGGAGGACATCGCCCAGCCCAAGTGCTTCCGCGTTCTCGACAGGCTGCGCGAGGAGCTCGCGATTCCGGTGTGGCACGACGATCAACAGGGCACCGCCACCGTCCTGCTCGCCGGCCTCATCAACGCCCTGGGGGTCGTCGGCAAGAACATCGAAGCGGTGCGAATCGCCATGATTGGCGTCGGCGCGGCCAACGTGGCCGCGTTCCGGCTGCTGAGCGCGGCCGGCGTCGACCCGGCGGGCATCATTGCCTGTGACTCGCGCGGCGTGCTGCATGCCGGGCGCAGCGATCTCGAGGCGGCGCAGGAAATCTACGCCGAGAAGTGGCACATCTGCCAACACACCAATGCCGAGCACGTCACGGGCGGGATCGCCGACGCCATGCGCGGGGCCGATGCGGTGGTGGCGTTCTCCGCGCCGCGACCGGGCATCATCGAGCCCCGGTGGATCCGGACCATGGCGGCGCGGCCCATCGTCTTCGCCTGCGCCAATCCCGAGCCCGAGATCTGGCCCTGGGAGGCGCACGAGGCCGGTGCCGCCGTCGTCGCCACCGGACGCAGCGATTTCCCCAACCAGCTCAACAACTCGCTGTGTTTCCCGGGCATGTTCCGCGGCGTCCTCGACGTTCGAGCCCGCCGCATCAGCGACCAGATGGCGCTGGCCGCGGCGAGGGCGCTTGCCGAGTTCGCCCAGGCGCGCGGCATCGACGAGGACTCCATCCTGCCGCGCATGGACGAATGGGATGCACACCCGAGGGTCGCGGCCGCGGTGGGGATCAAGGCACAGGAGCAGAAGCTCGCGCGCCTGCACCGAAGCGCGGCGGTGCTCTTCGAAGAGGCCCGCCTCGCAATTCGCAACGCCCGCGACGCAACCACCGCGTTGATGCGCGAGCAGATCATTCCCGACCCGCCCGCCACGGCGGGCGACGAGCGCTGAAGGGGCACGCGCGCGGCTGGCCGGGCGCGAGCGTGGCGGCATCGGGTGAGGCACCCCATCGAAAAGGCCATCGCGTCGGCGCTGCCGGGCGGCCGGGGATACGGCCGCCTGGCGAAACCCGGGCAGCGCTTGCATCGCCATCGAGATCGACGCAGATTGCCACTCGCCGACCGGATGATGCTTTGGTGAGCCGGAAATGCGATTGAGCTATGTCCACGGACTGAGTGACGAGCCGCTCAAGGGAGAGACGGTGGGCGGGTGCTTCGATGCGAGCGCCCGGCGTTTCCCGGATCGCGAGGCGCTCGTCGTCGCCCACCAGGACGTGCACTGGAGCTACGCAGAGCTCAGCGCGCGCGTTGACGCGTTCGCCGCAGGCTTGCTGTCGCTCGGGCTCGAGCCCGGCGCACGCGTGGGCGTCTGGGCTCCGAACTGCGCCGAGTGGGTCGTCGCGCAGTTCGCGACAGCCAAAGCCGGCCTGGTGCTCGTCAACATCAATCCCGCCTACCGGCTCGCAGAGCTCGAGTTCGCCGTCAACCGCGTCGGCTGCGAGGCGCTCATCGTCGCACCGCGGCTCAAGTCGAGCGACTACATTGCGATGATCCGCGAGCTGTGCCCCGGCGTCGCAGACAGCGAGCCGGGACAGCTGCGCTGCGAACGCTTGCCGACGCTTCGCTGGCTCATTCGTCTCGGCGACGAGACGAGTCCGGGTTTTTTGAACTTCGATCAGGTTGCAGAGCGCGCGGACAACGCGCACCGCGAGGCCCTCGAGTCCACGAGCGCGCGGCTCCAGTTCGACGATCCGATCAACATCCAGTTCACCAGCGGAACGACCGGTCAGCCAAAGGCGGCGACGCTCACTCATCACAACATCGTCAACAATGCCTTTTTCGTCGGCCGGCAGATGGCCCTCAGCGAGCGCGATCGCGTCTGCATCCCGGTTCCCATGTACCACTGCTTCGGCATGGTGCTCGGCACCCTTTGCTGCGTCGCTCACGGCGCAACAATGGTCTTCGCCTCGGAAAGCTTCGTGCCAGGGGCGGTGCTCGCGACCGTTGCGGCCGAACGCTGCACGGCGCTGCACGGCGTTCCCACCATGTTCATCGCCGAGCTCGACGAGCCGGGCTTCGAGGAATTCGATCTCTCCAGTCTGCGCACCGGAATCATGGCCGGCGCACCTTGCCCCGTGGAGCTCATGAAGCGTGTCATGGCCGATATGCATCTCGAGCAGATCACCATCGCCTACGGTATGACAGAGACCGGTCCGGTCAGCTTTCAAACACATGTCGACGATTCTCTCGAGCGGCGCGTGCAGACCGTCGGCCGGGTGCTGCCACACATCGAGATCAAAATCGTCGACGACGAGGGACGCATCGTCCCCCGCGGCACTGCAGGCGAGCTCAAGACCCGCGGTTACTGCGTGATGCCCGGGTACTGGACCGATCCGGAGCGCACCGCTCAAGCGATCGACAGCGCTCGCTGGATCGCAAGCGGCGATATCGCCAGTATCGACGAAGACGGTTATTGTCGTATCGTGGGACGCGTGAAGGACATGCTCATTCGCGGCGGCGAGAACATCTACCCGCGCGAGATAGAGGAATTCCTCTACACGCATCCGAAGATCGACGAGGTCGAGGTCATCGGTGTTCCGGACCCGAAGTACGGGGAAGAGGTGTGCGCGTGGATCAAGCTGCACGAGGGCGAGCAGGCCACTGCCGAGGAAATTCGCGAGTATTGCAAAGGGCGCATCGCGCACTTCAAGATTCCCAGGTACATCAAGTTCGTCGATGCATTCCCCATGACCGTGACAGGAAAGGTCCAGAAATTCGTGATGCGCGAGCAGATGAAGGAAGAGCTCGAAGCGTCGGGTCAGACTTGAGGTGTTGACGCAAATGACAGACGAAATGTGGCGCTTTGCAGACGATCTCGGCCCCGAGAAGATCGCGTACCTGCACGATCCCGCGACCGGACTTCGCGCCATACTGGTCGTCGACAACGTGGCCTGCGGACCCTCCATCGGCGGCGCGCGCATGAATGTGGACGTATCGGTCGACGAGTGTTTCCGACTCGCGCGGGCCATGACCTATAAGAATGCCGCCGCCGGAATTCCGCACGGCGGAGGCAAATCGGTGATCGTCGCGGATCCGAAAATGGAGCCCGTGCTGAAGGAGCGCCTGATTCGCAGCTTCGCCCGCGCCATCGGAGACATCTGCGACTACATCGTCGGCCCGGACATGGGCACCGACGAGACCTGCATGGCCTGGTGCCGTGACGAGATTGGTCGGGCGGTGGGCCTTCCACCGGAAATCGGCGGCATCCCTCTCGACGAGATCGGTGCGACCGGATTCGGACTGAGCGTCTGCGCCGAGGCCGCGCAGCGCTTCTGTGATGTCGAGCTCGACGGCGCCCGGGTCGCCGTCCAGGGATTCGGATCGGTCGGGCGGCACGCGGCGCGCTTTCTCGCCGAGAAAGGCGCACGCATCGTCGCCGCAGCCGATTCGCGTGGCGCCGTCGTCGCCGAGGCCGGGCTCGAGCTCGATGCCCTGCTCGAGCACAAGGCCGGAGGCGCCAGCGTCACCGATTTTGCCGGTGGCCGATCGATTTCCGGAGATGCGCTTCTCGACGTCGACTGCGACATCTTCGTGCCGGCCGCACGCCCCGATGTCATTCGCGCCGACAACGTGGATCGGGTCACCGCGCGCCTGATCCTGTCGGGCGCCAACATCCCCGTGACCCTCGAGGCCGAGCGTGTCCTGCACGATCGCGGCGTGCTCGTGGTGCCGGATTTCATTGCCAACGCGGGCGGGGTCATCTGCGCGTCGGTGGAGTATCACGGCGGCACCGCGACACAGGCTTTCGGCGTCATCGAGGAAAAGATCCGCGCCAACACGACCACCGTGCTCGCCGAGGCTGCCGAGAGCGGCGAGCCGCCCCGCCACGCGGCACAGTCCATGGCCGAGCGGCGCGTTCGCCGTGCCATGAGCCTTCGCCGCTGACGCGCTAGTTCTGTCTCTCCCGCTCGCAGGCGTAGGCCTGCCAGGTTCGCGCGTCGAAGCGCCCGTCGACCTCCCCGGGATCGCAGCCGAGCGCCTGCAGTCGGGCCTCCTCGTCGCGCACGCGCGCAGCCGCATCGGCGAGCACCCGGCGCAGATCGCGCGCGCGAATGGCGAGACCGTAGGCCTCGGACTGCAGCACACCGACGGCCATGCCGATGACCTCGCCGTCGCGGTTGAGAATCGGGCTGCCGCTCAGCCCCGGATGCAGGGCGGTGTCGAGCTCGAGGACTCTCTCGCTGACCCGACGCACGAAGCCGGTGACGCCCTGGGGCACCGCCCGGCCATCCTCGAGCCGCGAGAACGGATAACCGAGGACCAGCGCCTCGTCGAGAGGCTCCGCCTCGTGCTGCGCGATGGGCAGCCGCACGACCGGCTCCTCGAACTGCATCAGCTGCAGCACGGCGACGTCATCGGAGCCCGGCACGGGAACCGGGATGGTCACCGCGCCCACCGGCGCCTCGACCCACTCCTCGGTGAACTGCAGGGGCGGCGAGTAGAGATGGCGCAAGGCCCGCGTCTGCGAGCGGCTGCTCCATACCGTATCGGCATCGAATCGGGGTGCGCCGGTCGCATCCTCGCCGGCGAGCACGCGCGCGTCCGCGGTCCACATGCTCCAGTCGACGGTGTCGGTGAGCACCCGGGCGAGCCCCAGCGCCACCAGCACCTGCAGCTCCCGATCGTAGTGCCACGGAAACAGCACGTGGCGGGCGGCCAGGGCGAGGCCGCCGTCGGAGACGAAGAAGCCACTGCCGAAGGTCTGCTGCGTCACGACATTGCCGGCGCGGGCGAACTCCACGTCGTAGCTGGTGCGCAGGAACAGCGCCGCTGCGCGCGCGCTCTGCAGCACGCGCTTGAATCGCGCGCCGGCGGGCTCCATGGCTGCGAGGCGGGCGCCCACGGACTGGACCAGCCGCTGCTCGACCCGTTTGAACTCCTGATACGCGCCCACCATGCGGTCCTCGAGCTCCTGTCTGAGCTCGGCCATCTGCGCGCGGGTCTCGGCCTGCAGCCGCTCGCGCGCTTCCACGTCGCGCTCGGAAATGCGCTGCAGCTCCGCCCGGGCGCGCTCGGTGAGCGAGGCGATCTGAAGATCGAACTCGGTGCGGATGGCGCGCTCGGAGACCGATTGCGCCTGCTTGATATCGCGGATGGCCAGAGCGAACTCGCCCTCGGTGGCGGCAAGGCGCTGTTCGACCTCGAGGAGGCTTCGACGCGCGCGCTCGACGTCCGACTCCGCCTGGCGCAACCGCTCCTCGGCGAATTGGATCTGGGTCTGCGCGCCCTCCAGGCTGTAGTAAAAATACGCGCCGTAACCGATACCGATAGCGGCCAGCACGAGCACGATGAGGGCGAGATTTCGCGGACGCATCAGCCACGGCGGTCTCGGCTCCACCAGCAGCCGGTAATGCCGTCCCGTGCGCCGATCGAACACCTCCACCCGACTGCCCGGCCCGATGTCTCTGGCGGGCTCGGTGAGCGGCCGACCGTCCACCTGGATCTCCACGCGCTCGTCGCGCTTTCCGGGCTCCGTCGGCGTCCAGATCCGGAACGGGCCGTGCGCGCGCTCGAGACCGCAGACGATTTCGGGTCCACCCTCACCGTCGAGGCGCAGCTCGCACTGCTCACCGTAGCCGAGGCGCAGGGACTCGTCGAACTCGAGGGTCTTCAGGGCGCTGCCGACGCCGTCCTCCAGATCGACGTGGATCGGGCGTCGAACGATGTGCAGCAGCCTGCGCGGAAGCAATAGTCTCGGCATGCCTGAAGTGGCAGGATCGCTGGCCGGACCAGACGATCGAACCGCTCGGTAACGGGCCTGGCGGAGAGCATAACAGTGTTTGAATGGGTCGCGTTTGCCCTGTGCGTTCTCGTGATCAGCATCGCGGGCGCGAAGCTCTGTTATTACGGCGATGTCATCGCGGACAAGACGGGACTGGGTGGCACCTGGATCGGACTGATCATGGTCGCAACGGTCACCTCGCTGCCCGAGCTCAGCACCGGCGTGGCCTCGGTGACGGCCGCCGCAGCGCCCGACATCGCTGTCGGCGACGTGCTGGGAAGCTGCGTTTTCAATCTGCTCATCGTCGTCGCGATCGACCTGATGCACAGAGGCGAATCGGTCTACCGGATTGCCAGCCAGGGCCACATCCTCGCCGGCGCCTTCGGCATCATGCTCATCGGCTTCGTGGGCTTCAACATCGTGCTGAGCGCCAACGGCGGCTCCCTCGCCATCGGCCACGTGGGCATCTATTCGCCGCTCATCCTCGTCATCTACGCGGTGGGCATGCGCACCATTTATCGCTACGAGCGTCGTCAGATCGCGGAATTTCCCGGTGAGGTTGCCGAACGACACCCGGACATCACGCTCGCGCGAGCAACGCTCGGTTACTCCCTCGCCGCAGCGCTGGTCATCGGCGCCGGCGTGGCGCTGCCCCTGGTCGCCAAAGGGCTCGCAACCCAGATGGGCTGGAGCCAGAGCTTCGTGGGCACATTGTTCGTCGCCTTTGCAACCTCGCTGCCGGAGGTGGTGGTGACACTCTCGGCGCTTCGCATCGGCGCGGTGGACATGGCTATCGGTAATCTTTTCGGCAGCAACCTGTTCAACGTCCTGGTGCTCGTGGTGGACGACATCGCTTACCTGGAAGGCCCGCTGCTCGCTTCGATTTCCCCCGTGCACGCAATGTCCGCTTTCTCGGCGCTCATGATGACCGGAGTCGCCATCGGCGGACTGCTCTACCGGCCTCGCACCCGGATTTTCAGGACCGTCGGCTGGGCGAGCGTCGTCTTGTTCGTGGTATACGTGCTCAATGGGTACGTGCTCTACCTTTACGGTGCCGTATAGGCCCGGGCAAAACCCTGCACTTGACGCCACCTGCCCGCGTCGTGCAAAAAGAGGCTCCGCAAGCCAGGGAGCACCCTGATGTCGGATGACAAGCTACGCCAATCCCTCCAGGAGCTTCGCTCGGAGCTCGACCGGCTGGAAGCCGAGGAGGCCCAGATTCGGGAGCGGCTCGATACCCTGATCGCGGGAGTCGAAACACGTCTGGACAAGCCCGAGGATGCTGCTCACCATGAGTCGCTGATAGAGGATATCCGTCAATCCATCGCGCAGTTCGAGGTGTCACATCCGCGAACCACGGCAATCCTCAATCAGATCATGGTCACACTGGGCAACATGGGTATCTGATCGGCGGCCTTGATCCCGGTCATGGCGCTCGGCGGGTTGCTGTAGGAGTTTATTCATATATGCCTGCTACTGAGCCGCCAGCACCGATGAGGACCCGCGCCCGGGCGATAGCGGCGCTGGCGGGCTTGCTGACGCTCATTTTCGTGCCGGCCTTTGCCGCGGAGGAGCCAATCGAGGAGCTCGGAAAGCAGGAGTTCGTCCGTTCCTGTGCAGCGTGCCACGGAGAGAGCGGCAAAGGCGATGGCATGCTCGCCGACATGCTGGTCGTGGCGCCGCCGGATCTGACTTCCTTGCGCAAGCGCCATGGTGGCAAATTTCCGACCTCATGGGTTTACCGCATCATCGATGGCCGCAATGAAATACGCCCGCACGGGAGCAGGGAGATGCCCATCTGGGGTGACCGCTATCGAGCCGAGGCACTCCGGGAGCTTCCGCTGCCCTTGAACGTCGGAGCCGACGCCCTGGTTCACGGGCGCATCCTTTCACTCGTCTTCTATATCGACTTCATTCAAGAGGAATAAATGAACGCAACCTGGATCCTCGTGGCGGAAAGCGCTCGCGCCAGAATCTTCGCCGTATCTGAAATCGGGAAAAAGCTGCGCGAGATTACCGATCTCACCCATCCCGAATCCCGCCAGCACGCACGGGAGCTCTCGAGCGACCTGCCCGGCCGTGCATTCGACAGCCACGGCCAGGGTCGCCACAGCATGGAACAGGCGACCGATCTCAAAGAGCAGGAGGCGCATTCATTCGCCGTGGAGATCGCCCGGCACCTGGACCGCAACCGACTCGACGGGCAGTTCGACGCATTGGTGCTGATCGCCCCGCCGAAGTTTCTCGGGCGAGTGCGCGCGGAGCTGAGCAAGGCGACCAGAGAGGCCGTTATCGGCGAGCTCCACAAGAATCTCGTCGAGGCCGACGAGAAAACGCTCGAGCAGCAGGTGTCTGCGCTGCTCAGCTGAGTTTCGGGACGGCGCCCTCAGTCCGGACGCGTGCCGCTGCGCACCCAGACGCCGTTCTCACAGCGCAGGAGCTCATCGCCCGAGCAGACGTAGTCGCCGCTCGCGTAACGCACTCCGTTGAAGTAACAGACCTCCACGTCCTGATCGATTCCCGAGAACTCTGCTTCTTCGATCTCGACGTCGACGACCGGAGAATTCTTGAGCTCGGGATCCGGCGCGCCCACGTCGACTAAACTGCTGGTTCGCATAATCCGTGACCCTCCCGGTGCTTCTCGGCTATGGAGGGACAATCTACCCGGCTCGGCGTCGACTTCCTTGATCTCGGGCAAGAACTCGGCGCCGGCGCTCGATTGGAGCGGGGACGTCGGCCCCGCGGCCGGCGAGCTCACTTCAGGCTGGCGATGTTTTTCGCCTTCTTGGCCGCCGGGCCAGCGCGGCCCAGGCATTCCTCGATCTGCTGCCGGTGCAGGGTCTCCTGCTCTTCGAGCAAGGCGATGAGTCGCTCGATCTTCTGCCGGTGCGCGCCGATGACCTGCTCGGATCGGGCCTCCGCCTCCTGCAGCAGGCCGCGCACGGCATTGTCGACGATGGTCGCCGAGGCCTCGCTGTGCCTGCGCGGCTGGGCGATCTCGCGCCCGAGAAACGGGTGCTCCTCGCTGTCGCGCAGATCCACGGGCCCGACCTCGCTCGACATGCCCCAGCGCGCCACCATGGCCCGCGCCAGCGCGGTCGCCTGACGGATGTCGTCATCGGCGCCCGAGCTCACGTTGCCGAGCAACATACGCTCCGCGGTTCGCCCGGCCAGAATGACCGCCAGGCGATCGCGCAGATAGTCCTCGGGCAGCGTGTAGCGCTCGGCCTCGGGAAGCTGCTGGGTGCCACCGAGCGCCTTGCCCCTGGGGATGATGCTGACCTTGTAGAGCGGATCCGCCTTGGGCAGAAAATACGCGACCGCCGTGTGTCCCGATTCGTGCACCGCGAGACGGTGCCGCTCCTCGGGCTGAATGACGAGGCTGCGCTCGGTGCCCATCAGCACCCGATCGCGCATCGTGTCGAAATCTTCTTTCCTGACCTCGCTTCGGTTGTGCCGCGCCGCGCGCATGGCCGCCTCGTTGACGAGATTCTTGAGGTCCGCGCCCGAGAAACCCGGTGTGCCCGCGGATACCTGCTCGAGATCGACGTCCTCGTCGAGCGGCACTTTGGCGGTGTGCAGCTTGAGAATGGCGGTGCGCGCCTTGCGATCGGGCAGGTCGAGAACGATGTGACGATCGAAGCGCCCGGGTCGCAGCAGCGCCGGGTCGAGGACGTCGGGCCTGTTGGTGGCGGCGAGCACGATGACGGCCTCGTGACCGGAAAAGCCGTCCATCTCGGCGAGTATCTGATTCAGCGTCTGCTCACGCTCGTCGTGACCTCCGCCGAGGCCCGTGCCGCGCACCCTTCCGACGCTGTCGAGCTCGTCGATGAAGATGATGCTCGGAGCGTGCTCCTTGGCCTGCTTGAACAGCTCGCGTACGCGCGACGCCCCTACGCCGACGAAGACCTCGATGAACTCCGATGCCGATATGGAATAGAACGGCACACCCGCCTCGCCCGCGAGGGCCCGCGCGAGCAGCGTCTTGCCGGTGCCTGGCGGACCGAGCAGCAGCACGCCGTGGGGCACCTCTGCGCCGAGGCGCTGATACCGATCCGGATGCGCGAAGTACTCCATCAGCTCCGCCACTTCACGCTTGGCATTGTCCTGACCGGCGACGTCATCGAAAGTGACGTCCGGACGTTTGACCTCGACCGTATCGCGGGGCTTGAGGAACTTGCCGAGGTCGCCGCCCCGGCCGATGCCGCCGATCACGTTGCGCGAAAACCGGCGCATGAACCAGAAGTACAGACCGATGAACACGACCCACGGCAGCAGCGCCAGCAGCACCTGGCCCCAGCCGGTCTCCGAGGCGGGCGGCTCCACATTCACGGTCACGCCGTGCGCCTCGAGCAGCGGCAGCAGCGACTCGTCCCCCGCCGACGGCGTGCGTGTCTTGAAATGCTCGCTTTGCTGGCCGCCGGGCCCGATGGGCCGGGCGCTGTGCAGCGTACCCTCCACCACGTCACCGCGCATCGTGACCCGCGCCACCTGGTTGCTCGTGACCATGGCCTTGAAGTCGCTGTAGGCGATGTCGACCCCGACGGCGCGCTCGCCCATGCGGCCGAACAGAAACAGCATGACGGCGAGAAACAGCACCGGCAGAAGCATTCTCTGCCAGAGCGGGCTTTGCCGCGGTCCCCCGTTCCCCGGGGGCGCGTCGCGTGGCGTGTTGTCTGCCATAGGCTTGCCTTCAGCCTCCACGGCCCTCTTTCGGGCCGAGCCCGCTTTGTATCAGACTACTCGAGCGCCGGTCGAGCCGATTGATCTATATCAAGGAGTTTCCGCGCGCCCGTCATGCGGCGCCCGCTTGGGGCGCGCCGCCCAGTCTCAGCGCCGGGGGAGCCATGAAAGCCGACAGCATCGGCCGCTGGTTCGAAGCAACCATCCTCGACCTCGGACGGCAGTTCCGATGGTCGTATCTTCCTCCCCTGATGGTGTATTTCGCCGCCGGCGTCTCCGGACTCACCGGCATCGTCGGAACCTTCTTCGTCAAGGAATACCTCGACCTGTCCGCCGCGTTCATCGCCGCCCTGGGCTTCTGGGCGGGCATTCCCTGGGTGCTGAAGATGCCCCTCGGCCATCTCGTGGATCTCGTCTGGCGCTGGAAATCAGGCCTGGTCTACCTCGGCGCCGGCCTCATCGCCGTCAGCCTCGCCATCATGTACGGCCTCATCGCCCACGGCGCTGCCATGACCGCCATCCTCAGCGCCGAGTCCTGGTTCGTGATGAGCGCGCTGCTGGCGCCCACGGGCTACGTGATCCAGGACGTGGTTGCGGATGCCATGACCGTGGAGGCCGTGCCGAGGGTCGACGAGCGCGGCGAGCCGCTCGCCGAGAGCGAAACCAAGCAGATGCACACGACCATGCAGACGCTGGGCCGCATCGCCATCATCAGTGGCCTGGTGGCTGTCGCGGCCCTCAACATCACCCTTTTCTCGGGCGTTGCCGAGATGACGGTGGCGGACAAGGCCGCTGTCTACGCGAAAATCTACCTGCTGGCGATGTTCATCCCGATCATCTCGGTCACGGGTGTCGTGCTCGGCGGGCTGCTGTTGCGCGAGCGGGCACGCGGGCTGCGCGAGCAGGGTCTGGACGAGGCCGCCATCGAGCGCATGCTGTATCAGCCTGCCGAGCCGACCAGGCCGAACTGGTGGATCTTCGGCGGCAGCTTTGCCTTCGTTGTGTTCACCCTGATCATGGGGCTCGGCAAGGTGCCGCTGGCCCAGGAGATCGTGCTGATCGGCTCTCTCGCGATCGTGCTTTTTCTGATGCACCGGCTGATCCTCGAGCTCGGTCCCGGCGAGCGCCGGGCATTCGTCGGCACCGCAATCATCATTTTTGCGTTTCGGGCCGTTCCGCTGCCCGGACCGGGCGCGACCTGGTTCGAGATCGACGTGCTCGGCTTCGATCAGCAGTTTCTCTCGGTGCTCTCACTCATCACCTCCATGCTGGCCCTGGCGGGCATGGTTCTCCTGAGGCCTATGATGGCGACGAAGTCCATCGCATACGTCGTCGCTATTCTCACCATCGCCGCGGGAATTCTCTCCTTGCCGAACATCGGTCTCTACTTCGGCCTGCACGAATGGACAGCGCCGAGAACGGCCGGCATCGTCGACGCGCGCTTCATCGCCATCATCGACACGGCCATCGAATCGCCATTGGCGCAAGTGTCGATGATCCCGATGCTCGCCTGGATAGCAAGGAACGCGCCGCCGCATCTCAAGGCCACCTTCTTCGCGGTGGTCGCGTCGTTTTCCAACCTGGCGTTATCGGCAAGCAGTCTCGGCACGAAGTATCTGAACCAGATATTCGTTGTCACGCGGGAAGTGCGCGAGCCGGGAACGGACGTCATCAAGATTGCGGCAGACTACAGCGAGCTCGGTGTGCTGCTGATAACAGTCGCGCTGATCACGCTCGCATTGCCCCTCGCCACGATCCTGCTCGTACAGCGTTCGCCGCTCAGAAGCTCGGCGTGAAGCTGTTCCATGATCGACGTCATTGGCTCGGCGCAGGGGTTCGCTGCAGCATGGGAGCCGTGGGAGGGCCGCGCCGGCGGCGTCGAATCCCCGCAAGGCCGGATGAGGGCTGGCGCGCTCGCCGCCGCCTCGCCTTGTCCGCGATCGAGAGGCACTGAACGATGAGCAAGCCACTGTTGCCGACCCTGAGCCTGATGGTGCTTTTTGCCTACGGCTCCTACCTGGCCGCGGCGCGCATCTGGGACCAGCCCGGGCCCTTTCTCTTCGGAGGTGCCAGCGGGCTGGTGCTCGGCCTGGCCGTGTATTACCTGGCACGGCTCAACTGGCAACGGGAGGTGCGGGCTTTCCAGGACTACTCGAGCTATGTCGCAAACACCGTGAGCCTCGTCTACCTGAGACACGCGCCCTGTCCGGCATGCGGCCACGCGCCTCAGGACGAGTACGCGGACGGTTTCGGTGCGCACAGCGCGACCTGCCCGATTCTCGCCGAGATCGTCGAGTTCGGTAAGGCGCCGCTGGAGTAAGCACGGGTGGCCCGCTCGCAGCGATCGGCGGCGAAACGCTCCGATACTTCGTCGGCCAGGCCCGCGGGCCGCATGTGGCTGCTCAAGTGGCTGCTGCTCATCGCGCTGGTGGTCGTGCTGCTGCTGTGGCTGCTGTACCCCCAGACGGGCGCGGCTCGCCGAACGGCGGCTGACGGCGCCGCTCAGTCGAGCTTCAACAGCGGATAGCGCAGCCGCTGCGTCCGGCTCCACAGGGAAAGGCCGGCCCGCTGCCCGATGGTCTCGAGATCGATGATCGCGTCAGGATCGTCGAAGGTGATACGTCCCGGTGCACCGCGCGCCTCGAGCGCCGACAGCAGGAATCCGTCCAGGAATTGCTCTTCGTGCTGACTCGAGATGCGCCCCTTGAAGCCGCGCCGATGCATGCGCACGTGAAACGATTTACCCGAAAGCTCAGGCAACCACTGCGCGACCACTTCCCTGGCGCGCGCTTCGAGCTCCTCTGGGGATTGAAACCGGAACACGTCCGTGCACGGAACGGCACGCGCAACCGACTCTCTCAGCAGCGGATTCGACTGCGCGAGCGCCTCGATTGCGTCGGCAAAGGCGCTGACATCCGCGACCTTGATGGCGAGCACATTGTAGTAGTCGGTGCGGGCCACCTCGCCCAGCGCTTCGAGGATTGTGCAAGTCTGGTCAAAATCATCCTCGCGCAGCGTGACTACGACATTCCAGTCCTCCATCATCCTCCCCGTCTGATTGCGAGCGCCGTGAAGGCGCGATTGACCCTTGCCCGCACGCGTCTGCCTCTTGATCTCGGGACACGCACAAGCGTCGTCTCTGGTGCAAGAAAGCAGGCCGCCATCGCGTGCACAATGATCGCGATCAGCCGGCCGGGATCGACGAAACGGCCGCGGCGGCGACCGCGACGGCAAGGGCAGATTTCGTGATCCTCATCAATAAGCGATCGCCGGCGCTGTCGGAGACTGCCTCAAAAGCATGGCTCGTCGAGGCGCCCGCCGGCGGTGAACCGAGCGGCCGCGTCCGCGGGCAGGGAGAGCGTCATGAGCAACACGGGTCTGCGCGCGTTCGACGAGACGCTGCAGGTGACCAACACATGGCTCAAGGGGGTGATGGAGCAGGCGGGCAGCGAAGACCGTGAGGACGCCTACGCGGCGTTGCGCGCCGTGCTGCAGGCGCTTCGCGACCGCCTCAGCGTCGACGACGCCACCCACCTCGGCGCGCAGCTTCCAATGCTGGTGCGGGGTTTTTATTATGAGGGATGGCATCCTGCGGGCCGTCCTTATCGGGAACGATCAAAGGAGCAGTTCCTCGAGCATGTGCAGGAACGCTTGCGCGGCCGCGAGCATCTGGACGCAGAGCAGGTGGCGCGTGCCGTCTTCCGGCTCCTCGCCGAGCGAGTGAGCGCCGGCGAGGTCGAGAAGGTGAAGCACGCGCTGCCGGAGCCGGTTCGCGACCTGTGGCCCGGGGAGAGTTCGTGATAACAGGAGACGTCGATGACGCAAGCACCTTCACATGAGCTCGTACGCCGCATGCACGAGCGGCTCGAGTCGCGCTTTCGCGAGCTGCGGGAGCTCATCCGTCAGGAATTGCTGGCTTCGGACACGGAGCAGTACGTGGATCTCGCCGGCAGGGTTCACGACACCGGTGACGAGTCGGTCGCGGATCTGCTCGCCGACGTCAACCTGGCCGTCATCGATCGGCACGTGGAGGAGGTCCGCGACGTGGACGCCGCGCTGATGCGAATTGCCGACGGAACCTACGGCCGCTGCGCCGATTGCTCCGACGAAATCGATGCCGCTCGACTGGAAGCCTATCCGACGGCCCTGCGTTGCCATCGATGCCAGGCACGTCACGAGCAGACGCACGTCCAGCCGGGGCGCCCCAAGCTCTGACCCCGGGCGTTTTCGTCGCGGCCGACCCTTCAGCCGCGCCTGAGCAGACGCCCGAGGCTTTTCCATCCGAGGGTGTTTATCACGTCGGAGCGCTCGAGCCAGCCGCGCCGCGCCTGGCTGATCCCCAGCTCCATCAGCTCCATGTCCGCCTTGCGACGGGCGTCGGCGGAAACGGCGAGCTTGACACCCGACTCGCGCGCGAGCTTGCAGTAGGTGTCGGAGAGATCGAGGCGTGCGGGTTGAGCGTTGAGCTCTAGAAAGCAGCCACGATCGCGCGCGCCTTCCATGACGCGTTCCAGGTCGAGGTCGTAGGGCTCGCGCTCACCGAGCAGGCGACCGGTGGGGTGGGCGAGGATATTGAAGCAGCGATGATCCATGGCGCGAAGAATCCGCTCGGTCTGCCTGCGGCGCGCGAGCGCGAAACCCTCGTGGATCGCGCCCACGACGATGTCGAGACTCTCGAGCACGTCGTCGGGGAGATCCAGGGATCCGTCCTCGAGAATGTCGACCTCGGCGCCCTTGAGAAGGACGATCCCTTCGAGCTCGTCGTTGAGGCGCTCGATGGCGGCGATCTGCCTCTCGAGCCGGCGCACGTCGAGGCCGTGCGCAACGGCGGCGCGCGTTGTGCGGTCGGTGACGGCGACATACTCGTAGTCGCGCTTGCGCGCCTCCATGGCGAGCGCGCGCAGGCTCATCTGACCGCCGCTGGCGCTCGTATGGCAGTGCAGGTCGCCGCGGATCTGCGCGATCGTCACCAGACGCGGCAGTCGCCCGCCGGCGGCGGCCTCGATCTCGCCGCGGTTCTCGCGCAGCTCCGGCTCGATGTAAGGCAGACCGAGGCTCGCGTAGACCTCTTTCTCGGTTCTGCCGGCGATGCGCTCGCTGCCTCTGAACACGCCGTACTCGTTGACCTTGAGCCCCTCGTGCGCGGCAATGGAACGGATCGCGACATTGTGCGCCTTGGAGCCCGTGAAATACTGAAGCGCCGCACCATAGCTCGCCTCGGCGACGACGCGCAGATCCACCTGCAGCTTCGATCGCAGGATAACCGTCGAGCGCGTGGTTCCCCGGGACACGACCTGGCCCACGTCGGCGTATTCGACGAAGCGGCTGAGCACCGGCGAACCGTCCCGACAGGCGACCAGGATGTCCAGATCGCCGACGGTGCTGCGCCCGCGGCGATAGCTGCCCGCCACGGTGACCTGCGTGACTCCCTCGACCGCTTCCAGATACGCGAGAAGCTCGGCGGCGGTGCGCCGGGCAACCATCAACGGCGTGCGCCGTTCGCCCGCGGTGATATCCCGCAGGCCTTCCTCGATGAGCCGCTCGGTCTTGGCGCCGAATCCCTCGAGCTCGCGCACCCGACCCGCTTTGAGGGCGCGCTTCAAGTCGGCGACGCTGCGGATGTGGAGCTCGTCGTAGAGGGCTTTGACACGCTTGGGACCGAGACCGCGCACGTGCGTGAGCCGAGCGAGCGCCTCCGGCGTGCGTTTCTTTGCCTCCTCGAGCTGGCGCAGCCTGCCGGTCTCGACGATGGCCTCGATCTTCGCGGCGATGGCCTTGCCGATACCCGGCAGGCTGGAGAGATCCCGCCCCTCGGCGAGCATATCGATCATGCTCCTGGAGCTTTCGGCGATGAACCGCGCGGCGTTGCGATAGGCGCGGATACGAAAGGGATTGGCGCCCGCGATCTCTTCCAGGTCCGCCAGCTCGTCGAGCATGGCGGCGATCTCGCCGTTCGAGACGCTCGCCCTCCCTGCCCGGGAACGGCGAGCCGACCTGCTGCCCGACTTACCCATCGTTATCCTCGCCTCGACGCTAATCGCAACCATCTCGCTGCATCTTGACGCGGATCAACGTGGCCGGTTCCCCCTTCGACCGAAGATAGGCAAAAGGTCCAACCACGAGGAGACACGTCATGACGCTTCCAGCCGACATCCAGGAAACCGTGACGCGAGAGCTCTCGAACGTCATGGAAGCCGTCATCGACAACTACGAGGCCCAGGGCCATGGCCCGGCAACGCTGAGATCCGTGCGCGAGGCGATGGCCGGTGGCCTGTTCGAGCACCTGGCGGCTGAGGGACGGGTGCGGCCCGAGGACAAAGCCAATCTCATGCTGGAGGTCGAGGCGCTCATCGACGGCTCGGGCGACGACGCACTCGCCGTGAGGTTCACCCGCCCCCGCGCCAGCGAGGACCTGACCACCGTCATCGAGGCCTTCCTGGACGAGACGGACGAGGGCCCGCCGCCGACGCTATCCACGGTGCGCGATGCCATGCAGCAGGGGCTTCTCGCGAGGCTGGTCGGTCACGGCCAGCTCGACAGCGAGGACGAGCAGTCGCTGCTCGACGAGATCGACGCGATGATCGAGCGCCACGGCATGGGCGCCCTGGCCGAAGAGTTCCTGCATTTTTATTGAGTCAATCGTCGAACAGCACGACTGACTCGACGTCGGCGGCGCCGACGGCCATGGGATGCCCGCGCACCATGCCGTGCGTGCGCGTGCACAGGTAATACACACCGATACTTTCGTCGTGCAGGATGGCCTCCACCGTCTCTTCCGTGAGCGGATGAACCTTGCCGACCTCGATCGCATACACCTCGTCGCCGTGGCGGTGAGTGAGGCGGAATATCTTCTGGTCCGCCAGGCAAGCTCCGAGCTCGCCCGCGAGGAAGTCTCTCAGTTCGCTGTAGATCTTGCGCTGCTCTGACGCATCATGCGCGTGAGGAAGAAAAAACTTCACCCTGTCGTCCCCCCGGCCGGCTGGCGGCCGCGTGCTCGCCTGACAATCAGGCCTTTTTCGCATATTCTCGCAGCCGAGCGATGATACCGATCAAGGGGCCGCCGTCGCAGGCGCGGCGAGCCGCTGCACAGCGGACTGGTTGATCCCGATCAACGCAGACCGCGGCGATTGATTGGATTATTTTGCCATCCTTTTCTTAAAAGCAGGTGTCATGCAGCAACCATTGCAGATCGACTGGCGGGGTATGGATCCGTCACCGGCCCTCGAAGCCAACATTCGCGAGCGGGCGGAGAAGCTCGAGACGTTTTGCGACCACATCATCGGCTGCCGCGTGGTAGTCGAACAGGTCCATCGACACAAGCATCGCGGCAATCTGTTCAACGTGCGCGTGGACGTGTCCGTTCCCGGCAAGACCCTGGTCGTAGACCACGAGCACCGCAAGGATCATGCCCACGAGGATGCCTTCGTCGCAGCCCGTGACGCCTTCGAAGCGATGAAGCGACAGCTTCAGGATTTCGTGCGGCGCGAGCGAGGCCATGTCAAGACCCACGAGGTGCCACCGCACGGCCACGTCGTCGAGCTCTTTCCGCACATGGACTATGGCCAGCTCAACACACCGGACGGCCGACTCATCTACTTTCATCGCAACAGCGTGGTCAACGGTGATTTCGACAAGCTCGAGATCGGCACCGAGGTGCGCTTCACCGAGGAGATGGGCGACGAGGGGCCACAGGCGAGCACGGTGTTGATCGTCGGCAAGCACCACATCGTCGGCTAGCGGGCATCGCGCCGCGCGCCGGCGCGCGCTACGCGGCGATGGATTCCGGCGGCGGCGCTCCCGGCACCTCGTCGGGAGCCGGCGGTTCCTCTGCCGGCGGCGCCGGGGGCGTCTCCGGCTCGCTCGGCGGCTCCTCCTGGGGAGCGCCCGGCTCGGGCACGTCCTCCGGCGGGCGCCACTCGCCATGTTCGAGAGTCACTGAATACACGCTTGCAGTCTCCATGTTCTCGCTCGAAGTCAGTAGCGGATTAATACCGGTTTCCGCGACCGCCCCCTTGAGCGCGATCAAGTGAAGCGGCATCACCGCCCGGCAGGCTCGGCGGCCATCCCGGCTCACGCCAGCCCGCCCCCGCCTGGCCACTGAAGCACCAGGGTCTGCTCCGGCCCCTCGTCTGCGCGGGTGCCGAACCGTCTCCCCTCCCGGTTCAGCACCTCCCGCAGCCAGCGCCGATCGGCAGCCGGGGCGCGGGAGATGCGAAAGTTCCGTATGCGCGTCGGCGTCAGCGCGATACGGGCGGCCCCGCCGCTGGCGGGATCCATGGTCAGAAAATACATCAGACCGAGGTCATCCCTGAACTGCTCGTAGCCTTCGATCCCCTCGTAGTCGCTGAGGAAGTCGCCACAGCCGTAGATGACGGGCCTGCCCCGGTGGACTTCCATGCCCTTTACGTGATGCGACGAATGCCCGTGAACGACGTCGATGCCCGCCTCGTCGATCAGCATGTGCGCGAACCGCTGCTGCTCCTCGGGCACCGCGTAGCCCCAGTTGCCTCCCCAGTGAATGGAGGCAACCACGATGTCCCCCGCCCGCTTTACCCGCGCGACGCCGTCCGCGATGCCCCTGAGCGTGCGATGCGAGAGATCCGTGAGCAGATTGATACCGGGTCTGTCCTGCGTCGCCGCCCACCGCTGCGGGATACCGCTCGACACGGCGCCGAACGCGAACACCGCTACCCGGCCGGCAGCGCCTGCGTCGAGCACCGCGGGCGCCGCGGCTTCGTGCGCATTGCGGCCTGCGCCGACCGCGCTGATGCCGGCCGACGCGAGCGTGGCGAGCGTTTCCTCCAGCCCGGCGTAGCCCCAATCGAGCACGTGGTTGTTGGCGAGCACGCAGCAGTCGATGCCGGCCGCGGACAGGCAGGCGATGTTGTCCGGATGCATGCGATAGTGGACTCCCTTGCCGCGCCAATGATCGTCGCTGCGGGTAATCGCCGTCTCGAGGTTGACGATACGCACGTGCGGAGCGACGCGTTCGAACTCGGCGAGAGCGTCTCCCCACACGTAGTCGTATGTGACCGGAGCCGGGATGCTGCCATGCCGCTCCTCGGCAAGCTCCACGTAGCGGCGTGCCGATTGCACGTACGCCTCGTGCAGAACGGGGCTGCCCGGCGAGGGCAGGATTTGATCGATCCCTCGGCCGGTCATTACGTCGCCGCACAGAAACAGGGTGAGCGGGCTCTTCGCGCCGCTAAGCCGTCGCGGGGAGGCGCCGGCCTCCGCCCCCGGGCCCGCCGACAGTCGAATCCGGCCGACGCCGGAGGACCCGGCGACGGCCACCTCGCCGATGCGCTTCAAGGCACCTCTACGACTCGGATTCATGACGCCGATCATAGCGACCGGCCACACGCCGGACGATGCTCTGTGTCAATGAACACAGAGCGCTGAGCGTGAGCAACTCCGACGAAGACGTACTGGCGCAGGTGCGAAAGGCTATCGGCGCGGAGAGCCGTGTGGACCTGCACCGTTATCCGCTGCACACAGCCTACGAGAACGGCGTCCTCACGCTGGAGGGCGACGTCGAGGACATCGCGGTGAAGAAGCTCGTCCTCGAGCGCGCGGC